>Ga0074197_1002840_pt1 | contig 11357 bp, 8 predicted proteins | sample EPASupsiteSAE305_FD_64526 | JGI IMG/M metagenome (GOLD analysis project Ga0074197, IMG submission 64526) | Bioremediated contaminated groundwater microbial communities from EPA Superfund site, New Mexico - SAE3-05 reassembly with SPADES | ecosystem: Environmental > Aquatic > Deep subsurface >...
ATTCCTGGACCTCACAGATCAAGCCGGTGTGGGACAGACTCCTGCCCTACTATATGCCCGGAGCTCTACGCACAACTCCTTCCAAAAAAGCAATACTTCTGGCCGCTGCCGGCGATACGGAAGAGCGTGTATTCGACGGAATGCGTACTTCGTTCAAGCTCGCAACTAATTTTCTGGGATGGGAAGTGTTAGGGGAAATCTGCGCACCTGACATTTACTCAAGAGGAGATATCGAAGCAAAAGGGGTCAGCTATATCAAAATGGCCCAAGACCTCGGCCTCACTCTTTAGCGCATATATTTAACACGACCAATTAAAAACTGGTCAGAATTGAGACCTTTATGTCTCGATTCTGACCAGTTTTTTACGATATTCTTATGAACTTACTGTATATTTCTATGTGCCTGTTCGCGATCTCTTCCACACTAAATTTGTACGCAACTCTATCCATTCCTGTTTTTGCAATTCGCACTCTGTAATCCTCATCTTCCAGAAGAATTTTAAGTTTATCCGCTATATCTTTACAGGAATCGACCTCAACAAGGCAACCATTGATACCATCTTCGATTATGTCTATCGGTCCTCCTGCTTTGGTCGCAACAGAAGCCAACCCTGATGCCATAGCCTCTATCAATACTATCCCAAATGGTTCCGGTTCCTTTGAAGGAAGGACAAAAATATCAGATGCCCACAAGTAAGGACGGATATCTTGAACAAAACCGGGCATGATCACCTTTTTTTCTATCCCTAAAGATCTTATCAGGCCACAAAGCTTATTTTTTTCTTCCCCATCACCCAAAAGCAGTAATTTTACGTTCTGCTGAGAATCATCTAATAAAAGTTTACAGGCTTTGATAAGGTTGTCGAAACCTTTCCAGTCTACAAATCTGCCGGCTCCGAGAATAATTTTTTCATCCGGCAGGATACCCAGTTTATTCCTGGTATTCTCCGCCTCGATACTGTCGAATAAATACAATTTTGAATCTACGGGGTTAAAAATGGTAGTGATCTTATTGGCAGGAAAGTCAAGTCCCTCCATATGTGACCTGACGGACTCGGAACAAGTCAATAAGAAAGCAGCATCTTTATGATAGTGTGCCTTTGGAAATTTATCAACAGTCTGTACTACAGGGATACCGGCACGTTTACCCCAATATCCTGCTATTCTTGCCGCAGATGAAAGTCTTGTGTGAATGACATCCGGAGAAAAATCTGCAATAATTTTTCGAAATTTAGTGCCTGTTTGGGGCAGCCAGGAGACTGGTATGTCAAAAATCTCAAAAGGTAAATTTTCCTCTTTCAACCTTCCCGCCAGTGTTCCTCCGCTTTTACAAACAACATAATTCTGAATTTGCTTTCGGCTGAGTTCTTTGATCAACTGGATCCAAGTCTCACCCCATGCGAGACGATTCTCGTCAACATAATGCAGGATCTTCACTTTTATCACCCTTATCTGAATTTTGATCAGATTCTGGCATTACGATCAACAATCCCCAACAAGCCCAAAAAATAACACTTATATCCCTTCTTGCCTCAAAAACATCTCCATTTGTCCCATAGATCGCCATAGAGACCATTAAGATAAAACAAACGAGGTGCCACGGGATGTCACCGGAACTAATTACATCATGCCTTAGTTCTGACCATGACTTTTTTATTGACAAGACAAAAGCAATCAAAAATAACAGCAGTGCAGGTATTCCACCAGCATAAAGAATTGAAATATACATATTATGTGGCTGAACGAACCTCTCAGTCCCTCTGAATTGGATCTTCTCTTTTAAGTATTTAAAATTACTGCGGAAATTCTCCTCAAATGTTCCCCAGCCATTACCCTGAATCAAATGATCAGAGGCAAGAATAATACCGGCCTTCCAAGTATAGATCCTGTTGGTGGTCAAAACTTCTGAGTTGTTTATCGATGTTATTTGATTAATTTCTCTTTTTAAGGAACCAATATACCCTCTACCATAAAAGCAGAAAAATAATGTGATTAATACTCCAAAAAGAATTAAAAATACACTCAAAGCTTTAATTGACACTTTTTTTAATATCAAGGAGTAATATATAAAAATAATAATTTGAAAAAAAGCAGCTGTCCATGCACCGGAAGAGAAAGAAAAGAATATTAATAATAAACTTGTGCCACAGATAAAATATTTAATAAAATTATATTTTTCAAAATACCAAAAAGCGTAACAGAAGAAAAAGGGCATTGTAAGCAATGAATATAGGGCTACCGCATTACCATTGTCCAATGATCCGTTCCATCCTAAAATTTGAAAATCTGGTCTGAACATGACGTCAAAACAAAAGACAAGGTTAACTGCCACTACCGCAAGTCCAAAAATCTTTCGCTTTTTTGAGGTATCAATAAGTCGCATGGCGAGATAAAGGCCCGTTAAAAATTCAAGAGGTATAGATGCACCTTTTCCCCATATATAAAAACTGTCAACATAGGGGATATGCGCAAACATTGACCACAACAAAAAGAAAACAAGAAAATAAAAGATCTTTCTGCCATCAGGCTGTAACTTTATTGAAAGTGGAGTTTTATACCTGATCCTGCCGTAGACAAGACTGATCAACGCAAAAGTCCAGCCGATATAATGGGCTATCGGGCCTAATGCTGTCATGGCAACTCCCAATACATACACCCAGAATGCGAAGGTTTCGTACGTGGGAAGCGAAAAACGTTTTTCCGCTTCTGATTGGATGCTCATTCTTTATCGCCGTCACAAATCAAGTTTTCGATCATTTCGCAAATAGTGTGTTCGATAAGGAGGTGCATCTCCTGTATTCTTGGCGTTGAAGAAGCAGGCACATCAATAAGCATATCTGCTATTTTTCCTACTTCGCCGCCGCCCTCTCCCGTTAGTGCTATCGTAACAAGGCCCATTTCATTGGCTTTTACTACTGCTTTTAATATGTTTATGCTGTTTCCGCTTGTCGATATTGCCACGAGGACATCGCCATCCCGACCATGTGCTTCAATCTGCCTGACAAAAATATCTTCAAAAGAGAAATCATTCCCAATCGCAGTGATAGCTGAAGAGTTGCAGCTCAGAGCAATTGCATCAAGCGCTTTTCTTTCTCTCAGAAAACGTCCGGAAAGTTCGGCTGCCATATGCTGAGCATCTGCCGCAGAACCACCGTTGCCGCATAAAAATATCCTTTTTCCTGATCTGAGCCTGTCAGCTATAAACTGAGCAGCTTTGCATGTTGGAACGTGGATGTGATCGAGCCTATCAAGCAAATCTTTATGTTCAGCAATGTTATCTAAAAATATTTTCTTATTTGGCATGTCTGATTTCCCCACATCGTTGAGAATAAATTTTGCTGCATCCTCCAGATCCTCAGCTATATACGAAGAGCAAACCCCATCCCTGAAGCTGGATCTTCCATATCCGGTCAACACTAATATTGATTTGACGCCAATATTTTCTGCAAGCTCTATGTCACTTTTTTTGTCACCAATTACACAATAAATATTATCAATAAAGAAACCTAACTCGGAACATGCATTATACACCATGCCCGGTTTTGGTTTCCTGCAATCACATTCTTCCTCGGGTGCATGGGGACAGTGATAGAACCTTAATATTTCCACCCCTTCATTCAAAAGCAACGATGAGATCTTTGCGTTTACTAAAAGCATGTCTTGATCATCAAAATATCCACGACCTATTCCTGATTGATTGGTCAGAACTATAAATTTGTATCCTTCACCTGAAAGCTTTTTGAGACCTTCAATAACTCCTGGAAGAATTTTTACATCGTCAGGGTCATGAAGATAATTCTTCTCCTCTATTAAAGTACCGTCTCGGTCTAAAAGTATAAATTTGGAATTACTCCTCATTTTTTCTGCCGATCTTATTTATAATGCGAGTTGTTGAAAAACCTTTTATAAGCGGAAAAATTACTACTTCACCAGCATGCTCACGCCCGGAAACATCCTCTTTGTTGTAATCTCCGCCTTTGACAATTATGTCTGGATGCAGCAGAGAGAGCAATTTTTCTGGGGTATCTTCTTCAAACATTACAACAAAGTCGACAGCCTCAAGCGCTGAAAGGATTTTGACCCTATCTTCACCGGAGTTGACCGGTCTTTCTCTTCCTTTTAACCTTCGTACAGAGTCATCAGAATTAACAGCAACTACCAAACAGTCACCCATTTGTCTTGCACTCGCCAACAGGTCAATATGTCCTGAATGCAAAATGTCAAAACAGCCGTTTGTAAAAATTATTTTCTTGCCTTCGTTTCTTAATTTACTGCATATTACGATAGCCTCTTGCCAATTGACTAATTTGTTTACAGGCCTTTTTCCGAAATTGCGGCCTATCTCATAACTATCTGTCATTTTTATTCTTTGAATTCCATTTAAAAGAATCTTCGCGTTTATTGCATATGTACCTATTTTGCCTATCACTATCTGCGATGCAATATTTGCAACGGAAATTGCATCTTTCAGCGGGATCCCGGCAATAAAAAATGCCGTGACAACTGCGATCATTGTGTCGCCGGCACCCGAAACATCATATACTTCTGCCTTTGTTGTAACTCTTTCGTGGACATATCCCAAATTGTTTATTAAAGTCGCACCCTTTTCCGAACGAGTTACCAGTAAATTTTCTATGTGGTATTTTTCTGTCAATCCAATTCCATATTTAACTATTTCTTCATCTTCATTGTTAATATCCATCCCGGTAACGAGTCTAAGTTCTCTCATGTTTGGAGAAATTAAATGGGCCCCTGAATAATGGGACCAGTCTTTGTTTTTTGGGTCAACAAATACCGGGACCTCGTGTTTTTTGCATAGGGATATTACTGAACGGCACAGATCAGGAGAACAGAACCCCTTGCCATAATCAGAAATTATGACACTGTTTACTCCTTTGGCGATGCATTCTTTAAGTGAGCTCAGCACATTTTCGATTTCTTTTTCATCCGGAGTGATCATTTCTTCCTGATCAATCCTCAGTATCTGCTGGCGCCTGCTTCCCATAACTCTGGTTTTTACTATAGTTCTGCCAGATCTGATCATGTGGGAAGTATCGGCAAAAGTCATTGCGGGCAGTCCAAGAAGATCATCGGCATACCTGTCATAGCCGATTCTTCCTATTGAAGTTACAGAAAGTCCCAGCCCCGTAAGGTTTGCTAAAACATTGCCTGCTCCTCCGGGAGCCAGTTTTTCTTCAGAAAATTCCAGTACCGGAACGGGAGCTTCCGGTGATATCCTCTTTGCTTCTCCGTAAACATACCTGTCCAGCATGTAATCACCTATGACTACAACATGGAAAGAACCAAAGCCACCCGAACAAAGCCTGTTGATATTTTCTTCAGCTGAAAAGTCAGACTGTCCGGCAGAAAACTGAATTCCTTCAACACTCATCAAAAAATCACCAGCTTTATCCGCACATTATAAAATTCGTTGCTTGCTTATTGTTGCGCTGTTTTTACTTTGTTATTTATGATGCATTTTACCGTCTTCCAAGTTATGAATGAGATCCACCAAAAACACCTAAATGATTAAAAGAACCATTCTGATTGTTTTTTATCAGTAGATCAAAAATTCTTTCTCTAAATAATTATTAATATAATCTTCTGTTCCTTTTTCAAGATCATGAAACGCCTCTTCATATCCGACCGAACGAAGCTTATTGATATCAGCTTCTGTAAAATATTGATACTTTGCCCGTATTGATTCGGGCATATCTATATATTCAATAACAGGTGGCATGTTTAAAGCATTAAATACTGATCCTGCAAGCTGATTAAACGTCTCTGCCTTCCCCGTACCTAAGTTGTACAAACCACTTAAGTCGGGCCTGTTGATAAAAAACTTTACCACCCTGCACAAATCCTTGACATACAGGAAATCCCTTTTTTGCGCTCCGTATGAATACTCTTCCCTATATGATTTGAAAAGTCGTATCATACCATCACGTTTGACCGTGCAATATGCATGATATATTACACTTGCCATGTCTCCCTTAAAATACTCATTAGGTCCGTATACGTTAAAAAATTTCATGCCAACATGTTGTTTGGGCTTGTTAATTTGTTTTTCCGCCCATAGGTCGAACATTTGTTTTGAATATCCGTAAGCATTCAAAGGAATAAGCCCTTTTATTCCAATATTGTCGCGGAAGCCAAAGGCACCGTCACCATATGTAGCGGCACTGCTTGCATAAATAAAGGAGATTCCTTCCTTTGAACAGTAATCCCAGAGCCGTCTTGAATAATCAAAGTTATTCCAATACAGGTAATCAAAATTTTTTTCGGTTGTAGACGAACATGCTCCCATATGTATTATATGTGTTACATCTTTCAGAGAGGGCAAAATATCCAAAAATTTATCTTTTGGTATGTAGTCACAAAAACTTTTGTTTCTGATGTTTTTCCATTTTTCAGTGGAAGCTATATTATCGACTATTATTATGTCGCCGTGTCCCAAATCGTTCAATGTGCGAACTATGCAGCTGCCGATAAAACCTGCTCCGCCTGTAACTACAAGTCTCATTTAATACCACCTCTTTCTGTAACTTCAATAACGCTTTCAAGCACTGTAGAAGCTTGGATCGTATCAAGACATGGTTTTGAACATTGCCAGTTTCCGCACCCAAGCTCGGGACAGCTGCTGTATATCGACTTGGACAAACTCTTCAAATAATTATCTGAAAGAAGGTTGGGACCAAAAAGACCAATTATATTTTTGCCAAGTGCCCTCGCAATGTGCAGTGTGCCCGTGTCTCCTGATATAGTGGCGTCAGTTTCATTAACTAACTGAACCAGCTCTGATAATGACAATTTACCGACAAGATTCACCAGATCATCTGACTTTACAGCTTCCATAATATCGCCGGCTCCTCTTATTTCATCCTCACCGTCTCCAACAAGGTACAAAATAAAATTTGCTTCTAAGGCCAACTTAATAAATTCCGTCCATCTATTGATTGGCCAGCGTTTCTTTTCATAACTTGCGCCTATTGCGAGTGTCAATCGTTTTTTTGCTTTACCGTCTCTAAGATAAAGATCCATAATTTTATTGCCTTCAGGAGGGTGAAGATATGCAGGGCATTCGTATATTTTTTCACTTTCATCCATGATAGTTTCAAATGAATGTATATTGTGGGCAAAGGGCAACCTCCGCCGCTCAGCATATCTCGAAGGGATTCCGGACAAAAATGACAGCAAACTGCTCCTATCAGTGTTGTGCATATCAATAAGAACATTAAAATCCTGAGATCTGATAAATTTTAATATTTTAATAAATCCAAGGTCCCCATCTTTCTTTCTGTCCCAGACTATCACATCATCGACCCACGGCTGAGATACGACTATCTCCTTGTACATCGAATCAACCAGCCACGTTAAGTGCCAGTCAGGGTTTTTTTGTTTTATTTTCTTCGCGTTAAAGTTTGCTAAAATTACATCCCCCAGGGACGAAAATCGAAGAAACAAAATTTTTATCTTTTCATTCCCCATGAGAACCTCCCCTTTGGTTGAAGCCTTCATCAATAAAATCTATTTACAAAGTAAATCAGTATAAATAGATTCGTTAGAATCCACCATTCTTTCGAATGAATGGATATTTGAAACGGGAATTTCAACAGCTCTCCCAGTAGATATAAAATCAAAGATCGCACTGTACCAGCCTTGTACGTCTCCCGGATCGGCCAGATACTTATTTGATCCTGCCATTTTTAAAACCGTCGGGATATTCGATGCTATCACAGGGAGGCCTATCTGGGCAGCCCTCGCTGGAACAAGTCCATACCCTTCGCTGTGTGAGGGAAAAAGGAGACACGATGACCTTGACATAAAGCTGTCTGTCTCTTCAGAGTAACCATGAAAGGTGATCTTGTCATTGAGCCCCAGGGCATCAGCACGTTTCTCAAGTTCTTCCCTTTCAGGACCATCCCCAAGAACGTCAAGCGTCCAATTGTTATTCTTTAATTTTCCCAATGCTTCAATGACTGTATCCAGTCCCTTTATCTTTGTAAGGCGTCCGACAAATATAAAGCGGTTTTTACTTCTGTAAGTGCTATCCCATCTAACCGTAGGCTCAGGAAGCGCAACAGGAATGACAGTAAAATTTACTGGTAGATAACTTTTTATGTGATCCTGGACTGTTTCGCTTACTGATATCACAAACCCGGCATGTTTCAGTGGTATCAAACCATAATTCAGGCTGTAGCAGGCATGGGCTGTGTAGATCCACGGGATCTTTGTTTTGGAAGAAGCCCGCCATGCTATCCATGCCGGGACTCTTGAATGAGCGTGTATCAGTTCCCATCCTTCCTGCCTGATCCATGATGATATTTCCCCCGAACAGCGCCATGCAGTAATAGGATTTTTTTTATGGACAGGAAGATCACGATGCAGGACTTTGCCTGAGAGTTGGTTCTGCATCTGCCCCCCGTTAGATATGACCATAACATCATGACCTCTCTCTGTCAGCTCGTTAGAGAGATCGATGACATGGCGCTCAACTCCGCCGATATCCAATTCAGGCAATATCTGGATTATCCTCATTCATGTTCCACCTGTCCGTTTTTTGATTCTGGCTATTTGCTTTCAGAGAGACCGCCCGAAATATTCTTGCTCCCGGCAGGAGGAAGATATGGAACCAATACGTTAAGCAGTTCCTGGTTCCTGATCTGCCTTGCCAGATTTAGAAGCTCCATCAGCTGTTTGGCCTGCGGCCTTATGGTAAAGGATCTATACAGCTGGTTGATGGCATTTGCCCAGTCCTGGGGATCCTTGGTCACCTTTGCTACTGCCATCAGGTGATTGGCATACTGCTCCTCTGCTTCGTCTCTTGTCATTGCTTTAGTTTTTGCTTTTTCTATGTAACCAGCCTGCAATTCAGCCTGATCAGTATCTGCTGCATACCTTAGGTATTTATCTCCTGCCAGCCCGTTCCCAAGAAATACAAGTCCAAATACTGATATCGTACAAATAAAGACACCCAATATCCTGTATATTGATGTATGCCTTACCTCTGACCAGGAATAGCTCTGTGGCAGCAATTCCCTGTTTGCTATTGCAAAAGCCAGGGAAAGCCATACTACGTTTTCGATCCTGTGGAAAGGCCTGCTGAATATTGCGTCGAACAGTATGAGAAAAAGCATCGCACATGACCATGAAGCTTCGATAGAGAGCATTTTTTTCTGAGATAGGAATTTTATGAACCTCCATATCCACCAGGCTGCAGCAGACAAAAGGAGTATGATCCCAAATATTCCAAACTCGGCAAACCACTGCAGGTACTCATTATGAGCCCAGTATGTGAACTGCCATTCCATTTCAGGGTCTTTCTGGAAGGCAAGCTTCTGCCCCTCAAGGTAATGCCACTTATAATGGCCTATGCCCACACCTTTTACCGGGTGTTCCATAAATATTGCCCAGCTTGTTTTCCAAATTCCTCTTCTTAATCCAAAAGTCTTGGTATTCATTACCATATCCATAGTTTTGTTCAAAAGATCATAAGCCCGGCCAAATCCAAAATAGCTCATTCCAATGTTAAGTGCAAGCATCAGCAGGACTATCGCAACACCCTGTCCTACCCTTTTCAGCATTTGTTTTCTGTCGTTCCGCATAAATATGATCGAGATTATGACAGTACCAGTGATAAGGGATAGGAAACCTGCCCTTGTGGTCGAATTCCACATTCCCCATGAATTAAGGGCAAGGAGGCTAATATTGATGTATCTGAGTATGGATGACCGACTTGTTTTACCTGAGATATCCTTTGAAAAAACTTCATAATATGCGGCATTAAGATATATGCCGTTCATTACAGCCATTGCCATCCACAGCCCGAACATTTCCTGCTGGCCTGTGTTTCCGATGTAGTTGCCCGGGACGTTCATTATGAAGGGAAAAGGCCCGTTCATATTTCTGATAAGTAATTCTGCAAAGATGACATTTATACCTGCGTTAATGTTCGCAATCCAAAGGATAGTTCTGTGGGCTTTTGCATCTTTAAAGAGATTGAAGGAGAAAAGATAAATTGCTGTCAGAGTAGCGAAGAAAAACCATTCCTTCATGTATGTGGACCATGAAGTGATGTCGACCCACATTGTCTGGATCGAAATATATCCGAGCATTATCAGCCATAAAAAACCGAAGAGGTCTATTTTGAAATCTGTACGTTCATTCCCGTATAGGGCAAGGGACATCCCTCCGATAACTGAGATTATCGCAACGGGGACCATTGCAAAGGTCCATTTCATAATGTGAAGTGTGTCAAACCAGCTGATGCCGGAAAAGATCAAGTTAGGCGATCCGAGAGAGATAAATATCAAAAAATAAAAAATGATCGGGTGGACAGCATTCTTATGCTCCGAAGACTCAATTTGATCTCTTTTGATCGTACCTCCCAAAAGGTTTTCAGAGGGCAATTTAGTCGCAGCTAAAAACTTTGATTTCATTTGCAGATCCCCTTCGATTTAATGAATCTTCAGCGGTTGCCTATGACAGGGAAAAATAGACATAAACTGAAATAATGTCCGAACCGGATCAATAATGACCGCTAAGTTTGTTTTCAAACCTCGCATATTCTTTGAAAAATATCAGGTCAACTTTACCGGTGGGACCGTTTCTGTTCTTTGCTACTATGACTTCAGAGGTGGGGTCAACTGTCTCACCCTCCTGGGCATAGTATGCTTCCCTGTAAAGAAATATGACCATATCAGCATCCTGTTCTATAGCTCCGCTGTCTCGAAGGTCTGAAAGCTGTGGTTTTTTGCTTCCGCCGCGTTTTTCAACATCCCTTGAAAGCTGGGAAAGCGCCAGCACTGGCACTTTAAATTCCCTCGCTATACCCTTGAGTGCCCTGGATATCTCAGACACTTCCTGCTGTCTGTTCTCGATCTTTCTGGCAACGTTCATAAGCTGGAGATAATCAAGTACGACAAGCCCTTTGCCCGACTTATGCTTCGCAAAAAACCTCCTGCATCTGCCTCTTAGGTCAAGTGTGTTAAGTGTTGAGCTATCGTCGATATAAATGGGGCTTTTCGATAGATTTCCTGCAGCCTTCGAAAGTTCCTGCCACTGTTCGTTCTGGACTTTCCGTGATTCAAACATCTGTCTGAGGTTGACCCTGGATTCAGCGGAAAGCATCCTCTGGGCTATCTGTTCCGCGGACATTTCAAGACTGAACATCAGAACCGGGATGTCTTCCTGAAGGGCAGCGTGCTGCGCTACATTAAGCGCAAAAGCTGTTTTACCCATAGAGGGCCTTGCAGCAAGTATGTAAAGGCTGCCTGGCTGCATTCCTCCGGAAAGTTTGTCAAAATCTGTAAAGCCGGACGGCACTCCGGTGATATCCAGTCCTCCGGCCAGTCGTT
>Ga0074197_1002841_pt1 | contig 11355 bp, 13 predicted proteins | sample EPASupsiteSAE305_FD_64526 | JGI IMG/M metagenome (GOLD analysis project Ga0074197, IMG submission 64526) | Bioremediated contaminated groundwater microbial communities from EPA Superfund site, New Mexico - SAE3-05 reassembly with SPADES | ecosystem: Environmental > Aquatic > Deep subsurface >...
GAAGCCACGTAAAAAGAAAAAAGACTCGATAGATCAACTGCATCCTTAAAATCGGTATGTCAATTTTACTCTGACGCTCCGCCCGTCTTGAGTAATGGTATCTTCTTGGTGTTCAGGACGGCCCGGATCGGCATAACGATGGTCGAAAAGATTGTAAACTCCGACTGCAAATTCTGTCCCTTTTGCCAGCTCATGGGTTAAAAAATTCGCATGAGCTAGGGTATAGCCTCCCACCCTTGAACCTCCGAGCGTTTTGCGACTGCCGACATACTGCAACCGTATCCCGCTCTGAAGTGCTTCATCAAACAGAGGAATCGCATACTGAAGCGCGGCCAGATTACGAGGGGAGTTTTCCAGCTCCTGATTTGTTATTTGATCGATCGTTTTTTGCCAAGTATAGCTGACACGCAGCCGGTTTTGATTGCTCCAGACTTTCTCCGCCTCTACCTCCGCTCCGATAGTCTGCACTTGCCCGATATTTTGAAAAACGCTAAACCCGTCCGACGGGTCAATAACCTGATTGATCAGATTGTTAATGTCGTTGCGATAGAGAGAAGCAGAGAGTCGCAGATTGTTCTGAGGATGATGTTCGATGATCGCTTCATAGGTTTTAATCTCCTCCGGCTGAAGAGCATGATTTGCCTTAGTAGAAAAACCGCTGGAGTACATTTCATAGGTGTTTGGGGCGCGAAAGGCACTTCCGTAGAGGAGTTTCAGCACTGTTTCCGGTTGCAGTGCATAGATGAGGGCTAAACGAGGGTTGATCGTCTCTCCCACGGTCGAAAATGCATCATAGCGTATACCTGCATTGAGTATCAACCGCTCAGAGAGGGTGATCTCATCTTGAAAATAGAGCGCTTTTCGGTCGCTGCTCATTTTAAGATCGTTATAGAGCGCTGCCGGATCTTCATCGTAGTTTTTCATGTTTTGGTGAAGATTTTTTTGATACTCTCCCCCCACGATAATGGTGTGTCCTTCCAAACGGAGCAGCGCCTTGGCTTCTGCCCCCGCCCATTCGGAGAATGCATCGTCATGATTAATCGTAACTGGAGGCTGATCGTACGGGAATGTCCCTTTGTAATAGTATCCTCCGGCAAAAACTTTTCCGGAGAGTTCCAGTTTGTCACTGAGGGCTTTTGTATACGCTAGACTTACGATACCTTCCGAATCGGTCGTCTGAGTACGCGGATCGTTGAAAATACTCTCAAACGATGCGGTCGGAACTTTTTTGACCCGCTCGGAATAACCTGCGCTCATCGTCAGTTCCCCAAAAGAGACTTTTCCGTAAAAACGCTTCGCCCGATCGCTGTCAAGATCTTGAGCCATCCCGTTGTTGGTGGAGGGATCATTAAATTCCGGGAAAAAGAAGTTCTGCCCCCGACTCTCGTCGTAGCTCGCCGAAAGAAGTACATCGGTGCCGTTTTGCAATACCTGAGCATAGGTACCCCGAGCGCCTGTCGTCCCGAAACTCCCTATGCTGGCTGAGAGCTCGCCCCCTTTATAATCGCTGCCGCTTTTCGTAATGATATTGATCACACCGAAAAAAGCGTTACTGCCATATATGGATGAGCCCGGTCCACGGATAATCTCGATCCTCTTGATCAAAGCGATATCGAGAAAAAACTCCTGCCCGATCGACGCCGTATCGTAATCGGCATCGTTAATGCGGGTGCCGTCTACCAGCAGTAATATCCGGCTGTTGTAATCGCCGGGACGGTTGAACCCCCGAACTCCGACATACTCGTAGTTACGATCGTTCGTTGTGTAGAGTCCTCGTACCCCCGAGAGAATATCCGCTAAATTCCGATAGCCGTATATCTTGATCTCATCCTCTGTAATCACCATTACGGAAGCGGGGGCTTCAGCTATTTTCTGAGAAAATTTCGAGGCTGTCGTCACTTCAAGGTTGGTCAGATCTTCGATCGACATTTGCAATAAATCGTTTTGTGCGAGCAGTTCAGGTGCTTGGGCACCCTGCACCGGAGAGACTAAAAAGGGGACACTGACTCCTACAAAAAATCCAGCTAAAACACGACGAAAAAAAAATGTACGCTTTGTCATTTTTCTTTCCTTTCCTCTTTAATCAATCTCGCAGTACACTGTTGCTCTAATACTAAATATTTTCAAATACTATAGCATATTTTTTCGCTCATTGAAAAAAACGTCAAATTGACTGGCAGGCATCGGGTTATCTCATAAATAGGCTCATTTATGAGGGACTCCTTTTAGCATTAGTATGGACGCTTTGCTCCAGGAAAGAATGCTTTGTTTCTCCCTTTCAGTTAAACGGGAATCCCAATGTCCGAGAACATAACGAAGTGGCGGCATATCACCTTCAATGCTCACTTCTTTAATACCTTCTAAATCTTTTAACGGTGTTACATGCGAAATAAAGGGAAAGTCTTTACTCATATCTAGATGCTTTTTGCCTTCTTTGATATCATAATCAACCATCTGTTTAACACCGGGAACCTTATAATACCAAGGAAATTTTGTTATATTTCCATGGCAATCAAAACATTTTTTTTCAAAAATAAGTTTTATGCTTTTAACGTATTCGTTATTAATAATTTTATAGGCGTGTAATGTCTGATTGGAATCCATTTCTTTATGTTTTTTTTCAGTATTACCCCCGTGAGCAAAAACTGAAGAGGGAACGATCACCCCGACGGAAAACAAAATCATTGTCATATGTTTAAAATATTTCATTTTAAACTCCTAGTTCATTTTTTTTGCAACGGTTCCGTTGGGATGCTCATACCAGCCCGGATCAGAGTAATCACCTTTGGGCTGATTTTTACGTACTTTCACGAGAGTAAACATCCCTCCCATCTCGATGGGACCAAACGGCCCTTTGCCGGTCATCATCGGTAACGTATTCTCCGGAATTTTCATCCCCATCTCAACCATATCCTGCATCTCCGCCATCCCGTTTTTACCCATCGGCATGTACATGTAATCGGGCATTAAATCACTGATTTTTTCGGTGAGATCATCTTGCTTGACTCCGATCATATTAGGAACGCTGTGCCCCATCGGTCCCATCGTATGATGCGACTTATGGCAATGCAACGACCAGTCCCCCTCTTCGGTGGCAACAAATTCAAAAGCTCTCACTTGCCCGACACCGATATCGATGGTGACTTCAGGCCACCGAGCACTTTTGGGAACCCACCCTCCATCGGTGCACGTCACTTCAAACGGATGTCCGTGCATATGAATCGGATGGTTCGTCATTGTCAGATTCCCCACACGGATACGTACACGATCTCCCACCCGCACATTCATTGAATCGATTCCCGGAAAGACACGGCTGTTAAAACTCCAGATATTAAACTCGGTCATGGTCGATGGATTCGGAGTATAGGTCCCCGGTGCCACATCGTAGCTGGCAAGAAGAAAACAAAAATCCCGATCTACTTTATGCGCTTTCGGCGCTTTTGGGTGAACGATAAACATCCCCATGCACCCCATCGCCATCTGCACCATCTCATCGGCGTGCGGGTGATACATAAACGTCCCGCTTTGACGAAGGGTAAATTCATACACATAGGTCTCGCCCGGTGCGATCTGTACCTGCGTCAATCCCCCAACCCCGTCCATCCCGTTAGGGAGTATAAGACCGTGCCAATGGATCGTGGTATGTTCGGGAAGCTTGTTCGTCACGATCAGCCGTACGCGATCCCCCTCAACTGCTTCAATCGTAGGTCCCGGAGAGGTACCGTTGTAGCCCCAGCAGTTCACTACCATCCCCGCGGCAAACTCGCGGACGACAGGTTCAACGATAATACGAAACTCTTTGATCCCCTCTTTCATTTCATAAGGGAGACTCCAGCCGTTGAGTGTTACCACCGGATTGTAATTTTTCCCCTCTTGAGGGGTAATGAGGGTAGCAGGTGAAAGAACCCGTTTAGGATTTTTAACGAGCGTGAGTTGGCGCTTTTTGCTTTCATGTCCGGCATGATCATGTTCGGAAGCTTCGGCTTTTGAACCGAGTGCCGCAGAGGCGATCAATGCCGCACCCAAACCCAAAAAATCGCGTCTATCGTGTCCCATTAGAGTTTTCCCCCTATCGTATATTCCAAATCGGCTTGTGCTTTTTGGTAATCTCCCAACGCATCGAGCGCTTCCATTTTTGCCTCACCTAAGCGCCGTTGATCTTCGAGCAGCTCGTAAATACCGTCCAGCATACCGTTATAGAAAAGCTGTGTCTCTTCTAAAATCTGCTGATTATTCTTCACAACCACCTCATCGTATGAGCGCGCTATATCAAATGTATATCGAAGGTGTGCATACCCCTCACGCACTTCTGAGCGGATATTAACGGCTGTTTCATACAGGCGATGGACATTTTGATTGTAGACCGCCTGCGTCTTACTCACCCGAGCTTGTCCAAAATCAAAAAGTGGGATGGGAAGTTTTATTCCAAAGGTATTAAACCGTTTTTCACCCGTTGTTTTTTCACTCTCTACTGAAAGTTCCAGCTCATCGAGGAGGCGTGTATTTTCACTGTATCCCGCCTGCAGTGCGGCATAATCGACCGATTTTATCGCACTGCGCATATCGAGACGATTGACGATGGCACGTTTTTCCAATCCCGATTCTGAAACGGCAGGCTCCATACGCGTTAGTGGTTCTGTACTCAATGTATAATGGGTTTGCGAACCATAAAGCCCGAGAATCTTATTTAAGGCTTCGCGTGCTGCCGCATTGTCACGAGCGAGCTTGATCGATTCGATACGCTCACGCTCATAGCTCTCTTGAACTTTGAGCATATCCCGTTTGGAAAGATTACCTGCCGTATATTGACGAACCGCAAGCTGGAGTGAAGCTTCATGGGATTTGAGAATCGAACGATTGAGCACACCTTTTTCTTCAGCCAAACGGGCATCAATGTAGCTCTTCTTTGCATCTCTAGCACTGCGCAACACGGTGTCTCCGACACTGAGAGTAGTCTCTTCGAGGGCTAAGTGTCCTAGTTCACGCCGCAGAGGGATCCAAAGAAGGTCTAAAAAGGCTACCTCTACACTCAGAGTCGAGGTAGTTACCCCGTTACTGCGTCCGATACTGTAGCCCAAAAGAGGATTGCGCATAAGCCCTGCTTCCACCAACTCGCTCTGAGCGATACCGATATTTTCGTACGTTTGCTGCAATGCGCGGTTATTAATCAGCATGATACGAACCGCATTTTCCTGTGTCAACGGCTTTGAAAGAAGTGCTTTTACACTCTCATCGACACTTGCTGCTTCTTGAGGTGTTTTGATCCATTGAAGATTTTTGCCCCCCTGCTCACTTGTGAGCTGATTCACCGACTCGAACGCTTCTTTTTGGGAAATGGTAGAACATCCCGAAATAAAGACCAATGCCGCTATCGATGCTGTGAGTGTTTTGCCTACCATTTCGCGCCTCCATGCCCTGTCGCATTCTGATCCTCTTTTTGAACGCACCCCTCTTCGACTACGTCAATCGAAGCAGAGGGAGGGGTATAAACACTTTTACCGCTCAATGCATCCGCAGAGGAAGGTGTCGACACCGTGACCTCGGCGGCATAACCCATTATTCCAATCATGACAAAAAGGATAATACGGTTCATTTAGCCATCTTTACAATAATATATTTCCCCTCTTTTTGAACAAACTCAAAATTCACACGATCACCCACTTCTACTGAATGGGTCAGTTCAGGATTGACAACCTCGAATTGCATGTTCATCGAAGGCCATTTCAGTTCTGGAATCGGATCGTGAAAAATACGGAGAGTTTCATGATTTTGGGAAATCTGCTTTATTGTCCCGCTCGCATGAATCGTTTGTTCACTCACCGTTGATGCGGAAGCGTGATTATGATGTTCATCTCCCATTGCAGATACGGCAGTCCCTGCCCCCAATGACATACACACGAATGCACTTATAATTTTGCTCTTCATAAAAAAACCCCTCTATTTAGCTAATACACAAAGTTTATCATATAGAGTAAAAAAATAATTTAATCCAATAATAACAATATTAACGGAGGATACTTTCTTCACTGATGTTGTTGCGCTACAATATCCCTCATGAAAGAATTTCGTCACTGTATCCATTGTAATCACACACTCTATCATCTCGCCGATGGAATGGTTAAATGCTCTAAATGCAAAAAAAAATACAGCCCGACACGCGTCAATCAAATAAAACATCTGATTAAATTATTCTGCGAAGAAGAAAATGCCCTCTCGGCATCGACATCTCTGAATCTGAGTTACGCTACCGTTTTGAATTATTATCAAAAATTTCGACACCTAAGTGCTGAATACTGCGAAGCCGAGTACCATCTTCATCGAAATGAAGAGACACAATACGAAGAGTACCTCTATATTGAAAAATCCAAACGGCGTGACAAAACCGCTATTTTCGATTCCCATAATTTTCTCACCTTCGGATACGGAACCAAGGTTTACACCCTTCTCATGCCCTCGCTGGGGATATTCAAACAACAGTTTTTAGCAGATAATCTCGAAGGGCTCTATTATAAAGAGTTTTCCAAATTCATGCGAACCAGCAAAATCATAAAAATATCCGAACATGACAATGTTATTGAGAAGTTTTGGCACTATTTTGAACAGTTCATTACTGGTTTTAAAGGGGTAAGTAACGAGCACTTCCCTTACTATCTCAAAGAGGCAGAATTTAAGTTCAATACGCCGATCTCAGAACGCTCAATGATTTTAGAACAACTCTATTTTCGTATGCCTAAATAATTATCGTAATTTTGCCTGCATTCGAGCGATCCCTTGACGATAAGCATTATGCTCTTTTTTGGCGAGTGCATATTGATAATTCTTCAATGCGTCTCGCCATTGAGATCGGCTTTCATAAATTTTGGCAATGTTGTAGTATGAACTTGCCTGTACCGTATTTTTGCTACTTCCACTAGCCAATTCAATTGCTTTTCGATTTGCCCATAATGATTCTGCTTCTCGTCCTAATTTTTGATAAGTCAACCCCAAATTACTGTACGCTTGAGCATAATTAGGGGATACATTGATCGCATCTTGAAATAAATACATTGAATCTTCTAAATTACCTTTATGATATTGTTGTTCACCTTGTAAATTTAACGCTTCAGATTGAGATAAATCTACACTGGAAATACTATTTGAGACATGAAAGTCTCCCATATTAACCATTCCACCCAATATATTTTTAACACCCTCTGAATTATTTGATGTCCCGATATAGCTGTTAATATCTTGGAACACTCCATTTTCATTGATTCCAAAGACAATCCAAATATTTCCAACCTTATGCGGCATTGCACGATAGGTACGAACCAATGTTTGACCAATATAAACATTAACAGTAGCGCCTGAGTTACTCAATCCACTCGAATTTGGGTTAGAGTTATCTGAATAATTGTGAACAGCATAAATATATTTTTTACCGACTTGTTTCTGATCAACTGTAATCGTCTCAGGACCAAAACTGTCTGTATCATCTACATCAAGATTTGCTTGAACACCTACTTGAGATCCAAAAAAGATGTGATTTCCCGGATAGGACAAATGTGAATCCAAATCAGCCGGATATTGCCCCCATGTCAAAACTACACGAAGCCCATCCAAGTTTTGCATATTCGGACTTAATGCGTATGTTAAGCCATCACATGGACATTTAGCCACTAATGTAGAAAAACCAGGCTTTTTGATCAACATCATTGTATCGGATGACTCCATACCGCTGAATCTGTTATAAAAAACTTTCCCCTGAGCATTAGAATACGTTTTAATAGAAGTTTCCCCTGATTTTTGGAAAATTACTTCTGCATTAGCAATAGGAGTATCTTTCTTGACAGCTGATAACAATTGAATCTCACCTGCCGAAATATTTACACAAATAAGAAAATATACAACTACGAATAATTTAATCATAATAACCCTTTTACGTGTTTTTTTGTATTATACACAATCATAAAGGAAAGATATGCAATTTTTAATATTTATTTTATTCTTTTCGGTTGTTAGCCATGCTTATGGTCCAGAGAAAATAGCCACTTTTGATAGAATGCTTTGGCCATACCCCATTCATTCAAAAAATTCATTTGATGATGCTTCGCGGCATGAAATCATCAGCTACATTCGTCAAATCAATAGTATCAACCTTTCCGATACATCATCTATCCAAGAATTTACTTCCATCAAGAACATCAATTCCGCCTCCGTTACAAAATGGCAATCGTTTACCCAAAATAATTTACTTAAAAACTTCAAACAAGCTCAAAAAAGTTGCAGTGACAAAAAAGATTTATGCCAAAATGTTAATACTTGGCAAGAGTTATCAACACTATCCACACAATACAAACCGAAACAATTTCTCGTGCCTTGGTATAACGCCTCTCAAACATTTTTCTCTTATTATCTTTATGAACAAGTTCGATTGGCGGCTTTGTTTCCTCGGATTACCTCCGAAATTCACACACTTGATGAGAGAGAAATACAAGGGTTCGAGTATGCGGATGGACAATTTCTCCTAACCTTTGATGATGGTCCGAAATATTCGCAAACACCACTTGTAACCGACCAATTACGTAAACTAAATATCAACGGAATATTTTTTGTATTGGGAGAAAATTTAGAAGGGGCGCTAAAAGCGCATGGAGTTAATGACCTTAAACAACTTTACGATGGTATGTGTGTCGGTTCTCACGGCTACGTACATACACCTCATCCAAAGCTCGAAAATTGGTCTGAACTGTACGATAAAACACGTAGCCTAATTACCGAAAATCAGCTCCAAGGAACTCAAAAAAAATATTTGTGGTTTAGACCGCCCTACGGTCAGCGACAGCAAGCATTAGTAGATAGGCTCGGAAATTTAGGAGATAGAGTCATGTTATGGAATATCGATTCTCAAGATTGGAACCAAAAACTAACGACCAAACAGGTGAAAGACCGGACAATCACACTCATGCTTTTACATCGCAAAGGAATTATTTTGTTTCATGATGTTCATCCTAAAGCCGTCGAGGTTATCAAAGATTTAGATACTTTTCATCGTGATCATATTAGCACATGGATAAACTGTAAAGAGATAGAGAAATAACCCTCGTTTCAATCTCTATTTTCGCCCTAATTAGAAGTATGATAGAATACCCTTATGAACACACAAGATGAGATCGTCAATTTTTTGCACAACAATCGTAAACTTCTGTTAGAAAAATATCATGTCACAAAAATCGGTTTGTTCGGCTCATTCGCCCGTAATGAACAACGAGAAAACAGTGATGTTGATCTATTGGTAGAGCTTGAAGAAGGGACGCAAAATATACACGATTTAAAAGATTCTTTGAAACAATTTCTCTCTCTATCATTTGATCGCAGTGTCGATATAGCTCGCGAAAAATATCTAAAACCGTATGCGAGAGAGCAAATTTTAAAAGATACCCTGTATGTCTAACAATATCACTTTTAATCTGAATGCACTTATCGAATCTATCGAAAAGATCAAGTTGTACTCACAAGATTTTGACAATGCAGATACATTCTATCATGATCAAAAAAGTTTTGATGCTTCAATGATGCAATTCGTCGTAATAGGCGAAATCATTTCTCGTTTGGATGAAAATTTCAAAACCTCTCATTCAGAAATACCTTGGCAAAAAATAAAAGATTTTAGAAATATTATCGCCCATGATTATTTCGGTATTGACGCGGATGAGATTTGGGATATTATCAATAACAAGCTTCTGCCTTTAAAAAATGATATAAAAACACTCCTCTCTAACGGCTCGGATATTTAAACTCCTCGATAATCTCGATTAAGCTCTTCATCGTCTCTTTAGGTGTCGCATCGATACCAATAGTTTTTAGATAGTTAATAACTGTATTTATATATGCATCAAATCGATCTTTCAACGCAGTGCTCAAACCCATCTCAAACGTAATGCTTTTGGGGATAATCCCGATGACGTTCGATTCCGGTAACGGGTGTCCCATCAGCTCGATCATATCCAAACACTGCATCACCCCTACTTCATGCGCTCCGCCGCTGTTCAAGCCGTAGCCGCTGAGTTCGTAAGAGGGGATATTATAGATACTCCCCGCCTCATCATCGAGGTTGATCGTATCGAGGATAATGATGCGGTCATTCTCCAAAAAGAGATTGAGCAGGTTGATCCCCTCAACCCCCCCGTTGATGATCTCTATTTCAGGGGTGAAAGTATAATTGGCATTCAGATAGGCGCACGCGTAAATACCGACACCATCATCCTCTTCGAGTACATTTCCGACACCCAATACGACAATCGACATAGCCTCAGAAACCTTTACCATGTTCGATACTCGGGTTGGCAAACTGCTCGATGATCTCATCCAAACTCATCACATCGCTTTTTAGGGTCGCAGTGATACCGCATTTTGAGAGTTCTTCCACAATGACCTCGATATACCTGTCCCAGTGTGCACGCAAAGCGGGGGTCACATCGACACTGACGCTGATAATATCTTCGGGAACAATACTGATCATCGTGGTTTGCGCACAGTGATGTGCCATCGAACAGATTTGGAGCATCTCGGTAATCTCTACTTCGTTCGCCGTTTTTTTAATCCCCTGATTGGCGATAAGCTCATCGCCGCTCATCACCTCAATCGTCCCAATCGCCTTAGAGTCATCGGAACTGGTGTTAGCGATTATGACGTATTCATACTCCTGAAGCAGCGGCATGAGTAAAAATCCAAGTGTTCCGCCATCAACGATGTCCAATGCAGGCTCATACGTAAAATTCTCTTTGAGATATTTTCCCGCGTAAAGCCCGATCCCTTCATCCATAAAAAATGCGTTTCCCGAACCGATTAGTGCAATCTTAGCGTTCATGTATTACCTTTTGTATCAAGTTTTTTTCGTTCGTGGTGAGCTCAAGGAAACATCGCTTCGCGAGCGGTACCCTTGTTTTGTCGAACCATGAACATACCCTTCGCCAGGCTCAGGGTGAACGGGAATTATGCAAAGCATAGTATAACTGTCCCAGTGCAATCGATCCGTCATTGATCGGCGTTTGCTGTTGAGCGTAAAATCGTCCTCTTCCGAAACGTCGGTACAATCGGCTCATCAACACTCGGTTTTGAAACACACCGCCACCGACAACCATCGGCAATTCAGGATAGTGATCAGCATAATAACCCATTATCGCCTCTACCGTAGCGATAAAACGGCTGGCAACGACCGTTTGATTCTCCGCACCGAGTGTTATGATCTCCTTAACCATAGGAGAAAGATCGATCACTCTGTTTTGAACCTCAAATGCGAATGGTTCCATAATGGAATCATCCACAAACGACTCCATCATCATCCCCCCCTGCCCCTCGTAATCAAGCTTCTGG
>Ga0074197_1002843_pt1 | contig 11347 bp, 8 predicted proteins | sample EPASupsiteSAE305_FD_64526 | JGI IMG/M metagenome (GOLD analysis project Ga0074197, IMG submission 64526) | Bioremediated contaminated groundwater microbial communities from EPA Superfund site, New Mexico - SAE3-05 reassembly with SPADES | ecosystem: Environmental > Aquatic > Deep subsurface >...
GTTCCCGCCGCATTTGGCGTAGCCTGTACCGCCCTTTACAGCTCTTACGTCATCCTTTTCTATCGCTATGCGGACAGGGTTGATGCCCTCACGGAAGTATGAGCCGACTGGACATGTGATTATCGAGAAAATGCAGTGGTGGGGTGTATGGATTCCCAGCTGCTCGTCTGTTCCGAACATGAACGGCCGGATGTAGAGTGAAGTGTCAGGTTCGTTCGGGACCCACTCCTGATCTACCTTCACAATTTCCTTAAGAGCCTCCATCATCATCTCTTCTTCGATCTGCGGGAGACACATGCGTTCTGCCGAAACGTTCATCCTTTTCACGTTCTCAATAGGCCTGAAGAGCTGTATCTTTCCCTCAGGAGTACGGTAGGCTTTCATCCCCTCAAAGATCTCCGGAGCATAGTGGAGCACTGTCGCAGCAGGAGATATCTGGAAAGGACCAAAGGGAACGATCCTAGGATCAAACCACCCTTTTCCCTTTTCGTAGTCCATGATAAACATATGGTCCGAGAAAACGGTTCCGAATCCTGTCTTGCTTACGTCACATTTTGGTTTTTGGGTCGTTGTTCTTTCGATCCTTATCTTATCCATGTCATCATCTCTTTGTAGAAAGATTTTTTAAAACTAATAAAAAAGCCAAAGGTAAAAATCACCTCATGAAAATATTATATAAGAAGTTTGTCATCAAGTCCATTGAGACGGGTGCTGGAGTAAAAGATATCATTAGTCTATAATTGTCGTCAGGTCACTTTAATGGGGGTGTTCAAATGGCTTTTATGCCCGAACACATTTTTAGGGAGTATGACATAAGAGGTATTGCAGAAACTGAACTTACAGACGAATTTGTGAGGTATATCGGTCATGCGTACGGTACCTGGCTGATGGACAGAGGCATAAAGAAAGCCACTCTTGGCGGAGACGCCCGTCTTTCAACAAAAAGGATCAAGGCAGCAGCTGCAGCAGGAATGATGAAGGCCGGGATCAACGTAACAGATATAGGTTTTGTATCAACCCCGACATTTTACTGGAGCATGTATCGCTTCGACACAGACGGAGGCATAATGGTCACAGGAAGCCACAACCCCAAGGAGTTTAACGGCCTTAAGGTGGCCTATGACAAAGCTACCCTGTGGGGAGACGACATCCAGGAGATCCTCAGGATAATTAAGGAAGAGAGGATGCTTACTGCCGAAGTTCCTGGAACACTTCGCTTCGCAGGTATAAACGAGGAGTATCTGGACATGCTTGTCTCAAAGATAAAACTTGGATCCCGCAAACCTAAGATAGTATGTGACTCAGGCAACGGGACAGCGGGGATATACGCTCCGGAATTCCTAAGAAGGATAGGCTGTGAAGTTACCGAACTCTACAGCGAGCCGGACGGTACATTTCCCAACCACCATCCTGACCCTACAAAGAGAGAGAACCTTCCAAAACTGATAGAGACTGTTCTGTCTGAAGGCGCCGATCTTGGTGTTGGTTTTGACGGAGACTCTGATCGTATCGGTGTAGTAGACGACAAAGGCGAGATAATATGGGGAGACCGGCTGATGGCGTTGTATTGGCAGGAAATACTCCCGAAAAACCCTGGCGCTGTAGCCATTTGCGAGGTCAAGAGCTCAATGGCGCTTCCCGAAGAAGTGATCAGACTTGGCGGAAGGCCGATCTGGTGGAATTCCGGGCACTCTCTTGTAAAGGCAAAGATGAGGGAAGAAAATGCCCTTTTCTCGGGGGAAGTATCCGGTCATATGTTCTTTGCGGACGAATATTACGGATATGACGATGGTTTCTATGCGGCAGGACGTATCTGCAGAATCCTTTCAAACAGTGATAAAAAACTGTCCGAACTTATGTCAGTGATCCCGATATATCCATCAACTATAGAAACAAGATATGACTGCCCGGATGACCTGAAATTCGAAGTGGTCGACAGGGTGAAGCAAAAGGCTCTTTCAGAGGGTCTTGACACTATCACGGTCGATGGGGTGAGGATCGTTTACGAGAACGGCTGGGGCCTGGTCAGGGTTTCGAACACACAGCCGGTGCTCGTTGCAAGATGCGAGGGGCGTACAGAAGAGGCATTGGAAAAAATTTGTTCCGACATGAAGAGTAGGCTGATCAAGGCGGGCAGTCCGGCTTTTGAATGGGAGTACTGAGATTTTAAAATGCCGGATCAAAATAGATATCAAGAAAATCGATATGGAGGATGAGTCATAATGCAATGTTCAAGAGAAATTGAAGAGATGGTATGCGTTGCAAAGGGACCTAAACACGGACCTGCTCCGATCCCCGAAGAAGGAAAATGGGTTGAGTCGAAGCAGATATCAGACATTTCCGGTTTTACTCATGGTGTTGGTTGGTGCGCACCGCAGCAGGGGGCATGCAAGCTTACATTGAATGTTAAAGAAGGGATCATCCAGGAGGCCCTCGTTGAGACTCTTGGCTGCTCAGGAATGACTCACTCAGCCGCTATGGCAGCTGAAATACTTCCCGGCAAGACCCTGCTTGAAGCCCTTAACACCGACCTGGTCTGCGATGCGATAAACGTTGCGATGAGAGAACTCTTCCTTCAGATAGCATACGGAAGGAGCCAGAGTGCGTTCTCTGAGGGCGGGCTTTCCTTAGGCGCAGGACTTGAAGACCTCGGCAAGGGCCTTCGATCCCAGATCGGGACTATGTACGGTACTCTCCCCAAAGGTGTCAGATATCTTGAAATGGCCGAGGGCTACATTATGGAACTCGGATTGGATGAAAAGAACGAGGTAATAGGGTATAAATATGTCCAGCTTGGCAAGATGATGGAAGCCATACGCAAGGGTGTTGATCCAAAAGAAGCTTTGGAAAAGAACACCGGTACTTATGGACGTTTTGCTGAGGCGGTAACTGTAATAGATCCGCGTAAAGAGTAAAGAGGGGGAGAAAATTATGGTCACATTTGAAGGCTGCGCAAGGAGAATGGGGCAGATCGAACCTTTTCTTGAGAAGATCGGGCTGACTGATCTTGAGGAAGCAAGAGCTCTCTGCCTTTCCAAAGGAATAGATGTTGAGCATATAGTAAAGGGAGTTCAGGCTATTGCTTTTGAAAATGCTGTTTGGGCCTACACTCTCGGTGCTGCTGCCGCACTGAAGGCAGAAGTCCGAACAGCTGCAGAAGCTGCAGAAAAGATCGGAGAGGGACTCCAGGCGTTCTGTATTCCCGGATCAGTCGCCGACCAGAGAAAAGTTGGTCTTGGGCACGGCAACCTTGGGGCTATGCTTTTGCGTGACGAGACGAAATGTTTCTGTTTCCTGGCCGGACATGAGTCATTTGCCGCGGCAGAGGGTGCGATAGGCATAGCTAAAACCGCCAACAAGGTCAGAAAAGAACCGCTCAGGGTAATTCTCGACGGACTTGGGAAAGATGCTGCACACATAATTTCCCGCATCAACGGCTTTACTTTGGTAGAGACGAAATATGACTATTACAGGGGCGAGCTGAAGATCGTAGAGGAGCGTCCGTTTTCAACGGGAGAAAAGTCTAAAGTTCGCTGCTTCGGAGCTGACGATGTCAGCGAAGGTGTAGCCATAATGATCCATGAAGGAGTGGACGTATCGATCACTGGCAACTCGACCAACCCGACCAGGTTTCAGCATCCGGTAGCAGGAACATACAAAAAATGGACTGTAGAGAACGGGAAGAGATACTTTTCTGTGGCTTCCGGAGGAGGTACGGGAAGAACACTCCACCCCGACAACATGGCAGCGGGACCCGCGAGCTACGGTATGACGGATACAATGGGACGCATGCACAGCGATGCCCAGTTTGCCGGCTCATCATCGGTTCCCGCGCATGTTGAGATGATGGGACTGATAGGCATGGGCAACAACCCCATGGTCGGAGCAACTGTTGCCGTTGCGGTAGCGGTAGAGGAATCTGTCTTGAAGTAAAAATTATCTGCATATCTGACACATCAATGTTATCGGGGGTCGGAAGTATTTGCCGTTCCCCGATAATTTTCAGGAGCTGATGTCTTTGACTAAAAAATTGATTTTTATGCTGGTCCTTTTACTCACTCTTTCTCCGGCCGCGGAAGCGAGTGACAGGGAGATGAGGATCGCGTTTTGGAAACTTCCGCTCAATCTGCCTGCTATAGCAGCAATAGAAAACAGTACGTATGAAAAGGCGTTTGAGGGTGAATATAAAGTTGAATACATCAATTTGCCTTCAGGACCGAAACAAGTACAGGCGATGGCTGCCGGTGAGCTTGACATTGCTGAGGGGCTTGGAGCCGCGGCTGTGATCGTGGGAATAGCGAACGGGGTAGACATCACGATAATCGGTGCCAACAGCAGGTCTCCCGAAGCATTTGCTGTGGTCGTTAAAAATTCAAAAGTAAAAGCGATCTCCGATCTGAGAGGCAAAAAGATAGCTGGATTAAGAGGATCCGTAGTTCATCAGCTTTTTGTTGAACTCCTGTATAAAGAAAGGTTAACAGAAAAAGATGTTGAATTTTTCCCTATGCCCCTTAGTGCGGCGGCATCAGCGCTGATAGCGGAAAGAGTGGATGTGGCGCTGCTTGCCGGCATAGAGATAGTAAGGGCTGAAAAGGGAGGATGCAGAGTCCTCTGGGACGGCAAAGGCATAGTTGAAGGTCTAAGCTTGATAGCGGCAAGACGTGAATTTGCTGAAAAAAACCGGGCCGCGATAAAAAAATATCTGGAAGCAAGGGAGGGGATCCGTATTGATGCGGTCAATTCTCCGCGTAAAATTATCCCGCTGCTGAAAAAAGAAACAGGATTGACTGAAAAAGAAATAATTAAGATCCTGCCAAAATTTAATTACGATGCCGAGATTTCAGAAAATGACATTCTTGAACTTAAAAAGACAGCAGAATATTTAAAAAGAGAGAATATTATTAAATCCATACCTGACATTAATAACATGTTGTGGAAATAACAACACTTTTAATTAAGCATCAATTTATCTTTATGTAATTTAATTTCTCTTTACAAGTGAGAATATTTTAGTTATACTGTGAGAAATATATTTTGTCGGATTCAAACTGTTGATAAAGTTATCTAAATATGAAAGGATTGATCATTTTATGGTAAAACCCAAAAAAGAAAGCTCTTCAAAGAGAGTAAGAAGAAGTCCCGAGGTCCTTATGAAGGAACTCGATGAAAAGATGAAGAAACTTGAAAGCAGGATATATAAAAAGAACAAAGATGCAGTACATCATATAGGAACAGCGATACTTAAAAGGGCGAAATTTGATTTTTCTAATTTTTCAGATGCAGATCTTGAAGATATAGTAAACATGACACCAAAAGGAACAGAAATAATAAAAGATATCATTACAAAAGCTTCTGAATAAAAATATCAGGCGCAAAAAAGGGGAGCAGATCTGTTAAAGACCTGCTCCCCTTTTTTGTTGGGATTTTTTATCAGTTTAGATATTTTTTCTCGAATTCGCTCAGCGGCAGCGGCTTTGAGTAATAATAGCCCTGTACTATACTGCACCCGAGACTCTTGACGAAATTGATCTGTTCCTCCGTCTCTATTCCTTCAAATATGACCTGGATCGAATTATCCTTAAAAGTGTTCACCAGACTGCTTACCAGATCATGCGCCAGTTTTCCCTCAAGTCCTCTCTGGACGAATGTCTTGTCGAGCTTAAGAACATCGATCTTGAGGATCTGCAGCAGCGACAGAGATGAGTACCCGGCCCCGAAATCATCGATCGACAGTCTGAACCCATATGCCGACAGCTCCCTGCCGCACGAGTTTACTACTTCGATATGCTGTGCCGCTACTGACTCAGTCAGTTCAAGCTCAAGCAGTTCCGGTGGCACCCTATGCCTTTGGGACATTATTTTCAAATATTTCATAAAGTTGCTTCCCATAATGTCAAGATATGAAAAATTGCAGGAGATCGGGAAAACCTCTTTGCCCTCATCCATCCATTTTCTCAGTATTCGGCAAGCTTCACCGAACATGTACATGTCAATCTTCGTAATAAAGCCGCTTTTTTCGAAGTAAGGGATGAAAAGATCTGGGAAAATGACCTCTCCGTCAGGCTTTACCCACCTAACCAGGGCCTCGGCCCCCACAGCCCGGCCGGTATAGCAGTCGATCTTAGGCTGGAGGTAGGGGACGAATTCTCCCTTTTTTAAAGCATCCCTCATTGACGATTCAACGATCTTTTCCTTGTTTATCATGTCCAGTGTCTTTTTGTCATAGTATGCGTAGGCTGTCTTATGTTTTTGCCTGATAGTATTCTTTGCGAATCCTGCGTTATCTACGGCGGTTTGTAAAGGCATGTCGCGGTTTTCGATAAGATATACTCCTCCGTTGAATATCAAATTGTAGTTTTGGTTCCATTTGGATGAAAGGTTATCAAGTTCGCCGAAAAGAATTTTGATCCTGATATCTATCGATTTGAACTTTTCGTAGCTTAAGAGGACGATGAAATGATCTGCAGTTATCCTGGAATAGGTCTCTTTGGTTTTCTCAATGCTGTTCTTCAGTATCTCCGCTACCTTTTTAAGAACTTTATCTCCCTCTTCATAGCCGAAGGAACCATTGATAAATTTGAACTCCACTATGTCGATAAAGACAACGGCAAAATTAGCTTCCGGGTGTTTTTTTATGATCACAGGCGCATCCTCCATGAAGCTATTGTAGTTCTTGTGTCCTGTGAGCGAGTCGTAATAGAGGAGTTTTTTCAGATTCTTTTTGTCTATCGATTTAGAAGCGGTAACTATCGTCATCCCAATTGCAAGCAGGACCAAAAAGATAGTAATGGCCTTTGCCAGTTCTACATGGTGCTCGTATAACATGTCGATGAATGATACCTTTCCCTTGCTGTAGCTGTGCGCGATTATAATTCCGTTTATCGTTTCTTCCGGGATCGAATTGAGAGCTTTGTTTATTATCGATACCAGTATCGGGTCGCATCTTTTTGAAATGCCGAAAGCCACCTGTTCACTTAGTCCGCCGTAATTGATCGTGTATAAATTACGGTAGCTGGGCAAGCTTATAAGATAGTTGGCAACGTATGAATTGGCAAAAGTCGCCGAGACTTTACTATGGGCAAGGGCGTGAAAACAATCTTCCTGTGACTTTAGGTATACGATATCGTCAAATTTATGGAAAGATTCAACTACTTCAGAGAGGAAATAATTTTTTGGCAGTGCGATTCTTTCCCCTGTGTAGACGTTTCCTCTATTCATTACCATTACGATTGGGGCGATTAGGAAAGGCCGGGTCACTCTGAAATTGTTTTTTGCCCCCCAAACGAAGCTCCTGTTCACTCCCGTAAGTATGTCTACCTCTCCTTCACGGATTCTTCTCAGGGCTTCCTCCCAGGTGGGTGAATGGCTTATCTCCATCTTTAATCCGGTGTATTCTTTAACGTGTTTAAGTATTTCAGCGTTGATCCCTGCCATTTGTTTTTTTTCTTTGTCATAATATTCAAAGGGGCGCCATATAGGGTCATAAGATACTACTAACGCAGGGGATCTTTCGATAAATTCTTTTTCCTCCATTGTCAAAAGGGATTCCCAGGCGAGGTTAGTGCCATAGTGTTTTTTGAAAAGCTCGTTTTTGAAGGTGGGGGCCAGCAGGAGTATATTCTGCATTGCGTTGTCGATCTTTGAGAGGAGTTCTTTGTTTCCCTTAGCCACTGCGAAATAGAAGGGTTCTTCCGGGAATACCTTTATTATTTTAAAAACAGGAGGGATATTGTTTCCGGAAACAAGGGCCCCGTCTACAGAACCCTTCATCAATGCCTCAATGAGCAACTCATTCTTGTCAAAGTCAATATATGTCGCCTTTATTCCGTCGTCGCTTATTGATCTTTCCAGCATCTGGATATGTTTTTGGGGTGCAAATCTTCCGATTCGTTTACCGTTGAAGGATCTGAGGTCGTCCGTGGCAAGGCCCTGATTTTTATTAAGGATGTAGAGGCCAACCCGGCATACCCCTGCTTCCTTTGTTGAATAGTCAACTAATCTTTCAATGTCTTCATTGCAGTGGACATGGCTCAGCAAATCTACCCGGCTGTTCCGCAGAGATTCTATAGAATTTTTCACTGTTACCGGAACGAACTCCAGTTCCCAGTTGTAATATTGCGCTATCTCATGTAGATAATCGTAACTGTAGCCATGTTCGCCGTTTTTCTGGGCTACATGTGAAGATATTTCATGAGTGAGGTATCCTACCCTGATCAACTCAGGCGGAGCAGTATTGGCGAGGACAGGTAAAGGCGCGCAAAATAACATGGCCTGAAAGGCAAATGCTCCAAGCACTGTCAGGATAAAACTATTTATATGGCGTTTAGGTTTTACAGGCATATCGGCACCTTCCCTTATCCAGGATATAATGGAAAGGCAAAACTGCTGCTTTCTGCATACTGCTATCGATTTGCTAAAATATGTCCTAGATTATAAGGGTTTTCAACGGATAATCAAAGCAGGAATATATAGTAATAATTAGTTTAAAAATGGAAATGACGGATGGCTAAAGGTTCTCTCCGAGGGCGATCACAAGATCATTTACGTTCGTACCGGTCGGGCCCGTTTTAAATAATGACCCTGATATACTTAAGGCGTTGTACGAGTCATTGTCCTCAAGCATCTCCATCGGTTCGCGGCCGGCAGCGCTGATCTTTTCCCAGGTAAGGCCGTCCACTATACCTCCGGCAGCATCGGTTGGGCCGTCTGTGCCATCAGACCCTGCTGACAGGATGACAATGTTTTCAGATCCCGATAACTTCTCTGCCGCGGCGAGCGCAAGCTCCTGGCTCCTTCCGCCATTACCGCTCCCCTTTACCTTTACGGTCGTCTCTCCTCCCCAGATGAGGCATCTTTTAGCCTTGCCTGAGCCGGGTCTGTTCATTTCTCCCTTAGCGTGTTCTGCTACCGCAGCTCCTGTAAGTCTTGCTTCTCCTTCCAGGCTCTCTGTCACGATCTTTGAGATATAGCCTCTCTTTTCTGCCGCCTTTTTCGCTGCCCGGCATAACCCCGCAATGTTACCGGCGATCTCGAATGAGACATTGTCCAGAGATTTGGGAGTTTCTGACCTGAGAGCAGACTCAAGGTTCGCGGAGAGAGGGATTCCATACTTCGTGAGGATCGACAGCGCCTCCTGTGAGGAAGAAGGATCAGGTGCGGCAGGTCCGGATGCTATCATGTCAAGTTTATCCCCCAGGACATCGGAGAGTGTGATCTGGAATATTTCAGCAGGTTTGCAGTGGATCGCGAATCTTCCACCTTTTACTAAGGAAAGATGTTTCCTTGCCGTGTTTAGTTCGCTGATATCAGCTCCTCCAAACAGAAGAGCGGATGTTATATCCGAGATGGACTGCAGGGAAAGTCCCTCCGCAGGTTTTTCAAAAAGAGCTGAGCCTCCTCCTGAAACCAGAAAAAGGATGGTCTGAGCCTCTCCTGCTTTTCTTGTGATCTCAAGTATCCTTTCGGTAGCTTTCAATGTGTTGCTGTCAGGGAGCGGATGTCCTGCTTCATAGATCTCTATTCCGGGAAGGGGTCCTTGTGAATGTCCGTATTTTGTAACGATGGCTCCGGAGACTATCCTTTCTTTCAGCTCTTCTGAAGCCGCCTTTGCCATTATCCAGGAAGCCTTGCCTATCCCGATCAGGATAATTTCATCTTTAAGGCGGACACGGGAAAGGGATCTTTTCACTGCTCTATCAGGGAGCATTTCAAATAATGCTTCCCTGAATATTTCAGCTGCGTCCCTTCGCATCCGCCCGATCATCTAATTTTTACAACATCAGTTTTTTTATTTAGAGTTCTACGTCAATAATAGCTGTGACCCCGACTCCCTGTACGCGTTTGAACTGCTTCAGCGGGTTTTCGGAGTCGATCGGTATCAGCGCCTGCGCCCTGATCCTGTTAAACTCGCCTTCCAGCTGTCCTACAGCTTTTACACGGTCAACTACGGCTTTTGTAGCTCCGCCGACCTGTGCCGCCCCTATCCTTGTCCCATTTCCTATGGATACTATTGGGACTACTTTCGTATACCCGTTAAACTTTACTCCCTTGTTGAAGGTGAGCGTGTTAATGAAATCGTTCAGCTGGGGGCCTATAGCTTTCACAAGGGCTCCACCGCCAAATATGAGCGCCCCATCTTTCAGTATGTCTCCAATGCTCGCATAAGCCAGTGGGGCTGCGAAAAACATTGAGCAAACGATAAGCATTGCTGCAACAGTCTTTTTGATCTTCAAAAGAAGCACCTTCCTTTCATGATGAGCAAATATTAAGTGTTTGACGGGAGTTCTGCATCAGCCTTTTAAAGGATTAGGGCATGATAACAGGGATCGATGTGTCAGACTTTCAGAGAGATCAATAACAGCATGGGATGTCATTTTTCTTTGCGCTCTCTGTCCATCTGGGGACAGGAGGTACGATCTCTGTTTCATCAGGAACGGGTACTTCTATGAGTACCGGTCCCTTGTGGTTTATGGCTTCGCTCAATACTGAAGTTATATCATTCGGATCGTCTATCTTATATGACTTAACTCCGAAAGCCGTCGCCACTCCTGCGTAGTCGACCGATCCAAAGTTTGTCGCGAAGAAATCTGAATGATATACGTGCTGAGTTTCTCCCTTGATCCAGCCGAATACGTTATTACGGAATACTATCATCTTTATGTTCAGGCCAAGCCTTGAGTATGTTTCCAGCTCACCGCAGCTGAAGTGAAAACTGCCGTCTCCTCCCATGGCAAATACCGTACTGTCCGGATGTGCCGCAGCGACCCCGACTGCCGCCGGGAGAGAATATCCAAGCGCTCCGTTGGAATAGTTTGATATAAACATGCGTCCCTGCCGTTTCTGGACAAGGAATGCGGCAGAGAAGATACTTGCCATTGACGGTTCAACGACCACAAAACTTTTTTCGGGCAGCAGCGCTTCGAGTTCCTTCACGAAACGTATAGGATGGACAGGCGTGTCCGGACATGTACATGGTTCTTTTGTTGATCTGTCCAGCTCAGCCATGGCGGCCCTGATCTCAGATGCATTTTCTGAGCTGCTTTTAATGCCGTACTCTCTTATTTTTTCTGCCATGTATCCCAGGGTTGCCTTAGCATCACCGACAAGGACTGCCTCTGTCGGGTAATTGTTTGCAGCATCTACCCCGTCTATGTTAAGGCTGATTATCTTTGGTCCTCCGACATTTGGGGGAAGCTTCCATCCATCAGTTCCTGCTGAATCGGTATTGGAGCCAATAAAGAAAACCAGGTCAGCTGTCTGGAGGAATCTGTTTGACCAGCTTGTGCCTCCCCTTGCTCCTATCAGCCGGATGGAGAGAGGATGGATTTCGGAAACGGTACCCTTGCCG
>Ga0074197_1002845_pt1 | contig 11340 bp, 9 predicted proteins | sample EPASupsiteSAE305_FD_64526 | JGI IMG/M metagenome (GOLD analysis project Ga0074197, IMG submission 64526) | Bioremediated contaminated groundwater microbial communities from EPA Superfund site, New Mexico - SAE3-05 reassembly with SPADES | ecosystem: Environmental > Aquatic > Deep subsurface >...
GCTTAGATATAACTTTGCTCAAGAACGTATGGAAGAGCTAAGAGAGGGCGGACATAGCGAAGACGAAGCGAAAGGGATAACTAGCTTAGAGCTAGGGCATAGTCGTTTAGATATTACAGACCACTATCTCCGTTAAAAGTGTGAGGGCAAAGCCCCTTTATATTAAGATAAGAGAGGCTTTATTTTATAAAACAGCTTTAAACCCCTATTCTAAGGGAGTTTTGAGCTGTTTTTTAAGTTTTTATTTGTGGTAATTTTTGACTACAGTTTGTAGTAATTTTTTACTACACTTTGTAGTAAAAAAACTACTACAAAACAGGATTATCTTTATTTTTTATGATATATTTTTGTTAACTTAAGTTATTTGGACTTAAGTTAATAAAATTATAGGGGGTTTATATGTATGGGAGCTAAGTTTGTTGGGACTAGATATTTTACGGACGAGTTTGGTAATACGATACCAATGGATATGATTCAAAAGAGCCATGACTTCATTGATAAAAAAGGTTGGAGAAGAGTTGTTTTAAGCGATATGCTTGAAGTTTTAGAGCAGATAGGCAATAAAAAAATTCAGGTGCTGGAATTTTTAATTGATAATATGAATGCAAATAATGAAATGGATTTATCTATGCGTGACATTGAAGAGGCGACGGGAATAAGTTTAAAGACGATTAACACGACGATAAAAGCATTGATAAGTGCAAACTTGCTAAAGAAGATTAAGCGTAAATATGTATTAAATACGAGAATAGTGTCAGCGTTTGGCAGCACTGAAAAAAACGCTATGCTCTGTATTCAATACGGTTTTAATTCTTTTAGCAATGCAAAAGAAGAAACAGACGAAGAAAAACTTGCTAAATTGAAAAAACAAGTTAATAGATTAGAACTAAAACTTAAAAAAGATTCTAACGCAAGTACAGAAGAAAAACAAGAAGAAGAATTGAGAGTAGCGTAATTTGTTAACTTAATTCTTGTAAAATTATGTTAAATTTTACAAAGACATTACGAGGAAAAATTATGATACAGAGTTTCGAAGCCAATGAGCTAGAAGCCCTTGTTTACGGAGTTTTGGAGAAATTTTTTGCCCGTCCAGTATTCGGAGCCATCCCTTTTTAATCCCCTAAAATACGAACTTTCAGAAGATTTACTTTCCTATTGTGCCCAAAGTGTGCCCAATAATGCCCTTAGATATTACCTAAAAAAGAAGCTCTTTTAACATCTTCTCTTTTTCGATATTTAGCGTACATCTGTAAAGTCATAGATGAGTCTGTGTGACCTAACATATTTGATACCCATAATATATCTTCATTGTTTTCTATCATTATGGTTGCAAATGTATGTCTCATCTGATATATAGTTCTAAACTCTATACTGCACTCTTTTAATAGATTTCTCCACTTGACATCAACAAAACCTTTTTCTAAATTTATATCACTTTTTTTGAGTTTTAAAAGTTCCCCTCGTCTCAGCCCAGTGTATAAAGCAAACTTCATAAATTTATATTCTTCTGTATCTTTGTCTGTATTTTTAAAAATAGAATGAAGTTCGTTTTCACTAAATTCTCTCCATTGGCTATTTTTAGAATCCAGTTTTGTGAGATTATGAAAAGGGTTATTAGTAATATAAAGATTATCAACAAAATACTCAAAAATAGTTTTTGTTCTTTTTATAATTTCATTTACTGTTTGGGGTGCTTGTTTCTCGTATGCATCGAGTAATTTTGATTTTTTTGATATTAATAATTTTAAATCTTTGTCTTTTAAATCTGCTTTACTCTTCCAATGCTTTGGGACTTCTAAAAGAAATCTTCTAAAATCATTCGCATCTTTTCTTGTGATTTGTTTCACTAAAATATTTGTAAAATAAATGTTAATATAATCGACTACTTGATTGTATTTTACACAAATTTTTTCACCTTGTGTTTTTTCTTTGAACTCTAAAAAGTCGAGGCAGAGGGGTTTTAGTTTTAAGGTGTCTCTTGTCTCTTTTGATTGGACGATTATATTATCGTTTGTTTTACTTAATCTGCTGAATTTAGCAATAATGGTTTTTTCAATTTCAGCCATTAACTTTTTTTCTGCTTCATTTTCTAAATTAAGGACGAGTGTGCTATCCCCTTTGATTAAGCTATATGTTGAATTCGTATTCCAAGGATTGTATGAATTGTCGTCAGCCATCTTGTTTAACCTTTTTAATATTTTAAGTTTCAAGATATTACTATAAATAAAATTAGAGGTGCGTAAAGACTTTTTTATGACAGAGTTATTTATCTTAATAACGAAGTAATAGGTGTCATTTCGTTTTAATAAATACTTATTATTTAATAAACCTAATTTCTTTAAAAGTTTCTCACTTTTTTAAGTTTCTCATAAGTTTCACAAAGAGGTTGAAAGTCCCTATTTATAGGGGTTTGAAGGGGGTTATGTTTGGTGCGACCGGGGAGATTTGAACTCCCACACCCGTAGGGCGCTACCACCTCAAGGTAGTGTGTCTACCGTTCCACCACGGTCGCATAAGACATTTAAAGAGGTTTTATATTAAAACACCTAAAAGGTGCTTTAACTATTTAGATATGATTAACCTAAATATGGGTTTGCGTAAAGTGCTATAAGAGCAATTACAAGTGCATAAATAACTTGAGCTTCGATCATTGCAAGAGCGATGAACATTGTAGTCATAAGTTTAGCACCTAAACCTGGGTTTCTTGCAGTTCCTGCGATTGTTGCAGCAGCAGTATTACCCATACCAATAGCTCCACCAAGAGCAGCAAGACCAAGACCAAGACCAGCAGCGATCATTGAGTATGCTTTAAGAGTTTGGTTTGCAACATCACCATCATTTGCTAAAGCGGCAGTAGCTAATGCTACCATTAAGAAAAGAATTTTTTTCATAGTTTCTCCATTAAAATTATTACAAACTTTTTCGGCTAGCGTAACCACATCCATAACGAATACAGCAACCCAAACATAAATGAAAGGATTTCCCTACTTAAATTTGATGCGGAATTATACATAATATATGATAAAAATTAGTTGAAATTTTATAATATCAATTAGGTAAAATACCCTTATTTACGTATAAAGCTAATTATGCACGTCCTAGAGAAATCTTATTACCTTTAAATTCTAAAATCTCCACATCCATGACATCGCCCTCTTTTAGCAAATCACTCACTTTATCCACTCTTTGATCAGATATTTTAGAGATATGAATAAGTCCGTCAGTACCATCGGGAAGTTCTATAAATGCACCAAAGTCAACTATTTTTTTAACTATGCCTTTATGTTTATCACCGACTTTATACTCTATTTTTGCAACTTTTGGTGTATTTACGATTCCCTCAATATGTTCTCTTGCCGCTTTTACACCGCTTTTGCTTTTGCCTGTTACTTTTACTTTTCCATCTTTTTTATCAATATCGATAGCTACTTCAAACTTCTCGATTATTTCACGTATAGTTTTGCCTGCCTGACCGATGATATCGCCGATAAAACTCGGATTTATATGAAAAAAATCTGTACTTGGTAAAACACCGTCGTTAAATTCTATCTTTTTTTCAGCCTCTTGCATGATATCTATAATATGCGCTCTACCCTCTTTTGCTTGATAGAGAGCCTCTTTTAAAATATTTAAGCTGATTCCGCCTAACTTAATATCCATCTGCATAGCAGTAATACCATCTTTTGAGCCGGTTACCTTAAAATCCATATCTCCATCATGGTCTTCAAGTCCCATAATGTCGGAGAGTATCGCATATTTTTCTCCATCACTTACCATACCCATAGCAATTCCTGCGACCGTATCACTTGTATCTATATCAGCCGCACGAAGTGCCATATAGCCGCCACATACCGTTGCCATAGAGGATGAGCCGTTTGATTCTAAAATCTCTGATACAAGACGAACAGTCTGCCCGTCAAGATTTGTTATCGGCTCTAGTGCTCTTTTTGCAAGGTTTCCGTGTCCCAACTCTCTTCTTTTTGTTCCCATAATAGGAGATGCTTCACCTACACTAAATCCCGGAAAGTTGTAGTGAACCATAAAATTTTCATTTTGAGTTCCCTCGTCTGTTAAATTTTCAAACATCTGTGCATCTTTTACTCCGCCCATAGTTAGAACAACAAGCGCCTGTGTTTGTCCACGCGTAAAAAGACAAGATGAGTGTGCACTTGGAAGTACGTTTGTGCTGATAGTTATCGGTCGGATCTCATTTAAAGATCTGCCGTCAGCTCTTACTCTTTCATTTAAAATTTGAGATCTTACCTGTTCTCTTTTTACTTTTTCAATCGCATCTTTTAACTCAACTTCGTCCCAATGCTCTTTGTTTAGCATTATTTTTTTTCTAAGTCCTCTTAATGCAGTAGAACGCTCTGACTTTGCCATTTGATTCATAGCCGATTTTATATCTAAAAAGCAGTGCTCACGTACATAAGAAACCATCTCATCATTTACTACATGTGCTTTGTACTCCATCTCTAGAGTCTCTTTTTTAAACGGTGCGAACGCTTCTTCGTATTTGGCATTATTTTCAAAAAGAAGCTGCTGTGTTTTTTCAAAAATAGTTATTAACTCATCCTCATTTACCGCATTTGAGGCATGCGTTGTTATGATTGGAGCACTAAGTGTCGGATCCATAAGCGGATCAATAACCAAAGTACTATCTACTTTCTCAGAACCGACACTTCTCATCTCAATCATCAAGAGATCATCTTTTGTTCCGGAGAGATATAGATCCAACGTAGAGTTATTTAACTGTGACAAAGTAGGATTTAATATAATCTCTCCGTCAACTTTTGCAGCTCTTACTGCAGAAACAGAAGTGTTTATGTCTATGTCGCTCACAAACAAGGCTGCAGAAGCGGCACTAAGTGCTAAGACCTGAAGATCCGACTCTTTATCGACGCTAAATGTCATAATTGTAATCTGTGTCGGATATCCGAAACCTTTTGGAAAAAGCGGACGAAGAGAACGGTCAACTATACGAGAAGTCAGTGTTTCAAAATCACTAGGCTTAGTCTCTCGCTTAAAAAATCCACCCGGAATCTTGCCTGCTGCATATGATTTTTCTATGTACTGAACTGTTAGCGGAAGAAAATCATCTTTTACTATTTCTGTTTCATCAATTACAACCGTTGCAAGGATGACCGTATTGCCGCTTTTTATCCAAGCCGCACCGTTTGCCTGTTTCGCAACTTCACCAAATGAATACTCTTCACTTCTATTTTTCAAATCTACTTTAATATCATACTTCACTTTTTTCTCCTAATATTTTCTCTATTCTATCTTCATCTATATTCTCTAACTCTTCATAGTATAACGATGTTTCAACATAATCATCTATATTGTGAAGAAAAAACAGATCATCCGCAAACGGTTCTAAAAACTCCAAAACATCACTCGGTATAACCGGCACGGCAATATAAACAGCTTTTGGTTTCTGTGCTAAAATTGTTTTTAGTGCAGCTAAAAATTTCAATCCAGTTTCACTTCCTTCATCTATCAATAAAACTACCTGATTGTGCATAGATGCAAAGGGCAGCCCCCTTCTATATTGATATATGTAACTAAGTATCTTCTCCTCATGTTTTCTACGTGCTTCACCATAAATATAGTCATATTGAATCCCAAACGAAGTAACAAGTTTTTCATTGATTACTATCTCTTCGCTTTCACATACTCTGGCTATTTCACACTCGCTGTTATTTGGTGCCATTATGGCTTCCGAGAAGAGAATATTTATACTGTTTTTATACTTTGAACGTATATGATATGCGAGATCTAAACCGCCTCTTGAAACTGCAATCAACTTCCAATTTTCATCTTTGAGTTTTTGCATAGGTATCACATCATGTAATTTTTTTGCGGCATCTTCTCTGTTTTTTAATATATTTTTATACTTTTTCATATTACTGATTTTCCTCTGATTTATCAGGAAGTCTATAAACAAAACCAGAAAGTGATCCGTCTGATTTCATTATCGGCTTAAGCCTAATAGTAATATAAACATATCTATCATAAATCGAATCAGATGAACCGTCTCGACTAAGTATCGGTCTATTATTCTCAAGATAAGCAAGTCCAAAGTCCCAACATCTTTTTTGGTATAAAAACCCGACCTCAAAACCTTTTTTTTCTCTTCTTTCTAAATCATAATTATGTCTAAAAGAATAAGAGTAATGCTTATTGTATTTATAGCCGACACTGGATGTCATATAGCTAGTAATCGGCGAAATTTCAGCACTTTTTTGCAGAAAAATATTTTTATACATATGTGATAAACCGACATTATAACTATCATTTGCATAAGAAATTTTATTGAAATTTTTGGAAAATGCACTCTCCTCATAATTATAAAACATATTATTATAAAAATTTACGTTATCGCTTATCTGATAATCCAACTCATTTTCTATCTCGTTTGTTTGTCCGCCGCGTTCTTCGTATATAGTGTTTTGTGCGAGTTTATGGTAGATTATCTGCCTTCCTGAAATATCATAAAGATAGTGTGAAAAGTAAAGTTGTAAATTCTCTTTAATATTTTCAATATTATAAAACTCGCAAATCGGATCAAATCTATTTATATCATCGGAACAGTAATTTTTTTGCTCATCATAATAGCCGTTCTCAAATTCAGTGCCCGCTACTTGATATTGTGTACCGAAATCTATAACATGAGTAACTTCACCAAAAGCACGTGTCAACTGAGATGATACGGAGACGGCGTGATAGTTTCTTGCAAAGAGTCCGCTGTTATACTCATCGCTAGATATGCCGCTTCCCTCTTCCTTACCCTTAAAATCTGTATGCTGTGCATATAGATTTGTTTTATAGGCTATATTCATTTGTTCATCAAAAAGAGATGTTTGAAGAGTCAATGGAATATTTAGATCTGTCTGAGTCGCACTTTTACCTACGCTTCTATAGTAATTATTGCTTTTTATATCCATACTGTAGAGCAAATGATTATCAAGCAACGTATCAAGATATCTGTGGTAGTGAAGGGCTGGAAGATTTTGAAGGGTTTTCTCATTGCTCTCTAGTGTTAAATCTTTATAATGTTTAAAATATGATCCAAAATAGTTATTATCGGTATTGTAAAAAAGATTTATTCTAGAGAGCAATTGTGTTGCCGTGGCATTTTTTGTCGTATCGTTTGCAGAGAGGTTAATATAATCGACATCGTTCATATTGACAATATCCATATATAAACCGGACTGACCTTTTAAGTTTGTTTTAAACCACTGGTTTATCACATCACTGTTCTCATATAAAAAATTAAAGCCGTAATGTTTTTTATTTCCTAACTTATTTTCAAGATAATAGTCTTCCTGCTCTTGAAAAAAACCGGATGTTAAAGAACCCTTTGAGATTTCACTATCAACAAATCTAAACGTGGAGTACAAACCTGAACCGCGATTTGTTCTTATCTGTGGTTTTAAATCTAAATCCCACCAATTTTGTTCAGCTATAAAGAGTGATTGTTCATAATAAAAGCCCTCTTTGCTAGATAGCCCTATCATCGGAGGCAAAACGCCTGTTCTTCTTTTTGTATTGAGAGAGTACCCGAAATATGGAGTATAAAAAACTGGAATATCATATATGTAAATTCTTGCATTATAGAGATTGAGCCACATTGTATCCGTGTTGTACTCAGAGGATGTGAACTCCATTTTCCAAAGCGGATTATTTGGATCACATCCGCTCATAACACCTGATTTTATATCTATGTCGCTCTCTTTTGAGTGGCCATTTGCGCCGCTTAGCCAAACATCGGCACTCTGCTCTAACATGTAAAAGGGTTTGAAAGTTCTCTCTTTTTGAGCTATATTCAGTTTTGCATATTGCCCCAAAAATCGAATACTCTCTCCTTGAGTAGCATGGATATTTTCAAAAAGTTCAAGTTCACCGCTATCTCTATTATAAATCGCTTTTTTTGCACTCAAATAGTAGTCTTGATATACTACGACAATCTCACCCTCTGCCGTAACAATGTTTGCTTTTGTATCCATATTCGTTGCATATATTTCAACTCTATCGTCTGCAGTCGCATATAGAACAGATAGAATTAAAAATATAAGTAACTTAAGCATTTATAACCAAAGTTTTGGCACTTTTATCATGCCAAGTCTGTCTAGACGGATCTAAAAAACCCCATAAAAATCCAAGGTAAAAGAGCATTTCACTAACTACTCTTACAAATGCTCGGTTCAGTGCAACGACTACATTTGGAGTTTGGAGAGTTTTTATCTCTATGACTCTTATCTTCATAGCTATTTTACCGAGTGTCGCACCGTACTGCATAACAAAAAAAGCCTGATATATAATCTTTATCGCCATGTACTCTAAAACAAAGGTATTTGTAAGCAAAATCATCTCTTCAACAGTTTTAGCCTCAAAAAAAGAGTTTCCCAATGCAAGAATAAGCAAAAGAGATAATAACATTTCATCAATGAAAAAAGCCATCCCTCTCTTTTTTATCGTTGCTAAAGTCATTCCCTCTCGATAAAGGAGATTTTCAATCTCTTCGTTCATTTTGCTTCTTTAAAAAGTGCTTGATATGCTATATCTGTTCGAAGCTTTTTGCCGGCAAAATGAACTTGACCGCATCTCATATATGCTCTGTCTCTAGCCTCTTTTATGCTATCACCGACTCCAACACAAACTAAAACCCTGCCACCGTCTGCGTAAAGAACACCATCAATCATGCTTACTCCGGCGTAAGAGATGTGAGTATACTTCTGTACCTCTTCATGATATACATCATCAACTATTATTTCTGCAGGAGTTGAGTTTGAGTATGGATAATTCGCACTTGCCATAACTACGCCTACCGCAAACTGTTTTGAGAACTCCACTTTTATTTCACCAAGTCTATTTGTTGCAGCTTTATAGAACATATCACTAACGCTTGAAGTCATAAGAGGCATAAGAATTTCACACTCTGGATCTCCGAAACGAACATTAAACTCTAACGTAATAGGTTCACCTTTTACCACCATAATACCGATAAAGAGAACTCCCTCAAAAGGAGCACCCTCTTTTTTCATGCCGTCTAAAGTAGGGCGTATGATTCTGTCTCTAACTTTTTGATAAAGCACTTCATCGACTAAAGGTGTAGGAGCATAGGCACCCATTCCACCAGTATTTGGTCCTTGATCATTATCCATTACTCTTTTATGATCTTGTGCCGCAGGAAGGAGGATGTAATCTTCTCCGTCGCAAACCGCAAACATAGAGAGTTCATAGCCGTCTAAAAACTCTTCCACGATAACCTTTTTGCCAGCTTCGCCGAAGCTTTTTCCGCTTAACATCTCAGAGATTGCTATTTTAGCCTCATCATGGTTTTGAGCAATAATAACACCTTTTCCTCCGCATAAGCCATCTGCTTTTACGACAATAGGAGCAGTAAGTTTATCTGCAAATTTAAATGCGTCTTCTATTGAAGATGTCTCGATATAACGAGCAGTAGGAATATCATATTTTGCTAAAAAATTTTTCATATAAACTTTTGAACCCTCCAGCTGTGCCGCTTTCTTGCTTGGTCCAAAAATAGTAAGCCCATGTGCTTTAAAAATATCAACAACACCTTCCACTAGCGGAGCTTCAGGTCCTACTATAGTCAATTCTATATTATTGCTTTTAGCAAACTCTGCCAATTCATTATAATCTTTGATATTTAGATTTGTTCCTAAATTGCTTGTCGCACCGTTTCCAGGCATAAAAAAAAGCTCATGCCCATTTTTTTCGTTTAAAATAGCACGGGCAATTGAATACTCTCTGCCGCCGCTGCCTAATATTAAAATTTTCATCAACACTCCGTAAATTAGTTAAAAAATATCTACTCAATATATAAAGAATAGACTAAAGAGATATTTTTGTAAAAGCAGCCCGAGTAGCCGTCTCGCATTTGGCTTGGTTCTAAAAAGCCGTATTTGGGCGAAGAGAGAATTTTCTAACGGCAGCATTATCTCGACAGAGTTAACATATCTCAAACGATAGCACTGCACACGAAAAACCTACTAGTCCGCTATGTGAAAATGTAGAACCCTCATAGTGCGATATATCGAACCACCCAGACTGTTACTACTATTATACAAAACATTTCTTGATTTTATTTGTAAATTACTCTTTTATCTTTAGAGCCAATTCAATACAACTCTCTATTGACGTACTTTCGCTTACTATATATTCTACACCCTGAGGTAAAAGATTTGCCGTTGTTTTACCAATAACTATAACTTTAGCATCAGGATGTATAGAGTTATTTTTCAAAAAGCACTCTATTGATGATGGAGATGTAAATATAAGAGTAGAATCATCATCTACCCTTACATCTAAGATCTCTTGCGAACACTCACTCACGTAGAGTATCTCTTCATCTATGCTATACCCCTCATCTCTGCTTTTTTGAACAAAGTCGGAAGCTATCAGTTCTGCTCTAAGATAGAGCCATTTTGTCTCTTTTGAAAACTCTTTTATATTTTTTATAAGATTATCACCGTAGCCGTCACCGCTGCTCAATATCTTACCGCCAAACTCCTCATAGGCAACTGCCGTTTTAACCGACACACATAAAGCAGGAATCTCTATAAAATCTTTTTTATCATATTGCTCTAACGCTTTTACGGTCTGTTTTGACGTAATAATCAAATAATCATATTTAGAAAAATCAATATCAGGTTTTAAATATCTAACATCTAAAGATTTTACATTTTTTGCATGTTTGCTCTTTGAAGTAGCAAACAGATAGATACTCTTTGGCATAATAAGTTGTCTTACTCCCATTCTATCGTAGCAGGCGGCTTTGAACTTATATCGTAAACTACACGATTAATTCCATCTACTTCATTAATTATTCTTCTAGAAATTCTCTCTAACAAATCATGCGGAAGATGTGCAAAAGTTGCCGTCATTCCATCAACTGCTTCGACAACTCTGACACAGACCGTATTGTCATAAGTTCTGTTATCGCCCATTACGCCTACCGATTTTACATTTAGTAAAACGACAAATGCCTGCCAAGTTTTTGCATAGTATCCACTTGCTTTTAATTCATCTAACAAAATAACATCAGCTTCACGAAGGAGATCTAAGTCCGCTTGATTTACATCGCCCATAATTCTAATCGCAAGCCCCGGTCCAGGGAATGGATGACGATTAATCATAGACTCTGGAAGTCCAAGCTCTAAACCGATTTTACGAACTTCATCTTTAAAAAGTTCACGAAGAGGCTCAATCAGTTCAAAATCCATCCAGTCAGGCAATCCGCCGACATTATGGTGCGATTTTATAACTTCTGAAGGTCCGTTAACTGAAATAGATTCTATAACATCAGGGTAA
>Ga0074197_1002846_pt1 | contig 11337 bp, 7 predicted proteins | sample EPASupsiteSAE305_FD_64526 | JGI IMG/M metagenome (GOLD analysis project Ga0074197, IMG submission 64526) | Bioremediated contaminated groundwater microbial communities from EPA Superfund site, New Mexico - SAE3-05 reassembly with SPADES | ecosystem: Environmental > Aquatic > Deep subsurface >...
AGCAATAAGTATGGCGGCTATGATAATATATTTTTTCATGATTCAGCAGATTACGCACAAAAAAACCCCGTGTCAACCGACACGGGGTTCGTTGTTGTCTGCCTGCCGATACGCTTTCGGCAGGCTAGCTTCGGCACCCTTCCTTGCAGTGGGATACCGGACGGATTCTAAAGTGTGCAGTCCACATAACAGGATTCTCCTTTCGGGCGGAGTTAACTGATGTATGAAAATAATAATAACCGCTACTACAAAAGTCAATCCCGCAAACTGAATAAAAATCGTTTGAGCTTTGGCAGGGGTAGCAGGATTCGAACCTGCGGTGACGGAGTCAGAGTCCGTTGCCTTACCACTTGGCGATACCCCAACAAAACCTGCTAATTACAGATTTTTGGTGGACCAGGTAGGGTTCGAACCTACGACCTGACGATTAAGAGTCGCCTGCTCTACCAACTGAGCTACTAGTCCATTTCTCCTTCATCTGCTGTTCGCGAAATGCCAACGCATGTTATTTATTTTAACGATTTTGTCAATCGTTTTTTACGTTTTTGAATACCTCTGCCGAATCAGCGACTCAGCTCTGGCACGAATAGATGCCGCCTATTACGGCTTTTGCTTGAAACAGACCGTGGCCGACGCTATAACTGTTCCGAACAACAAACAAAACGAGGTGCCACAGATGTCTTTCCGAACCATAGAATGGCGCGATGACGCCGTGATCATGATTGACCAGACCCGCCTGCCGATGGAAGAGATCTATCAGCGCTACACTGATTTTAATGCTGTGGCAGAGGCAATCAAAGGGATGGTGGTCCGCGGGGCCCCGGCCATCGGCGTAGCTGCTGCCATGGGAATTGCCCTGGGGGCGCGGGAGATCATTGCCGATACCCAGGAATCATTCTTCCGCCAACTTGATAACGTCTGCGATGTCATGGCCCGTACCCGGCCTACGGCAGTTAATCTGTTCTGGGCCATTGAGCGGATGAAGCAGAAGGCACAATCTCTGAAAGGCAGCCCGCTGGAAGCGATCCGGGCCGGATTGAAGGAAGAGGCAATCCGGATTGAGGCAGAAGATCTGGCCATCTGCAAAAACATCGGCAGACACGGCGCAGATCTGATTCCCGAGGGGGCTACGGTACTAACCCACTGCAATGCCGGTGGTCTGGCAACTGCAGGTTACGGCACCGCCCTGGGGGTAATCCGGGCGGCCCATGAGGCAGGTAAAAAGATTCAGGTCTTTTCCGATGAGACCCGGCCCTGGCTACAGGGGGCCCGCCTGACCACCTGGGAACTGATGAAGGACAACATCCCGGTGACCCTGATCTCGGACAACATGGCCGGTTTCTTCATGTCGCGGGGGGAGATCACCTGCTGCGTGGTTGGCGCCGACCGGATTGCCGCCAATGGCGATACTGCCAACAAGATCGGCACCTTCAGTGTAGCGGTGCTGGCCAAAGAGCATGGCATTCCGTTTTATGTAGCAGCACCGGTATCCACCCTTGATCTATCACTGACGGACGGTTCACAAATCCCGATTGAAGAACGTCCCTTCACCGAAGTAACCCATATTCGCGGCCTGCCGATTGCACCGGAGGGGGTCAAGGTGTGCAACCCCTCCTTTGATGTGACACCGGCAAAGTACATTACCGCCATCATCACCGAGCATGGTGTGGCCCGGGGTAACTACCAAAAGGAGTTGGCAGCCCTGGCTGCTGTCTGATATGCCAACCACCCGTTTTGACCATAACTTTTCCTGGATCATGGCCCTTGAGGATGAGCCGTCCCGTGATCAGGAACTGATCCGGCTGCTGGAACAGTCAGGCTTTGCCTACGGTGCCCGCTCGGCAACCAACCTGCTGCTGATGGCAGGCCTCTTTTCCGCTGAAACCCTGTTAAAAATAGCCCTGGCAGCACTGCATACCCCTTCACCGGATATGGCCTTAAACGGCTTTGAACGGTTGGTTGGAATACTTGATCGCAGCCACCTGATGGCCGTCATTGCCAATCGCAGACGCCTGGGACAATGTATGTTTCTGTGTGGCGCATCACCGTTTCTGACCAACCTGATCTTCAAGGAACCTTCCTTTTTCTCCCGTCTCTTTGCTGACAATGAACTGGAGCAGTCCCGTACCAGGGCCGAACTGCTGGCTGAGCTGCGTCGCAACACACCGGACCATGCTGACCTGCAGAGCTTAATGAAGGTCTTGCGTTGTTTCAAACGCTTTGAAATCCTGCGGATTGCTGCCCGTGACTTAAACGGACTGGCACCACTGGAAGAGGTGACCAGAGAATTATCAGACCTGGCCTCAGCCACGCTGCAAGTGGCCTACGAAACCTGCCACCACCTGCTGGTGCAGGAATACGGCATTCCGCTCAAGCAAACCGATGATGGCCACCGGACAGCCGTGATGACTATCCTGGGTATGGGCAAATTCGGGGGCCGTGAACTTAACTTCTCTTCTGACATTGATATTATCTTCTTTTATGAGACCGATACCGGCGAAACCGCCGGTATTGACGATGGTCGTGGCGGTCGCAGGGGTGTGATCTCCCTGCATGCCTTCTTTAACAAACTGGCTGAGCAGGTCACCAAGGCGATGAATCAGGTCACGGAAGACGGCTTTGTCTTCCGGGTGGATGTGGGACTGAGACCTGAAGGCAAATCAGGCGACATGGCCGTGTCGCTACGCTCTGCCGAGATCTACTACGAATCCTGGGGACAGTCCTGGGAACGGACCGCCATGCTTAAGGCCCGCCCGGTGGCTGGTTCGCGTGAACTGGGTGAACAGCTGCTGCAGACCCTGATCCCCTTTGTCTACCGCAAATACCTCGACTACACCCTGATCGAAGATATGAAGCTGATGAAACAGCGGATTGATGCCTCCCTGACCCGCAACCGTGAAGGGGAGATCAACCTGAAGCTGGGCAGGGGCGGTATCCGGGAGATTGAGTTCTTTATTCAGGCCCTGCAGCTGGTCTATGCCGGCAAGATACCCCGTCTGCGTGAACGCAACTCATTGATAGCACTTGAATTACTGACCGAGGCAAAGTTGATCAGCGATGATGACCGCCAGCAACTGAGCGATGCCTACCGTTTTCTGCGTACGGTCGAACACCGTATTCAGGTGGTACAGGAGCGTCAGACCCACAGCCTGCCAACCAAGGAAGATGAGCTGCTGGCACTGGCCCGCCGCAGCGGTTTCCTGCGGGATAATGGGCTGCAGCGTTTCAAAGAGACCCTTGAGCAACATCGCCAACGGGTAGCCGCTATCTTTGGCAGCCTGTTCCACAGCCGCGATGAACAGCTGCAACAGCAGCAGGCAAAACCGGAAATCCTTTACTTGCTGGATACCAAGGCAGAACCTGATCTGGTCAAGGATATGCTGGCAGAACGGCGGCTGGAGGATGTGGACCGCGCCTTTGATAACCTGGCCCTGCTGCGCAGCGGCCCGGTTAAAGGCAATGTCACCGAACGAAACCGTCGCATTCATGCCCAGATCGCGCCGCCATTCCTGCAGGCATTGCTCGATGCACCTGACCCGGATATGGCCCTGGCCCATACAGAACGTTTTCTCTCGGCAATTAGTGGCAGATCATCCTGCTACGCCCTGCTGGCTGAAAACCATGATGCCCTGCGGCTACTGGCCACCCTGTTCGGCACCTCTGCCTTCCTGTCCAAGATCCTGATCAGCCACCCGGAACTGCTTGAATCAATGGTGGCCCACACCTACGCCTCCATGGTCAAGCCACGGGAGGTAATGGATGAAGAGTTATCCAGCCTGCTGCTGCAGGCAGAAGATTTTGAGGAACGGCTGGATGTCTTGCGGCGTTACCGCAATGAAGAGTTCCTGCGGATCGGCCTGAACGACATCCATGGTCATCTGGGCCAGGGCGCGATTGCCGCTCAGCTCTCCTGCCTGGCCGAGGTCTGCCTGGAAGAGGCCTACCGGCTGGCCACCACCGAACTGGCCCGCTTTGGTCGTCCACGCTATCAGGATAACGGGCAGTTCCACAGCGCAAGTCTGGCGATCGTCGGCATGGGCAAGCTGGGTGGTGAAGAGCTTAATTATCACTCAGATCTGGATATTATTTTCATTTATGACCATCAAGGTACCACTGACGGTGAAAAACAGATCAGTAATCACGAATACTTTGCCAAGCTGGCCCAGAAGCTGATCTCGATCCTTTCCACCGCCACCCGCGAAGGCTATGTCTACAAATTGGATACCCGTCTACGCCCATCCGGCAATGCCGGACCGCTGGTCACTTCACTGGAATCGTTCCTTACCTACCACCGCACTGAAGCCCAGATATGGGAACGTCAGGCCATGGCAAAGGCCCGGGTGGTGCTTGGCGAACCGACCCTCCGCAGCAGCATTGATGCCGTTATCCGGCAGACCGTCTATGGCGCATCGCTGGGAGATGAGGGGCGTGAGGAGATCCACCGCCTGCGGATGCGGATGGAAAACGAGATCGCCAAAGAAACTGCCGGTTCCTACAACATCAAAACCGGTCGCGGCGGCATGGTTGATGTGGAGTTCATTGCCCAGTACCTGCAACTGCGCTACGGCCAGCGTCACCCTGAACTGCGCACCCAAAATACGGTAACGGCACTGAAAGAGGTACAGACCCTGGGCATTATTACCGAACAGCAGGCAGACACCCTGATTGCCGGCTACAAATTCCTGCGCAAGCTGGAAAACCGGTTACGCTTGCTGCATGATCACTCCATTAACGACCTTGCCGGGGACCAACGCTACCTGGATAAACTGGCCCGCCGCCTGTCCTATGACCCGCACCTGCGCCATCCGGGCGAGGCACTTTTGAAAGATTATGAAGCCACCACGGAAGGAATCCGGGATGTCTTTGAACGGATTCTAGGAGAGCTGGCCGAAGGTGTGGAGGAGCAGCCCTAATGCCTCTTTCCTGGAATGAGATACGCGACCGCTCCCTGGCTTTTTCCCGAGAATGGGCTAATGAAAGCTCTGAAGATGCCGAGGCCAAGAGCTTTTGGGATGGGTTCTTTAATGTCTTTGGCATTACCCGTCGTCGGGTGGCCTCCTTTGAAGCGCCGGTCAAAAAAGGAGATGGTCACGGCGGTTTTATTGACCTGCTCTGGAAAGGGGTCTTGCTGGTTGAACACAAATCACTCGGCAAGGACTTGGGCCGTGCTGCAAAACAGGCCTTTGATTATTTTCCCGGCCTGAAAGAGCGTGACCTGCCCCGCTATGTGCTGGTATCCGACTTTGCCCGTTTCCGGCTGTATGATTTAGATTCTTCCCCCTCACCCCAACCCTCTCCCGCCAGGGGAGAGGGAGCTGTTTCTCCCCCGCCCTTGACGGGAGGGGGCCGGGGGGCGGGTGAAGTCTTTGAATTTACCCTTGCCGACCTTTCCAAAAACATCCAGCTTTTCGGCTTTATTGCCGGCTACCAGACCCGCAGCTTTGGCCAACAAGACCCGGTTAACGTACAAGCCGCAGAAAAGCTGGGTAAGCTGCATGATCAGTTTAAGGCCACCGGCTACGACGGCCACCCGCTGGAGGTACTGCTGGTGCGGTTGTTGTTCTGCCTGTTCAGCGAAGACACCGCCCTGTTTGAACGCTGTCAGTTTCAGGATTATTTGGAACAGCGCACCTCGGAAGACGGCAGCGACCTGGGCATGCACCTGGCCCAGTTTTTTCAGGTGCTGGATACCCCGCCGGAAAAACGCTCAAAGACGCTTGACGAACCGCTTGCGGCCTTTCCCTACGTCAACGGCCAGCTCTTCAGCGAGATGTTGCCGATTACCTCCTGTGACAAGGCCATACGGTAAACCCTGCTGGACTGCTGCGCCCTGGATTGGAGCCGGATCAGCCCGGCCATCTTCGGCTCACTGTTCCAGAGCATCATGGATACCACCGCCCGCCGCAACCTGGGTGCCCACTACACCAATGAGACCAACATCCTCAAGCTGATCCGCCCTCTGTTTCTGGATGAACTGTGGGCCGAGTTCAACAAGATCAAGAATAACCGCAACAAGCTGTTTGAATTCCTCAAGAAGCTGGGGCATTTGAACTTCTTTGACCCGGCCTGCGGCTGCGGTAACTTTCTGGTAATTGCCTACCGAGAGCTGCGTCTGCTGGAGTTGGAAGTGCTGCGCCATGTCCGTCAGAATGACCAGTTAATGCTGGATGTCTTTGAACTGATCGGCGTCAACGTAGACCAGTTCCATGGCATAGAGATTGAAGAATGGCCTGCCCGGATTGCCGAAGTGGCGCTCTGGCTGACCGACCACCAGATGAACCTGCGGGTGTCGGAGGAGTTTGGCCAGTACTACGCCCGTCTGCCGCTCAAGAAAGCGCCCCACATTGTGCATGGCAACGCCCTGCGGCTGGATTGGCGCGATGTGGTTACGCCCCACCGGCTTTCGTATCTGCTGGGAAATCCTCCGTTTGTGGGGCATCATTATCAGACAGATGAGCAAAAGCAGGATCAACAACGGGTTATGGGGCAGATCGGTTCAAGCGGAGTGCTGGATTTCGTTTGTAACTGGTATGTTAAAGCGGCGGAGTATATGGCAGGTGATAGTGTAGGGGCGAACGGCGTTCGCCCGTTTTTCGGTGCAGATGCCAACAATGGTGGCGATAGCAACAAAGGCGTATGCCATACGCCCCTACAAAACCAAATTCGCGCTGCCCTTGTCTCCACCAACTCCATCTGTCAAGGTGAACAGGCCGGGATTCTCTGGTCGTATTTATTGTCGCGGGGTGTAAAAATCCATTTTGCCCACCGAACCTTCCAGTGGAGCAGTGAGGCTCGAGGTCAGGCGGCGGTGCATTGCGTTATCGTCGGTTTTGGCCTGCAGGATGTGGCCGACAAGTGGCTGTTTGATTATGACACCCCTAAAAGTGAGCCTCATGTTGTCAAGGTTAGCAACATCAACCCCTATATGGTTGATGCGCCTGACTTGGTTGTAGGCAACCGCACCTTGCCGCTGTGCAATGTGCCAAAGATGTGTTGGGGCAACAAGCCCACTGACGGTGGCCACCTGATTCTGTCCGTTGAAGAACGAGAGGAGCTGTTACAGCGGGAACCAGCTGCTGCCCCGTACATCCGCCCCTATATCAGTGGCGGTGATTTTATCAACGGCATTACCCGCTACTGTCTCTGGCTGAAAGACGTTGATCCTACGTTGTTACGTCACCTGCCGCTGGTCATGGCCCGCGTGGAACTGGTACGCCAGACCCGGCTGGCCAGCAAGGCGCAAACCACCCGTGACTTTGCACGCTTTCCAACTCTGTTTCGCCAGATTTCCCAGCCAGCCAGCGGCTATCTAGCTGTGCCGGAGGTCTCCTCTGAACGTCGGGCCTTTATCCCGATCGCCTTTGTCTCCCAAGAGGTTATCTGTAGTAACACCGTCCAGTTTGTACCGGAAGCTACGCTCTACGACTTTGGTGTACTATCCTCCACCATGCATATGGCTTGGATGCGGACAACCTGTGGGCGGTTGAAAAGCGATTACCGCTATTCCAACACAATCGTCTACAACAACTTCCCCTGGCCGGATGTTACTGTTGTAGGGGCGACGCCAACGGCTCGCCCGCCTTTTGCTGAAAAACAAAATCAGGGCGACCCGCCGGGATCGCCCCTACAGTTAAAAATTGAAGCCGCCGCCCAAAAGGTGCTGGACACCCGTGCGCTCTACCCATCCGCAACCCTGGCCGACCTGTACGATCCCCTGACCATGCCGCCTGATCTGGTGAAGGCCCATCAAACCCTTGATAAAGCGGTAGATGCCGCCTACGGCAAAACCGGTTTCAAGACCGAGGCCGAGCGTGTCGCGTTTTTGTTTGAGCACTACCAGCAGCTGACAGCGCCGCTGGTGGGTATGGAGAAGACCGCAAAGAAAAGAAGCAGGAGGGAACAGCCATGACCCCGGAAACAGCAATCAAGCTGTTTGAATCAAAAAAAGTACGCTCTGTATGGGATAGCGCCAGCGAAAAATGGTATTTTTCTATCGTTGATGTTGTGGATGTTTTAACCGGTAGCCCAAATCCGAGAAAGTACTGGAGTGTTCTTAAAACCAGGCTCATAAAAGAAGGAAGTCAGTTGACTACAAATTGTAGTCAACTGAAAATGCAGGCTGCTGACGGCAAATATTATCTGACTGACGTTGCCGATTCTGAACAGCTTTTGCGCCTGATCCAATCCATTCCTTCGCCCAAGGCTGAACCTTTCAAACTCTGGTTGGCACAGGTCGGTTATGAGCGGCTGGAAGAGATTCAAAACCCTGAGCTTGCAGCCAAACGGATGCGAGAACTGTACAAGGCAAAGGGGTACAGCGACGAATGGATTGAAAAGCGAGTCCGCGGCATAGCTATCCGTGATGAATTAACCAACGAATGGAAAAAACGTGGCGTAAAAGAACATCTTGAGTATGCCATACTGACCGCTGAAATTAGCCGCGCCACGTTCGGCATGACACCATCCGAATACAAGGAATTTAAAAGCCTGGATAAACGAAACGACAATCTGCGTGATCACATGTCCGACCTCGAATTGATCTTCACCATGCTGGGTGAAGCATCAACAACCGAAATTGCCCGCAACAAAGATGCTCAAGGTTATAGTCAGAACTTACATGCCGCAGCGGAAGGTGGTGCAGTTGCAGGAAATGCTCGACTTGATCTTGAAAAGAAGTCAGGCAGAACGGTGTCCAGCAGAGACAATTACAAAGAGATTACAGAGGCAGCGAAGCGTAAAAAACTGAAGGAATAATTTTATAGCAGTATCGTTTACCTGACATTAGGAAAACGATTAATAGCATGTCCAAAAAACTGCCATCACTATTCAGAACAAAAGAGGTGCCGATTATGACCATCGCAGAACAGGTTGCCACCATTGCTAAAAACGCCCGTCAGGCATCAATAGCTCTGGCGCGGCTTTCCACCACCGTAAAAAACGAGATGCTGCTGAAGATGGCTGAAGCCCTTGAGGCTGGCAGCGCCACGCTGATTGCCGAAAACGCCAAAGATCTGGCAGCAGGTAAAGATAAGGGGCTGTCCGATGCCATGCTGGACCGTCTGATGCTGGATGCCAAGCGGATCAAGGGGATGGCTGATGCCCTGCGGGAAGTGGCTGGCCTGCCAGACCCGGTGGGGGAGATCACCAGGATGTCAAAACGGCCCAACGGTATTATGGTGGGCAAGATGCGGATTCCGCTGGGGGTGATCGGGATTGTCTATGAATCCCGCCCCAATGTAACTGCCGATGCTGCGGCGCTCTGCCTCAAGTCCGGTAATGCCGTTGTACTGCGGGGCGGTTCTGAGGCGATCCACTCCAACCGGGCCATTGCCGGCATCCTGCAGGGGGTAATGAAAGAACTGGGTATCCCTGAGGCAGCCCTGTCACTGATCCCGTTCACGGAGCGTGAAGGGGTGCTGGAGATGCTGAAACAGGAGGAGCTGATTGACTTGATTATCCCCCGTGGTGGCGAGAGCCTGATCCGCTTTGTGGTGGAGAACTCCCGCATTCCGGTGATCAAGCATTACAAAGGGGTCTGCCACCTGTTTGTAGATGCCACGGCAGATTTTGAGATGGCCACCCGGATCATCATCAATGCCAAAACCCAGCGTCCCGGTGTTTGTAATGCACTGGAAACACTCTTGATCCATAAGGATGTGGCAGCGGCCTTTATCCCGGCCTTTGCCAAGACCCTTGGTGATCTGCAGGTGGAACTGCGTGGAGATGACCAGTTTCGGAAGTATGCACCCCAGGCAAAGGTTGCCACGGAAGAGGATTGGGCTGCCGAGTATCTGGAGTTGATCCTGGCCTGCAGGGTGGTGGATGATATGGATGCGGCCATTGACCATATCAACCAGTATGGCTCACTGCACAGCGAGGTGATTGTGACCAGTGATTACGCCAATGCCCAGCGCTTTATCCGCGAGGTCAACTCCTCCTGCGTACTGGTTAATGCCTCTACCCGCTTTAATGATGGCGGCCAGTTGGGCCTGGGGGCCGAGATCGGCATCTCCACAACCAAACTGCACTCCTTTGGCCCGATGGGGCTGGAAGATCTGACCACCACCAAGTTTATTGTCTATGGAGATGGGCAGGTCAGGGTTTAAATCAGGAAACGGTAATGAGCCGCAAAAGAACACAAAGAAACAAAAGAAAAAACATAAGGTTAGGAATATTAGCCCAAATACCATGCAGATCGGTTTCAAACCGGTTCAAAAAGGTTGAGGCTCTTTGTGATCCTTGCGTTCTTTAGCGGCCAACTGCCTTAGTTTGATTTATATTGCTCCACAATCTTATCCGCCACCCGCACACCATCCAGGGCAGCCGACATGATCCCCCCTGCATAGCCTGCCCCTTCACCACAGGGATACAGGCCGCGCAGGGTGGGGGACTGGCAGTCCTCCCCCCGCAGGATTCGCAGCGGGGCTGAGGTGCGGGTCTCCACCCCGGTTAAGGTCGCCTCCCGCGTCACAAACCCTTTCATCTTCCGATCAAATGAGACAATCCCTTCTCGCAGGGCAGTGGTCACATACTCTGGTAGCAGGGTTGCCAGATCTGCCTCAACCGTTCCGGGACGGTAGCTTGACTGGTAGCCGCCTCTGCCCTGACCGATAAAAGCCAGCAGGTTCTGGGCCGGGGCATGGTAGTTTCCGCCACCTGCGGTAAAGGCCGTCCGTTCCCACTGTTGCTGAAAACGAACTCCGGCCAGCGGATCACTGCCATCAAAGTCTTCGGGACGCACATTAACCACTAAAGCACTGTTGGCAAAGCCGGAATCCCGCCCCAGATTACTCATGCCATTAACCACCACCATCTCTGCCTCAGAAGAACTGGCAACCACCAGCCCGCCTGGACACATGCAGAAGGAATAGCAGCTGCGTTTGGTCAGATCGTTATTGTAAGTCAGGGCATAGTCGGCCTTGGGCAGGGCAGGGTGGGGCTTGCCGTACTGGATCCGGTCGATCACCCCCTGAGGATGTTCCACCCGCAGACCGATGGCAAACGGCTTGGGCTCCATCAGCAGGTTCTGGCGGGACAGCATGGCATAGGTGTCCCTGGCGCTGTGGCCCACCGCCAGTACCAGATGTTTGCAGGGGAGTTCGTCCTGAGCGTTGCTGCGTACAGCACGAAGCTGGCCATCGCTACTGACAAGATCAGTCAGACAGGTGGAAAAATGAAGGTCTGCACCGCTTTCCAGCAGCCCGGCCCGCAGGGCAGCAACCACGCTACGCAGCCGGTCCGTACCGACATGGGGCTTGGCCTGGTAGCGGATCTCCGGCGGTGCGCCAAAACGGATCAGTTGATCCAAAACCCAGCCGGCATTGGGATCGCGCAGGC
>Ga0074197_1002847_pt1 | contig 11336 bp, 10 predicted proteins | sample EPASupsiteSAE305_FD_64526 | JGI IMG/M metagenome (GOLD analysis project Ga0074197, IMG submission 64526) | Bioremediated contaminated groundwater microbial communities from EPA Superfund site, New Mexico - SAE3-05 reassembly with SPADES | ecosystem: Environmental > Aquatic > Deep subsurface >...
GCCCCGGGAACCCTTGGGGAGGGGAGGCTCAATCGCGCAGCGATTGAGGGGAACCGCGCAACGGTTCCCTGCAGTCGGGTTCACGGGGTAATGCCGTACCCGGACCGCGCGAACTGGATTAGTCGATACGGCCGAGGAGACGGAGCAGGCCGTCGAGGATGGTCATGGGGTGGGGAGGACAGCCGGGGATGTAGAGGTCAACCGGGATATCCTTGGGAATGCTCACGCATTCCTCGTGCCCCGCGTAGGGCCCGCCGCCTATGGCGCAGGCGCCGCAGGCTATCACAACTTTAGGCGAGGAGACGGCGTCGTAAGTCTTGCGCAGGGCCAACTCCATGTTCCGCGTCACCGGCCCGGTCACCAGGATGCCGTCCGCGTGCCGCGGCGACGCCACGAACTGTATCCCGAAGCGGCCCATATCCCAGGCCGGCGTGCCCAGCACATTGCAGTCCGCCTCGCAGGCGTTGCAGCCGCCAGCGCTCACCTGGCGCAGCCGGAACGAACGGCCGAAGATGCCCCGCAGGTCCGCCCCCAGCGCGTCCGCCCGCTTAAGGACAGCACCCTTCACAGCCAGGTCCTCGCGCCGCGAAGCGCAAAGCCGGTGATCGCGCGTAAAAGAAACACCCGCCGGATCGGCCGCGGCGCAGGCGCCGCAGAAAACGCATTTTCCCAGGTCCAGCACCGGGTCAGCCCCGGCGGTAATGGCCGAGTACGGACAAGCCGCGGCGGCCTTTTCCAGGCGGCCTGACAGCTCCGGGCGCCCAAGCCCGCGGGGGGGCAGGCGCAGGTCCGCAGCCGGGAAGTCCATGGTGCGGTAGCCCTGCTTCAGCCGGGCCAGCAAAGCCTTTATCACAGGTCCCTCCCGCAGTAGGACAGATTAAAACTCTTGTTGCAGAGGGGGAAATCCGAGATCTCGCCGCCGCGCAGGGCCATGGCCAGCCCCTGCCAGTTGTGGAAGGACGGGTCCACCACCTTATAATGGCGCAGGCGTCCGTCGGGCCCTGTCAGGGCGAAGTGACAGATCTGCCCGCGCCAGCCCTCCGTGAGGGCCACAGCCGCGCTGTCGGGGCGCAGGGGCCCGCACTCGGCCGCGATCGGGCCCTCCGGCAGGGCGTCCAGCCAGCCCGCGACCAGTTCGGCGGACTTCTGTATCTCCAGCCAGCGCACGTAGGCCCGGGAATACACGTCGCCGCTGCCGGAAACACTGACCGTGAAATCCTCGTAGGGACCGTAAGGGAAATTGCGGCGGGTATCCAGCGGTACCCCGGAAGCGCGCGCGGCTGGCCCCACCAGCCCCAGCCCCTCGGCCGTCTCCCTGGATACCACCCCGGTATTTTCGAACCGGTCAGACACCGAGCCCGTCTCCCAGAGCAGACCAACGGCGTTCTCCACGCCGCGGAAAGCGTCCTGCAGGCGCAGCCGCAGTTCCTTGATGAGCGCGAAATCCAGGTCGAAGTTCACGCCGCCGGGGCGGAACATGTTCCGCCCGAAGCGGTTGCCGCAGACGAGGGCCGTCATGTTGAGGAACTCGCCGCGCAGGCGGCCGCAGAAGTTGGCGGTCGGGAGGAAGGCCACGTCGCCGGCCAGCGCGCCCAGGTCACCGGTGTGGTTGGCCAGGCGTTCCAGCTCCAGCATGATGCCGCGCAGCACCTGGGCCCTCGGCGGCACATTGACCCCGGCCAAAGCCTCCAGCGCCGAGCAGTAGGCCCAGGCATGGCCGGCCGTGGTATCGCCCGCCAGCGTTTCGGCGTAATGCAGGGACCTGGCGTCGGGACCGGCGGAGAGGCGCCGCTCCACGCCGCGGTGCTGATAGCCCAGCATGATCTCCAGGTGAAAGACCTTTTCGCCGTGGCACTGGAAGCGGAAGTGCCCGGGTTCTATCACCCCGGCGTGGACGGGGCCCACCGCCACCTCGTGCACCTGGCTGCCGTGCACGGTGAAGAAATCCGCTACGCCGGGCACGGCCCCCGGGGTATTGAACCGGATGGGCTTGAGCCAAGGATGACCCTCGGGCTTCAGGCCTGCCTGTTCGAAGATCTCCCGCTCGAAAAGATGCAGCTGGGGGAAAGAGGGCGTCAGCGCGCGGAAAGAGGGCCCGGCGGCCAGGCAGGAATACACTTCGACGCGGCCTTCGCGGTCGAACCCTATGGCCATCACCAGGCGGTGTTCAGGCCCCTCGGGAACGGCGAAATATGCCAGCGTCCTGCCGCCGGCGCCCAGACGGGACGCAGCGGTCTCGAAGAAAAGCGCCGGGTCCATATCGGCCGCGGGCATATCGAATGAAGAAAGGTTTTCCGTTTTCATGTTCAGCGTCCCGCCGCCGCCCAAAGCAGGGCGTCCAGCCAGGCGGGCACATAAAGCCCCAGACCCAGCACCAAAGCGAAGAACAGGGCCGCCGGCAGCAGCATGCCCGCCGGCTCGGCGTAAGGCTTCTCGCCTTCCTTCTGCTCACGGTCACCGAAAGTCATGGCGATGAACACCCGGGCCATGCCCGTGAACAGCACGGCGAGGAAGAAGAGGAAACCCGCGGCCAGCCAGTAATGCCCACCGGCCACGGCCTCGCGGAGGATCAGGAACTTGGAAAGGAACACGCCGGAGGGAGGCAGGCCGGTTATCAAGAAGAAGCCGCCCAGCCACAGCACGGCCGTGCGCGGGGCGCGCCGCCAGAGGCCGCGCACCTCCGAAATGCGCTTGGTCTTCTCTGCGGCCAGGACATTGCCCGACGTGAAGAACAGCCCCGCCTTGGTCAGGGAATGGCTGAGCGCGCCGAGCAGGGCCGCGAACAGCCCTGTGCCGCCCAGCCCGGTGCCCAGGGCCAGTATGCCCATGTGCTCAATGCTGGAATAGGCGAGCATGCGCTTATAGTCGCGCTGCCCCAGCATGAACATGGCCGCCGTGACCACAGAGAAAAGGCCGAAGAGGACCAGCACGCCGCCGGTGAAATCGGCCAGCCCGGCCGAAACGCAGACGGCGTTGACGCGCAGGACCCCGAGGAAGGCGCAGTTGAGCAGCGCCCCGGAGAGGAGGGCGGAAACCACCGCCGGGGCTTCGCTGTGCGCGTCGGGCAGCCAGGTATGGAAGGGGGAAAGCCCCATCTTGGTGCCGTACCCGACGAAGAGGAAAAGGAAAGCGGCCTTGAGCAGGGGTTTGTCCAGCCCAGGCGCGGCGGCCAGCATGGCCGCGAAATCGAGCCCGCCGCCGGCCTTAAGACCGGCCGCGCCCAGGAACAGGTTGCCCATCAGTGCCAGGGCAATGCCCACGGAGCAGATGAGCAGGTATTTCCAGGTGGCCTCCAGGGAGCGCTTGTGGCGGTGAAAGTAGATCAGCGGGGCGGAGAGCAGGGTGGTGGCTTCTACCGCGGCCCACAGCAGGCCCATGTGGCGGCTGGCGGTCACGGCGGTCATGGCGGCCAGGAACAGCAGCAGGCACCCGGTGAACACCGCCTCCGGGGCGTTATTAAAGACGAACAGCCCGTCGGCGTCCTCGCCGGGGTCGCTCTTCTCCGCCGCCAGGTAATAGGCGGCGTAATGCGAAGCGCCCAGGAACAGCAGCGACGTGATGCCGAGGAAGAGCAGGCCCAGCGCGTCGAAGGAGAACCAGACGGCCTCGGAAGGCCTCGGATAGAGAGGGGCGAGCCAGGCCGCGAAAGGAACTCCGCCGGGGCCCTTCAGATAGTTCAGGACCGTCAGCGCGGTGAGCAGGAAATGGACCCTTGCGGTCCAGACCAGCAGCAGGCGGCGCGCCCGGTCGGAGCGCACGATGAAGGCCAGGAACCCGGCGGCCAGCGGCAGGAGCAGGAGGGGGCGGATCATTTGCCGTACTCCCCGCGGCGCCAGTCGGAAAGTTCCGACAGCTCCGCCGTGTCTATGTGGTCGAACTCGCGGCTGATATGGAAGATGGCGATGCCCATCACGAAAACGGCCACGAACACGTCGAGCAGGATGGCGAGTTCCACCAGCATGGGCTGTTCCACGAAGAGGGCCAGGCCGAAGATATAGATGCCGTTCTCTATGACCAGGTAGCCCAGCACCTGCGTGATGGCCTTGGTGCGGGTGGTGATGAGGAGGAAGCCGGTGAAAATGGTGGCGAGCGACGCCGGGACTATCCAGGCCACGTTAGTCTCGGGCAGCGGCAGGCGCGAGCCGAGCCAGGAGGAAGCTATGAACGCCCCGAGGCAGAGCAGGATGGAGGCGGGGTAGCTGATGAGCGGCTCCACGTCCTTGCGGGCCCCGGAACGGTCGCGCGCCCGCAGCAGCAGCCAGGGGAAGACCACGCCTTTGAGCGTGACTATGGCCACGGGGAAGACCAGCGCGCGCGCGCCGTGAGCGGCGCCGCCCCCGGCCAGCAGGGGCAGCAGGCCCGCCACCACGCCTTGCACCGCCACGAGGCGGATGCAGCCGGAAAGCGAGCCGGTAACGGCCAGAGCCATGTCCAGCAGTATCACCACGACTATGATCAGTTCGGCGAAAGTGTTCATCAGCGTCCCACCTGGAAGATCAGGGCCAGCGCCGAGAAGGCGAAGGCGGTTATCAGCAAGTACGGCACCTTGGTCAGGCGCAGGCGGGCCAGGACGGATTCCACCACGCCCACCGCCACCGCCACTCCGAGCACCGCGAGCAGGAACAGGGCGGAGTCGCCGGCCCAGGAGCCGGTGCGCCGCGGCAGCACCATGGAAGCGATCAGGGCCGCAAACAGCCAGAGCTTGAGGGCCGCGCCGTAGAGGATGTAGGCCAGGTCCGGGCCGCTGTGGTCCAGCACCATCACCTCGTGGATCATGGTGAGTTCCAGGTGGGTATTTGGATCGTCCGCCGGGACCCTGGAGTTCTCGGCGAGGAGCACTATGAAGAAAGCGGCCGTGAGCAGCGCCAGCACCGGGGCCGCCACCCGCCAGGTTTCCGGGGTAAGCGCCCCGAACATCCCGGAAAGCGAGGTCTGTCCGCCCACCCTGGCCAGCGCGGCCAGCCCGATGAAGAAAGCGGGTTCGGCGAAAACGGCGAACTGCACTTCGCGGCTGGCGCCCATCCCCTCGAAAGCGGAGCCCGTGTCCAGGGCCGCCAGGACGGTGGCGAACCTGGCGAGGCCCAGCAGGTAGAGCAGGAAGATGAAATCGCCCTCGAAGGCGAGGAACGAGGGGCGCCCGGCGAAAGGCAGCACCAGCAGGGCCGTGACCAGGGCGCAGACCCCGGTCACCGGGCCGGCCCTGAACACCCAGGTGGCGGTGCGGCTGTACACCGGGGTCTTGCGGGAAAGTTTATAGAGGTCGAAATAAAGCTGGAGCGCCGGCTGGCCGCGGCGGCCGCCGAAGAAGGCCTTCACCCGGTTTATGATCCCGGGCAGCAGCGGGGCCAGGAGCATGGCCGCGAGGTACTGGGAGAAGGGCTTTATAATTTCCATAGCAGGAGCCCTATGAGGGTGACCACGATGTACAGGATATAGATCTGGAGCCGGCCGTGCTGCAGCCAGCTGAACCGGAAGGCGAGGTCGCGCAGGCGGGCGGCCGCCGGCATATATACGGAATTGTAGAAGACCGCCTGGGCCTCCGACGAGAAGGAGGCCTTGGCCGGGAAATACTCGGAGATCACCGGGTACCTGCCTATCTTGCGCAGCAGCGGCTGGAAGAAATCCGTGAGCGGCTGGGCGAACGAGGAGGCGCCGTACTGCATGCGCGCCGAGGGGGCGGCGTAGCCGCAGTCCCAGGTACCGGCGACGGCGGGCTCACGGCCGCCGAGGAAGGCGCGGCGCTTGGCGGCGGCCATGGCGATGATGCCCAGCAGCGCGAAGCCGCCGGCCGAAACGTACAGGAAGGGGGTCATGGCTTCCAGGCCCCAGAGGAACCCGTAGTACGGCCCGAACCCGGCTCCGACGGCGAAGGCAAGCGGTCCGAGCAGCAGCGGGGCCAGCAGTCCCGAACCCAGGCAGAGCACTGCGAGGATCCACATGGGGCCGGCCATGAGCCCGCCCGGAGCGTGGGCCCCGGCGGCGCGCTCGGTGCGCGGCTCCCCGAGGAAGGCAACGCCGTAGGCCCGCGCGAAGGCGGCCGCGGCCAGGGCGCCGGCCGTGGCCAGGGCCAGGCCTGCGGCGGCGCCGGCTATGGCCACCGGGCCGGGGGCGTTCAGCGCCCTGAAAGCGCCTATGTAAACGAGGAACTCGCCGGCGAAACCGTTGAGGGGGGGCAGGGCGCAGGCGGCTGCGGAGCCGGCGAGAAAGAGCGCGGCCGACGCGGGCATGCGTTTGGAAAGGCCGCCGAGCGCCTCCAGCTCGCCGGTGCCGGCCGCGTGCAGGACGGCGCCGGCCCCCATGAACAGCAGGCCCTTGAAGAGCGCGTGATTGAAGACGTGCAGGAGCGCTCCCGCGAAGGCCAGCGAGGCCAGCCGGTCGGCGCCGCAGGCGGCGGCCACCACGCCCAGCCCCAGGGCCAGCAGTATTATCCCCACGTTCTCTATACTGGAGTAAGCGAGCACCCGTTTGAGTTCATGCTGCGCCAGCGCGAACAGGGCACCGCCCAGGCAGGAAACCAGCCCCAGCCCCAGCAGCAGCCAGCCCCACCATTCGGGCCAGGGCCTGAGAAAAGCCAGCACGCGGATCAACCCATAGACCCCGGTCTTTATCATGACGCCGCTCATAACCGCGGAGACGTGGCTGGGCGCCGCCGGGTGGGCTTCGGGCAGCCAGACGTGAAGGGGGATGAACCCGGCCTTCAGGCCGAAGCCCGCGAGCGCCAACAGGAAAGCCGCCGAAGCCGCGCCGCCGGCCGGGGGGGTGAAAGAGGCGAAGTCCATGGAGGGCGCGCCGGCCCCGAGCAGGGCGAACATGGCCATCAGCAGCAGCGCCCCGGCGCCGCCGGCCGCCAGGTAGATAAAGCCCGCCTTGCGGGCCTGCTCCTTCTCGTGTTCGAAGAGGACCAGCAGGAAAGAGGCCGCCGCCATCAGTTCCCAGCCGAGCAGGAAGAGAACGGCGTTGACGGCCGTGAAGACCAGCAGCATGGCCGCGGTCAGCAGGTTGAACGCGGCCCACGGCAGGGCGGGGTCCTTTCTGCCTTCGTAAGCCTTAAGGTAACCGGCACCGTAAACTGCGCCCAGGCCGGTCAGCAGGAAAAGCGGCACCAGGAACAGGGCGGCCAGCGGGTCCAGCACCAGCGAGAAAGAGCCCAGCGGCACGGACCATGGAAAAGATACGGATACGGGTTCTCCGGAGAGGAGTACCGGCAGGGCGGCTGACAGGCCGGCCAGCGAGGCGGCGACGGCGGCGTAAGTTCCGGCCCGGGCGGGAGCCCCGGGGCGGCCGCGCAGGCAAAACGGCAACAAGGCTCCGCAAAGGAGTAAGGCAAAAGCGAGCAGGAGGAGAGGCATTTACAGTAAAGATCCCGAGAAACCGCGCCGTAGGGGTAGCCGCTAAGAGGCATCCGGAACTGCCGCGGTCATACTTATAATTTAAAAAATATGGGGGCAAGTGTCAAATCCCGCGGTTTTTATATAGAATAAGCGGCGAGGCCGAATTATGAAAAAACCAGCAAGAAAGAAAACCGCCGCCAAAAATCCTGCCGGCATACTGGAACAGATGCTCGATTGCGTCCCCTCGCCGGTCTTCGCGAAAGACCGGGAGCACCGTTTCCTTTACCTGAACAAAGCCGCCGCGGATTTCCTCGGCCATTCCAATGAAAAGATGATCGGAAAAACCGACACCGACTTCTTCCCCGAGGCGCAGGTACGGGTCTTCTGGGAGAAAGACGACGAGGTGTTCCGCAGCGGAACGGAATCCATCAACGAAGAGCAGCTCACCGATGCGGCCGGAGTAAGCCATACCATCGTGACCCGCAAGAGCGTCTTCAAGGACGGGGAAGGCCGCGATATCCTGATAGGCGTGATCAACGATATCACGGCCATGCGCAAGGCCCACAACGAACTCTCCATGTTCCGCAAGCTGCTGGAAAATTCGAACGACGCCATCTTCATAGTGAACCCGTCCGACGGGGCCTTCTTGGACGTGAACGAGACAGCCTGCCGCCGCCTGGACTATCCGCGCGAGACCCTGCTGCGCATGACCGTGCCGGATATCGAGGAGACCGCCGCCGGACCCAACGGCTGGACCGAGTTGAAGGCACGGATACTGGCTTCCGATAACCTGCTCATCGGCGGCAGGCACCGGCGGGCCGACGGTTCCACCTTCCCGGTGGAGGTCAGCGTCAGCAAGGCGGAGCTGGACTCAAAGACCTACGTTCTGGCCAACGCCCGCGATATTACCGAAAGGAAGAAGATGGAAGAAGCCATGCGCGAAGTCGACGCCCTGCGCGGCCTCATCCCGATCTGCGCCAAATGCAAGAAGATCCGCGACGACAAGGGTTTCTGGCAGAAGGTGGAAACCTACCTGGAGAAGCATTCCAACGCCCGCTTCACGCACGGCCTGTGCAAGGAGTGCATGAACGAACTTTACGGCAAGGAGAGCTGGTTCAAGGAAGAGGGGAAATAGGCGTCAGCGGCCGGCCTTCACCTGGGGGATATAGGCGCCGTAGCCCTCGCGCTCCATTTCCTCCAGCGCGACGAAGCGCAGGGCGGCCGAATTTATGCAGTAGCGCAGCCCCCCGGGAGCCGGCCCGTCGTTAAAAACGTGCCCCAGGTGGGAATCGCTCGCCCGCGAGCGGACCTCGGTCCTTTCCATACCCAGTGAGATGTCCTTCTTCTCTTCCACCGGCGCCCCGGGCACCGGCCGGGTAAAGCTCGGCCAGCCGGAGCCGGAATCGAACTTATCCGAAGAGAGGAACAGCGGCTCCCCGCTCACCACGTCCACGTAGATCCCTGCCCTGTGATTGTCCCAATATTCGTTCTTGAACGGCGGCTCGGTGCCGCAGTTCTTCGTTACCTCGTACTGGAGGGGGGTGAGTTTTTTCAGTTTTTCTTCCATCGGAACCTCCGGGGACCGGGAACAGGCGGCCAGGCAGAGAAGGAGCGCAGGCAGAAGACGGGAGGTCAAGCTCTCTCCAGGCGCCGGCAGGCCACCAGGTCCACGCCCAGCCCCAGGAAATCAGGAGCTATCACGGAGCCGGCCCTTACAGGAGAGGTGACCACTATTCGTTTCACCGCTTCCATGGCGGTGAAAAGTTTTTCGCGGGGAATGGGTTTTGAGGTGCGGACCGGCAGCATCTTCAATTCCAGGCCCCGCGTAAGCACCGAGGTGGTCAGCGTGCGTGAGGGGGCTTCGGTCTCCTGGCGGGCATAGGCCTGGCCCCGCTTGCACTTGTACCCCGTCACTGAAATGAGGCGGGGGCCGTCGGCCTCCACTTCGAGGCGGCAGCCCTGCGGACACTCGATGCAGGTCATGAGGCGTTTCATGCTGGAGACGCTCCCAAATATTCGGCGGCCATCCGCCCGGCGAGTTCGCTGTCGCGGGTCACCCAGTCGGCGAGGTCGTAAACCTTGCAGGCGTTGCCGCAGGCGAAGACCCCGGGAACGGAGGTGAGGTTGACCCCTGGCGCCACGGGAGCGTTGGTGCGGCGGTCTATCTCGCCGCCGGCCATCTCCAGCAGTTCGTTCTCCGGGATAAGGCCCACTGAGACCAGCACGGTATCGCAGGGGAGGGAGAAAGCTGTACCCGGGACTTCGGCGAAGCTGTCGTCCACCTTTACTACGTCCACGCCTTCCACCCGGTCCCGGCCGGTTATCCTCGAAACCTTGTGGCCGAGGTAAAGCGGGATGCCGAAATCCTCGAGGCACTGCACCACGTTGCGCACCAGACCGCGGCTGACTTTCTGTATCTCTATCACGGCCTTCACCTTCACGCCTTCTAGCGCCATGCGGCGGGCCATGATAAGGCCGATGTCGCCGGAGCCGACTATAACGGCCTCTTTTCCCGGGATCCAGCCTTCCATGTTCACCATTTTCTGCGCGAGACCGGCGGGGTAAACTCCGGCGGGGCGGGAACCGGGGATAGGGATCATTTCGCGGGTGCGCTCACGGCAGCCGGTGGCCAGGATGACCGCCCCCGCCTTCACCTCTTCCAGGGCCCCGGGCCGCAGGAAAGACACGCGCCTGTCCGGAGTGAGGCGCACCGCGAAGGAGCGCAGGCTCACCTCTATGCCGGCGTCCTCGCGCACCCTGGCGGCGAAGCGGTCGGCGTATTCGGGGCCCGTCAGTTCTTCCTTGAAATGGTGGAGGCCGAACCCCGGGTGGATGCACTGGTTGAGTATCCCTCCCAGGTGCTGGTCACGCTCCAGCAGCAGCACGTCGGAGACCCCGGCGGCCCGCGCCGCCAGCGCCGCCGCCATCCCGGCCGGCCCGCCGCCTACTATGACCAGTTGCCGTTCTTTCACTTGCGCTCTTCCTTTACAAGTTCGGAGCCCGGGCCGCGCTTGGTGATATCCGTAACGCGCACGCCAAGTTCTTCCTGCATGATCTTCATGATCCGGGTAGTGCAGAACCCGCCGTGGCAGCGGCCGGCCTGGGCCCGGGTGCGGAACTTCACCCCGTCGAGGGTGCGCGCCCCGTGCTTTACGGCGTCGCGGACCTCCTGGGCGGAGACCAGCTCGCAGCGGCAGACTATATCCCCGTAAGCCGGGTCCTTCTCGATGAGGCGCCGCGTCTCCTCCAGCGGGATCTGGAACAGGTGCACCGGCCGGGGCCGGAGGCGGTGGAACTCCGCTTTAGGGACCAGCGCCAGGCCGCGCTTCCTGAGGATATCGGCCACCATGACGGCGATAGCCGGGGCGGAAGTGAGGCCGGGGGACTGGATGCCCGCGGCGTTCACCAGGCCGGGCACAGAATCCTCGTGCCGGATGATGAAATCCTTGCCGGAGGCCGGGCGCAGCCCGGCGAAATAGGCGATGATGTCGGACCGGTCCACGGAGGGCATCATGCGGCGGGCCCCGGCCAGCACTTCGGCGAGGCCCTCGTCGGTGGTGGAGAGGTCCTCCTTGTCGGGAGTGTCGTGCGCGGTAGGCCCGATCATGGGGTTGCCGTCGGAGGTCTTGATTATCAGCACACCCTTCGAGGTAGCGGAGGGCAGGGGGAAAATAATGTGGTTGGCCAGATGCTCGCGCTTCTTGTCCAGCAGGTACTCCTCGCCCTTGCGCGGCGAGATGGTGAAGGTGGGGGCCCCGGCCAGGGCCGAGACCTCGTCGGCGTAAAGGCCGGCCGCGTTCACGAGCCAGCGCGAGCGCCAGACCTGCCCCCCGGCCGCGACCTCGAAACCCTCATCGGACCGCGAGACAGCGGTCACCCGCGAGGAGGTCCGTAACTGCACGCCGTTCTTCACGGCGTTCTCCACCAGGGCGTAAACGAAGCGGTAAGGGCTGATGATCCCGGCGGAAGGCACGTACAGGGCGGCTTTGACCTCGGGGCCGAGGT
>Ga0074197_1002848_pt1 | contig 11329 bp, 15 predicted proteins | sample EPASupsiteSAE305_FD_64526 | JGI IMG/M metagenome (GOLD analysis project Ga0074197, IMG submission 64526) | Bioremediated contaminated groundwater microbial communities from EPA Superfund site, New Mexico - SAE3-05 reassembly with SPADES | ecosystem: Environmental > Aquatic > Deep subsurface >...
TGTAGAGGTTAAAAAAAGTGATGATTTTTTTGAAGTAAAAACTCTAAAAGAGGTTTTAAGGGCAAAGAGAGTCGTAGTCGCAACAGGCGGAAAAAGTTATAAAGAGTTGGGTGCAAGTGATATCGGACTTGTCATTGCAAAGAGTTTTGGCATAAAAGTTAAAGAGTTTACCCCCGCACTTGTTGGACTTACCGTTCAAAAAGAGCAGTTTTGGATGAAAGAGTTAAGCGGACTTAGCTGCCAAGTTAGCATAAAAGTAAATGATAAAATTTTAAAAGAGGAGCTTCTTTTTGCCCATAAAGGCATCAGCGGACCTGCAGTCCTCTGCGCATCGCTTTACTGGCAAAAGGGAAATATTGCGATAGATTTTCTACCTGAATGCAATATTTTAGAACTCATTAAAGATAGCAAAAAGCAGTTAAGCTCAGTTATTCCTCTGCCAAAAAGATTATCAAAAGCTATTTTAGAAGCACTTGACATAGAAGATACGGAGTGCAAAAAAATAAGTGTACAAATGAAGCAAAAATTACAAGAAATACATGATTACGAGTTCGCACCGGCAGGAAATTTCGGTTTTAGCAAAGCAGAAGTTTGTAGAGGCGGAGTTTTAACTGATGAGCTAAATCCATACACGATGGAATCTTTAGATGTGAAAGATTTATACTTTATAGGTGAAGTGGTAAATGTAACGGGAGAACTCGGCGGATACAATTTTCAATGGGCTTTTAGCAGCGGGTATGTATGCGCTAAATCTATAAACGAGTGGTGCTCACAAGGTTACGATGAATCTCTACAAAGCCCCAATTTATGAATGTTTCAGCCATTTTAAAAATCCTTGTTAAAGTTTCCCATAAGTTTCACAGGTTTGAGATGTTAAGGTAAACAAACTTAAAAACATCCATCAAACAAATTTTTTTTACATTGACTTATACACACATTGTGTGTTAGAATTCAATATATTATCAGCAAGGGAGTTACTATGAGCGTAGCTGCACATAAAATTAGAACGAATGTTTATCTTGACTCTGATATCAAAAACAAAGCGCAAGAGATATTAAAACAGTATGGGATTGGACTAAGTGACGCGTTTAATATATTTTTAGCCCAAACAGTATTTGAAAAAGGCATCCCTTTTGAGATCAAGATACCAAGTGAAGAAACAAAACAAGCCATCCAAGATGCAAGAAATGGCATCAATATGAGTAAGATATCATTGGAAGATTTGAAAAAACAAAGTAATGCTTGATCTTAGCGTTCATAAAATATTTTCAAAAGAGTTAAAAAACGCACAGCTTAACCCGACAAATACGGCATTTTTATGTTTATATCGCTGCTCTTAAACGAAGAAGAGTTGCCCACAGAAGCTAGAGATCATAGATTGTATGGAGAATGGATGGACACAAAAGAGTTTCATATCAGCGGTGACTTGCTAATAATATATAGAATCAATTTAAATTCTTTGGAGCTCCTGAGACTCGGGACACATTCCCAACTATTCAAATAATCTTGTCAATAGCTTTATGCAAATATTTCATTATTTGCTATATATGTACTATAATCTGTACATATTTTCAAAAGGAGTGAGACAATGCACACTATGACATTTTCTCAAATAAGACAACATCTAGCCAGCGCCATAGATACCGTTGTGAATAATCATTCTCCCATTATCGTTACTAGACAAAACAAAGAGCCTGTAGTACTCATCTCACTTGATGATTACAAGTCCATAGAAGAAACAGCTTATCTTATGCAAAGTATGACGAACGCTTCAAGGCTAAACAGTGCCATAGCACAACTTGAAGCAGGTCTTGGTAAAACTAGAGAGCTTATAGAAGAATGAATCTTACTTTTGCAGATGAAGCTTGGGAAGATTATCTTTACTGGCAGCAAACCGATAAAAAGATTTTAAAAAAGATAAATGCACTTATCAAAGAGATAAAAAGAGAACCTTTTAAAGGTACTGGAGAACCTGAACCGTTAAAGTACAATTGGTCAGGTTATTGGTCAAGACGCATAACGATAGAACATAGACTAGTCTATAAAGTAACTGAGAATGCTTTATTAATAGCGCAGTGTAGATATCACTATTGAAATTTTTATATAAATTATTGCCTAATCATGTGAAATGATTTCACTACTTTTGAAGTTAAAATCACTTTTATAAAAATGGCTTCCCCAACCATTTTAAAACTTCCCAACTCCCCAATTTTTGCCACACACCAAAAAAAACCAGCTCAATAATCTTTTAAAGCACTCATCTATAAGTTTCAGTTTTTAAGCAATTTCAGTCTAACAAATTGTTTATTGACACTAAAATAAAATCTTGCATATTTCTATTTTATTCCCAAGAAAAATTCATTCCCTACATTACTACAAAAACCCAATGAAACTAACAGAAGAGGTAAAACCTTAAAAAGACTAAGAGAGCTGCTTTCTCTTTCTAAAATTGAAAAGCTAGGAAGAAAAACAATCCCCTCAAAAATCTTCAAAAAAGGTAAAACTTAAATTTAAAGGACAACAAGAAGATGGAAGATTACGCAGTATCTATAAGCTTGGCACTATTGCCACGATGGAGAAACTAAAGGAATAGAGGATGAAAAGTAGTGAAATCATTTCACTACTTTTTAATTTAAAATAGCTATCACAATTGCTTTAATTATCTTTAAGCATTTTTTAACAATGGGGGGGGGTAAACTCTTGCTTTATTTTCAAAAAAAAGGTTAAGAATCATGAAGAAAAATTTGTTAAATGCTGCACTAGCAAGTGTTTTAGCCATAGGGCTTACGGGTTGTTTAGAGATTAAAAAACTCACTCCACAAGAAATTGTTGCAGGTTCTAAAGATAAGCAGATAGCTCAAGCTGTAATAGATAATTTAAAAGACAAAAAGTACAGTATAAATTATAATATAAATCGTATTATTATAAGTCAAAATATTTCTACTGAAACAGGTTCAATGAGTCATTCTCCAGATGAAGCCGTTTCAACATATCTTTCAAAGTATGATTCAAGTACCGATCAAATTGCAAATGCTTATATCACAATGGCAAAAGAGAGAGGAAATACAGTTAAGCTTTATAAGAATAGTGTTAACTTAGCTATTGCAGAAATTATGCCTATGCCTTGGGAAGTTAAAAATAGGATTTCAAAAGCAAATATAGACAACACATTAGTTGAGTATGATAAAAATAATCGTAGCGTATCTGCTTTAATCAGAGTTCATACAATGTCAAAATCTTTAGGGTATATACATGATAGATTTAGCATGATAGTGTTTGATAATCTTGCTAGAACAATGGAAACTAATATCCAAAATAGTGTATTTGATAATGGTTATATCACTACACTCGGCACTAAATAATTATAGTGGCATATAGTTGTTACTTTTACTGAATTAAGGGGATAGAGATGCTTAAAGAGATGTTTGTATGGTTACTTTTTATCATTGCTGTTATCGTCGTTATCTATGTTCTTTATACTCTTATTGTTATGGTATATTCTGCTCAAAGTAAATTCTCACATGCAATGCTTACATCTAATCCAGATAAAAATATAAAAGAAATTTGGATATGGTCTCCTCTTCTTACATATTTTGGTTTGGTCTTTGGCACTATTTTAGCAAAAATACCTTATGATAATCCCTATTTTGTGACTATTTGGATCTTGTTTAGCTTGTTTGCAGCGATTGGTGTTTTGGTTTTGCCGGTTATTGTTTTAATAAAGCTAAACAATCAATATAAATATTTTTTAGCTGAAAACAATCTCTATCAAAATCAAGATATAAAAAAGTACAAGAACTATTTGGGGTGGTTTTATTATATTTCAATGTTTTTTAATCTGATTTCTTTTGGGATATCGCAATTAGTTTTTATGATTATTTATTCTGTTCATCTTCGTAAGGTTACAAAATCGTTGATTCAGTGGCATGATAATAATATTAAGTTTGAGCCATTAGATTAGTTTTCCACTTCTTAATGGTATGTTGTAAAAAAAGATATAAAAAAAAGGCAAAAAATGAAAAAACTATCAAGCCTACTTCTAGCCGCTGCTATTGCGGCTTCAACTTTAGCTGCCGATGAGCTAAGAAGCACGGTATATATCGGTGCTGCAAGTGCTTCTATAGAAAATGAGAGCATGACTGAAGTGGTGTTTGGATTTGGCGGAGATAAGATTTATGACAGCGGATTTATCATGGGTTTTCATAGTGAGTACAGCTACGGCAGTATAGAAGCCGGGTCTTCAAATGACAAAAGCGGTGTCTCTACTATAGAGGTTGACTTAAAAGGCGGTTACTCTCCTTTTAAAAATTTCTCGGTATTTGCACTGGTAGCTGCTGCAGGGCAGTATATAGAGAGTGATGCGGCGTATGGTTTTGGGTATGGTGTAGGGATGGACTATGCACTAACAGATAGTATCATTTTGGATGTGAGATACAAAGCTTACAGCATGAAAGATGCTCTGCTAGACTACGACTACGACAAAGCCGTTGCTTCTATCAGATATAAATTTTAAAAGGATAAAAGATTATGAATAAACTATCGATTATAGCAATAATAGCTTTGGCACTTAATGCTCAAGCATATAGTGACAAAACAAAAAATGTGGATGATGGTGCTAGAAGCCAAGTTAGTTTTCAAGCGAATAGCAATAAACCAAATGGACCAAAAATTCAGGATGGAGATACTATAGCATATGCTTATATGGAAAATGGTGATAAACTAATTGAGATTAAAGCCGTTTTTACAGATCCAAAAAATGATAAAATTGAAGTTATTAAAATTACAAGAGGTGGTTTTTTCCCAAACTATATCGTAAATGAAAATATGTCTAAGCATGGGATAAGCTGTTCACCAGATAACGATAACGATAAAACTAAAACTTGGGGTGATATAACTAAGCACTGTAATAGTACATATTTTACTACCGATGCAACTGATGCAGCAATAACAGTAGTTGGAACTGTACTTGTTACAGCATTTTCTTTAGGGATAAATGTTGCAACTGGAACTTATATAGTGGCAAAATCGTTTGATAAAGATAAATTTTTAGATATTGTTGAAAAAAATAAGCTAGTTGAAGTAAGAGAAAATTTGTTAGAATTAGAACGGTATGAAGTTGAATTAACCAGAAAGATTGAAAAAGAATCTATTTTATTATATTCAGAACGCAAAAATGAGTATGAAAAAAATGCAAAAAATATATCTATAGAATATAGCTTAAATGATAAAAGTGGTCTATATAAAGGAGATAAGATAATTGGCACTCACAGCCTTGATTTAAAAGCACCTCCCGTAAAAAGTTATAGATATAACTATAGAAGTTACCTTAAAAATACAAGCTTTTCACAAGATAACTATTTGTCCGTATTCGAAAATGTTAAACAAAATATGCTAAAGCAATATGAAGATGATACTTTGGATTATAAAAATTCAGTAGATAAACAATTTGAATATTACACAGTATTAGGTAAATCTGAATGGTATTTAAATTATAATCAAAATATCTCATTTTTTGTAACTGCGGAAGCGCCTAATAAAGTTTTTTATACACAAGATAAGCAAGTTATTGTAAATATACCAATAACTATTGAATATACTAATCTAAATGGGATGATTCCAAAAAGTTTTAAACTATCTGATGAAAATTATGAATTATCAGTTACACCAAACTATAATCTTTCAGTTACTGCTATTAGTAAAAATAAAACAAAATCATATATAACTACTAAGTCTATTACAAGTTATTACAGTGGGCTTGTTTGTAATAATTTAGATTTAAATAGAGAACTTGCTCCAGATGTTGTTAGTTTGCCAAGCAATAGTACTTATACTGCTATTTCTCAAGAGCAAAAAAATAAAAGCAACTTTTCAAAAATTAACAAGGAAAGAGCAAAAGAATATATGATTGATTATGGGTATGCAGTGAAATATAGAATAAATAATACCAATATTGATAAGTCTATATATCAAACCAAACAGATTTCATTGTATGATATTTATCAACAATATTTATAATTTCATTTTATTGATTCTAATAAAGAATCTTAAATAAAGCGGGTCAGAGTTTAACTTTTAACTAAATTTTTAAAGAGGTTAATATAAAATTGTAGCAATATCGTGCTACAATTATATAAAAGATAAAAAAGGATTTCACAATGATGCTTGATGCTACCGTAAGAGCAAGGATAGATAGCGGTTTAAAAAACGAAGTGGAGGTTATTTTCCATGAGTTGGGGCTTACTACATCGCAAGCCATTACACTTTTTTTTAAAAAAGTAAAGATAGAAAAAGGGATACCGTTTGAGTTAAAAATCCCAAATGAAACTACAATAAAAGCGATGAATGAAGCTAAAAACTTAGAAGGTGAAATTTGCTCACTAGAAGAGTTTGTAAAGTGAGTTTAAAGCTATTTAGAACAAAGACATTTTTAAAAGAGTATCAAAAGCTCTCTATGAATGATCAACATTATGCAAAATATGTTGCATATGTTACCGCTCTTTTAACAAACCAACCTCTACCGCCTGAAGCACTAGACCATCCCCTTAAAGGAAACTTTCAAAACTACAAAGAGTTCCACATAAGCGGCGATTTGCTTGTGATATACACAATAGAGGAAAATTATCTAAAACTTATAAGAATAGGCACTCACGCACAACTTTTTGAATAAATTTATTGTATTTTTGAACCTAAAAAGTTTGTGAAATCATTTCACTACTTTTGAACCTATTTTTATAATTTCCACCCGCTCACCCTATTTTTATTTGACTTCCACCTTTAAACACGCCAAGATGCTCCTTAAGTAATCTCAAAGATTACAAATCTAACCAAAAAAAAGGCACAAATGGATGCAAGAAAAGAAACATCAGCTCTCAAGCTATCAGTTGAAAATCATCGATAAAGTAAAAAACCAGAAACAGAGTGAGGAGAAGGGCAACTTCCTAATTTTGGAACAATCCAAGCAAAAGTTCATATTTGAAGCAGAGATAACAGCAACTTCCAAACTATTGCTTATCTACTTTTTATCAAAACTAGATTTCAACCATAGACATCTATACATCCACGCTTCCTATAAAATCATAGAGAAAGAAACCACCATCATAAAATCAACAATCATGAGAAGCATTAAAGAGTTGCAGGAAAAAGGACTCATCAAACTACTATCAGGCAAAAACAGAGCAGAAAACACCCTTATCAAGGAGTTTATCTTTGGTCAAAAGCAACACATCCAAGAAAACCAAAACCAAACCAACATAGTAGAGATGACCCCTTTTTTTGAGCAATTTTTCAAAGGTGCAAAATGATACCTATATGGCTCTATTTCAGAACAACCATAGATGTATTACAGACCTATCATAGACCTAAAGCAACCCACAAGCTCCTAATCATCAAAGATCCAAACCTTACAAAGTTTTTAGGACACTGCTATTATAAAAACAGGGATGAAGCAGTAGATATCTACTTCACTTTAAATTCATACCAAGAACAAATTGGCAATGTTAGAAGGGTGGAAAGTTTGGTCAATGGCATTAAGTCCTTCTACTTTGACATTGACAAGGAAGTAGAGCTTCTCTATCCAAAAATAATAAACCTATTTGGAGAACCAACCTATAAAATAACCACTTCAGAAAACAAATACCAGCTCATCTATAAATTTGATAAACCATACAGGGAAGATTTTACATATTTCAAACAACTGCTAAAAGGAGTGGTGTATCATCTCCACCCGCTAGATAAACTTTTTGACATAGCTAGGGTTTTTAGACTTACAGGATACCGAAACAAAAAACCAACCAACAAAGATTTTTTAGTATCGATTGAAAAACAAGAGAATTACTACACCTTCGAGCAATTTGAACATATCGCAAAACCTTTTATGCTCATAGAGAATAAACCAACCAAAAAAAGCGCACAAACGCCACCAAAAAGCAAAACTATCAAAAATGCGCCTAATAGCTCAAGTGATATAAATTTCGATAAATACAAAGACATTACAAAAAAGGTCAATAAAAAATACAACGAGCTTTTAACCAAATATAAAAACGACAAATCAACAGCAGATCTGGCGTTTGTAAAATGGCTCAGATATTCTAAAATGATAGATGATGAGGAAACCTTAACACTAAAACTTTTTGAAGCAAGAGGCTATGAAAACCTTATGCAAAAGCATGGATATCATATAGCCTACTATATTCAAAACATCCTAGAAAAATCTATCTAAGCAAAGACATCCCAGAATTCAAACTTTTTTTTGGAGGAGTTCTGGACGGTGATGGCAAAGTAAGTTCTGAAGCTATAATGTCCAAAAAATCTTCCAAAATACTCAAAAGAAATATATAAAAAAGGCTCATTGCTTCTCTCCATAGTAATTTACAACAAACTCACTCATAGTTTGAAGGCTCATTGTCATAAGCTCTTTTTCCTCATTTGAGACATTTAAACGCTCAAGGAGCGAGAGAGCATTTTTTACTTTATCGTCAAAATTCTCAACTTTGCTTTTATCAAGCTTTTTTTTCTTTATCTTGCCCATTGTGCTATATTCCATTTTTAATACCTTTTTGGAGCGGGATAGTTTGAACTGAAATTTGTTTGTTTGTTCTCTTGAATATTTTTTTTAAGTGTTTCAAACTTTGTTAATTTTTCCATGTGTTCTCCATCCACTAACTCTTTCAATTTATTATAGGATATATTCGCAAGAGAGAGATTTGTTTCAAATTTTTCTTTATTTTTTTCTTCATTTTTTTCTTCAATTGCACTCTGCATTCTTTGCATGTAGATAGTTATTCTTTTTTCAAGTTTAGATGAGACATCTTTTAAAAAATCCATCTCTTTGAAAACTTCTTGCAGCTGTTCTATCGTGTAGCTGATTGTTTTTATGGTTTTTATTATTTCTTTGTCGCTTTATTTGATAATCGAGGTAGTTATGTCCCATGTTCAAAAGAAGTGAGTTTGTCATGGTTTTTAAAAAATGACTGTACATTTTTTTGCCAAGATCAACTCGTTTTAGGGATTTGTTTTTATTGAGATCTAAAAAGACATTTGGGATGATGATATTTAAGTGGTCATTACTGTTTTTCTGTTTGTGGACAGAAGAGATGATAAATGACCTTTTGACATATGCCACTTGCTCTTGGGTGTAATTTAGGTTGTTGTTATCGCTTATGAATTTGATAAATTTATCGACAAGTTTATCTTTGAGCAATCTATATGCCTCGTCAGACAACTTGATTTCTGGAGGGAATGACACCAACAAACTTTTTCCAAAAGATGCAGGTCGTCCGCCCTTTCGTTTCAAAAGCGTCTCATTCTCTTTTGATTGCTGAATATGCAAAATATTCTGCAATATCTTTTCGCTGTTGCCAGCTTCAAAAGCAACTATCTCATGCCCGTTTTTTACATGGTTTTTATACTTGTCATTGTAAATATAGTCCGCTATATTTATAAGTCCAGCCGCACCGCCCTTGATTGTTTTAAATCCGATGAACCAGTTTTTTAATTTTTTCATAATCTATAAACTCCATTCGTTTATAGACCATCTTACAAAATTAAATTTTCTTTTTTTTAAACTTTTAAAACTAAGAAAACAAGGGGCTTATGTTATAGTTGTATTCAAGATAGGAAACCTGAAGGCTTTCCTTCTTGTGAAGGGATTACAATCCCTTTCAAAACCCTAAGAGCATGTGAAATGATTTCACTACTTATACTAAAAACTTAGTTGAATTTCAGGCTCTTTTTTCTCTTTAAAATATTTTGAAAAATCTACTTGGTTGATGTTTTGAATATACTTTTTATAATCTCTTTTACCCATGAGATAGTGTCTATCTGTAATGTTGCCTCTGGTGCTATGCCCCACAATGGTTTTTAAATCTATCTCTTGAAAAAGCCTAGATAAAAAAAGCTCCTGTGTGAAATTTTTTCTCAGGCTGTGAATATTGAGCTCTTTTTTTATTTCATCTTTGACATTCATAGAGATTAAGCTGTTGATATGTGTGCCTATTTTCTCTTCTCTATAAATTGAGGTCACTTTTTTATCATTGAAAAAAAGATAAGCATCCTCATTTTTGCCATCAAGTTGTTCTTTTAGGACTTCAAGCAGATCATCATGGATGGGAACAATTCTCATGGCATTTTCTGTTTTGGTTCCTCTCACATTGATATAACCCTCATGTAGGTTAATATCTTCTTTTAAGACACTGAGGCTCTCTCCTCTTCTGGTTCCAGTCATTAAAAGAAACTTCAGATAGTTATGTTCCTCTTTGAGATTATTTGACTCCAGATATTTAAAAATCAAGAGGAGTTCTTTTTCTTTAAATTCCCTCCAAGAGATGGTATGTGCTTTGTTGCCATCAATCTTTTTTAGATTATGAAATGGGTTGTTGTGAATATAGAGGTTGTCTTTGAAATCTTCAAATATGGTGGTTGTTCTTTTGATAATTTCATCAACAGTTCTTGGTGCTTGTTTTTCAAATTTATCTAAAAGTTTGCTTTTTTTATCAACAAGGAGCTTTATGTTTTTATCTTTGAGTTCAGGTTTATTTTTCCAGAACTTTGGAACTTCAAGCAAAAAGCTTCTAAAATCATTTGCCTCTTTTCTTGTGATGTTTTGCAGGAGCTGTTTTTCTCCAAAGTAGATCAAAAGGTATTCTGCTACTTGTTTATATTTGATAAGGAGCTTTTCATTTTGAGTTTTATTTTTAAAATCTAAAAATTCTTTGAGTGTGTTTCCAAGCTTGATAGTATCTCTTTTTTCATCACCAACTTTTATGATTTTTTTGTTATTTTTGCTCTCTCTTGCTATTTGTGTTGTTATTGTCTTTTCAATGTTTTTTAGAAATTTCTCTTCATACTCATTTTCAGCAGATAGAAAAAGTCCATTTTGCTGCTTACAAGAGTAAATAAATCCCTAACCTTAAACATATCATCAAAATCACTCATACTTAAATACCTCAATATTTTATACTTCAAAATGTTAGCATAAATATAATTGTCAGTTTTTAAACTTTTCTTAAAAACCCTATTTTTTACTTTGAGAACAAAGTAATAAGTATCGTTTCTGAGATAGAGATATTTGGTGTTGAGGAGATTGTATTGTTTGAGAAGTTTCCCAATTTGTTTAAGTTTCCCAAAAGTTTCACATAGTTCCAGAGAAGCCCTATTTTTAGGCGTTTGAGAGGTGTAATTTGTGGTGCTCACAACAGGACTCGAACCTGTGACTTTTACCTTGTCGAGGTAACACTCTACCAACTGAGTTATGCGAGCAAGGATGGAATTTTAGCAAAAAATGCTTAAAGTAATTTTTTTCCATTTATTGTTTTAAAAAAGTTACTAAAAA
>Ga0074197_1002850_pt1 | contig 11328 bp, 9 predicted proteins | sample EPASupsiteSAE305_FD_64526 | JGI IMG/M metagenome (GOLD analysis project Ga0074197, IMG submission 64526) | Bioremediated contaminated groundwater microbial communities from EPA Superfund site, New Mexico - SAE3-05 reassembly with SPADES | ecosystem: Environmental > Aquatic > Deep subsurface >...
GGTAAAGCCTTTGCCGCCGGACCTTGGCTGGTCATGGCCGACCCAGACACCCGTTACCAGATGGGGGGTATAGCCGATAAACCAGGCGTCGTGGTAGTCGTTGGTAGTACCGGTCTTGCCGGCTGCCGGGTATTTCTGGCTGAACTTTTTCAGCCCCCTGGCCGTGCCGCTGGTCAAGACATCCTTGAGCATGCTGGTGGTAATGAAGGCGGTGGCTGGTGAGAGGGCCTGGCTGCTGCTGGTTGTGTTTTCAAACCAGTTTTTGCGGTAAGTTTCGTAGATCCGCAGGATGGAGCGCGGTTCGGCACGCACGCCGCCTGTTGCAAACGGTGCATAGGCCAGTACCAGGTCATGGAGCGTGACCTCTTCAGTACCCAGTGCCAGCGAGAGATTGTTGCCATGCAGGGCCAGCCCGTTTTTCGCAGCCAGCTCCGTAAAGGCGGGAATGCCGATGGTCTCCAGCAGCTTGACCGCAATCACGTTGTTTGAGCTTGCCAGGGCCTGACGCAGGGTCATGCTGCCGTGGGACTTGCCATCATAGTTATGGGGAGTCCAGCTTTCCCCGGCAGCTTGGGGATAACTGACTGCTGCATCATTCCAGAGGCTGGCTGCAGTCACGCCCTGCTCCAGGGCTGTCGCGTAAATAAGCGGTTTTATGGATGAGCCTGGCTGACGTTTAGCCTGTAGAGCACGGTTAAAACCACCCTTCACATAGCTGGTGCCGCCAACTGCCGCCACCAAGTTGCCGGTGGTAGGCTCAACTGCCACCAGTGCCCCCTGCAGCTGGGGTGACAGCTTGACAACGCTGTCATGTACAATCTGCTCTGCCTTGAGCTGCAACCCCAGATCCATGGCTGTAGTAACCTCAAGACCACCCTGCTCAAAGACTGCCGGGCCATAGCGTTCAACCAGCTTTGCCTGTACCAGCGCCAGATACCAGGGGGCACGATTAGGTGGGACCGGCGCTGCAGTATGGCTGGTCTGCAGACGCAGCTGACTGCTGGACAACGCCCCCACATCAACCATCCTTTGCAGTACTATCGAACGCCGTCTGGCCACATCATCGGGCTTGCCCAGTGGGTTGTAGCGGCCAGGGTTTTTGGGAATACCTGCCAGAAAGGAACACTCAATATCGGTCAGCTCTTCCGGCGCCTTATCAAAGTAGATCCGGGCGGCCTGGGCAATGCCCCAGGCACCGTTGCCGTAGTAGATCTCATTCAGATACATCTCCAGGATCTGCTTTTTGGAGTACTTTTTTTCAAACTCAAGCGCCATCAGCCCTTCGTTGACCTTGCGATCCAGGCTCTTTTTACTACTCAGATACTTGTTCTTGATCAACTGCTGGGTAATGGTGGATCCACCCTCAGCCAACCTACCTTTAGCAACGTTTTTTACCGCTGCTCGGGCAATACCACGCAGATCAACGCCACCATGCTCATAAAAACGGGCATCTTCAACCGCAACAATCGCCTTTTGCAGAAAGAAAGGAATCCGGTCAATGGTGACCCAGTAGCGTTTTTCAGGCAGCAGCCGCCCAACAAAACGACTCTGGCTGTCAAAGACCTTAATGGAGTGGTAGCCAGCCGGCAGGATCGGATAGGCGGCAATCGACTCATAGGCCTGTGCAAACGGGGTGCATACAACCAACAGACAGACAGCAACAACGTACAGACAAAGCGATCTAGGCTGCACCGCGTTTCCTCCGTAATGCCTCCCGGTACAGGGTGTCGTACTTGCGGGCTGATTCTTCCCAGGTGAATCGCTTGGCCATACCGTTTGTACGCAGGGCAGCTAATCCCTGGGGGTTGTTGTAGTAGGTCCAGGTGGCCCAGCCGACCGTATCGTAGAGGGCAGCAGCGGTCTGGGTCCAGAACTTGAAGCCATCGCCGGTCAGGGCTGCTTCATCAAAGTTTTCAACACTGTCATCCAGACCACCGGTGGCACGCACCACCGGCGGGGTACCATAGGCCAACGAGTACATCTGGTTCAGGCCGCACGGTTCAAAGGCAGAAGGCATCAGGAAAAAGTCTGACCCAGCCTCCACCAGATGGGCCAGGGCATTGTCGTAGCCGATAAAGCAGCCAACTTTTTCAGGGTGACGATGGGCCATGCCGCCAAAAAAGAAGTGCGCCCAGGGTTCGCCGTTGCCCACCACCACCACCTGCAGATCCAGTTTAATCATGCTGTGGATCGCCTCGGCCAACAGGTCAGTCCCTTTCTGGGGCACCATGCGGGAGACGATCCCGAACAGGGGGACATCGATCTCAGGCAGACCAAAACGCCGCTGCAGGGCACGCTTGCAGGTCAGTTTGCCGGACAGGTCATCAGCGGTATAGGTGGCAGGCAGGTACGGATCAGAGGCCGGGTTCCATTCGTTGTAATCAACACCGTTCAGAATACCGTACAGATCAGCGGCTCGCTCCTGCAGTACCCCTTCCAGGCCCCAACCGTAGAATGGGGTCTGAATTTCACGGGCATAGCCCTGACTAACGGTGTTCAGCAGGGTGGCATGGTAGATGCCACCTTTCAGCAGGTTGACCTGATCATCCTTTTCCAGCCCTAAAAAGGTGAAATATTCCCAGCCGATATCCAGCACCTCCATCAGGCCGGGGTAGAAATCCCCCTGATGCTGCATGTTGTGGATGGTCAGGATTGAGGCGGCATTACCCACCAGCGGGTCGTTGCGGTAGCTGGTATTGAGGAAAACCGGCACCGTCGCAGTATGCCAGTCATGGGCATGGAGGATATCCGGCTGCCAGCCCAGCATCTTGGGCAGTTCCAAAGCCGCACGCGAGAGGAAGACATACCGGTTGTCGTTGTCCATGAACCCGACGTTATCGACGCCGTAGATGCCGTCGCGGCCATAGAGCCCCTGATGCTCCAGAAAATAGACCGGTACCTCGCTCTTGGGTAGCCGTCCTTCCCAGACTCCGCAGTACATATCGCCGATGATTCCCATTGGCACCACCAGGGTGCCGGGCAGCAGCTTCAGGTCATAGCGGTCAGGATCGATACTGTAGTAACGGGGCAGCACCACCCGCACATCATGCCCCATGGCGTGCAGATAGCGGGGCAGATCCCCCACCACCTCACCAAGTCCGCCGGTCTTGGCATAGGGTGCGGCCTCCGAAGCGGCAAACAGAATATTTAGTGGTTTTTCCTGGGTTTTGCTGGTTGTTACCTGCCCCTGTTGTTTCTTCTTCACGCCTTAAGCTCCTGCTGAATTGCAGCCACAACCCGCTCCAACTGCTGTTCCAATTCAGGCAGCAGCCTGTTTGCCTCGTTAAGATCGCCGGCACGGGCGGCTTTTTCCATGGCAGCTGCCGTTGCCATGATGAACCGTCCCCCAACCGATCCCGATTCACCTTTAAGTCCATGGGACAGGCTGATAGCCTGATCAAGGTTTCCTGCCTCCAGGGAGGAGCGCAACTGATCCGCTTTCAGAGGTGCGCTTTCGAGATAGATCCGGTATACATCCAGCAGCACATCGCCACAGCCAAGTGCCAGATAGTTTTTGCGATGGTATTCACGGTCAAGTGGATCTTCCAGCACAGCTGCCTGCGGATTCTTTTCCAGCTCTGTACCGTTCATGGTCATATAACCTTCCTCCCGTACATATCGAAAGACTGCCTATTCCACCCGCCCTGCAACCGGTAGAGCGGGCAAGATGGCACCATAATGACATAGTGAAGGAGTTTAGTCCAATCAAACAAGAAATGAAGAAATTCAGGGGGATGACGCGCAATAAAACCGGTTTGTCGGGGCGGCCATGTACAGCCACCCCGACAAGGAGCATGTGGCTTACTTCAGACTGCAGGGGGCCTTGTAGCCAAACCGGATACCGCCCCAATGCTTACCGTTGATAAAGATCGGCACAGAAAGATCATTCAGGATTTCGCCGGTATCGCGACGATAGGTCTGCAACAGGACGCCATCGGTGTTTTTTGCACAACGCATGCCGGTATTGTCACCGAAGATCCGCTTGGTGCGGTTGTTAACCTTGTCGACTTCAGTGTCACCGGTCAGCGGTTTGCTGAAACGCAGGTTGTGGCAAGGGACATAGGCGTTGTTGTCAAAGCAGATAGCGTAGGCCAATTGGCTGTCACGATTGACAATAGCCTCTTGCAAAGGAGAGACAAAGCGGTCAAAGAAACCGTCAAAACGGGTGGTGAACTTGGGTGGGTCAGTCTTTTTAGAGTACGGCTGATAGTTGCGATCAAACAGGTCGGCTTCAGACAGGGTACCGTTTTTAATCGCCTCAGCAATGGCCGATTGCACACCATTGGACAGCTCAGTGGCATAGGCCTTGACCTGATCATGGTAGTTACCTACCGAGAAGCGCCCCACCGTGCCGTAGATATTTTCAACCGTATCGGCAAAGCGGACAAAGGTCTCCATGTTGGCCTTCATCATCTGGTTGGTACCATGAGCGGCATCAGAAACATGATGGATTTTAGAAGATATTTCTGCTGTTACCGTCGTTTGCTCTGCAGCAGCAACCGCTATCAGCTCACTCATTGTACGTGAGCTAGAGGCACAGTTCTTGATCTCTTCCAACTGACGACGGGCCTCTTCGGCCTGCTGCAGACCAGTACGGACCAGGTCGCTCTCCTTGCGGATACTTGCTGCTGCCCGTTCACTCTCCTGCTGAATCTTACCCACCACCCGCTCAATATCCTTGGTGGATTTAGTGGTTTTCTCTGCCAGAGAGCGGACTTCATCGGCAACCACGGCAAAGCCCCGTCCCGCCTCACCAGCTCGGGCCGCCTCAATGGCTGCATTCAGGGCCAACAGATTGGTCTGGTCCGCAATATCCTCAATCAAAGAGAGCATGTCGCCAATACTGGCTGAAGAACGTTCCAGCTCCGCAATACCGGCCAGGGTCGATTCAACACTCTCTGACACACTGTTCATACAGTGCCAGGTTTCCTGCACCACTGACAGACCGGCACTTGCGGCACTGTCCACCGTTGCTGAAAGTTCAACAGCCTGATGGGTATTTTCAGATACGTTCTGGATGGTGCTGCTCATCTCTTCTGCAGCAGTGGCAACCGTATCAGCATGCTCCATCTGATCCTGCACTTCTTTGGCAATCCGCTCCGTGGCATTGGAGAGTTCACAGGTGTGTCCGCCCAATTGGCAGGCCTGCTGGTACAAGGAAGAGATAATTTCCCGCACTGTCTGGGTCAGATGGTTGACCTCTGCTGCCAGATGGCCGATCTCATCGTCTGAACGAACCGGCAGCACCTTGGTCAGATCACCCTCGCCCCTGGCAATATCTTCAACCTGGGCAGACAGCTCACGAATCGGCCGCACCACCAGCCGGGAGATCAACAGATAGAGTACGCCGATAATCAGGAAAAAGAAGAAGACCCCCACACCGGTCAACACCAGGGCCAGCTGTTTAGCCTTGGCAACCCCATCCTCCAAAGAGGTGACCAGCTGCAATCCCCCCAAAAATTTGGGACCTGCGGCATGGCAGGCGTTGCAACGGGCTTCATTGGCAAGCGGAGTAGCCAGAACCAAAGCGGCTTTGCCATCAACACTGATATTCTGTTCTTTTTGCGTCCCGGCTTCTACCGCCTGCTTGATTAACTCACTGGTTTCAGCACCGTTATACTGCTTGCCATCAGGATGAAACAGCTGGATTTTGAGAGCACTGCCACTTTTGACAGCTTCGTCCACGTACTTGTTAAAGGCCTGAAAATCGCCCTTCATCTTTAACTCAATCAAGTCGTGGATGACACTGCTTGCAGCCTGACGGGCTGCTGCCCGCTGCAAATCAAGCATGGAAGTGTAGGAAAGATAGAGACTCAGGACGCCAAGGCAGGCAAAGCCGATGGAAAGGGTCAAGGCAATGGCAATCAGTACCTTGGCAGTAAGACGGACTTTGGGCATTGGTAACACCTCCACGGTAAAAGGAAGTTCGCAGTGTTAACCGGTTGCGGAACTATACGCGGAGCTAGCATAAGCCGCAGTCTTGAAAAAATCAAGTAATTCGATAACGGTGTTTTAAATATTGTCGGATGTGATCAACACTTCAAGCTGCATCAGCTGATCAATGGTCTTGGTTAACAACACCGGACAGCCCCGCTGTTCCGGCAGGCGCAGGTCAATGTCATAGCGGTCCCCAACAAACAGCACCGCCTCAGAGGGGAGGTCCAGATCCCTCAGCACGCTGTCCAGTACCGATTGATCAGGCTTGGGACGCCAGGTGTCATTGATGGTGATAATGCGATCAAAACTTTGTTCAAGATCAAGGCAGGCAAGAATCTTGTTGGTAAGGGTCTGATTATTGTTGGTCAACAACCAACTGGTATACCGCTCACCCAACTGATCCAGCAACGGCTTAACCCGCGGATCAGGCTGAATATACTGCTGCGGTTCCAGATCTTCAGCAAAGCGGCGGTGCATCTCCGGCACCGTGCCACCCAGCACCTCAATCGCCACCGCCAGGGTCTGCAGGGTGCCCCGCTCTTCCGTGAGCCTCTGGCGCAACGCCTTGATCCGGAGCCCCGCTTCTTCAGAAGGAATACCAAGCAGCTCTCCGGCATAGCGGGAGACCGACTCCCAGACCGCATGTTCAAAGGCGTCAGAAACATAGAGCGTGCCGTCCAGATCAAACACTATCGCCTTGATCCGCTCTTGATTCACAGGCTGATACCACGCAGACAGCCCAGCTTGGGTTCTGCCACCGCCTTGGATTGCACCAGCACCCGGAAGGTATCACCCATTCCCCCTTCCGGCATGATCAGGCGTTTGATGATCAGGCGCAGGCGCAGCTTGTCTTTTTCCGGCAGGTCAGAGGCTTCAATCTGCTCCAGCTCTTCAATCACCCCGGCAGAGAGCAGAAAACGGGACTGTTCGCCAAACCAGAGCGGTTTGAGTCCCAACTCCTCGCCCCGCTCAATCAGGGCGCTGAAGTTGATATGGGTGGTGATATCCTGCTGTCCCAGCCGCTGGTACGGATTATCTTCCACGGTATGCTTGTAATAGCAGAGCAGGGTACCCAGATTCCGCCGGGGGGAGTACAACTCAGCCTTGGCCCAGCCGTAATCAATGGTGAGAATAAAACCATGTTGGAGACATTCAGCCACGTTTTCAAACCAAGACAGCCCGCTCAGCGAGACCTCTGCCTCCTGCCCAGGATGCAGCGGGATACCAAAGCGCTCAAGATAGGCCTCAAGCGCCGGGGTTGATGGTGTGTCTGCCAGATCCTGCAGCTGATCGCCATCCAGCGTAACGTAGATCTCCTTCAGCCCCTGCGGGGTCATCAGAACCCGGTGCACCGGCATGGCATCCAGCAGTTCATTGGAGTAGAGCACACCACTGAAACGGAAGTTAGGCAGTTCTGCCGGGGAAAGCCAGGACAGCTTAGCAGCATGCTTGACCAGCAGAGTGGCCTGGGCCTCAGCCAGGGACGGTTCCTGTTCAACCAGCACCAGCTTTGTGGCAGCATAACAGTCCGGTTGCTGCTCTGACAGGAAATCCATGATGTCGCAAGCCAGACGGCCATGACCGGCCCCAGCCTCAACCAGGGTAAAGTCCGCCGGACAGTCCATGGAACGCCACATGACGACAATCTCACGGGCAATCACCCGTCCAAAGGTGGCATGCACCGTGATACTGGTATAGAAGTCACCCTCTGTTCCCACCTTACGCCCCGGCGAGGTGTAGTAGCCCAGGCCCGGCTCATAGAGACAGGCAGCCATGTAGTCGGCAAAGGTGATTTTTCCAGCGGCGCGGATACGGTCAGCAATAATGGTGTCTAAGGTCATACGGTTCATAGTGGTGAATTATGCAGAGGCACAGAATCCGGGTCAAGGCTCAAGGCATTTGAACCGGAAAATAATTCACTTCTCCTTCTTACGGTAAATTTCTCTCAGGCCCTTGATCTGACGCTTTAACTCCTTACGCAGCTCAGGTGGTTCCAGCAGTTCGGCATGCCGTCCGTAGGACAGCACCCAGGCCAGGATCTCCAGTGAACCGGCAGCTTCAAAGGAGAGCAGGACTGAACCATCCGGTTCTGTCTGCAACGCTTGACCTGCCCGCCAGATCCGGTCGCGCACCATGTGGGCCACTTCACGATCAAAGCGGATCTTGAGCTGCATCGGTTGATCAGTCACCAGGCCAAAGGCATCACTGAAATACTGTTCCGGATTAAACTCATCCGGCATCTCAAAACGCTGCCGGGTAACTGTCAGGCCGGTAATCCGCTCCACTGCAAACAACCGCACAGCATCACGGTTATGGGCATGGGCCAACAGATAGAGCCCACCCTTGGCCAGTACCAGCGTATAGGGATCGATCTCATATACTGCCGCCTCTTTGCCACTGCGACTATAGGATAGCTTGACCCGGTACTGGAACAGCAACGCCCGGCGCAGCTCAGACAGCAGTTCAGCTGACCCGGCATAGGTCCTACCCCCCTGGAAACGGGGCAGCGAGACCCGGGCGATCCGCTCCAGGTGCGCCACTGACCGGGGCGGTAATGAGGCATGGATCTTGGCAAAGATAGCATCAATCTCAGCGCCGAACGGTTCAGGCGGCAGCAGGCCGGCACAGGCCTTGAGCAGGTGCAGCGACACCAGTTCATCCAACGTAAAGGTGATCGGCGCTACCTGACGGTTATTCGTCAGAAAGCGGAAGACTTTACGCCCCTCCTGACGATCAGAGGTCAACGGATAGCCAGCCTCCTGAATTGCCACCAGATCCCGGTGAACGGTGCGGCGATCCACACCGGTCTCTTCCACCAGATCATCAAGGGTGATGCCGTTACGGGTCTCAATCAGACGGATGACATTGTGCAAACGCGCTGCCTGGGTATAGTGGCCGGATGGCTTGCCGCGGCTTTTCATGCTACCCCCCTGTTATTGAGCAGAAATATCAGGTATACTAATTCATTCAGAGGGATAAGGTACGCGATGTGGGAACGGTTGACAACGGCTTTCTGACCTATCTGGTCACACATTTTCCTGTGCTGCAGCAGCCCGGTTATCCGACCCTGTTTCTGCTCAGTTTTCTGGCCTCGACCCTGTTGCCGCTGGGATCAGAATGGCTGTTGATACTGATGCTGGTCAAGGGCTATGACCCTGCTGTCAGCGTAACAACTGCGACTGTCGGAAACACGCTGGGTGCCTGCACCACCTGGCTGGTTGGGCGCTACGGCGGCGACTGGCTGCTGGCCCGGCTATTCAGGATCAGTGACCAGCAGCGGCAACGAGCCGAGTCATGGTACCAACGCTACGGCACTCTTTCGCTCCTGTTCTCCTGGCTGCCGGTGGTGGGAGATCCCCTCTGCCTGGTGGGCGGACTGCTGAAGATCCGCTTTCCAATCTTCCTGCTGCTGGCAGGGGTGGGCAAATTGGTACGCTATGCAGCGGTGGCCTGGCTAACCCTGCACGTGGCGGCCGGAACGGCATAATCCATGGAGGTAACCCAATGAAGATCTTCATTGCCGGCGGCACCGGTTTTGTCGGCGGTCATCTGACCACAGAGCTGCTGAAACGTGGGCATGAGCTGATTCTGCTCTCTCATGCCGGGTCAGGCAAGACACAGCCCGGCATAATCCTTCAGCAAGGCGATGTCACTGATCCGTCAAGCTATCAGCAGGCCATGAAAGGCTGCGATGCAGCCATTAACCTGGTGGGGATCATCCGGGAATTTCCCGCCAGAGGGATTACCTTTGAACGGCTGCATGTGGAGGCCACCGCCTGCATGGTGCAGGCAGCGCAGCATGCAGGCGTGCTACGTTACCTGCAGATGTCTGCTCTGGGGACGCGCCTTGACGCAGTCTCCGGCTACCATCGCACCAAATGGCGGGGTGAAGAGATCGTGCGGGGCAGCGGCCTGGCCTGGACCATCTTCCGGCCTTCACTGATCTTTGGCCCCAAAGATGCCTTTGTCAACATGCTGGCAGACAACCTGCGGCTGGCACCGGTCATGCCCACCATGGGGGATGGCAACTACCGGTTGCAGCCGATCCATGGGGCTGATGTGGCTCCCCGTTTTTGCCGCGCCCCCGACAAGGCGGGAGACACCGGCCCGACCCCTGAACTGTGTGGCGAGGATCGCCTGACCTATCGCCAGCTGCTGGATGCCATTGCTGAGGCACTGGGAAAAGGTCAGCCCTGGAAACTGGCCCTGCCCTTATCACTGATGAAACCGGTCATCAAGACATTGCAGGGCATTAAGGCCTTTCCGATTACGCTGGATCAACTACAGATGCTGCTTGAAGAAAATATCTGCGACGGCTGCTGGCAAAAGACCTTTCAATTTGAACCGATCCGCTTCAGGGACGGCATCCGGGAGTACCTGCAACGATGATCAAGCGCCTGCTTATACTATCTCTGCTCATGCCGGGTGCTGTCCATGGGGCCCATCAGATAGAACGTGATGACCTGAGTGATGCCCAGCTGCTGGAGGTCCTGGCAAAGGGCGGGGACAACCTTAAAGACCCGCAGATCGGTATCGCCACCTATTATGCCTCCCGATTCATCGGACGGCGCACCACCTCTGGCCAGCGTTATCATCCGGACAAGATGACTGCCGCCCATGCCCTGCTGCCGCTGGGCACCATGGTGACGGTTGAAAACACCGCAAACGGCCAGAAAGTATCGGTGGTCATCAACGACCGCTGCCATCCCCGTCATGCAGTCCGTAACCTGATCGACCTTTCCCGTGCAGCAGCCCAACAGATTGGACTGTGGGGTAAAGGAGCCATTAAGGTACGAATTGTACCGTTTGAAAAGAAACATCCACTGGATGACCTACTTGATGAAGGAAAAGGATAACACAACCATGCAGAAGCTGTTTATTGCCGGCTGTGGCTACACCGGCAGCCTGGTGGCCCATCAAGCCCTTGCCCAGGGCTGGTCCGTAGCGGTTCACCTGCGGGATGAAGAAAAGGCTTCGGTTTTGGCCAAAGCTGGAGCAGAGACCTGCCTCTGCAGCATGGATGACCTTGAAGAGATACCGCTTCTCCCTGCGACCGGACGGATGCTATTGTACAGCGTCCCCCCGCAGGGCGGCGGCAGCATTGATCTGCGGGCCCGTAATTTCTGTGCGGCCCTGGAGCGGGATCAGACATTACCGACCAAGATTATCTACCTGAGCGCCACCAGTGTCTACGGTGATACCGGCGGTGCCGTGGTGACGGAACAAAGCCCGGCTGAGCCGACCAGCGCCATGGGCAAGCGGCGGCTGGATGCAGAACAGCTCTTTCAGGCCTTTGGCCTGAAACATGCCATTCCTGTTGTCATCCTGCGGGTCTCGGCCATTTACGGCAAGGGGCGGCTGCCGCTGATGCAGATCAATCAAGGCCAGCCG
>Ga0074197_1002851_pt1 | contig 11319 bp, 8 predicted proteins | sample EPASupsiteSAE305_FD_64526 | JGI IMG/M metagenome (GOLD analysis project Ga0074197, IMG submission 64526) | Bioremediated contaminated groundwater microbial communities from EPA Superfund site, New Mexico - SAE3-05 reassembly with SPADES | ecosystem: Environmental > Aquatic > Deep subsurface >...
CTGGCGTCGAGCCCTGGATCGAGCCATTCACCATGGCCGAGCAGATCCAGGAAGCCCAGGAATCTGGCCCGCCAGCCGGCGAGACGAGCTTCCAGAGCATTGGGCCTGCGCAGCCGATGGAAGTGGAGCAGGCGCCGCCAACGCCGTAAGCTCGAGGCTTCCCATGTTTTTGAGGCCACTGAGGCTGCAGGGCAATGCGGCTTTTAGTGGCCAAAGTTTTTGATAAGATTGAAAACCCCGTTCGAAGCGATTTCGAGACCATACGAAAAGATCAGGAATGCGGTGATTTTGTTGACGACATTTCGCTCGGTGCTGCCCCAATGACTAACAATTCTTGTCGTGCTCGAGTAGAAAATATAGATGAGAATACAGATGCCGACCACGGCAACAAGAATTGCGCTCATATTGATCAAACTCTGTACATACGTTGTGCCCTTGTTGTGCGCTGACAAAGTAAGCAATACCGAAATGGTGCCTGCTCCCGTTGTCATTGGGAAAGTGATCGGATAAAAAAGCTTGTTTTTTAGATGGTCAAAAGAATTTGTGGGAGCAACTTCTACCTTGGGCTTTTCATCGTCATCTTTGGTCAGGTCCCATCCCATTTTGGCAATCAGAATACCACCTGCCAGCTGAACGACAGGAACGGTAACACCAAAAAGCTCGAGAATATACTGACCTGCCAGAAGCGTCACAAGGCAAAGCAAAAATGCATATATTGCAACTTTCTGGGCAATTTTTCTCTGATCTTCTTTCGCAACATTCTCGAAAAACGGATTGAGGATAAAAGCTGTTCCAATAGGGTTGATAACTGGGAAAAGTGTAACCAGAGAAGACAAGAGAATTCTTATATACGAATTCATGGTGGGTTTCATTGCTCCTTTCTTTGCGCAATTGAATTTTGGCAGCATAATGCACAGCCTGATGCGGCTTTGCTTCGTGCCTGGCCACTCTCAGAATATCTTGATTCGGGATCAATTTGAAGGATGAGCCTCTTTTATTTATATTCTAAACAATGGTTTTGAATAGTGATCAGAGAAAAATCTTGAGCATTGCCAGGAGAATATAATGCATACACTCGTGCTTGTTCGCCATGGCGAAAGCGAATGGAACAAAGAGAACCGGTTTACTGGCTGGACCGATGTAGATCTGACTGACAAAGGAGTCAGCGAAGCGAAGGAGAGCGGGAAGGCATTGAAAAATGCGGGTTTTCAATTCGATATCGCCTACACCTCGGTGCTGAAACGCTCCATCCGCACGCTCAATTTCATCCTGGATGAGCTGGACATGCAGTGGATCCCGGTGCGAAAAGAATGGCGCCTCAACGAGCGGCACTATGGGGCGCTCCAAGGCCTCAACAAAGCAGAAACAGCCAAAAAATACGGCGAGGAGCAAGTGCATGTATGGCGCCGCAGCTACGATATCCGGCCGCCCGAACTTGCGCTCGACGATCCGCGCTTTCCGGGGAAGGACAGACGCTACGCAGGGCTCGATCCTTCAGAGCTGCCGCGGGCTGAAAGCCTCAAGGACACCATTGCACGATTTATGCCATTGTGGCATAACGAAATATCGGGCGATGTACAAAAAGGCGCGCGTGTCATCATTGTCGCGCACGGCAATTCGCTTCGAGCGCTGGTGAAATATCTTGACCGCATCAGCGACGAGGATATCGCAGATCTCAATATCCCGACAGGAATTCCGCTCGTCTATGAACTTGACGATACGCTTACGCCCGCGCGGCATTATTATCTGGGTGATGAAGAAGCAGTCAAGGCTGCAGCAGAAGCGGTCGCGAATCAGGGTAAGGCGAAGTAGATGAGTGCGCAAACAAAAAGCCACCCGTGGAAATGGATGGCTTTTTGTTTGGTATCCGTTTAATTTTTTCCTCTCGATATTCGGGCTTGCTAAATAAACAGATTGACGCCGGATTGCGATGCCGCATCCATGTAGGTGGCAACGCCGCCGATTTCTACTCCTTCCATAAGTTCTTCACGTTTGACGCCCATAATGTCCATGGACATCTGGCACGCAACGAGGCGCACGCCGGCTTGTCTCGCCTGCGCGATCATGGATTCGAGCATATCGACGCGCTTGACTTTCATGCGTGTTTTCATCATGAGCTGGCCTAAGCCGCCAAAATTCATTTTAGAGAGGGACAGAGCTCCAGCATGCTTTGGCAGCATCATGCCGAACATCTTGCCCATAAAGTCCTTGGCAACGCGAGGCGCATCGGGCTTGCGGATCACCGAGAGTCCCCAGAAAGTGAAGAACATGGTGACATCTTTGCCCGCTGCCGCTGCACCATTTGCGAGGACAAAGCTTGCGAGTGCCCTGTCAAAATCATTGGAGAAGACAATGATGCTGGCGCCTTTGGGCGAATATTGCACGATCGGCGCACCACCCTGTGATGCGGCCATGCCGGTCGCGGCTGCCATGGCTGATTGCTTGACAGCTTTTTCTATCATCGCAGTATAGACACCCTTGGATTCCTCCATGGAAATAAGGAGGTTTCCAGTGACATTGCACCAGGAAGCCGCGTCGCGGACAAATCCAGGGTCGGTTGCGCTGATAACGACACGCCCGCCCTCAGGGAGGCGGTCGATTTCGGTTTTGAGGCGCATGATGGGACCTGGGCACTGCAAACCACATGCATCGATCTGGACAATAGCCTGGCGTTTGGCAGCTATAGACTCTGGCATCCCCGAGCCTTCGGCAAATGTTGTATGCAAAAGTTCCTGGGCGCCTTTCGCGCTTGCAGACTGAATCGCGGCGAGGCCTGGCTTGTAGACGCCTTTATGAGACTGAGGCTCGCTGGCCAGCTCCCATGTTTTGTAGCCGCCCGAAAGGTTAAATACTTCAGTCCAGCCGTTCTGGCGCAGAATGCGCTCCGCAAGGTAACCGCGAAGTCCGACGCCGCAATAGACAAGGACTGCGCGGTCGCGGGGCACTTCGGAAAGCCGTGTGCGAAGATTGTCGAGCGGAATGTTCACAGCGCCCGGAATTGCGCCAAGCTGGAATTCCTCTTCCGTGCGCACATCGAGAATATAAGCTCCATTTTCTTTCAGAACCGCGACTTCTGACCAGGCCGCATGGCGGCTCAAGCCCGTGAGCACATTTTCGGCGGTCATGCCTGCGATATTGACCGGATCCTTTGCGCTGGAGAATGGCGGCGCATAGGCGTGCTCAATCTCGCCCAGCTCAGTCACTTTTGCCTTGCGGCGAATATAGTCAGCAATCAGATCGATGCGCTTGTCGACTCCGTCGTAGCCGACTACTTGTGCACCGAGCAAGGTTCCGTCCGGAGCAAAAACTGTCTTGATGGTGAGCGGCTGGGCTCCGGGATAGTAACTTGCGTGGCTGGATCCATGCGTGATTATCGACATGCAAGGGATATTATTCTTTTTGAGAAGCTTTTCAGCGACGCCCGCTGCTGCAGCGGTGATATCAAAAACTTTGGCAATCGATGTGCCGATTGCGCCGCTCCATCTGCGCGTTCCTGCGCCTTTGACGATATTGTCCGCTACGATGCGCGCCTGTTTGTTGGCAGGGCCGGCAAGAGGAATCGGCATGGCCATGCCAAGAATGGGGTGCGGGAATGCAATGGCATCGCCGAGAGCATAGATTGAAGGGTCATTCGTCTGAAGGTTTTCATTGACAAGAATAGCTCCGTTCGGAGCGGTCTCGATGCCAGCCTGTTTTGCAAAGGCTGTCTCAGGCCGTACACCGATGGAAAGCACAACCATGTCGGCATCGAGCCGTGTGCCATCGGCAAGCACAACGACAGCGCGCGAGCCAGCCTTTTCGAAGTGCGCAACCGCGGAGCTGAGATAGAGCTCGACATTTTTCTGCTTGAGGTGCTGGTGAACAATGGCAGCCATTTCGAAATCGAGAGGATTCATAACCTGATCGAGCGCTTCGACAATGGTGACAAAAGAGCCACGTGTATGGAGGTTTTCTGCCATCTCAAGGCCAATGAAGCCACCTCCGACAACAATCGTCCGCTCAGGCCTATGTTCGTCGATAAAGCTTTTGATCTGGTCGATATCGCTTACGGACCGAAGCGTGAAAATTCGCGGATCATCAATGCCAGGCAGGGGCGGCCGGATCGGCTCGCTTCCCGGCGAGAGCACGAGCGCATCATAGGTGAGCGAATATTCGCGGCCACTATCGAGCTCGCGAACACGAACGGATTTGGCACCGCGATCAATTTCCTCAACCTCGGTGCGCACACGCACATCGACATTCAGCCAAGCCTTGAATTTTTCCGGCGTCATGACAAAAAGCCGCTCGCGCTCCTTTATCGTTTCGCCAGCATAATAAGGCAGACCGCAATTTGCATAACTTATATGCGAGCCGCGTTCAAACATGACAATTTCTGCACGCTCGTCCATACGGCGAAGCCTTGCAGCGGTCGAGGCGCCGCCAGCAACTCCGCCAACGATTACATATCTGGCCATAACAAGCTCCTGAATATTGATGTATAAAAATATATTAATATAAACATATCTATATTTCAAGTAGTAAAAGCCTGGCGGTTGATCATTGTATGAAACATCAGAAGGCGCTTTGCAAGTATTTGATAGTTCGAAATTCGGGCATTTTGTCTTGCGTCCCGCGAAAGAGGGCGCTACAGTACAACTTGATAGCAGGAGGAAGCTATCCGATGAGGAAAAGGTATTCGAAAGCGCTGGTTATGGTTGTTTTGCTGCTGGTAGCCGCAGCAGGTCTTGCAGCGCAAGGCGCCTCTACAATTCTCCATGATGTCCGGCCAGATCCCGCCGTCACAAAGATTGCATGGCTTTCCGAGTGGTTTTCGCCGCTGGCGGGGACACCTGCTGATACACGAGTTTTTATTCTCGACAGCGGAAAACCGGGCGCAACAGTATTTGTTGCCGGCGGTACTCATGCAAATGAAATCGCAGGTATTTTGACTGCGGTGCTTCTTGTTGAATCGGCAGTACCACAAACAGGAAGGCTTCTGATTATTCCGAATCTCAACAATTCAGCATCGACATGGACCGAGAGTACTCAATTGCCCGCTTGGATTGCTATCCGAACGCCTTCTGGTACGCGCTTTTTCAAATATGGAGCCCGCTATACCAACAGAGTTCATCAGGGCGCTCCAGATCCCGAGCAATACATTCATCCCAAGAGCAACGAGCGCCTCGAGGGGCAGGAATCGCGCAATCTCAATCGGGTTTATCCGGGAAAGCCCGATGGAACTTTGACAGAGCGCCTCGCATGGGCAGTCATGCAGCTTCTGAAGCAGGAACATGTCGATGTGGCTTTCGATTTGCATGAAGCTGGGCCTGAATCGAGGTTGGCAAACATGATTGTTGCCAATCCGAAAAATCTGGATATGGGCGCGATGGCGGTGCTCAGCCTTGAACTGGAAGGAATAAAAATGAAGCTGGAGCCATCAAGCGAGAGCTTCCACGGCCTTTCTCATCGCGAGTGGGGAGATGAAACGCAAGCATGCGCATTCCTTATAGAGACGCCGAATCCTGCCCAATCGCTGGATAGCGCCGACCCAGCTGAAGATTCTGCATATCCACTCTCTGTTCGTGTGGCAACCCATTTGGCGAGCATACAAGCTATTCTCGATGCATGGAACGCTGATACACCACAAGATAAAAAAGCGACCTTTACGAGATGGCCTGAATGGGAGAATATCGCCAGACAAGGGGTCGGCTTGTTTCTAAAATGAAAGAAATACTGAAAATACCAATAATAGGAGGTTGCATGATGAAAACCAAAATGCATGGTGAACGGGAAAGTACTGGCAATCAGCATCGATGGCTAGGAGGCTTTTCGAAGATTCTTCTGGCAATCGGGCTATTGTTTTTTGTACTTTCGCCTTCAGTTTTTGCAGCTGATACCATAAAGCCGGAGGTAACAGCACGCAACGGCATGGTCGCCTCGGCGCAGCCGCTTGCATCAGCTGCAGGGCTCGAGATTCTCATGGCTGGCGGCAACGCAGTCGACGCTGCTGTGGCAAGCGCATTTGCCCTCGGCGTTGTCGAGCCGAATGCGACCGGCCTGGGCGGGGAAGGAATGATGGTAATCTATCTGGCCGACAAGAAAGTGACTACATCGATCGACTATCGCTCCATGGCGCCGCTGGCTGATATGTCCAAGGTCAAATTCCCACCGGACGGGCATGTCTCTGTTGCTGTGCCAGGGACGGTCGCAGGTCTCTGCCTTGCGCTCGAAAAATATGGCACGATGAGTCTTGCCCAGGTAATGGCCCCCGCAATCCGCTATGCCCGCAATGGCTTTATTGTGAGCGACACTCTTGCATCTACAATCAAGGACCGTTTCGATCCAATCTCGAAAAATGATGCGCTGCTAGCCATTCTTGCTCCCGAGGGCCTGCCGCTCGAAGCCGGTCAAATAATCAGGAATCCTGATCTGGCCACAACGCTTGAAAAGATAGCTGCTGGCGGCCCCGATGTGTTCTATAAAGGAGAAATAGCCGATGCAATTGCTGAGGATATGGCTAAAAATGGCGGCTATATCACAAAAGCAGATTTGGCTGCGTATACGGCAATCGAGCGCGAGCCTGTGCGTGGCACATATCGCGGGTATGAAATCATTTCAGCGCCTCCCCCTGTTGGTGGGCTGTCGGTTATCGAAATGCTCAATATTCTCGAAAATTTCGATCTTGCGTCAGAGCAGCCTTTGTCGCCGCGCAATGTGCACCTCATGGCCGAGGCGATGAAGCGCGGCTTTGCTGATAACTCTGCGTTTATCGGCGACCCTGCCTATACAAAGGTGCCGGTTGCGGGATTGCTCGACAAGGAATATGCGCGTCAGCGTGCCAAAGAAATCGACCCTGCAAAAATGACGCCAGCTGTCAAAGCTGGCACGCCGCCCGAGCACCCATCGACTACGCATTTATCCGTAGTAGATAAAAATGGCAATATGGTTGCTCTTACGCAGACGATTTCCAGTTTCTGGGGTGCCTGCGTGGCAGTGCCAGGAACTGGTATTATTCTCAACAACGAAATGCAGAACTGGTCTTCGAAAGGGCCTAATTCTTATGCGCCGGGTAAGCGTATGCGGACGACCATAGCGCCGACTATTATTGCACAAGATGGCAGGCCTTTTGTGACAATGGGAACGCCAGGAGCTGGGCGCATCATCTCCACAATGGTGATCCTTGCGGTGAATTTGCTCGATTACCACATGGGAGTGCAAGAAGCAATTGAATCTCCGCGCTTCTATGCAAGAGATACCGAAAAAAATCTTTCTATCGAGGCACGAGTTCCGAAAGAAACTCAGGATTGGCTCAAGTCTATTGGGTATAGCATAAAGGAATACCCTGATTTCGATCTTTTCTTTGGTGGAGCTCAGGCAATTGTGGTCGATCTTGAGACAGGCATCATGCATGGTGGCGCCGATCCGCGCCGCGATGGAGCGGTGTTCGGATTCTAGAGCTGAATAGCGGAAGAATATGCAGGTGCACGCGCCGCAGCGAGGTGCGTGCCCTGTTTTATGCCGGAATTGCTGCGGAAAAAGGATCATCAGAATGAAACGTACAGTGTATTTGATATTGACCCTGTTGTTTGTTTTGGGTTTTGGAAGCACGAGCGCGCAGACTGCAGCGCTTATTCCTCCGCAATTGGCGGGCATTTTTGAAGCTCCCGGATTTATCACTTCGGCTGGGCAGACTTCAGATGCGGCAATTGTCAAGGTTCTTGTTAATACGCGGCTCAAGTTGAATTTTGGCTATGATATTGCTGCAAAGCCGCAGGCGGTGAGCGGTGCAAAGACCCTTGTGCTCGTTCTGGGTGCATCGAACAAAGGGCTCGGCGCGGCGGGGCTTTCCATAGAGCAGGAGACGGAGCGCGTCAAAGTTGTGCTGGCTCTGGCAAAGAGCGAGCACATGCGGATAATTGCTATGCATACAGGCGGTACAGCCAGGCGAGGCGAATCGTCGAATGCTATCATTGCGCTCTGTGTGCCGTATGCAGATGTGGCAATAGTTGTCGAAGGCGGCAATAACGACGGATTCTTTACTGATTTGTGTGCAAAAGAGAAGGTTCCCCTTGTTATGGTTCCAAGTATTGCAGAGGCAGGCAATGTGCTCAAGGGCTTGATGGCAAAGTGAATTATAATAAGCGAGGCCTGGCGGTTGCTCTGGCTGTTGCGGCTCTTTTTGTCCTGTGCATAGCGCAGGCGTTTGGCCAGCAGGGTTCGCAGAAGGGGGAGCAACCCGCAATTGGGCCTTCCATTGTTCTTTTAGAAGTTCGACCTGGGCCGGGAGTAGCGCGAATTTTTCTGCTTTCCGACCTCGATTCCGGCCTTGCAGGAACTGCGTTTGATACGCCGGTGTTCGAGTTCGCAGATGAAGCAGGGCAGGCGGATGGTGTTCTTCATCCGGAAGGGGCGAATCATACCGAAGGCGAGCTATTACAACCCGCTCTTTTTGTCTGTGCGGGGACTCATGAAAACGAAATAGCCGGCATTCTGGCAGCATACTGGCTCATAGAAAAAAGCAGGGTGCATGGGGCGAAGCTTTTTGTGATGCCGCGGGCCAATGCTGCAGGGGCAACATGGTCGTTGCAGAATCCCCAGTCGCCGCGAATATTGCAGGCAGTCCCCGGTATCTCGAGAACCTTCCGCTATGGCGCGCGGCTTTCGAACCTCGCGTATGAAACCGTGTCTGATCCACCCTTATTTTCGCCTCCCGCGGCCCCCGCAGGTTTTCCAGCTCTAGCTGGGCAGGAAATGCGCAACCTCAACCGCGAATATCCGGGCTCAATCGATAGCTCAATGACTGCACGCCTGGCCTTTGCCATAACCTCGTTGCTCAAAAAAGAGAACATTTCCATCGCCATCGATTTGCATGAAGCAAGCGCAGGCTCCAATCTTGGCTATTCGATTGTAACTCGCCCTGAGTCTCTGGATGAAGCAGCGCTTGCTGTTCTCGATTTGGAAGAGACAGCAGGCAAATCGTTCAGGCTCGAAGAATCCAAGCCCGAATTTGCAGGCTACTCGCATTGGGAATGGGGGAAACTCGGCATCCACGCATTCTTGGTCGAGACATTCAATCCTGCGCAGCCATCGGACGATCCGGCAGTTGACCAGTTTAATAACGCCAAGTCGCCGCTGGCCGAAAGAGTCTACGCACATCTATGGGCTGTGCAAGCTCTCATAGCAAACGCGGGAGTATCCCTGGGTATTTCAGTTAATATCGAAGGGCTTCCTGCTTCTGTCTTGGAAGTGGAGGATTGGCTTAAGGCTCCACTATTTGAGGCTGCGCCTTGAGGCTGAGTTATGTGGAGCTGGGCTATATGAGGCTGGACTGTTATGCATGCAAACCAAGGGGCTCGTGAATATGCCTCCAAATAACATTGTTCCAGTTATTTCGCCAGACGACGTGCTCGATAGCTTTCTTGCCCTAGGAAAATGCAATGATCTACGCATGCCTTCATGGATATTCGAGACCGCGCGAACGAGCGCACTTGCAAAAAATGATTGCCAAGTTCTCCATGCCCCGTCGTGGGCGATCAGACATGGGGTAGCATTTTTTTCTAGTAGAGAGCGGGATCTCATTATTATACGAGCAGACAGCACAGAATCGAACGAAAGCGATGGCTGGACCGCGAAACAGACCGTGCGGCCTGTTGCAGGTGCAGGACTCGAAGGAGCTCAGGACCAGCTTGTACTGAGCCTGCCTCACCGTGTTGAGCATCGCCGATGGTTTGTAAGCTATTATATTGAAGACTGCTTTGGTGCTGGCTTTGGGGCGCGCTTTGAAGATCGCCTCAAAAGCCCCCATGAAGAACGCTGTACCTATCATTCATTAAAAAATACCTCGGGCTGGATCGAGATGATAAGCGGAAATCCACTTGTATGCACGCCGCCCAAGGTTCAAGCTGGGCAAAGGCTCTTTATTGTTGCAGTGCCCTATCCATCCTGACTTTACCCTCCGCTGGCCGAATTATAGAATGAGTGCCTGACTTGAGGAGATTACGCGATTGATCCAAGCGATTGCTGCTGCTGCGGCCTTTGGGAGCCTTGCAGTTGCTGGCATTATAGAACGGCGTGCCGTTGAGCACGATTTGTCATGCGTGCCGCATCGCATTCTCGTTAATGGCACACGTGGCAAATCGACAGTCACGCGGCTTATTGCAGCTGGGCTTCGAGCGGGCGGGGTCACTACAATTGCGAAAACAACGGGCTCTGCGGCGCGCCTTATTTTGCCCGATGGCAGCGAGCAACCAATCCATCGAAAAGGCCAGGCGACCATCATGGAGCATGCCTGGTTTGCACACATGGCGCAGAAAGCGCGCGCTCAGGCTATGGTCGCCGAGTGTATGGCAATCCGTCCCGACACCCTTTCTGTTATTGAAAATGCGCTCTCCCAATCAACGATAGGCATTATTACCAATGTCCGGCTGGACCACGAAGACACCATGGGGCAAAACCTTGCATCGATAGCTGGATGTTTGTCTCTGACCATTCCCTGGAATGGCAAGCTGTTCGTCGGAATTCCGAAGGAGCCCGAATTGCTGGCTATTATTCGCAAGCGGGCTACTGAACGCGGGGCGGCGCTGGAGACTGTTGCTCCGGGGCCGGAAATCGAAGGCTATTGCGCTCGTTTTGCATATCCAATGTTTGCAGAGAATCTGGCATTGGCACTGGCGGCATGCGCAGCGTGCGGTGTACCGCGAGAAATTGCACTGCAGGGTATGCTCGATGCAGCGCCTGATCCTGGCGTGTGGCCAACTCTCGACCTGGAGTGGAAAGGGAAGACCTTCCGCATCATCAATGGATTTGCCGCCAACGACGCTGAGTCGACGCTGGCGCTCTGGCGCAGTGCAGAAAGCCACTTCGATGTGGCGGCGCATCAAATCGATGTGAAGGTGCTTGTGTACAACCATCGCGAAGATCGGCCGTGGCGCTTGGACCAGGTGCTCTCGCTTGTTCGCCCGATCGGGGCCGATCTCGTATGTGTTATTGGAGCTTCGCGTGCACTTACCAAAAGGCGCATCGCAAAAAGCGGCCTTGCTCTTCCATTTCTTGTGCTGGACAGCGCAGATCCGGAATATCTTTTTGCGCAGATTGAAAGCCACGTCCCGCAAGCAGCTCCGCAAGCGACTGCTCACGTGCCTGCGCAAGCAGCCCAAAAAGCAGCCCGAATCGGTATTTTGCTGACGGGCAATATCAAAGGAGCTGGCATGGCGCTGACGGAAGGATTTTCGGCGATGGCGGCAAAGGCGATGACGGCGCCGGCGGCAAGAGCTGCGTCGGGGACGCCGGCGGCAAGGGCGGCCAGAGCAGCGACGGCGGGAAAACAAAGTTCACGAGAGG
>Ga0074197_1002852_pt1 | contig 11318 bp, 12 predicted proteins | sample EPASupsiteSAE305_FD_64526 | JGI IMG/M metagenome (GOLD analysis project Ga0074197, IMG submission 64526) | Bioremediated contaminated groundwater microbial communities from EPA Superfund site, New Mexico - SAE3-05 reassembly with SPADES | ecosystem: Environmental > Aquatic > Deep subsurface >...
ATGAAAATGATGCGCGATATGGATGGAAAAATGATGATGGGGATGATGAAATCCGGGCAATGCCCCATGATGGAAATGATGTCGTCTCCCCAGGGGGGACATGCCGAGATGAAAGGAATGATGGGCGACATGTCCAAGTGTCACACGATGATGCAGAAAAAAAAGGAAATGAATCACGCGATGATGGAACAACTTGTTGAATCACAACAACAGCTTCTTAAGTTAGCTCCGTGAATTTTCTGTGAAAGAGAGGTGAGGTCGGACCAATCCACCTCACCTCTCTTTTCACATAACCCATTGCTGAAAAATTTTTGCAGAAGGGAGAAAACGACAAAATAAATTTTCACCACAGGAGATTTTCATGAAAGACGCCCTGCCGCGAAGTTGCTTGAAGGTTGTTGTTTTATATTCTCTGCTCCTGTGTGCCCTCCCCCCATTGCTCAATACACCTGCTTGGCCGCAAGCCGTTGCAGAGACACAAAACGCTAAATCGTCAGTCAAATTTACATCTCCTGTGCTCTCGTACTCCTCTGTGTTCAAAAACTACCACCGCTACCGGGAAGAAGAGGTCGCTTCCTGGCGGGAAGCCAACGACACCGTTGGCCGCATTGGTGGTTGGCGTTATTATCTCGAGGAGGCTGCCCAATCTGAGTCGTCGGCTCCGCCAGCACCGCTCCCCATCTCACATTCCGATGAGTCCGGCAATCATTCCGGGCATGGAGGCAAGCCGTGAAGCTTGATTGCTTGCCCAAGCAGCCCTTCGTTGTTTTTTTGTTGATGTCGCTATGCCTCTCCGGTTGCGCCCGAGTGAATTTCGAAGAGTCGCTGGCTACGACCAATCAGACAGCGGTTGATTTTACTGACGGCAAATTGTCTCTGGCGCAAACAGCGGAACAACGCGCTCTCATGGCACAGACAGCGGCCACGCTGCTCGCCCAACCCCTCAGCCAAAATGATGCTGTCCATCTTGCCTTGATCAACAGCCCTAGCATGCAGGCCATGCTTGCCCAACATTGGTCGGATGCGGCCCGCGCGGCGCAATCGGGGCGCATTGCCAATCCGCTCTTTGTTTTTGAACGCAAGACGTTGGCCGCCGAGGTCGAGTACGAGCGTTTGCTTGCATTCGGCTTGCTTGACGTGTTGACCTTGCCGCTCCGATATGCCGCTGCCCAACGTCGTCTTGAGCAGTCCCTGGTGCGCCTCGCCCTGGACGTGGTGGAAAATGTCACCAAGGTTCGGCAGGCCTGGGTGAAAGCAGTCGCTGCGCAACAAAGTCTCGCCTATGCAAAACAGGTAAATGAGGTTGGGGTGATCAGTGCCGAACTTGCGCGCCGGATGCAGAAGGTCGGGAATTTTAGCCGTCTGCAAAGAGCACGGCAGCAAGCGTTCTATGCCGACGCTGCGACCCAATGGGCTATGGCGCAACAGACCGCCACTGCAACCCGCGAAGAGTTGATTCGCGCGCTCGGACTCTCGGATGATCAGGAACAGAAGCTCAAACTTCCAGAACGGCTGCCGGATTTGCCAGAGGCTCCGCGAAGTCCGGAAGAGGTCAGTAAAGCGGCTCAGTCGGGACGACTGGATATCCAATTGACCAAGGCCGCCTATGATGCAGCGGCAAAGGAGCAAGGGCTAACCCTGATCACCAGCCTGACGGATATTGAACTCGGTGTTCGCTACGACACCGTCTTTGATGATGCCGCCGGCGCCCGTGATAATCGTGAGGGGTATGAGATTACTGTGCGGCTGCCTGTATTTGACTGGGGGGATATGCAACGAGACGCCATGAACGCCCAGACTTTGGCCGCCGCCAATCGGCTGGAAGCGACGGTTCGGGCGGCGGGCTCCAATCTACGGGAAACCTACGCCGCTTACCGCACCGCTTACGATGTTTCCAAACATTATCGCGACGAGGTTCTGCCATTGCGCAAGGTGATTTCCGAAGAAAACGTGCTGCGATACAATGGCATGTTGATTGGCGTGTTTGAACTGCTGGCCGATACGCGGGATCAAGTCAACACGGTGATTGCGGCAATCAATGCGCAACAGGATTTCTGGTTGGCCAATGCTGCCTTGCAGGCAGCCGTCATAGGCAACCCCATTATGGTGGAAAATGGTCAGCAATCGGCAAAGACCAGCCAGCGTGTTGAGATGCCGCATTGACTCAGGAGTGTTGAAGGAGAGCGGATGACAACAAGAAGAGCGTTTTTAAAAGCGGCAGGTCTCGCTGGCGGTGCGGTGGCTGCAGCGATGGTGAATCGTGTCGCCTTGGCGGCTCTGCCCGAGCCTGTGATGCAAACGGAAACCGCAACCATGCCTCCGCTGATCCCTGACACGGGGAGACCCTATAATCCTGTGGTGACGCTTAATGGCTGGACTTTGCCATGGCGGATGAACAACGGCGTCAAGGAGTTTCATCTGGTGGCCGAGCCGGTGGTGCGGGAGATGGCCCCCGGATTCAAGGCCCACCTCTGGGGGTATAACGGCCAAAGTCCAGGCCCAACCATCGAGGTCGTGGAGGGAGACCACGTCCGCGTCTTTGTCACCAATCGGCTTCCGGAACACACCTCCATTCATTGGCACGGCCAGCGCCTTCCCAACGGCATGGACGGCGTCTCCGGCCTAACGCAACCACCCATCAAGCCGGGCCAAACCTATGTCTATGAATTTGCAGCACGCCGGCCCGGCACCTTCATGTATCATCCCCACGCCGATGAAATGACGCAGATGGCCATGGGCATGATGGGGTCCTGGGTGACCCACCCAAAGGAGAAGCATCCACTCATCGAAGAGGTTGATCGGGATTTTATATTCCTCCTCAATGCCTACGACATTGAACCGGGCAGCTACACCCCAAAAATTATGACCATGCTCGATTTCAACCTCTGGAGCTGGAACAGTCGTATTTTTCCCGGGATCGATTCGCTCAATGTCCGGCTCAACGACAAGGTGCGGGTGCGTATTGGCAACTTGACCATGACCAATCATCCGATCCATCTTCATGGCCATGAGTTTCAGGTGACGGGCACCGACGGTGGGCCTGTGCCGTTGTCGGCCCGCTGGCCTGAAGTGACCACGGACATTGCCGTTGGCCAGATGCGGCAGATCGAATTTGTTGCCGATGAAGAGGGGGATTGGGCGTTCCACTGCCACAAAAGCCATCATACGATGAACGCTATGGGGCATGATGTGCCGACCATGATCGGCGTCGACCATCAAGGGCTGAGTAAAAAAATCTCACAGCTCATCCCAGATTACATGGTGATGGGGGAAAGAGGCATGGCCGATATGACCGAGATGGAGATGCCGCTTCCGGACAACACGGTTCCCATGATGACGGGAGAGGGGCCGTTCGGTTCTGTCGAGATGGGCGGGATGTTCAGTGTCGTGAAAGTTCGGTCCGGTCAGCAGCCTAACGATTATTCGAACCCCGGATGGTTCAAACATCCCAAGGGAACAAGAGCCTCTCAGTATAAGCAGAAAGTGAAAGAACCAACCCGTTCCCGGTCTGCAGGTCGGCAATCCATGCCCCGTAAACAAAAACCTGTTGAGAATGTCGAGGTGCAAATCCGCAAGCCGATTCGACGCGTGGATCATTGAGGTGTTGCAGGTGAGGTTCTTATTCCAATTTACTTTCAAGTTGGCATGTATTTGTAGGGTGCACAGTGTGCACCACCATGCTTTTGCTGGTGCGCACAGCGCACCCTACACAAAACGGAGAGTCAGCTTGAATGCAAATGCGAATTATTAGCGAAACAATGTATTTTCAGGTGTTTATAACGTCTAAAGAATCGTTGTTTGCAAAGGAGGCCGCCCATGAAAAAAAATGCATTTATCTTGATCGTTGCTCTTTTTGCTGGCGTATGTGGTGGGGTTATCGATGGTGCAGCGCAAACAGCCAAGGAAAATCAAGAGCAGAGCGAGACAGTGGACAAAACCGCAGATATGACCCAAGGGGAAGTGCGTAAAATCGACAAAGAGGCAGGGAAATTGACTCTAAAGCACGAGAGGATCGCCAACCTGAACATGCCGCCGATGACCATGGTGTTCAGGCTGAAGAATAAAAGCATGTTATATAACATTCAGGTGGGCGACAAAATCCTGTTCAAAGCTACAGAAAATAATGGCTATCTCACGATAACAGAAATCAAATCAACAGTGTCCGATTACGAAAAAATACAAGCGAAATAACTTTTTGATTTTTGGGTAATAAATAAGCAAACCTGTCTGTAATCGATTTGAAAAGTTATCCAACGCCCAGACCTGGTCGGTTTGGAAATTCCCGCAATCCTCGACTACTGAAAAGCTTCTCGCCACTTTCGAAAACGGAACGAAGCCACCCTTGGGTGGCTTTTTTGTTTCGATCAGCACCTCGCTTGAGGGACAATGCCGGCAGAAAAATTTCTCCAAAAATTAAAGAGACTCCGCATGTTGCTTATTGACTTTTTCTTACACCAATGTATAAATTTTATTTTCAAACATGACGGATTCGCAAAAAAAATACGTATTTTTGACCTTTGTTGAACTTGTAACTATCTGAATTTACAGCGGTCGAATTTACAAATTTTGACTTTTCGCGAGATCGTCAAGTATCAATTTTTATCGTCGTTTAAAGGAGAAAAAATGCATAAGATCGACCCTGATGAATGTCAATTTTGTGGCGCATGTGTAAGCGCCTGTTCTGCTGATGCAATCATCCATCCTCCTGGAAAAAATTACTATGAGATAACTGAGGACTGTCTTGATTGCGGCTCGTGCGAAGCCGAATGTGGTTTTAATGCAATTATTACGGGCGCTACCGAGTAAATCGAATTTACTTATCCGGCTATTCTGAAACGGCCAGCCAAATTTACAACGCACCTGAATCTTCTCAGGTGCGTTGTAAATTCAACTTTAGGTTTATATTTGGTGTGGATGCCGTACAGATCTGCTTCCTATTTGAGTTCATACCCCTTGGCGTACATGCATTTTTTCACGATATTATCTTGCATGAAAGATCGTTCAAGCCCGGTGTCGCCATCGAGATGCAGTGTTTGGGTAGACAACGAAGCTTCTCGCTGACATTTTGCGAAATCCTGATCGAACCGTTCTTGATTCATTCCGGATTTTGTCCAAACATTCGGCTTGGCACATCCAGCGAAGGCGACTGCAACAACCACCGCCCATGCACACAAAGGCAACCCCATATATCTATTCAATAAATTAGTCATTTAAGCCACCATCACCCATCAGTGTTTTTTGCACGTTTCCTTTTCATCCATCCCCAAGAAGGTCCGTAGCCAATTAGGCGGCACGAACATTGACAGCACGTCATGACATTCCTACATTGATCCTAGACTAGAACACGTTGCGCCTGCCATGCCTAGCGGGAAAGGAGCAATTTTTAATGGACCGATTGAAGCGCCCTCGAGCAAAAGGTGAATATCATGAAATATACATGCATGAACTGTGGATCGAGTTCACACAAACCTCACGAACTGTGCAACCCTACCAGCGATAACTTTGACATGAAATTTTGTGCCGCCTCTACCGATCAGCCGTGTGAGGAGAAAATGCCGTCAATGCATTTTAGATGCGATTCATGCGGCGGTTTGTCGCCGGATGTCGAACACTTGTGCAGCCCAAGAGCGATTTGATTCAATTCATTTTTCCATTATCTCCTCAACCCAGGACAAGGCCGCCATAACCTGGGGGAATCCTATGGTGGACACCAAAAGCAGCAGGGCGTGACGGATTTCCTCAGGGCTTGCTCCGGCCTGCAAGGCTCTACGCGTGTGGGAACAGACAGCTCCTTCCGATTTTGAGGCGGCGGCGGCCGCCAACTGGACCAGATGAGCCGTTTTCTCATCGATGGGGCCAGCCTTGCGCAAGGTTGTCCCAAGTTGTTCCACCGCATTGAAAATCTCTGGATATTTTTTGTTCGCCTTCTTGTAGAAACTTGGCTTGCCATTGTCAGGTTCAAACACTTTATTGCTCATCACTCCTCATCTCCTTGTTTTATTTTAAATTCATGCAAACCTATTCCCAGTCATTTGCTCTGTCGCATTCAGTCGTCCATGAGCCAGACAAACGCACTCTTCTCAAGCCGGCCAACCGTTTGATTTCATTGTTCGCCCTTGGCGATCAACAACGAAGCATTCATACCCTGGCCGAGCATTGACGTACCGTATTCCGACCTCCGGCTCCATGACAAAGACAGCGGTCGAGAGAATATCGGCATCCATAGCGGTGGGAGCCATAACCGTGACGCTGGTCGACAGGTGCGGCGATTGCCCTGTCTTACCGTTGACAATATGGTGAAACACCTTCTCTTTGTCATAATACACTTCGTAATTGCCGGATGTTGAGACCGCGCCCTCGCGCAGGTTGAGGACATCGGGATATTCCTTTTTTTTCGTCGGATCCTGAATGGCAACAATCCACGGCGCGCCCTTTGCGGCTGATCCACTGACTCGAATCTCCCCTCCGCCGTCGACCAGGTGATTGACAACCCCGTTTGCAGCAAGTATCTGCGCTGCTCGGTCGGCAATATACCCCGGCGCCACGCCGTCCAGGGTAATCCCCATCCCTTTCTTGGGCAGGAGAATGGAACCCTTGGCAAAACCGAGGCGTTCCGAACCTATCAGATCGAGAACCGCATCGGCGTCGGCTTCTGTTGGTCGACTACCGGCTGCGAATCGCTCTTGGAAAAGATTGACGAGCGGCGCGACGGTAATATCGAAAGCCCCATTGGTGTCGCGATGGAAGTAGAGCGACCGGTTGACAACCTTGCTAATCTCTGGCGCCGGCCGCTCCAGACAATTCTCGGCGTTTAACTCGCAAATCGGCGATTGGTTGCCATAACGGGTCATGAGAGCGCACAACCGGTCAACCTCGGCAAAGGCAAGTCCCATGGCGTTTTCCGCCTCATCCCTGGAGGAATGAATGACCGTCATGTTGACCAAGGTCCCCATTGCCGTGCGCGTTTGGGACACCTTGTACATGTTTTTGTGAAACAATACGCTTTCCACCTTCTCGAACGGCAACAGGGTCGCAGTGGCGACGCCCAACCCCAGAAGTCCGGAAAGCTTGAGAAACGTTCTTCGCTTGTGATCATGCAGAGCAGGGAAAGTTATCATGACAGTTTCACTCGTTTGATTTTCTTAACCGGCCATTTTCAGGCCATCAGCGACATTTCGGGCTATGGCCGGCCGTCCTTTGTAATGGCGAAAAATCTCGCGAGGACATTTGGCCACACACACGCTCTCGCAAGAAGGTCCATACGTGATGCAACGCTTATGGTCGATAGCAATCCTGTTGTCGACATACGCAACGGCCTTTGCCGGACAGGCCTTGACGCACAGCTTGCAGCCGATGCACCCGACCTCGCAGACGGCCTTGACATCCTTGCCGAGATCTTGAGAGGAGCAAGCCACCTGCACCCGGGCCTTCAATGTTTGCAGCTCGATAATCTTCTTCGGGCAGGTGCGCACACAGACGCCGCAACTCACACACTTGTCGGGATTGACAACCGGGAAACTCTCCACCATTTCTATGGCGTTGAAAGGACATGCTTCGGCACATTCCCCCAGGCCGATGCAGGCGTACAGGCAGCTTGACGGTCCGCCGAACCCGAGGTTGGCGGCCGTGCAGGAATGGAAGCCAATGTAATGATGTTTATGACTGACCCGTCCCTCAACCCTTGAGCAGCGGACAACCGCAATCTGATCCTCCACGGCAACCATCTTCTTGCCGGTAAGCTCCGCGACCACTCTGGCGACAGCCTCTTTTCCGGGAAAACAGAGGTTCGGCGGAACATCGGGGTTGTTGACCACTGCGATTGCATACCCTTCGCAGCCAGGATATCCGCAGCCGCCGCATTGAGCCAAAGGCAAGGCATGCAGGACTTTGTCGATCAAGGGGTTGGTCTCGACCGCAAACTTATGGGCGACAAGAGCCAGGCCGATGCCAAAGAACAGGCCAATGCAGCCGAGAAGAATCAGCCCGCTGAGGGCTATTTTCAGTAATTGCGGGTCCATTGCACTCTGCCCTTATCCATCCTTGTTGTCGGTTTCGATTTGTCGAATCAAAACAGCTGCAAACCGGAAAAACCGAGAAAGGCCAAGGCGAATTGCCCGGCAACGATAAAGGCAATGGGCAGGCCTTTAAATGTTGGGGGAATTTTTGCCAGTTCCAACCGCTCCCGCACCGAACTCATGAGATAGAGGGCGAGCAAAAAGCCGCCGCCGGCGCCGAGGGCAAGCATGAAGGTCTCAAGGAAATTATAATTGAGGCTCGACATGATCAGCGGGACGGCAATAATGACGCAGTTGGCGATGACAAGCACCAGGTAAACGCCGAACGAGTTAAACAGGACCGGATTGACCTTGCGCAGAATCGTGTCGACCGCCTGCACGGTGAGCGAAACCAGACCGATGAAGACAACGATTTGGAGAAAATCGAGGTGGAACGGTATCAGGGTGAATTGGTAAAACAGCCAACTCATGCTGGCAGACGCCACCATAACGATGGTGAACACCACCCCCATGCCTTTTGCCGTCTTCTTCCTTTTTGATGTTCCAAAAAATACGCATAAACCCAAGTATTTAGTAAAAACGAAGTTATTGATCAGCAATGCGGCAACAAGAATTGAAAACAGATGCCCGAAGTAGGGTTTTGCGACCTTGAAATTAAGCTCAGCGCCGTCCCCCAGCCCCTGTACCCGTACCACATGGGTTTTCGCGCTGTTGAGCGGTTCGGCAAACAACAACTGCAGACTGCGTCCGTCGCTGCCTAGCGCTGCGGAGGCCAAGCTGAGTTTGATGTCGGGATCATTCTCTTCATAGACCGTATACCGGGACACTTCGCCGGCCGCCGTTTTGTCCACCGGCACGGCAAAGGCGACCGCAATGCCGTTCTTGCCGGAAAACGCGGCGGATTCTATAAAATCAGCGGCCTGCAGCCACGCGGGAAGGAGCAACAGGGCCAGAAAAACGGCTGACAAAGGAATTTTGAGAATTTTCATGACTGTATCCCTTTTCTGCGCTTATAGACCAGTTCGACCCAGTTGAAGAAGGCCATCATCAAACCGACGACGAAGAATCCGGCGCTCGGGAGGATAAAGAAGAGCAAGGGTTTGAATCCCAACACGTCATAGCCCAAGATCGCGCCTGAGCCCAATAGTTCACGGACAAAACCGATCACCACCATGCCGACCATGAAGCCGAGCCCCATGCCCACCCCGTCCCAGAAGGAGTCGGCCGCATTTTCTTTGCAGGCGAACATCTCCAGTCGCATGGTGATGATCGCAAAGGCAACGATCAGTTTGATGAAAATGCCCATTTTAGCATAGGCTCCCGGCAAGTAGGCCGCCATGACCAGATCGATGACCGTTACCCAGGTGGCAATGGTCAGGGTGTAGGTTGGTATGCGAATGCGGGGATGGATCTGATTTTTAAAAAGCGAGATGGTCACGCTGGAGAAGACCTGAACCAGAAGCACGGCGACGCCCAGCATCAGACCGTTCATGACCGTGGTGGAGATGCCCACAGCCGGGCACATCGACAGGGCCAGCCGGAAAATCGGATTTTCGCTCAGGATGCCGCGACTGAGGAGTTCCCAGGGGGTTTTGGTGTTTGATGATGTGGTCACCTCACTGCCTCCGACAAGGGTTAAAACGAAACCGCGATTTTTTGCTCATTGAGGACATGATCGAGGATGTCCAGGCGGTAGACAAATTTCCCCACCATGCCTTTCAGGCCGTCGGTGAGCATCCGTGACGAGATGGTTGCTCCGGTCAGGGCATAGATGTTTTTGTCCTTGAATTGTTCCATGATCCGAGAGACGTCGGCGCCTGCCAGACGCCCCTCAAGGGCTTGCCGGTATTGGTCCGGCAAAGGTTCCTTCACGACCTGCAGCCCCTTGAGCACATCAACAGCCCGACCCTTGAATTGATTCTTGAAATAATCCTTTTCGATCTCAGCGCCAAGACCGGGGTCCTCTTCGTTCTCCAGAACTTCCAGGCCAAGCGTCGTGAATTGCTGATCGAGCGCCAGCATCACGTTGATAAAGGTCTTGAATCCCGGAAACTTGCCTCCCAGCAGATACGCAACCCGTTTGCCGTTGTCGGTGACGACTATCGTATGGTCAGCAAAACGGATTTCCTTTCCAGGTCCGATTACCGCCAAAATCGCCTTGTCGCGATCTTCTTTTTCCCGGCTCTGCTCGACGTCAAGGGCCACTGCTTTCCGGTCGGCCATCTTGCCTTCAAGGTCCAGCGAAACCAGGGTGTAGCCGGTTTTGCCCGCATGTGTCGTCGGCACGAGGTAGCCGATCAGTTGCCTGCCGGGTTCGGTGATCACATAGCGATAAATCTGGTGCAAGGCCAGGGTCGAGGGGACCGGTTTACCTTCCCCGTACCCGAGCAGGCTATACATGGTCCGCTCTTCACGGGCATGTTCATTGTGTTTTTTGGCTTTGTCGGTAAGGATGAAGGCCGCTCCCATCACCATCGCCGCCATCAGGCAGGACACTGTGAGACGAAAGACGATGTTCAGGATGTCTTTCATTGGTCGCCTCCAATCGGCAGCGCGAACCGCTTGGGCTTGAACCAACCGTCCAACACCGAACTGAGCGGGTTCATCAGCAGGATGGCGTAACAGATGCCTTCAGGGTAACCGCCCTTCAACCGGATCAAAACGGTCAGCGCGCCGATCCCAACCCCATAGAGCAATTGCGAGATTTTATTGGTTGGCGAAGTAACATAATCGTTGGCCATATAAAAGGCGCCCAGGATTGCGCCGCCGGACAGCACAGCCAGCAGCGGATCGCCGGCGCACAATGCCTTGCCGCCGAAAATCCAGGACAACGCCGCAATCGTACCGAGAATCGAAACCGGGATGTGCCAGCTGATATACCCCCTGTACATCAAATAAAGACCGCCGAGCAGCAAGAGGAGACCGGAGGTTTCGCCAATGCAGCCCGAACGCCAGCCGATGAAAAAAGTGGCGTACAGGCTGCCGCCGGAACCGAAGGTCTCAAGGAATCCGGCCATGCCCTGCGCCTTCAACACCGCCAGCGGAGTGGCTGCGGTAATGGCGTCCGCAGCAGGGCCGAGACGACTGAAAATCGCCAGGTTTTCCAACGGGGGCAACCAGGCCGACGTCATCGCCACCGGAAAGGTGGCCAGCAGAAAGGCCCGCCCCAGCAAGGCAGGATTGAAAATGTTGTAGCCCAGTCCTCCCAGCAGGTGTTTGCCGATGTATATCGCCATGACCGCGCCGAGGACCGGCAGCAGACAGGAAACACCCGGCGGAATAACGAAGGCGAGCAACACGCCG
>Ga0074197_1002854_pt1 | contig 11304 bp, 7 predicted proteins | sample EPASupsiteSAE305_FD_64526 | JGI IMG/M metagenome (GOLD analysis project Ga0074197, IMG submission 64526) | Bioremediated contaminated groundwater microbial communities from EPA Superfund site, New Mexico - SAE3-05 reassembly with SPADES | ecosystem: Environmental > Aquatic > Deep subsurface >...
ATTCTATGAGATCCATGGGTTATACATTTGAATCAGTTATAGCCGATATTATAGACAATAGCATTAGTGCTAAGGCGAAAAACATTCAATTAAACTTTCCTATTGATCCTCACGTTTGCTATGTCTCAATATTTGATGATGGTATTGGGATGGACTCAAACAAGCTTTATGAGTCCATGAAATACGGTAGTACTTCTTCGAGAAATACTAGAGAAGCGAATGACTTGGGTCGATTTGGGTTGGGGCTTAAGTCAGCATCTCTTTCACAATGTAAAAAACTTACGGTAGCAAGCAAGTGCAATGGAAATATATCTGCTTATACTTGGGATCTCGACTTGGTTGGGTTTGATTGGTTGATACAGGAGTGTGATGATTCTGAAATTATAAAAATTCATGACATTAAATACTTAATTTCTTCAAATAGCGGAACTCTAGTTATTTGGGAAAACTTTGACACTCTTGAAAAATCTACCGGCGATGTTTTTACAACGCTTAATAAGTATATGGAGGAAACAAACAAGTATCTTTCATTAATCTTTCATAGGTTTATTAATAGTGAAAAGAATAAGATTAAAATTAGAATTAATAATCATGATGTCGAGGGATATGACCCATTCCTTGAAAAACATCCAAAGACAAATATTCGTAGAGAAATCGAAGTTGCAATCGACGATTCAACAGGCGTAGAAAGAATGATTCTAGTTCAGCCTTTTATTTTGCCTTACCATAAGGACCTAAGTCAAAAAGACATCGTTAAGCTAGTGGGAAACGACAGCTTATTGACTAAACAGGGATTTTACGTTTATCGAAATCAAAGATTAATTATTTGGGGAACCTGGTTTAAAATGCAAGTTAAAAACGAATTAATTAAACATGCTAGAATTAGAGTCGATATACCGAATTCCTTGGACGATATTTGGGGAATTGATATAAAGAAACAAAATGCAACACTGCCCAAAATAATACGCAATAGGCTTGTGAAGGCAATTGAAGAAGCAACCGATATCGCAATTAAAGCTCAAAAATATAGGGGAAGACAGTCAAACCCAAGCGATAAGATTGAGTATATTTGGGATAGAATTGCTTTGAGAGAAGAAAAGTATAGCTATCAAATAAATCGAAAATCAAAAATCTTTGAGCTATTAGATTCGGTAGATGACGAATCGAGAAAACTCTTTGATTTAGTTATTGAAGAAATTGAAAACAACATACCCTACACTCAAATAGCGCTTGATATGAATGAAAAAATTATTAACGAAGAAGATGATGAAAACAGACAAGGTGACATTGAACTGAAGGCACAAAAAATTATCGAGATATATGCGAAAATTAATCCTGACAAAACTCAAATAATTAACGAATTATTTACTAGCGAACCATTTTGTCGATATATTGATATAAAAAACAAACTTTTAAGGCAGGTCAATAATCATGCTAATAGATAATATTAAAATTAAATTATGCGCGTCTTCAATAATTTCAATTTATGACATTAACCAACAAAATACAGTTTACGATGATGCTAAAATCGATGAGTTGATTGCATCAACTTTGAGTATGCTTAACATTGATATTAACGACGATGAGATAGAAGCAATACGTAAAGAAGTATACTATCGATGCAAAATCAAATCGAATGATGGCGTAATGATATCTGATAATTATGAACACTACAATTGGTACGATCAAAGAGAAAGGTCAATTGAACATTATTATTGGATGAGATATAGAGAGTTTCTTCTATCTAATCAACATTTTGGCCTAAACGTAGTCAACAAACTGGAGAACGAAACCCTTAGAGATTTACTAAATAATATTGGAGATCCTAAGAGCAGTGAAGACTATCTTCGAAGAGGACTGATCATTGGCGATGTTCAATCTGGGAAAACCTCTACTTATATTGGCTTGATTTGCAAAGCAGCTGATGCTGGGGTAAAAGTTATAATTTTACTAACAGGAACTGTTGAAAGTTTGCGCGAACAAACACAAGAAAGAGTCGAAGAAGGATTTGTTGGTTATGACACGACAAAATACGTTCCTGGCAAAACCGACTGCTATGTGGGAGTGGGCTTACAGGATAGAAAAATTTCTGTTACTGTAATGACAACAAGAGAAAATGACTTTGTGGGAACTGCGAATAAAATTGTGACATCTATAGAAAGCAATAAGGTTGTTCTACTAATTGTTAAAAAAAATGTCACAGTTTTGAACAGACTCATTGACTGGTTTAAGAGACTAAATGCGGGTAATGATGGTAGAATTGACTACCCTATGTTGTTAATCGACGATGAATGTGATAACGCGTCTATCAATACAAATAAGGAAGATGATGATCCTACTAAAGTAAACAAACTAATAAGAAGTCTTGCTTCGGTATTTAAAAAGTCAACATATGTAGGTTTTACTGCTACACCGTTTGCGAATGTATTCATTAACCCAAAAACAACTCCCGAAATGGAAAATAGCGATTTATTCCCTGAAAATTTTATCTACTGTTTGCCCGTATCCACCGATTATCTTGGAGCAAAAGACTATTTTTTAGAAGATGGTAAATATCATAACTCGCTACATTATATCGAAGATGCTGGTCAAGAGGAAGATGATGGATTCTCATTTTATAGTGGACACAAAAAAGATTGGGATGATGTATTGCCTGATAGTTTGACAGATGCTATCTATTCTTTCTTTATTATCAACGCCATTAGAGACTTAAGAGGCGATAATACTGAGCATAGATCAATGCTGATTAATATTTCAAGATTTATACTTGTTCAAGACAAAATAAGACAATTAGTAGTAGAAATTGTCGAAGATGCATATTCTGCAATAAAATATCATATATCATCAAACATGTCTAACAATAGAAAGCACCCCATTATAAATTTATTTGAAAAAGTTTGGATAAAATTCTTTTTGAATACGGAATTTTCTTGGAACACAGTAGCATTATCACTTTTCAATGCAATCGAACGAGTTCAAGTCAAAGTTATTAATAGCGGCGGAAAAACCGAAAAATTGGATTATAAAGCGAACAAAAGCAATGGGTTGAGGGTAATTGCTATTGGGGGATTAGCTTTATCTAGAGGTCTAACTCTAGAAGGCTTGGTTGTAAGCTATTTCTTTAGGAATACTACGACTTATGACGTTTTAATGCAAATGGGTAGATGGTTCGGTTACAGAAAAAACTATTCTGATTTAGTTAATATTTGGATTGGAGAACAATCTGCCGAATGGTATGCTAATATAACTGAAGCAATTGAAGAACTAAAAAAAGACATGATAAAAATGAGAGCAAGCCACTTAACACCAAAGGATTTCGGAATTCGAGTTAGAAACGACAGTGACGAATTACAAATTACAGCTACTAACAAAATGAGGGCGGCCACTGACCGCACTGAGTATGAGAGTTACTTTGGTACCGCGGTCCAGGCTCCATATGTCTTGAATGATCCAATTGTCAACCAAGCTAATATCGATGCTGTATGCAACTTAATAAGAAGCGCGAAATTAGATGGCTGTTCTTTTTATAAATCGAAACATACTGGAAACCACCCTGCACTTTCAGGTGTTAAAAAAACACACATTCTCAAATTTATGACAAAATTTAAGGTTTTTCCTTTTAGCCAAACTCTAGATTTGTCCTCAATCCATGATTTTGTAATGGATTGTTCTGAGTTGAAACTTGATCAGTGGGATGTGCTTTTCATGGAAGGAACTGGAAGAAAAGATTATTTACTTGAAGGCGAATATCTGGACTTGGTTTCTAGATCCTTTACTTTCGACCAAAAAAACAATCGACTTTGTCTAGGACATAACGGTCAATTGGCGGGTCCTTCGGATACAAAGTATTGTATTATAAATCAAGCCAACATTATGAATGCGGAGTTACAATACAGACAGATGTATAGAGAAGCAAAAAGGGTGGATTTTGAAGAAGGAAAAACATATCCATTTAGAATATATTTCGAATACATTCAAGAAAGGAGTCCACTGATAATCGTGTACTTGGTTGATCTCAATACTAGTACTCCAGAAGATAGTCTTATAAAAGATAAATATAATGACTTACCCGTTGCTAGTATTTCCATAGGAATTCCAACAGTCAACTCAGAAGTGGCCAAAAAACATTTATATAAAATTAATAGAGTTTACATCGATAAACTTCTTGAGGAAAGTAAGGAGGAATAATTTATGACAGAACTAAAAGAAAGATTCGCTGACTTTACAACGCCGGGTTTTTTTTCAAGAGTTGATTCTTTGCATCCACTAGAAATACATATTGGGCTAGACGAAAAGGGCAGAAAGACGATTAAATTACGCTCAAATTTCAATTCAAGAAGTATAAAAGGAACGGGCAGTATTGATGTTAGGCAGTTTAAATCAGATAATTTTTCTACGATTCAATTTTCATTAATTACTGATGAAAACGCAACTTTATTTTATCACTTCTGCGATGATTTAATTGAAAGTACCAGAAACGTTATAGATGTCTCACTTGGATATCAAGCAATAACAAATAGATATTTTCAGTGGAAGAAATTATTTGATGTATCAAAGTATAAAAAAATGCCTGAACAAGAAATAATAGGATTGATTTGTGAAATTTATTTTTTGAGAGAGTATTTGTTTAATAAATTTGGGAAACACGAAGCTTTAGTAGGTTGGAGTGGCCAGGAACTTACCCATAAGGATTTTTCTTATGACAATCGATGGTATGAAGTAAAATCGTGTGCAGTCGGGGTTACTTATGTTAAGATTGCGTCTATTGAGCAGCTTCAAAGCCCATTTATTGGAGAGTTGGCAATCGTATATTTTGAAAAAATGAGTTCAGCTTTTAATGGGGTTACATTAAATAATCTTATAAAAACTACAATGAATGCATTTGATTCATTAGAGGACAGAGATGATTTTATTCTTAAGGTATCACTACACGGGTTTATATTTCATGACTATTATGATGAGGATGTATATGAAATCCGCGATATAGCCCGTTACGAAGTTAAAACAAATTTTCCAAAAATTACTCGAGATTTGATTGACCCCGCAATCATAAATGCAGAATATAAACTTTTGATTCAAGACTTAAATAAATACATGATAAGTGAGTAGGACATAGTATGAATTTCGATGAATATAAAATAGAATTTTTGAATTCACTTAGAGCAGATGCTTCAGTCAATAATACAGACACGGCTTCACAATTCCTCGACTACACATTTAGTCTATTACAGGATATGAATATCATTGATGATCCAAATAGAACTTTTTTTGGAAAAAGCAATCGCAAAAACAGAATAATGCAAATAGATGGTTATAGCTATGACTATGCAGATAACAGTTTATCTTTATTCATTTTAGACTTCGAAGATTTACGTGATAGAGATAATTTAACTAATTCTTATATTGATACATTGACTGGAAGACTCTCCGCTTTCTTAGAAGAAGCATGTTATGGAAGATTATCAGAATATTGTGACGATTCAGATGAAATATTAAAGATAGCAACTCAAATAAAATATAGAATTGATACAGATGATGATATAAAAAAAATCTTAAAGATCAAGATGCATATTATATCCAATGCAAAACTGAGTCCACTAGTAAAAGTTTTGAAAACGGGTGATTTTCACGGAATAATAGTTGACATTCAGTTGTGGACCTTAGACAGATTATTTGATATAGCAATGGCATCAAATAATGAGCCAATTGTTATTAATATGCCTGATTTTGGCGTTGAAGGCTTGCCATGTTTAAAGGCGGATATGAGTCAAGGTGCGACCTATGAAGCATATTTGGCAATAATTCCAGGGAAATTATTGTCTGACATTTATATCAAGCATGGTAGTAGACTCCTTGAAGGGAATGTTAGATCTTTCTTAAGTTCTAGAGGAAATGTCAACAAAAGCATAAGAAATACGATAATTAAAGAACCCACTAACTTTTTTACATATAACAACGGAATTGCACTGACTTCATCTTCAGTTTCTGTAGAGAAAAAAGGAAACATTTTATTGATTACAAGAATTGAAGATTTGCAGATTATAAACGGAGGTCAAACCACAGCCTCTTTAGCAAATGCTGTTCTAAAAAAAGATAATCAAGATCTCAATAATATCTTTGTTCCATTAAAATTAACGGTTATACCATATAAAAATGAGGGCTTTTTAGAAGACACTTATCATGACATGATTCAAAAAATCTCTAAATATGCAAACAGCCAAAACAAGGTTACAGATGCTGATTTTTTCTCGAACAGTCCTTTCCATATAATAATGGAAAAGATGTCAAAAAAATATTTTGCTCCTCCAGTAAATGGCAAACCATATCCAACAATTTGGTATTATGAACGATCAAGAGGAAAATATGAACAAGAGCAGTTTAAACTGACAAAATCTGAAAGAGATAAGTTTAGTTTAAAATCTCCTAAGGAGCAAGTAATAACAAAAGAAAAGCTTGCAAAATATATGAACGCTATGGACTGCTTGCCCTACATAGTTTCACAAGGTTCAAACAACAATATGAAAGAATTTGGAAATAAGATTAATAAAATATATCAACTTGATAAAGAAAAATTTAATGAAGCCTATTTCCACAAGGCAGTTTGTGCTGCAATTATTTTCACCGAAGTAGACAAATTGGTTGTCAAACAACCCTGGTATCAAAAGGGAGGATATAAACTCAATATAGTTCCATATACTATAGCAAAGATTTTTAGCTCAATCCCAAATGGAAAAGCTATAAATTTCGATATGATATGGAAAAAACAGGCTCTATATCCGTCTTTTGTTGTGGAGGCGGAGAAGATTATGAAGTTGACAAATGATTTTATTGTTAACTCTGGTGGTGTTATTGTGACTGAATATTGTAAGAGCAAGGACACTTGGGAAAAATTTAGAAACATACCTTATAGAATCTCAAATGAGTATTACAACGATTTAATCGATGAAGTAGAAATTCTTGTAGAACAAGACAGAGCCAAGAAAGAAGAACATTTTAATTCGGGAATTGATGTGGAAATTCAGGTAGTTAAATATGGCTCTGATTATTGGAATCGATTACTTCAAGAAGGAACTAAGAAAAAGTTATTAGACGAGACCGAAATTTCGCTTTTAGTTTTAGGCTCAAGAATTGGATCACCAAACGCACGTGTGCCCTCTTTAGCTCAGGCAAAAAGAATGATGTTAATTAGAAAAAAACTTGATGAAGAGGGTATTATTGTATAACGAGTTTACAAAACGTTTTTGCATTTTTTACATTGTGATGCTATAATAAACAGACAAAATTACTATAAGATAATTGTTGAGGGGAAATAAATGATTAAATTAGGAACGCTTTTTAGCGGTATCGGTGCAGTGGAGCAAGCATTTCGTCAATTAAATATACCGCATGAAATTGTGTTTGCTTGTGATAACGGCGAAAGATACCTCGACATTAATCCAGTGGAAGTTCTTGATAAAATTCTTGATAAGAGCAACGGTCATGTTAATGATTATGTAACAAAATTATACGATGCTACGGGTAAAGTAAATAAAGTAAAACAATCATATTTTGCGAATTATAGTATCGTAGATAATAAGTGGTATGAGGATATTCGATTTTTGAATGGTAATCCATATCGAGGACATGTGGATTTAATTGTTGGTGGCAGCCCTTGTCAAAGTTTTTCTACATATGGGAGGAAAATGGGACTCGAAGACACTCGAGGTACATTATTCTACGATTACGCACGAATCATCAAAGAAGCCTCGCCTAAGGCATTTATTTTCGAGAACGTGACGGGATTGCTTAATCATAATAAAGGTGAAACATGGAAGGTTATTAATCAAGTATTTAAGGATTTAGATTATGATATTCAGCCCTCCGTCTTAGATGCACAAAATTACAACTTGCCACAAATGAGAAAACGGTTATTTATTGTTGGAATTAGAAAAGATATCTATCATCTTCCTTTTTCTTTTCCAAAGACAATTCCACTCCAAAACTTTGCCAATCACTACTTAGAACAAGAAGTAGATAACAAATACTATTTATCCTCTAAGGGTTTTTCCTATGTGACAAATCCAACAAGAAATGAAGGTAGGGCAAGGGTAAACAGAGATATTACAGGATGTCAAACTGCAAATCAACAATTCAACTGGACTGGTGATTTTCGGGTAGAACAACCAAAACAGATTCATCTCAATGACCCCAGAATATTTGTGGGTGAGTACCTTGGAAAACCATCTGTCGTTAGAAAGTTGACTCCTAAAGAATGTTTAAATCTAATGGGATTCGAAAATTTTAATATTGTTGTCAATGATCAGACGATGTATAGACAAGTGGGTAATTCTATTGCAGTTCCAGTTTTAAAAGAAATTATTAAAGAACTTATGAAAGTTGTAGATTTATAGTTCTCTTGTAAAAATGCATACTTAATTAGATGATAATTTTCTTCTAGATAAAGAAATTATCATCTTTTATTCTGTTAAATATAGGTATTTGAAACGAAGGATTATAATTTGTGATAAATTTACATTAGTTTACCTCAACTTGTTTACACGGATAATCGTGAATGATATAATCATTAAAGTAACGGATATCTATCACAAATTTGTTTTTGTTTTTTCCATTTTTTAAATATTTATACATCCATCGAGAATATCGATTTTCGGGAGCACCATATAGATTGAATTGACAACTTAGTGCACAAAATCTTCAAGAAGACCGACTTACATTTCCTCGATTTTGCGGAAGCTGATCGGCCTATCATTGATTTCATTACGAAACTAAATTAATAGTTATTTGGGGGGGTCAATATGAATTCTGTGAATGCTGGTAAATATTTAAAAAAGAAACGAACAAATGAAAAAATTGAACTTAGTACAATGGCAAATGATTTGGGCATTGACGTACTCCTCCTAACAAGATACGAAGATGGACTAGAAGTTATCTCGGATGACCATGGGTTAAAAATATCAAAGTATTTGGATTTTGAACCCATTAAAATTGGAGTTGCTCCCGAGATACCAGAAAAAGTTCCTCCAAAAAGCTTAAATAGAATGATAAAACGTGAAAATCCAGATGATTATAAAAAGGATGTTAAAGCTTTTTTTGACTATTTTTCTCATCTTCCAAAAAGAAAATCTAAAAAAGTCAAATTGGCACTTTTTGAAGATCAGTTGTTTCATCCTGAGAAATTAAGCAATGAAGGTCCCTTTATGTTCTTTAACCTTTTTATGGTTTTTGTTATTTTCTTTCTCTTTGCATATCTTATCGAAGACATCGCAATGACTAATTTTACATTAAGTTTGACCGTCCCATTTACCATGCTTTGGTATTTATTTGAACGACATAATCCCAGAAATGTCAGTGGACTAACTATTCTAAAATGGTTCTTCTTTGGCGGAATGGCTTCGATATTAATTGTTTTGATTATACGCTACTTTGTAGGGTACCCGGACATAACTTTTGTTCAAGACTTATTAACAGGACTTATAGAAGAATCTGCTAAGATCCTCATCGTCCTTATTCTTCTATATCATAAAAAAATCGAACACGTCATGACGGGAATTTTAATAGGTTTCGCAGTAGGTGCTGGATTTGCGGTTTTTGAAACATCGTTATATGGTATGGCTGCTTTACTTCAAACATCCAATTTTGATACAATGCTCGCTCTTATATTCGATCGGTCTCAGTTTGCTTTAATGGGTGGTATAGGTCATCATTTTTGGACTGGGATGTTAGCGGGAGCCCTAGTAGCCGGGTCAAAAACTGGATATGTATCCTTAAAGCATCTAATTAGACCAGCATTTTTAACTTGCTACACCCTGGTTATATTACTTCATGCATTATGGAATTTCTTAATTGCTTACCCTTTAGTGTACTATCTTGTTTTGATTGCCACGATAACCTTGTTCTCAATGATTTGGTTGAAAGCATCGAATGATTATAAAGAATATCAAAAGAAACAAGAAGAACTAAATAGGTCAGTTGAACCACTAACAGAGCCAAAAATAGAATCGTCCATCGAAGTGACTCAAGAAACACCGTTAGAGAACCCTTCGGAAGCAACGGAAGAACCATCACCCATCATTGAAGAAACCCCTGAAAAATCATCGACATAACATAAAAAATGCGCGAATCACTCGCGCATTTCTTTAATTCTTTTTCATGGATTCATTGACCATGCAGGAAACCGTATCGTACATGGCTTTCGTTCCTTGTTTGGTTGATTTATAAGACCTTGCATTTTCTAAATGAATTCCAAGCTTGCTGGCTTCTTGATGAACATCAATGTTGGCCGCCATAAAGATAAAATCCCATTTGGCAATTTCTTGACGTTCCGATATCATGGTATGAATAGCAGGATAATCATATTCTACACTGGCATTTTCTAAGCCATCGGTGGTAATAACAAAGATGACTTTTTCGGGTTTGTTCATTTGGGTTGTTAGTGTAATCCGGTTTTTAACGAACGATACAGTTTTCCCGATGGCATCTAATAAAGCCGTTGAACCTCTAACAAAGTATTCGTTGGTGGTGATGAATGCATCTTTGACATTTACTCTATCAAAGAGCATTTCATACTGATTATCAAAAAGAATCGTTGTGACCGAAATATCGTCATACTCCCGATATTTCTTTAAGAAGTTGTTGTAACCGCCAATTGTGTCTTCTTCAAGTCCTGACATCGACCCACTTCGGTCGAGGATGAATATTAGTTCTGTTTTTGTTTGTTTCATTTTTTAACAGCTCCTTTGTGCCTATATGATATGATATTGTTGAGAGGAAGTGGTCGCTTTGAAAACGACATTGATGAATCCCATCGAATTTAAAGAAAAACTGATTGTTTATCTCGATAAATACTGGCAACCGTTTGAATTAGCCATGGCTATGAAGAAAGAAGAGTCGAGTAGTCAATCAGAGATGTTTTATATAAGATCATATTCTTCATTTGAAACGGAGCCTTTTAGTCGTTCTTTATATCACTTCATCGATATGTCAGGGATGACGGATGTTGAAACCTATAAAAAAGCCGATATCGATCGTAAATTATTCTCAAAGCTTAAAAATGAGGAGTATCATCCCAGTAAAGAAACGGTCTTTCGGTTGATTTTGGCGTTGGAACTTTCAATTAAAAACGCGAAAGAATTGTTGGAACAGGCTGGATATGCGTTTAGTCGTTCGTCAAAAGTAGATTTAATCGTTCAGTTCTGTATCGAAAATAAGAAATTCAACATCGTTGAAGTCAATGAGCTCATCTTTGAGCATACGGAGAAAACGATATGACGAAAAAAACCATCTTCCTCGTTTTAGGCGCGGTAT
>Ga0074197_1002855_pt1 | contig 11297 bp, 11 predicted proteins | sample EPASupsiteSAE305_FD_64526 | JGI IMG/M metagenome (GOLD analysis project Ga0074197, IMG submission 64526) | Bioremediated contaminated groundwater microbial communities from EPA Superfund site, New Mexico - SAE3-05 reassembly with SPADES | ecosystem: Environmental > Aquatic > Deep subsurface >...
GTGTGAAACTTCCATTGCGATATCTAAAAGTTCCTTTCTTCCCACATGATGAGAACACGAGAAAAAGCCTATAATACCGCTATCTTTGACCGCTTTGGTGGACTCCATCAAAAGGTGTTTAAAACCTCGTTTGGCACCATTGGCTTGTTCTTTGGTTTTGGCAAACGATGGCGGATCAAGCACGATGAGATCAAAGCTGTTTTTGTACTTTTTCTCTTTCATAAAGGTAAATACATCGGCGGCATACGCTTCAAAATGCTCCATTGCATTAGCTTCTAAATTGGCTTTGGTTTGCGCTATGGCTGATTCGGAGATGTCGACAAACACGGCATTTTTTGCGCCCTTTGAGAGAGCGTAGATGCCAAAACCACCCGCGTTACAGCAGAGGTCAAGCACGGTGTCATGCTCTTTGATGTAGCTAGCGCAGATGGCTCTGTTTTTGCGCTGATCAAGGTAAAAGCCTGTCTTTTGCGCATCTTCGATGTCGACTAAAAAGTTCAAACCATTTTCGAGAAGAGTAAACTGCTTCATCGGTGTACCAAACAGCGTGCCGTTTTTGCTCTCCAAGCCTTCGATTTCACGCGAATGTACGTCAGATTTTTCAACGATCCACGAGGGATTGATCAACTGCTTAAGGGTGCTGATGATCAACTCACGAAATGCTTCCATGCCCGCGGTGTTGATCTGAACAGAGAGTGCGTCGCCATATTTATCGACGATAAGCCCTGGCAAAAAGTCCGCTTCAGAGTGAATGAGGCGAACCGCGTTGTTTACATGTAAAAGCGCTTCGCGTTTGGCAATAGCTCTTTTGATGCGGTTATGAAAAAACTTTTTGCCGATCTCTTCTTTACCAAAGCTCAAAACGCGTGCGAAAATGGCGCACTTTGGATTAACATACGCCGTTCCTAAAAAGCCGTCTTTTTTCGAGAAAAGTGCTACCACTTCACCGCTTTGAAACTCTTCCGGGCTAGAGTCGATTTCATTGGCATAGACCCAAGGCGTAAAGCGTCTGAGTTTGGGGACGATGGAGTGTTTTACGTATACTTTATTCATCCATTTTTCCTAATAAAATTTGTAATTGCGGGGTAAAATTCGGGTCGTCTAAGACCTTTTGATGCGTCGTTTGAGTCAATACGACATGCATAGGCTCGCAAGGCATTGCTTCTAGCAGTTTTTCCAAATGATAACGCGGAATCATCCCATCGTTTTCCACTTCGATAATGCCGATAGGCACACTCACGAAAGGCAAATAACGCGTCGTCTCAAAAGGATGATTTAATAACAAAGCAACCGGGAAAAGCGGGTATTTGCGTTGACCTAAAGAGAGAATCGAATCGTACGGCGTGATCAAAATCAACCCGTCTACGACGCGTTTGCTTGCTAAAAACGTTGCGATGCACGTTCCTAAACTCCGCCCGATCACAAATACCTTACGCCCTTTGGCGTAGTGATCGTAAATTTTCAGGGCATCGTGAAACAAGGCTTCTTCGGAAGGCTTGCCCGTACTTCCGACGTAACCGCGATAGTTAAACGCGATCATATCGTAACCTTGCGGCGATTGCACGGCAAAATGCGTCGCGTCGTCGCCGTTTCCTCCAAAATAGAGAATCAGCGGCGCATTCGGCTCTTCGTCTTTTTTCAACACTCCGTCCAAAACCGCACCGTCTGCGACATGTAAGGTCAAAGGGCTGATCGCATCGTTCATCGGCGGTGCTTCTTTAAGGACATACTTGATCGGGAAAATCCGATCGTCTTGCGTCAAATACATATAGCCTATGGCAAGCACATACAGTACCGCTACGCCTGCGAGTATACGCAAGATCATTCCGCCGCCTCTTTTAAAAGTAACACCGTAAAATCTCCCTCCATATAATCGTCCTTAATTTTTACGTCGTAAGCGAATTCGTTCACGTACGCTTCAATTTCGTGCGGCAAAAAATAGTTGAAATGCCCCTCTTTGTCTTCGCCTTTGAGCAAATTGAACACGAAGCCTTTGCGCGAAGCTTCAAAACAACGACGAATAAACAAAAAAGTCTCGAAACGGTTTAAAATATTCATCGAACCGCTGGCGATGTAAAAGTCGGCATCTTCGAGCACGTCGTTTAGAATATCGCATTTGACGATGCGTTGCTTCGTGCGTTTATGTGCCACGAAAACGGCTTCGTCCACAAGATCGTACCCGACGTAACAACGCGGGAGCGAACCTCTTTGTTTCAGAAAAAAATACAAATCCCCGAAACCGCAACCGGCATCGACGATTTTTGACGAGGATAGCGCATCGCCCACAAGATCGTGAATCATCTCAAATCGAAGGTATTGGGAGTATTTAGAGTTCCAGTTCAAGCCTCGCGCGGTACATCCGTACCGCTTGATGGCTTTTTCGTAAAATGCTTGATTGTTAATACGGGGCATTCAAAAAAAGGTTATACCAACAGTGCCGAAATGCTTTGTTGCATCATACTGTTTTGGTGAATCTGAGACAAAACGGAGCTTGTCAGTTTGATCTCGTCGCTGTTCATTTGTGCGATCTTTTGATCTAAAGGTGTTTGTGAAATTTGAGAATCGGCGCTGCTCAAATTCGTAATCGTCGTTAACGCGTTGGTAATATCGCTAGCCGCACCGTTGATACGCGACCCCGTCGTTGCAGAAAACGAAGATACGCTCTGCGAAAAATCGCTAATACCTTGCTGATCGTCGATGCTTAACGTACCTAATCCCGAAACGTCGAGTCCATAACTTTGCGAGAGCAAATTGATGCCGTTATACGTCGTTTGGTTCGCGATGTCTTGCATCGATTGGTTGATCGCGTCGAACTCTTCTTGAAGCATCGCTTTTTGATCGCTGTTTAAAGAAGCACTGTTATAGCGTACGGAAAGATCGTTTAATTGATCAGTCCCCGCGCTAATCGCTTGTAAAGAGCTATCCGCAATTTGGTACATACTAATTGTTTCATTAGCATTTTGCACACTTTGGCTTAAGCTTGAAATCTGGGAACTGAGCGCATCGGAAATGATCAGGTTTGCACTATCGGCTCCCGTTAATTCGCGTGTTGCCGCAAGTTTTTCCAAGGTCGTGTCGGTAGAATTTTTATTTTGAGAAATGAGGTTTAAAATTTGGTTATTGGAACTGCTCGAAATCGTCATCACAGGCTCCTTTTGTAAAGATCTCTTTATTATACTACTCCAAAGAGATGCTTGTCAAATAACGAAGCGGAATCAAAATTGCTTTACGTCAAAGTAAAAACCGACACAAAGGGTTATCGTGTTTAACGGTAAAAATATACTCATTACGGGCGGAACGGGCAGTTTTGGCAAAAAATACACCGAAATTCTTTTAAAACATTACAAACCCAACAAAATTATTATTTTCTCGCGCGACGAGCTTAAGCAGTACGAGATGGCGCAACAATTTACCCATCCTTGCATGCGTTTCTTTATCGGCGACGTACGCGATTTAGAGCGTCTCAAACGGGCAATGGACGGGGTAGACTACGTGATTCACGCCGCAGCACTCAAACACGTACCCATCGCCGAATACAACCCGATGGAGTGCATTAAAACCAATATCAACGGTGCCGGAAACGTGATCGATGCGGCATTGGAATGCCACGTCAAAAAAGTAATCGCTCTTTCCACCGATAAAGCCGCTAACCCTATCAACCTTTACGGGGCGACCAAATTGGCAAGCGATAAGCTTTTTATCGCGGCTAATAATATCAAGGGAGCGCGTCAAACACAATTCTCTGTCGTACGCTACGGCAATGTTCTAGGCAGTCGCGGTTCCGTTGTTCCTTTGTTCAAACGTCTTATCGAAGAGGGAGTCAAAGAACTTCCGATTACGGAAGAGCATATGACGCGCTTTTGGATTACCTTGGAGCAAGGGGTTCATTTTGTGTTGAAAAATTTTGAACGGATGCAAGGCGGCGAAATTTTTATCCCAAAAATTCCGTCGATGAAGCTGATGGACTTAGCCCATGCGATGGCACCGCATCTGGGTATCAAAGTCATCGGTATTCGTCCGGGAGAGAAGTTGCATGAAGTGATGGTGCCCAAAGACGACAGCCACTTAACCCTTGAATTTCATGACCACTTTGTCATTCAACCCACCATTCAGTTTTCACAAAAGGCCGACTTTACATGTAACGCCCTCAACGAGAAGGGAACGCCCGTAGAATTTGGCTTTGAGTACAGTTCCGACACCAACAAAGAGTGGCTTGACGCCAAAGGTTTAATGGAGATGATCGAGGTATGATTCCCTACAGCAGACAGAGCATCGACCAAAGCGACATCGACGCGGTCGTGGAGACGTTAAAAGGCGATTTTCTTACCGGCGGCAAAACCGTCGGCGATTTTGAAGAAGCCTTGGCGAATTATCTTGGCGTGAAATACGTCTGCGTGATGAACTCCGCCACGTCCGCTTTACATGTTGCCTATCAGATTATCGACCTTCACGCAGGTGATGAGATCATCACCACACCACTAAGCTTTGCCGCAACCTCCAATACCGCGATTCAATGCGGTGCAAAACCTGTTTTTTGCGACATCAAATGGGATGGAAATATCAATGAGCACAAAATCGAAGCCCTAATCACACCGCGAACCAAAGCGGTCAGTGCGGTCGATTTTGGGGGCAATCCTGTTGAGATTCAAGCCCTTAAAGCACTCTGCGAAAAACACCGACTCGTTTTGATCGACGATGCGAGTCATGCGCTTGGAAGCGAAATAAACGGGCAAAAAGTGGGCAATGTTGCGGATATGAGCATCTTTAGTTTTCATGCGATTAAGCCCATTACCACGTTTGAAGGTGGTGCCATTGCGACCAATAACACGGAATTTTACGAAAAAGCAAAACTCTTTCGAAGCCACGGTATCGTCAAAAAGTCGCACTGGAACTCGGATATGTTGCTCTTGGGAGAGAACTACCGTTTAAGCGATGTTGCGTGTGCGTTGGGGCTTTCTCAACTCAAACGTTTGGATGCTTTTATTGCTAAGCGCGCAAAAATTGCACGTTACTATGATGAACGCTTTCACAACAACCCTTACTTTACGACGATTGCGATTGCAGCCACGAAAAAAAGCTCGTATCACCTCTACCCTATTTTGTTAGATTCATCCCTATGGTGCGCAAAAGAAGAGCTGTTTGAATCGTTACATCTCAAAGGCATTGGAGTGCAAGTTCACTACAAACCGATCTACCAATTGAGCTACTACAAAGCTCTTTTGGGTGAGCAACGTCTCGCAAATGCCGAAGATTTTTACCGTGCCGAACTCTCCATCCCGTGTCATCAAGGCATGAGCATGGAAGATGCTGTGTGGATTGCCGATACGCTGCTCGAGGAGATTGAAAAACTCAAAGGATGCACAAGGTGAATATCGCCATCATCCCCGCACGCGGCGGAAGCAAGCGCATTCCTCACAAGAACATTAAAGATTTTTGCGGTAAACCGCTGATCGCCTACAGCATTGAAGCAGCACTTCAAAGCGGACTTTTTGACAAAATTATCGTCAGTACCGATGATGAAGCAATCGCAACGGTTGCTAAACGCTACGGTGCCGAGGTTCCTTTTGTACGTCCTCGTGAACTTAGCGATGATTTTACGGGCACGGGTGCGGTGGTGGAGCACGCACTTCAAACCTTAAAAGAGAGAGGTGAGACCTATGATTTTGCCTGCACGATTTACGCTACTGCGCCTCTTTTAGAGCCACGTTACCTCATCGAAGGCTTTGAAAAACTACGTGAGAGTGACGCGGTGTACGCCTTTTCCGTCACATCGATGCCTTTTCCGATTTGGCGCACCTTTAAAATCACCGAAGCAAAACGGTGTGAAATGTTTTGGAAAGAGAACTTTTCAGCCCGTAGCCAAGACTTAGAGGAAGCGTACCAAGATGCAGGACAATTTTACTGGCACAATCTTCACAAAAGCGCGCACGATGTGATGTTTGGAAGGGAGAGTATTCCCATCGTTTTGCCGCGCCATCTCGTTCAAGACATCGACACGCTAGAAGACTGGACGCGTGCCGAACTCCTATACAGGGTGCTTCATGAAAACATTGATCAGAGCCGATAGTTCGAGCAGCCTCGGACTGGGGCACATTATGCGCGATCTGGTGTTGGCGCAAAGCTTGGAAGGCGAAGTGCTGTTTGCGTGTCAAGCGCTTGAAGGCAACATCATAGATCAGATTCCCTATGACGTGAGTATCCTTCAAACCAACGAGCCGGACGAACTGATAGAACTCATCAGATCGTTACATGTCACCTTTTTGGTTATCGATCATTACGGCATTGATGCGGCTTATGAGCGAGCAATCAAAGAAGCGACGGGAGTTCGCATCCTCAGTTTTGACGACACCTACCGAGCACATCATTGCGATATTTTGCTCAACCACAACCTCTACGCCGATGCCTCTTTTTATACAAACCTCGTACCCAAAGGGTGTGAATTGCGTTGCGGCAGTGCGTATACGCTGATTCGGGAAGAGTTTAAAGATGAGAAAAAAATCACACGTGAAAAGATCTACGATGTACTCATTGCGATGGGGGGAAGCGACGCGGGAAATCTGACGTTAGAAATTTTAAAAATCCTTCCGAAATCCTTACATGTAAGCATTCTGACAACGAGCGCAAATGCCCATCTTTCTGAGCTTAAAAGCTATGTTGTGGGCAACCCTAAGATCACTTTACATATAAACTCCAAAGAGGTGGCAAAGATCATGAATCAAAGCACCTTGGCAATTGTGACACCTAGTAGCATCGTATATGAGGTGCTTTTTATGGAACTGCCCTTTATTGCGATTAAAGTTGCAAGCAATCAAGACGATATGTATCGATATTTAGAGGAGCATGACTATCCGGTGATGCACGATTTTGAGCCTCAAATGCTCAAAACCCTCATTCACGCATGGATGCAAGGAGAGACCTTTTGAAGATCGCCGATTTTGATTTCAACAGCACTAAAACGTTCATTATTGCCGAGCTCTCTGCCAACCACAACGGTTCGTTGCAAACGGCCATTGAGACGATTAAGGCGGCTAAAAAAGCGGGAGCAGACGCGATCAAACTGCAAACCTATCGCGCCGATACGATCACGCTGGATTGCGATAGAGACGAGTTTATCATCCAAGGCGGTACACTGTGGGATAACGCTAAACTGTACGATCTTTACCAAAAAGCCTACACGCCGTGGGAGTGGCACGAAACGCTTTTTCGTACGGCAAAGGAAGAAGGTCTCATCTGCTTTTCGTCCCCGTTTGATGAAACGGCGGTCGATTTCTTACGCGCGTTTGATCCGCCGGCTTATAAAATCGCCTCGTTTGAGATCACCGATCACGCGCTGATTCGGCAGTGTGCCAAAGAGCATAAACCGATGATTATCTCCATCGGAACGGCGTATTTTGAAGAGATTGAAGAGGCAGTTGCTCTTTGCAAACAAGAGCACAATGAAGAGATTATTTTGCTGCAATGCACCAGCGCTTATCCCGCACCGCTTGAACATGCGCACCTTAAAACAATTCCCGATTTGGCAAACCGTTTTGGCGTTATCGCAGGACTCTCCGACCATACGTTGGGCATAAGCGCCCCCGTTGCCGCCGTGGCATTAGGGGCGCGTGTTATTGAGAAGCATTTTATTTTAGATCACGCTATCGGTGGAGCAGACGCGGCATTTTCACTTGATGTTGAAACCTTTTCCGCCATGACCCAAGCCGTACGCGAAACGGAGCTGCTTTTGGGCGACGTGCATTACGAGATGGACGCGTTTAAGCTTAAAAATCGCCGTTTCAATCGAAGTCTTTACGTGAGTGCGCCGATTCGCAAAGGCGAGATGTTAACACGAGAGAACATCAAAAGCGTACGCCCGTGTAACGGCTTGCATCCACGCTATTTAGAGCAAATCCTCGGCAAAAAAGCCGCTTGCGACTTAACCTTCGGTACGCCGTTACACGTTGATATGATTGAGAAGTCATGAATCTTTTAGTCACGAGTATTAACGCGAAAATCCCGCTACTTGCGTGCGTGCGTGATGCTATGCAACGCTTTGATATGTCCATGAGGCTTTTTGGAAGCGATTGCGATGCGAGTGTTTTAGGACGGTATTTTGTCGATGAGTTTTGGCAGATGCCGCGCCTTGAAAAGCTTACATGTAAAGAGGTGATCACGTATTGTCACACCCATAAAATCGGATATATTATCCCGACGCGCGATCATGACGTTTTATTTTTTGCTAAGCATCAAGAGACGCTCAAAGAAGCCAACATCGCCTGCTTTGTCGGCGAATTAACGGCCGTACGGTCTTGCTACGACAAACTCGTATTTGCCCAAAACGGTGCGTCTTTCCATGTGATTCCGACGTGCACGCGTATTGACGAGCTGTCATGTCGGCGTTTCGTCGTCAAAGAACGCTTCGGTTCCGGAAGCAAAAACATTCTTCTTAACGGCTCCAAAGCAGAAGCGCTCACGCGCGCAAAAACGCTTAAAGAGCCTATTTTTCAGCCTTTCATCGAAGGAAACGAATACAGCGTCGATACCTACGTCGATCAAAACGGCGTCTGCGTCGGTTCCATCGTACGCGCACGCGAAAAAGTCGTGGGAGGCGAGTCAAAAGTCACAACGTACGCTCCAAACGAAGCACTTGCCAAAAGCGTCGAGGCACTTGTCGTGAAACTCGGACTTAAAAACCACGCGATCACGCAAGCCCTCGTCAACGAACAAGGTATCTTTATCATCGAGTGCAATGCGCGCTTCGGCGGCGCTTCAAGCTTGTCGTACAAAATGGGGCTTGAGAGCTTTTTATGGTTTTTACAAGAGACCGCGCATCAACCTCTAACCTTTACGCTTCATACTGACGTTACAAGGCTTGTACGCGTTGAGCAGGATGTTTTCTTTGCGCATTAAAACCGTTATTTTTGATCTGGACGATACGCTTTATCCCGAAATAACCTACGTCTATAGCGGCTTTCAGGCTGTCGCCGATATGCTCTCACTCCAAAGCACCGTTTCATCGCAACACTGGTTTAACGCACTGATCGAAATCTTACATGTCAAAGGCAGAGGACGCGTCTTTGACGAGGCGTTGGCGCGTTTTGGGCTTTTTTCGCCGACGCGCGTGAGGCGTTGTGTGATGACGTATCGTTCACACACGCCGAAAATCGCGCTTTTTCACGAAGCCGAAGCCGTTTTGCGCATGTTGAACGAACGCAATATTCCCGTCTATATCCTAACCGACGGCAATAAAAACGTTCAAGCCTCAAAAATTGATGCCTTACATGTAAGCCCTTGGATCAAAAAAGCGATGATTACGCATCGTTATACAAAAATGCACGCCAAACCTTCGCCGTATTGTTTTCAAAAAATCGCCGCTTTGGAGAAGCTCACGCCTCAAGAAATCGTCTATATTGCCGATAATCCCCACAAAGATTTCGTCGGTATTAAACCGCTCGGATTTCAAACCGCCCGTCTTAAACAAGGGATGTTTGCCGACGTAACGCTCGATAGCGCACACGAAGCCGAGCAAACGTTTGTATCATGGAACCATTTAAAGGAAGCGATCTATTCATGGAGACTTTAACGCCGTATATCTGTACAATCGTTGTCACCTACAATCGTTACGCGCTTTTAAAAGAGTGCCTGCAAAGCCTTTTAGAGCAAACCTTTGCAACCGATATCGTGATTGTCGATAACGCCTCTACCGACGGTACGCCTGAGCGTTTGCAAAGCGAAGGATTTTTACAACACGCGTGTATGACCTATCTACGTTTAGAGGAAAATCTCGGAGGTGCCGGCGGTTTTTACGAAGGATGCAAGCACGCCTTAGCCAAAGGGTATGATTTCGCATGGTTAATGGACGACGACGCCGAACCTGAGATCACGGCACTGAAACGCATAGTCGACGTTATGAGGGAAACGCGCTTTTCCTACGTTGCCTACGCGCCGCAAGTGCGTATCGGTACGCCTAGCTCACATACGCTCTCAACGTTTGGACATCGAGGACGTTTTGACTACGTTCATACGCTTCCGGCATTTCAGCGTCCTTTAGCGACTACCGTGTTTGAGCAAAAAACCGTGCCGATCGATATGGCATCGTTTGTGGGTATTTTAGTTTCCAAAACCGCCATGCAAACGATAGGATTACCCAAAAAAGAGTTTTTTATCCATCACGACGATACCGAATACAGTCTGCGCCTTGCCGCGCTCGGCAAAATTTTGCTGATCAACGATGCGCGTATTTTTCACAAAGAGAAACGTCAAGAAGAAAAAATAGAACGTCACGCGTGGGGTATGCGTAAAAACCGTATCCGTTTTGAGATGCTGTGGCTTAAATATTTTGGGCTTCGCAACTCTATTTACCTTGCCAAGACCTATGCCAAAAGCCCTCGCGTATGGTGGGATATTGCGGTACTTTACACGACCTTGATCAAAGATATTATCCTCTACGACGATCACAAATGGCTTCGGCTAAAATTTGCCACCCATTCCGTATGCGATGGGCTTAGGGGACACTTTGACAATACCAAAGCCAAAAGACTGTTACATGTATGATTACATCATCGTAGGAGCAGGTTTTGCAGGTGCCGTGAGTGCCAATCTTTTAGCGACCAAACACCGCAAAAAAATTCTCGTTGTCGATAAACGACCGCATATCGGCGGTAACTGCTACGATGCCGTCGATGAAAACGGAATTTTAATTCACCGTTACGGTCCGCACCTGCTTCACACTTCTTCCCAAGAGGTGTGGGATTACCTTTCGCACTTTACCGAATGGTTACCCTATGAGCATCACGTTTTGGCGCACATTCAAGGGAAAAACGTCCCGATTCCTTTTAATTTCAACACTATTGAAGCACTTTTTGAACCCTCTCAAGCGAAACGGTTGATCGAAAAACTCTCAGAGCATTATCCCCCAAACGCCAAAATACCCATTTTGGAGTTAACAAAAAATCCGGATGAGGAGTTGCAATTTTTAAGTCATTTTATTTATGAAAATCTGTTTGTTCACTATACGGCAAAGCAGTGGGGATTGTCGCCTCAAGAGATGGATAGTGCCGTAACCGCGCGCGTACCTATTGTAATCGGACGCGATAATCGCTACTTTAGCGACACGTTTCAAGCGTTACCCCAAAAGGGATATACGCAACTTTTTGAAGCTTTGCTGGATCACCCTAATATTACGGTTGAACTCCAAAAAGATTTTTTAACCGAAGTGTGTTGGCAAGAAAAGCGCATCGGGTTTAGGAATGATTTTACATGTAAGATTATTTACACAGGTGCTGTTGATGAACTCTTTGGATACTGTTTTGAAGCAT
>Ga0074197_1002857_pt1 | contig 11293 bp, 9 predicted proteins | sample EPASupsiteSAE305_FD_64526 | JGI IMG/M metagenome (GOLD analysis project Ga0074197, IMG submission 64526) | Bioremediated contaminated groundwater microbial communities from EPA Superfund site, New Mexico - SAE3-05 reassembly with SPADES | ecosystem: Environmental > Aquatic > Deep subsurface >...
CGAAGCAATAAAAATGTGTCCACTTGTAAATGAATTAAAAAGCAGAACAGGAATTCAGGCTTTGGTCTGCGTGACCGGTCAGCACAGACAGATGCTGGACCAAATACTTAAAGCATTTGATATAAAACCCGATTACGATCTTTCCATTATGCAGGAAAGGCAAACATTGTTCGATATCACTTCAAATATCTTGAACAAGATAAAAGACGTACTGGAAAAGGAGGAGCCTGATGTTGTGCTGGTTCAGGGTGACACATCTACAACTTTTGTCACAGCATTAGCCTGTTTCTACCTTCAGATACCGGTTGGTCATGTTGAGGCCGGACTCCGAACCTACAACATCTATTCTCCTTACCCGGAAGAATTCAATCGTCAGGCTGTAAGTATTATCGCTCAATATAACTTTGCACCGACCGAATTATCCAGGCAAAATCTTTTGAAGGAGGGGAAAAAACCAGAGACTATATTTGTTACCGGTAATACGGCTATAGATGCACTGAAAACCACAGTACGACAAGACTATTCACACCCTGAGCTTGAATGGGCTATGGGCAGCCGCCTGATCATTATAACTGCACATCGACGGGAAAGCCTTGGTAAGCCCATGCACAATATGTTCAGGGCAATACGCCGTATCATGGACGAGTATTCCGATGTAAAGGCCATTTATCCCATCCATATAAATCCTGTCGTACGAGAAACCGCAGATGAAGAACTAGGTGGTTGTAGTCGCATTCATATCATTGAGCCTCTTGATGTATTGGACTTTCATAATTTTCTTGCACGTAGTTATCTTATTTTGACCGACAGTGGTGGTATTCAGGAGGAAGCACCTTCTCTCGGTAAGCCGGTACTTGTCATGCGCAACACAACAGAGAGACCAGAAGGGATCGCTGCTGGAACGCTCAAGCTCGTCGGAACAGATGAGAAAATGATATACGAAAGTTTCAAGCAACTACTGGACGATAAGGCAGAGTACGAGAAAATGAGTAGAACAAGTAACCCCTATGGTGATGGGTTTGCGTGTAAAAAAATTGCAGATATTCTTTCTGTCAATCAGATCAATCAATAATCTGTATTTATAGAAAGTTTTACTTGTAGGGATAATGGTTATGAAACTTCTTCTTATGGTACCCTATTGCAGTGAAGAGACATATACTGTTGTTTTTGCGAATGTATCAAAACAAACAAATCAACAGTTTCACAAATATTTTCGACTATTCACGGCGGGACTGATTGCCAATGGTCTTGACGTTGTGGTGGGATGCCAGTTTGATGTAAACACTACTAGTACAAACCAACGTGTGATATCTATGCCTGATGAGAGAGTTAATGGTGTCAGGTTTCACTATTTCAAGACATATAACATTCCCATCATTGGTAGAATATGCAAGTTCTTTCAGAGCCTTGTGTATACATTTAGCTTCTGCATGCAAAATAGAGGCACTATAGTGATTTGTGACCCGAATAAAGTTGCCTCAGCCTCCGGTGTAATGATGGGAACAAAACTTGCGAGAGGGAAGCTTGTCTATATTTTGAGTGATTTGCCATCTATCAATACAGGTAGCTTGGAAGAAAAGCAATCTTTACGTCAGAAGTTGGCCGATCTGATCATATCAAAGGCAGATGGATATTATTTTTTCACCAAGTTTATGAACGACTTACTCAATAAACAAAATAAGCCGTATGTTGTAATAGAATGTCTCGTGGATGAGAAACTTGAAAATATCAGATGCAATTTAGCAGATAAGTATCCAACACGTGTAATGATGTATACAGGAGGCATAGTTGCCCATTATGGACTTGAGCAACTCGTTGAGGCATTCGAATTAGCAACAGTTCCGAATACCGAATTGTGGATATATGGTGGTGGCCCTTTCGCCAAAAGCCTGACAGAATTGTGCGCAGGGAAAGATACGGTTAAGTATCTTGGTATTCTTCCTAATGAGCAAATTGTGCGGGAACAAATGAAGGCAACAATCTTGGTCAATCCGCGCCTCACGAATTATGAATATACCAAATATAGTTTTCCTTCAAAGAACATGGAATATATGGTATCTGGGACCCCGACACTTACCACTCGATTACAAGGAATGCCGGAAGAATATAATGCTCATGTGTTTTTTCTTGATAATGAATCCGTAGATGGAATGGCCAAAACAATTAGGGATATCTATTCGCATTCTGATGCTGAACTATATTTGTTTGGACAAGAGACAAAGGAATGGATTTTGCGGAACAAAGGCTATACAGCACAGTTAAGAAAATTTTACGAGCATGTATTGAAGACACTGTAGCACAGAGAAGTATTGCCATATGGAAACTGGGTCAAATTTGAAGCCGATATCGAGGCTACCTGTTGTCGAGTGGATATTCATCGTATTCTGGTGTCAGGATATCCTGATAGACTACTTACTTCAGATATATAGGCGCATTCCGATAATTGGGGATACGTATCAGGCTATAATACCGCTTATATTTTTTTTGCTTCTTATAATTGCTTTGTATGCCAGGCTCAAGATAAAACTTATTGATATCGTCTTTGTCATAATAGCTATATTGCCATGCATCTTTGCACTTGTCCAACATCAGGAGGCAGCCACGAATGAATTGCCTACGTTTTTTCTTAAAGTATTTCCAATGTTTTTTGTAGGCCTGTTCCTCAACGAAGACAAGAAGGTATGGGGAAATTATTCTCTATTTCAGATATTATATATATTAGCGATAGCTAATATAATTGCAAATTTCTTGTATAGTTCATATTACTTATCTTCCCGGGTATTAGAAGGGTATTCAATGACCTGGGCGTATAGTATTCTGCCAAGTGTATTGATGCTAATATATTGGGGTGTGAGGGAGAAACATCTCATTGCAGATATACTAGCTGTTTTTGGTTTCCTCTTGATTTTGAGCTATGGTTCGCGGGGACCGATCGTCTGCGTACTCATATTCGTAATGCTTCTAATTACCATCAATATGGTGAATCGAAGAAAGTACTCGATAATAGTTCTATTTTCCATATTGGTTGTAATTATTATGAATACTAATTATATTTCTCTTATTGCATCATATTTGCAGGTTGCTGTTTCAAGAACTGGATTTAGTACCCGCATTTTTGATATGTTGCTTAGTAATCATATTTTGAATGATACAGGCAGGAATTCTATAAGCGTGGTGTTGCTTTCTGCTATATCGGAGAGGCCGTTGCTTGGTTATGGTTTATATGCCGATAGGTATTTGTCTTCATCTGGTATTTATATTTCTGGGATGTATGCGCATAACTTTGTTCTTGAGTTATGGACTCAGTTCGGAGTGGTTATTGGTAGCCTCATTATCTTCGCAATTGGAGCGCTAGTTATTAATGCAGTTGTTAAAGCAAAAGAAAACCATTCAAGATTATGTGTGTTATTGATATTTATATGTATTGGAGTAGTCAAGCTTTTTATGTCTGGTTCTTACTTGCAGGAACCATACTTCTTTTTACTAATTGGCTATTGCACAAAGATAATAAGAGAAAAACGATCTAGCGGAAGGATAATCAAGCATGCGAATTCTTTGGCTATGTAACGTAGCATTACCTTTTATAAGTATTGATGCAAAATTGCCTATCGTTTCCGTAGGAGGCTGGCTTACTGGCGCGTATGAAGGTATTAAGAATTGTAGTGACATTGTCCTTGGAATCTGTTTTCCCGTTGATATATCTGAACCGGTAAAAAAAGGAACAGTAGAAAATATTACATATTACTGTTTCAGGCGCGGAAACCAAAGATTGACTAAGTATTGTTCTGTATATGAAAGCATATTTAGAGGAATCATTGCTGATTTTCAACCTGATTTAGTACATATTTTCGGTACCGAATATAGTCATTCACTAGCGATGACGCTGGCTTTCTCCAATCCTAAGAGAACAATCATCAACATACAAGGTTTGGTCAGCATTTATTCTCAGCATTTTCGTGCAGACGTTCCATCAAGGTATTTCTATGGGGGGAGCCTACGCAATGTGATTAAATGTGACTCTCTTTTTGAACAGAGAAAGCAGCTTGAGCATAGAGGTCAATTCGAAATAGCCGCTATTAAAAATTGTGGACATATTATTGGAAGAACTGATTGGGATAGGGCTTGTACAGAACAGATTAATCCTACAGCAACGTACCATTTTTGTAACGAGACGCTTCGTCCGGTTTTTTATGAAAATCAATGGCAATATGAAAAATGTGAACCATTTTCCATTTTCGTCAGTCAAAGTGCGACGCCAATAAAGGGGATTCACTATCTTTTCCGTGCAATGCCAGAAATTTTACGACAATGTCCTAAAGCAAAGATTTATACTACTGGTAGGAGCCCATTTAAAACTCCTTGGTATAAACGTTCCAACTATGAGAAATATCTTATGAGACTTATGGAGGAAGGTAGATTCAAAGATAAGGTGTCCTATTTGGGATCTCTAAATGAGGAGCAAATGTGTAACCAGTATTTAAAGTCAAATGTATTTGTCTCATCTTCTACTATTGAGAATTCACCGAATTCTGTAGGCGAAGCAGCTGTCTTGGGGATGCCATTAATATCATCAGATGTTGGTGGCGTTAAAAGTTTAATCGAACATAATGTAAGTGCATATTTATATCAGCATGATGCGCCGTATATGCTGACATATTATGTGTGTAAAATATTTTCCGATACAGAAAGAGCAATCAAGCTTGGTAAGACTGCTAGACTGCATGCACGTAAAACATATGACAGCCAATCAAATGCAGAGAAATTGATAAGAATCTATAGAGAGATATTATCGTGAAAATACTGCATCTATGTCTTAACGGACCCTATACGGATAACTGGGGTTATCAGGAAAATATACTACCAAAATATCATAGGCTTGCTGGAAACAATGTAACTATTATTGCTCCGAATATCAAGCATCTTCCATCGGGAGAGATCGTAGGGGTGGACGGTGGGATAAGTTACACAGAAGATGGCGTAAAAGTTATCCGCATAGCTATGAAGATACTGAAATCAAAAAAACTTACTAATCTGTTGATGCCATACCCAATTTATGAGATTCTCTATAAGGAAAAGCCTGATTTTATCATGGTCCATGGGTTGATGGGAAGCATATCTGAGCTTTCCGTAAAAAGGTATGTTAGGAATTGCAATCCCAAATGCGTTGTCTGTGCTGATTTGCACCAGGATTACATTAACAGTGCGGGGGAGGTCACTTCAATAAAAGCTGCACTGATTAACTATTATTATAAGTACATCAATAAGTTGATGTACCCAGTATATAAAAGAGTTTTTTGCATTACCCCAGGCTGTATGGAGTATGCTAAAAGGTATTATCATGTGCCGCAAGAAAAGCTCGAATTACTTCCTCTTGGATGTGATCCACACATAACTGATTTCACAAGAAAGAATCAAATCCGACACAACGTAAGAGAAAAATATAATATCAACGATAAAGATATTTTAATCGTCCATGGTGGGAAAATTATACCTCGTAGAAAAACCATGGAGCTTATCGATGCTGTCGCCTCGTTAACGGACCGGAGGTTAAAGCTTATCATCTTTGGTGGCATAGATGATGAATGTACTCCATTGTTGGAAAAAAGAATGCAGCAGTATGAATCGTGGCTCCGATACGCGGGGCATCTTGAGCAGAAAGACTATTATGATATCTATTTGTCATCAGACATTGCAGCGTCCCCGGGAGGACAATCCTCTATCTGGCAAGAAGCGATAGGATGTGGCCTGCCGTTGCTTATTTATAGATGGAATGGTGTTGAATATTTGGATAGAGGTGGCAATATCGCCTTCATTGAGAGCCAAGATAGTGCCGCAATTAAACGAGGAATTGAGGGTATGCTTGAGGACAGTAAGTATATTGAAATGGCTGAAGCCGCAAAGAAAAAGGCGGCGCCTTTCTTTTCTTATGAAAGAATTGCGCAACAAGTGCTTGATAGTAGTACGAAATGAGAAACCTATGGATAAATACATATTGATGATCACTGGCGGTACTGGCTCCTTTGGTAACGCCGTACTGCGGAAGTATATGGACAATGATGCCATATCGGAAATCCGCATCTTCAGTCGGGACGAGAAGAAACAGGACGACATGCGTCATCTCTATCAATCTGAGAAGATTAAATACTATATCGGCGATGTGCGGGACTTTAGAAGCGTGAAGGCTGCAATGCAAGGCGTCGATTACGTTTTTCATGCCGCTGCATTGAAGCAGGTTCCTTCCTGCGAGTTCTATCCCGTTGAAGCTGTGAGGACCAATATCCTAGGAGCCGACAATGTGCTCACCGCTGCGATAGAATGTGGGGTAAAGCGGGTTATCGTGCTCAGCACCGACAAGGCCGTTTATCCCATAAACGCCATGGGAATGTCCAAGGCCCTCATGGAAAAAGTAATGATAGCCAAGTCTCGCGATCTCGATGAGAAGAAACAGATTGTCTGCGGGACACGCTATGGAAACGTCATGGCTTCCAGAGGGTCGGTCATTCCTCTTTTTATCGAACAAATTATGACCGGAAAGCCCATCACGATCACTGATCCTGAAATGACGCGGTTCATGCTACACTTGGATGAAGCCGTGGAGCTTGTCGAGTACGCCTTCGAAAACGCGCACAACGGCGACATATTCGTTAAGAAAGCCCCTGCCTGTACCCTGGCTGACTTGGCGCAGGCCCTCAAGGAATTGCTGGAAGCGGATACCGAAGTGCGGGTAATTGGAACCCGTCACGGCGAAAAAGTCTACGAAACGCTCGTGAACCGGGAAGAGATGGCCAAGGCGATGGATCTGGGCGACTATTATAGAGTTCCTGCCGACACCCGCGATTTGAATTATGACAAGTACTTCAGCGCTGGGAACGAAAAAGTCAAGCAAACAGTTGAGTATACTTCCCACAACACGTGGCGGCTCGACGTGGAGGAGACGAAGAAACTCCTGATGACACTCGATTCTGTCCACGAAGCGCGCAGACAGCGAGGCCTTGAATGAAGGTTCTCGTAACGGGAGCATCCGGCTTTGTCGGGCAAAATCTTTCCATAAGGCTTTCGCGCGAAAGCGATATAGCCGTACTTCCCTTCGATATCGATAATACGCACACTGAGTTGATCGATGCCCTTTCGAAGGCCGACGCCATTATTCATTTGGCCGGAATAAACCGGCCTCTGAATCCCTCCGAATTCATGACAGGAAACCTGGGCTTGACGTCGGCAATTGCCGATGAACTTGAAAAGATGAAGAGGCCCTTACCCATCATCTTTTCCTCTTCGATCCAGGCAGAACAGGACAACGAGTACGGGAAGAGCAAGCGGGCCGCGGAGGAAAGGCTAAAGACCTATGCCGAAAAGACGGGCGCGGCGGTGAGAATTTTCCGCTTTGCCAACATATTCGGCAAGTGGTGCAGACCGAACTACAATTCCGCCGTCGCAACGTTTTGCTACAATATTGCCCATGATTTGCCGATCAGCATTCGCGATCCCCAAGCTCCCTTGCGCTTGCTCTATATCGACGATGCCGTCGAGGCCATACTCCGTGAACTGTGGGCACAAAAGACAGGCTTTGCGTATTGCCAGGCCGAACCGGTCTACGCGACAAGCGTCGGCGAAGTGGCCGGTATGATTCAATCAATCCACGATTCACGAAAGAAAGCCGTTGTCGGCGATTTTTCCGATGCATTCTACAAGAAACTCAATACGACCTACCTTAGCTACCTCGATGTCCCTGATCTTGAAACGACACCGGAGCTTAAGTCCGACGAACGCGGATGGCTTTTTGAGTTGATAAAGTCCGATTGCGCCGGCCAGATTTTCGTCTCGACCACGAAACCGGGCAAGAAACGGGGTAACCACTATCACGACACGAAAGTCGAAAAATTCTGCCTTATCAAAGGCAGGGCACGAATATCCATGCGAAAAGTGAATGGTACGGAACACTACGCTTTTGACGTTGATGACAAGATCATACGTATCGTCGATATCCCTCCCGGCTATACCCATTCACTTGAAAATACGGGAACAGAGGACTGCATCGTCCTTTTCTGGGCGAACGAGATAATGAATCCAGCTCATTCCGACACCTACAGGCTGGAGGTTTGAATGAAAGATAAGCTTAAAGTGATGACTATAATCGGGACGCGACCGGAGATAATCCGGCTTTCCGAAGTGATACGGGCCTGCGACAGGAGCTTCGAGCATATCCTTGTCCACACGGGCCAGAACTGGGACTACACGCTCAACGAAATATTCTTCAAGGACCTTGACCTGAGGGCTCCAGACCGCTACCTCAACGTTGTCGGCGATGACCTTGGCGAGACCATGGGGAACATCATCTCCACATCGTACAAACTGTTCCGGGAAGAGAAGCCCGATGCGCTCCTGATTCTCGGCGATACAAATTCCGCCTTGTGCGCGATCCCGGCAAAGCGCCTCAAAATTCCCATTTTCCACATGGAAGCGGGCAACCGCTGTTTTGACCAGAACGTGCCGGAGGAAATAAACAGGAAAATCGTCGACCACATCGCGGACATCAACCTCCCCTATACGGAACATTCGAGGCGGTATCTGCTGTCCGAGGGATTCCGTAAGGAACATATCTTTGTCACCGGCTCGCCAATGGCAGAGGTTATCCATAAAAACAAGGCGAAAATCGAATCATCGAAGGCGCTTGAAGAGTATGGCGTCCAGAAGGGGGATTATTTCGTCTTGAGCATGCACCGCGAGGAAAACATCGATATCGAGTACAAGTTCAACGAGCTTATTACAGCCCTGAACAGCCTTGCGGAACGATATAATCTCCCCATCGTGTTTTCGACACATCCCCGAACGTGGAAGCGTCTCGAAGCCAACCACACCTCCCTAAATCCGCTCATTCATAGCGTAAAGCCGTTGGGGTTTACCGATTATTGCCGCCTTCAGTGCGATGCCAAGTGCGTCATTTCGGATTCGGGAACCTTGAGCGAGGAATCTTCCATCCTCGGATTCCCCGCTGTTCTGCTGCGTAATTCGACTGAACGGCCGGAAGTGCTCGACAAGGGAACTATTGTTATTGGCGGCTACACGGCGGAAACGCTGCTGCAATCGGTCACTATGGCAATGGACTTGTTCGATGGCGAGGACAGGCGCCCTGGGGATTACAGTGATAGCAATGTTGCTGACAAAGTCGTCAGGATAATACAGAGTTATACGCCGATAATAAATAAAATTGTATGGAACAAGTGACATTTATGCAAAATTACTGGTTCCAGGAACAAGATAGCGAAAATAAAAGAAGGCGAGGAGTGCTTTTCTCTAATTTTGCAAAAGCTGTAGCAAATTTTGTTTAAACGGTTTTACGAAGCAAAGGAGATGAAAATTGAGGCAACAAAACAACAGTTGATAGAATTTCTGGAAAGTCATGTGTTAACGCCAGTAGAGTATCACATTGGTGCCGATGAAACCATCAAAAGAAAAGTCAGAGCGACAAGAATGCATCTGAATAATTTGAGATCGGCGGAAGAGGTTGAAAATTTTTTTTGGAATACCATGGCATCGGATCATGGGATAGACAGCTATACAAGAATCGTAAACGTGCAATACACCCCGTGCTGACAGATTGGTAGAATCGAATATCCTTTCTGGGAAGGGAGGGATCATCGATGTACCTAAGAAAAGATCGGACCATCTATCTCGTAGCCGGAATCACCGACATGAGAAAACAGATCAACGGACTCTCGGCAATCGCGCAAAGTAAACAGCCAGAAGAAGTCTTCTCAGGAGCGTATTTCGTATTTCTTGGGAAGACAAGAAAAGTCATGAAGATCCTGTACTGGGACAAGAGCGGCTTCTGCCTGTGGATCAAAAGGCTCGAAGAGGAAACCTTTCCGTGGACGAGAAAGCAGAAAGGCATCCTGGAAATCGAGCACGATAAATTCAAGCTTCTGCTGCGGGGGATCGATATATTCCGGGAACACCGAAAGCTTGCATATTCTGCTGTGGCATAAGTGATTTCAGGCCTAAAACAGGGCATTTCGTGCTATACTGCCCTGCATGGTGAGCGAGCTTGAAACCCTTCCTGATGATGTTGTCAGCCTCAAAAAGATTATCGCGGAACAGGCTGCCGCCATTAAGGGATTTCAAGAAAAGCTGCGTGCCGAACAAGAGAAATACGCGGTGCTGCAACGGCTCATATTCGGCCCCAAGAGCGAAAAGCGCCAGAAAGAGAATCCAAAGCAGGATCTGTTATTCAACGAAGCCGAAACCTTCTTCGCTACCCCTAACCGAACGCCGGCGACGGTAACGGTCAGTCAGCACGAGCGAAAGAAAGCGGGAAGGAAGCCCTTCCCGGAGGATCTCGAGCGGAACGAAATCGTCCACTCTTTAAGCGACGAAGAGAGAACGTGTCCTTGCTGTGGGGCATTACGGCCTGAGATCGGTGAAGACCGGAAGGAAGAGCTCCGGCTCATTCCCGCCAAGGCGGTGATCGACGTCCACGTCATGAAGAAATACGGGCCCTGTCCCTGCAAAGGGTGTCAGGGAACCGAAGGCTCGCCGATCATTCAGGCTCCGGGGAATGCGAAGATCGTCCCCGGTTCCAGGTTCTCGAATGGGACGATCGCGTTTTTCCTTACGAGCAAGTTTGTCGACGCGCAACCCTTCTACCGCATGGAAGGGATTCTTTCACGCTGGGGCGTGGACACCGGGCGTTCAACCTTGTGTTCGCTGGCCATGAACGCAGGGCGCGCGGTAGGCGATCTGGTGCAGGCAATTCGCGATGATCTAAGGGCTTCGCCCGTGATCGGGATGGATGAAACGCCGGTGCAGGTGCTGCACGAAAAGAACCGGAACGCCACGGCAAAGTCGTATATGTGGGTGGCGTCCGGATTCTCAGGAGGGAAGAAGCTTCTCTTCTTCCACTACCACCCGACACGATCAGGGAGTGTGGCGACTGAATTCTTGAAAGGCTACTCTGGCTATCTTCAAACGGATGGCTATTCAGGCTATTCGCAGGTAGGTGAAGCTCCGGGGATTATCCATGTTGGCTGCATGGCGCATATCCGAAGGAAGTTCTACGACGCTGACAAGGTTTCTGGCGGCTCAGGGGAAGCAGCCGACATGCTCGCTTTGATCGCCACGCTTTATCATAACGAAGCGCTTCTGCGACAACGGTATGAGAGCAAAGAGTTCGATGAAAGTTCATTTATTGCTGAACGAAAACGGCTGCAGGAGCCGCAGCTTGCGGCAATGTATGAATGGCTTACCTCACGAAGCCAAAGCGTAACGCCCTTGAGTGGTCTTGGAAAAGCGATTT
>Ga0074197_1002859_pt1 | contig 11291 bp, 10 predicted proteins | sample EPASupsiteSAE305_FD_64526 | JGI IMG/M metagenome (GOLD analysis project Ga0074197, IMG submission 64526) | Bioremediated contaminated groundwater microbial communities from EPA Superfund site, New Mexico - SAE3-05 reassembly with SPADES | ecosystem: Environmental > Aquatic > Deep subsurface >...
GACAACTGAACGCCTGCGCCGCACTACAGCCAATCCTCGTCGCTTTTTTTTAATTCTAAAGTCAGCTCGCCTATTACGCGCTTGAGCTTTGCATCCTGCCGGAGCAACTGTTCCTCGGCTCGAGCCGTGTCCTCAAAGGACTTGCCCATGTTGGACAGGAACCGGTCGCGCCATTGGTAGTACTGGGCCTGGCTAATCGCGTTTTCAGCGCATAATTAGGCTACGGGTCGGCCATTGAGCCCCTGCAATACGATTTCAGCTTTGGATTTGGAATCCCATTTCCTGCGTACCATGACTATACCCTCCGGTGCAGGCATAGTCTTCTATTTCACGCTTCATTCCTTGATGGGGAGCAGGATACGACTCACTTTAGTCATGCCAGTTTGGTTAGACAATTTGTTTTGGAGGCATGAACCCAAAACAATCTTGAAGGTTTTAATTGTTGGCTAAAAACATCACTCCCCGCGTTGTTTTCGCGGGGAGTGTTTTGTCCGAAACTATCCTCTGGTTTGATATCAGGCCGGGAAAACCTGCATGGGTCAGTGCCGGCAAAAACCGCGGCAATCCGGAGGCATGTAAGCCATTTTGACGCCATTATTCCTCAGAAACTCCCTGACGTCATTTTCGCGTTTTCCTCCCAACGGGACACAGCCGGCTGAAACACCGGCTCCGCACAACACGGCGGGAGCGTCAGTAAAAGGAAAAAATGCGCCCGCGGCAAAAACCGAGCCGCGAGAGTCGTGCCCGCATTCCGTGGCGCGTTCCACCGCCACCCTGGCGGCTTCAAAAGTGGATGGGCCGCCGCCGACTCCTATAAGCGCCCCATTTTTGGCTATAGAGACTTCGTTCCCGCCGTGATTAGAACTGAATGCCGTGGCCCAGGATATAATCAAGTCGTCCAATGCGTCGGGCAGGAAAGCGCCGCCATCAAGGGAAACAGCTCCGATGTCCAGCACATAGTTCGCTGGCACCTGGCGAAGGAATCCTCCGCGCACAAAGCGGTAATCATGCTTTGATTTTTTAAGAAAAGGAGCCGCAAGCGCCGCATTCGAGAATAACTTGCGCCCCTGGCGCTTGCCTAAGAGGGCGACAGCCTCGGGTGAAAAGCCGGGAGAGAGTATTATGTCCAGCATCCACGAGGCATCCGCCAATTTCGCGGCGCGTTTGTCGCTTTTGAAAAGGATGCCTGCCAACGCGGCATCCACCGGGAAATTCACCACCACCTCTCCGCCCCAGATGGAACGCGGATTTCCGAACAAAGCTCTTTCCACTGCTTCGGCGGCGCTTGTCCTGCTTAGGCCGAGCCCGCAGGGATTGCCGTGCTTCGCCGCCACGCAAATATACGGAACTCCGGCTGTGTTTCGCCTGCATGACTCGGCGACAAGGCATAAGGTCTGCACAATGCAGTCAGCATCCGCTGCATTGGTAAAACAAGGGGCTTCGCCACTGACACGGTCGAAATTGCAAAACGAAAGCGCATCGTAGTCCTCGTTTGGACAACAAAAGACCTCCGCGGGAACCTGGTAGGGGTTCTCCCCGTTCAGCAATCCGTACGCGAAACGGCCGGGTAGGACATCATACCCGCCGGTCGCAGACGCAAGCCTGGCATAGTGACGGGAAATTTAAAATAGGTTTTGCCGATCAGTTCTTGCCTGAACGCCGGGTCTATATCGCCGTGGGCCGACACCTGCGCGACGACTTTTTCCATGTCCGCGATGGACATTACAGGGATTCTTCCGCCTTTAGCCGCCAGCGCCAGCAGCGTGCGTCCGCCGATGTCATTCCCTTTCTCCAGCGGATATGGCAAAACGTAAACGAGCTCAATCCTCGGCTCCTCGGACGCAGTAAGGGCGGCTTCCACGCGGGGGTGCAAAGTCGGCGGAAAACCGTAGTCCTTTTTAACCCCGGTAAAATCCGCCATATCCGTAACAGGCAAGCCGGCCCCGGACAATACCGAGACGGTTTCGCGTGACGCTACTATTTCCCAACCGGCTTTTATAAGAACGGATGCGAAAAGTTCTGCCTTCGAAGTGTCGTTCAGTGAAAAGAGGGCTGCTTTTTTCATGAGGCATCCTTTGATTGGATCTCAAACACTATCGAAGTATAATCTGCGGGACATCTGGCGCGTATTTTTTCATTTCCCCCGCGCCATGACAGCATCAGAGGATAAAGAGTATAAAACACCGCGGGGCAGAAAAAACGTCTCCCCCACAAGTGGGAGTATTGGTTGAATACTAATTTCAAGCCCGGTCGATACTGCCTGGGGCAGTGACCCTCCACGCGCAGCAGTTCTAAAACTATTTTCCGGTCGAATACATCCTTCGGCTTTCCAATCATATGGAAAAACCAGTTCGCAATATTGATTAAAGGGCTCAAGAGCTGAGGTTTTGCGCTGAGACGCCAATATGTCTTTCCCGCTGTGCCAGGACACGACAGTTCAACCTCGCTTTTCCCGTCCGGCCGGCCATTGTACAGCAAGCTTAGGTACTGCGGATAAATTTGGAAGAACAAATCGGGACAGACCCCTTCCGGAACAAGCTCCTCAAGAGAGAATTCCTCGCCGCACTTCCTGCAAAAAAAACATGAGGCGTTGAATTGGGCTACGGACACTTTCATGGTGCCTGTTTTGGCGGAGAGGGACGAACACGCAAAAGAGGTATTGCTCACAATGCCTCCTCTTTTTCCACAACAAAAGCACTCCCGGTCCTGGCGCAGGTAATCTCGACACGCCCGGTTGCCTGCAATGTATCCAGTCCGGCTAGCAATGCCGGGAACAAGGCCGGGCATAATGGATTTTCGCCGATAGTAAAATGCGCTCCTTTGCCCAGAGAATATGAACAACGCGCGACATTGGCGATGATTTCGGCACTGATCAGGTCGGGCGTGCCGGCTTTCGCAAGAAACACTGGCCCTCCAGGGGAAGCGCATTGGCAGATGACATCATCCTTGGCCATACGCCAGCGAAAACTGGCCCCTTGGGTAAAGGACATCCAGTATGGAACAAGCGCGAAATACGCATAAGGGCATAAGTTTTCCGGCAACAACTTAGACAAGGGCAATGAACCGTCCCAGACACGCTTTCCGCAGGAAGAACACGAGCCCTTGATACGGCACCGTAATTGTGGAAGCTGTTCACATAGCCGCATGTTTTTTCCTCCCCATGCCATTTCCATAGTTTTCGAGCAGCCAAAGCACGGCATCTTTAACGCTGTTCTCCGGAGGGATATAAGAAAATCCAAGTTTTTCTATTGCGGAACCGTCAAATACCGGCCGTAGCGCCGCAAATTTTACAGTCGAACGGGTGACAGGAAGATTTGCCGCGCCAAACTTTTCAATAAAATCGCAAAGAATGCCCGCAATGTATGCGGCAGGCATCGGGATATTGAATATCGGCCTCTCAATCCCCGCAACGGACTGCACCTGCCTTATAAACTTTTTCAAAGGCCAGTTTGCGGAACAAAGTACATACCTCTGACCTGAAACGCCTTTTTGCATAAGAAGTTCGATCGCGGAGGCGACATCGCGAACGTCCACGAAGCCATAGTTGGTATCCAGGGAAAGCGGCAGTCGCGACTTGATAAAACCAAGGATGAATGTGCCATTGGGCGAAGGGCCGATATCGCCAGGACCTATTACGGGAGTAGGATTTACGATTACAGTTCGCAAACCCGTGCGCAAGGCGAATTCCCGGCACACTTCTTCGGAGCGATGCTTGCTTATCCCGTAAGGCAAATCATCTTTTTCGAAATCGTATATGCTGTTCCCATCGAAATGTCCGCCAGAAGTTCTGTTGATAAGCGCCCGCATGGAAGAAACCATGACAAAGCAATCAACGGAAGGCAATGCATTCAGCAGAACCCGTGTGGAGTCAACATTGGAATTTATTATCCGGTCCCGGTCCCGCGAAGTCCGGTTAGGATGCATGGCGGCGGAGTGAATAACAGCATCCGCGCCTGCAAGGGCAGACTTCAGTGTGTCTGGATCATCCCAGTCTACCCTATGCCAGGTCTGTCCGTTGCCGGAAGAACCTGCGGCAGAGCGGGAAAGGCACTTCACTGCATAGCCCTGCCGCAGCAATGCTTCTACCGTGTGGCGGCCAACAAAACCGGAAGCTCCGGTGACGGCGATGGTCTTTATCATAACTAAAACTTAAGCCATGTTTTTATATTATCCGGCAAGAAGCTTAAGCTATAGCTCAAATCGCCCATTTGCCCGCAATTATAGCACTTCTTTGCGCGAGCCAGTTCCGCGAACGCGTCTTTAAGCGGACGGCCATTGATTTTGACAAAATATCCCTCCCGGTCATAAGCTCTGGGACAGAGATAAAGCCTGTCGTCGGTATTGAAAAACACGGCCATATGCCCCCACAAACACCTCGGGATTTTGTGTTTTTTCACAGCCGCCAGTTTCTCCGCGGACATTTCGCCTTCAATTAAAATATCCTGCGGATTGCATGGCCAGTTCAGGACTTGGTTTATGGCGCCATCCTTGGAAGTTATCGGCTCGCCGCGCTGCTTCAGCGCGCGGAGATACGCGACAAGTTCCCGGATATGCTGCGGGAAACCGGTTTTCTCGTCACACCCGGTTTTCTGCGTGCCGGTATCCAATGCATACACAAAATTGACATTCGTGCCATACTTCCTGGCCATGGAAGCCAAATGAGAAATATCCTCTTTGGTGGTTTTGCTATTGAGAACTCCGTGGATCCTGGTATTTATGCCACTCCTATACATGATATCCAGGGCCGCTACGGCACAGTCATATGCCCCTGCGCCACGGTTGGCATCCGTAGTTTCTTTAGTGCCATCGATGCTGACGCAAATGCTGTAACATTTCTTAAGCGCATCGATATGTTTTGCCACCATGAATCCGTTGGTTGCCATGGAGCATACGGCCCCGCGCTGCACTATGCGGTCGATAAGCTTTGGAAGGTCCGGGTGCAATGTCGGCTCGCCTCCCTGCAAATCTATTTCCTTGGTGCCCATATCTATAAACTGGTCAATGTAGCTGAGCAGTTTCTCCGTCGGAAGGTCGATGTTCTCCCGGCCCGGCAAATTGGCGAAACAATAAGAACACTTCAGATTACACCTGTTGGTTATTCCAAACGTAACCAATACCGGCGTAGGAGCTCCCCCGAGCTTATACTTTGCATATTTAGGCAAAATGCCCGCGGCTAGCTTTACTTTGGCTAACAACTTTGATTTTCCAGAATTCATCATCCTCTCCAGGCAAATATAAATGCCCCTAAAGCTAATGGATACTTATGTTTCCCCCTGCCAGACATCAACCCCGCATATTTTTGCGGGTGTCCTCCAGCTTCTGCAAATAATGTTTTTTTCCCCCTCAAAACTTTTTTCGCCTTACCAGACTCTGTTAAGCATTTTAGTCAAATAAAAAGCGGGATATATTAAAAAGTCTTTCGTCTTCGCAAAGCGGAAGATAATACAGACAGAAACTGCCTTGCCCTCACTTTTCTTAAGGTGTATGTCGCTTGATCTTTTGGGAAACTCAGTCTTTTCGCGACTGTGTAACTACGGGCCCATCCTTGGCAGTTTCCTGCTTTTCTGACCTCTTTACATTACTAGATCTATCGCTTTCCGTCTAGTCAGTGTCCTATGCTCCTTCTCACGCCTCTCCTGTGGCCTCTCCGCCTGTCGTCCTTCGTGCATCTTGTCAAGGCCGCATTCAAGCAGGTCCCGTGCGGTGTCGGATCGAAGTGCCTATCGCCCCTTTATATGCTCGCCTCAGTTCATCCGAGCGGCAATCCGCCACCAGGCAGGCTTCAACTTTTATCCGGCGGTTGAACCGCCCTGTCTTCCCGAGGGCTTCAAAATCATCACCCCGCAATGATATCGCGGGGTGACGGTTTGTTCAATGTGTCTGTTTTGCTTATGCTAGCCCGGGAAGATTTGCATCCGGCAGTGTTTGCAGTCGAATTCGGCTCTGAGGCGTTTCCCGTGTTCGTCCACAAGAAACAGCGGGGTGTTCCTGCCCGGATTGCACAGGTTCAGGCTTCGTCTTATGCAATAGCGGCAGGTCATCAGCGGGAAGCGGGCATCCTTCGGATTGACCTTTTCCGCCCATGCCTCCACGTCCTTTATCCCCGCGCGCCGGTAAAAGTCCTCCGCTGCCCTGTTGGCGCAGTTTTCGTTCGCCGCTATATTTCCGCTCAGCGCACCGGCGGGCGTCTTTATCGGAGCCGCCTCCTCGCGCGTGAACGCTGTTTCCCGCGCCACAAGGTGCGCCTGCAACGCCTTGCGCCGCAATTCGTTCAGCGCGGACGGGGGAGCGAACGGCGGTTCTCCCTTGATGGATATAGTCCCCGCCGTGAATATTGTTCCTCCCAGCTTGGAGAGGTGGGTCCTTACAGCCCTGCCCGCCTGTTCAGGATCGCGCGGTTTTTCGAAAGCGCACTTGCTGTCCGCTTCCGATATCGCGCCGTCCGCGTCGCTCAGCCGGAGCCTGAGCATCCCGTTTCCGGCCTCGAATTCCATATCAAGCGGTATTCTGCGCGTTATTTCCGCCTGCTTGAGCGCGCGTTTGTATGCGCTGTCCAGATTTCGTGAAACCAGAGCCCCTTCCGGCGGCGAGGGTGGATGGTCCAGCGTATAACGCTTGCCCTCGGCGGCGGTTATATAAGCTCCGCTGAGCGTGCCGTCCGGCATGATGAAGGTCACGCCGTCGCCGGGGACAAGTTCGGTTCCGCAGTCCAGCTTGAATGTAAGGCCGCGTACGCGCCGGGCACGGCCCAGCGGTTCACCCGCGTTTTTGGGAGTGAAATGCGAGGCCATGTCCTTGTCCGGGCCGTCAGCGAAGTAAGTGGTGAATCCGCGGTTGAAAACCTTCGCGGGGTCCGGCCTGAAGTCCGTGGATACCTCGCCGGAAGAGGCTTTTTTCAGCCCCCGGCGTTTTATTATCCCGTCCAGTGTCCGGCGGTAGTGCAGGACAGTAGTCCTGATATAGTCTTCGTCCTTCAGGCGGCCTTCTATCTTGAAGGAGGTCACTCCGGCGTCTATAAGGGATTCCAGCTTTTCGGTAAGGTTCAGGTCCCGCAGGCAGAGGGCGTGGAGCGGGCGGCCTACGGGCTTCCCGCTGCCGTCTTCAATGCGGTAAAGCTTTCGGCAGGGCTGGGCGCATTCCCCCCTGTTCGCGCTTCTCCCGCCCATGGACCAGCTGAGGAAGCAGCGTCCGCTGTAGCAGACGCAGAGCGCGCCGTGGATAAAGGCCTCGAGCTCTATGTCCTTTGCCGTGTCGCGAATGCGCTTTATCTCCGGCAGGGACAGTTCCCTCGCCAGTATGGCGCGCTTGAACCCTGCCTTCTGCAGAAACAGCACCCGCTCTGGCGAATCGTTGTGCATCTGCGTGCTGGCTATAAGCGGCAGGGGCGGCAGTTTCTGACCGCAGAGACCGAAATCCTGCACAATCAGCGCGTCAACCCCGGCGCCGTAAAGCTCCGTCGCAAGCGCGGCAGCCTCCGGCAGTTCCTCGTCGGAAAGTATAGTGTTTAGCGTGGCGTAGACCTTCACGCGGTACTGGCGCGCGTATGCCGCCAGCGAGGCTATGTCCGCCAGCGCGTTGCCGGCGGCCTTGCGAGCGCCGAATTTTTCCGGGCCGATGTAAACCGAGTCGGCCCCGCAGTCGATGGCGGCCTTGCCGCAGGCAAAGTCCTTTGCCGGGGCCAGCAGTTCAAGATGGGTCTTCATCAGGCAGCGAAATCCCTGATGCTGACGGTATGGTATCTGGTCCCGGCCGGATAGTTTTCCCAGCGGTTGGTGGAGGTGGATATTTTTATTTCCTGCGCCTGTTTAACCGCTTCGTCCTGTCCGGCCTGAGCCTGGGGAGGCTGCTGCGGGGGCTGTTCTTTCTTGGCCTGTCTTCCCGCGCAGCCGGCTATAACCGCCACAGCTAGCGCGCATATGCCCGCGAAACCGAATTTCCACAGCGCGGATGTGTCCTTCTTCGAAGCGCCTGTTTTTGCGGCCATCAATTCCAGTTTCTTACGCATGGTTCTCTCCTTTAAGGTTCCTGTCGGTCGCGGGGCCCTGGGCGGGACTGCCCGACCTCATATCCTTTTCTTCACTATCCAAAGCTTCGGCTATAGCCTGCCTGTTTTCAAGTTCCGAGGCAAGCAGAATCTTGCGCGCCAGGCCGTAGCACTTGCCGGCCATTTCAGCGTTGCCGTCAAGCGCGGCCAGCCGCCCCAGATTCCACGCCCAGAGCGGGTTGGCCCCGTCCAGCCGTCCGGCTTTTTTGAAAAGGGCCGAGGCTCCGTCAAAATCGCTTGAGGCGAAGGCCCTTATTCCCCTGTGCACTAAGCCGTAGGCGTCCCGGCGCAGCATCTCCGGGGAGAAGAAATCGCAAAGTCCGGCTTCCATCGCCGCGTGCTTTTCCGGCGGAGTGCCGGCCACCGCCGCCTTGACCGTTTCGAGCGCGGTCAGCATGGCCAGGGCAAAATTTTCGTAGCCCTGCCTGCCCTCCAGCATGGCGGTTTTAAGAAGCGCCTGAAAATTTGCGACGCGCAGGTCCTTTGATGTTTTCGCGTATTTAATCGCTATCGGGTATTCCGCCGCCAGTTCGTCCATGAAGGCGTAGACCGCGTCCGCCGAATAGGCCGTCATCTTGCAGCAATTGAGATAGGCGTCCTCAAGCTGGTCCGGGGGGGACTGCCTGAGCGTGTCCGCTATGGCCAACAGCAGGCGGTTTATCTGCGAGGCCAGCAGTTCGTCCTCGAATCCGGCGTCGCCGTCCCGTACCAGTCGCTTGCGCGCGCGGGACAGGGCCTCGAGTATGCCGTCCCTGTCAGCGGGTTTGGAGGCTCTGACCCGGATGGCCGGGCGACCGGTCCCTTCGGAATATTTCTCCGGCGTTTCAGCGTTGAACCCGGTTTGCGCCAGCAGCGTCAGCAATACTCCCTGCGGAGGGCAGAACAGATGTTCCATGCCCGGCGTTTCGGAGCCGTAAATCCATTCAAGCGAGGCCTGCTTCATGGCCTCGTCCCCATTGGTGAAGTTTTCTGCCGCGGTTTCGATGTCCGGCAGTTCCAGCAGGAGCTTCCCCCCCGGCTTGAGGGTGCGGTAGCATTCCGAGAGGAAATATACGCTCTTGAAAAAGCCGAGGTGTTCTATCAGCTGCCCCGCATATATCTCGTCGAGGGAGGCGTCCTCGAGGCCGGAGAAATCCCATGCCTGCATGACCATGTCCGCCACAAGGGAGTCCTTGGCGTCGGCGTTTATCCAGCCCGGCCTGTAGTCCCTTCCGCACCCGATGTTCAGGCGTTTCATCTTTTCCCCTTGAAGAAACCCCACAGATCCCGTTTGGAGCGTATCGTCCTGTTCATGGTCCTGCGGGCTTCCATGAAAAATCGTTTGAACGGGTTCGCCAACTCTTCCTTGAAAATCTTCTGCTCTATCTTGTAGAAGCACATCGGGTCGTTATGATAATGGCCCGTCAGCATGTGTGACATCTCGTTGCAGCCGCCCTTGCAGGAGAGCCTGAATTCGCATCTCGAGCAGTTCTTGCCCAGTTCCAGCGGGTCGAAATCGCGGTTGTAGGCGAAGCATTTCGGGTCGTTCCATATCTCCGCCACGCTGCGTTCCCTTACGCTGGCTTCCACGGCCAGGCTGTTCATGGAGAGGCAGCCCTTCACTCCGCCGTCGCTCTGTATGCCCAGCACGCTTATCCCCGCCTGACAGCCCTGCCATTCCTCGCACAGCATCAGGTTCGGGATTATGTAGGAGTTATAGCCCAGGTCGTGCGCTCCGATAACCGGCAGCTGTTTGGGCGTGTACATTTTCTTCAGCGTTCCGAGGAACACACCAACGGAGTAAAACTCCTCCTCGTTCAGAAGGTTCGTGCGGGCGAAGCGGTCTCCCTCGGCCCCGGCGGTCTGCACCTGCCATGCTATCCCGCGGTTGAGCAGCATGTCTCGCAGTGCGGCAAGCTGGCCTATGTTCTTCTTGTGTATGGTGGTTATAACGCTGACGGGCAGGCCCGCGGCCGAGGCTTTGTCTATGAAGGCCCACGCTTTTTCAAACGCCCCTTTCGCGCCGCGTATCTGGTCGTGCAGGGCGGGGTCGGCGGCGTCTATGCTGACGGCCACCGCGCGCGGGGAAAGGGCCTTCAGCTTCTCTATGGCGTCTTTCGGCGCGACCGTGCCGTTCGTGATTATGGAAAGCTCCATCCCGTTGGAGCGTATGCGGGAGGCCACCTCGTGCCAGTCCGCCCGCATGAAGGGTTCTCCCCCCATAAGGGCCACGCCGAGGCATCCCGCTTCCTTCAGCCCGTCGCAAAGCCGCATGGCTTCCTCGTGGGAGAGTTCGGCCTTTCGCGCTTTCCCCGCGGAAGAGCCGCAGTGTTCGCAGCGCAGGTTGCACGCCAGCGTGAATTCCCATACGGCGCAGCCGAGACTGTATTGCTGAGGGTTCATGCGGCCTCCCTGTGGGCTTTGGAAAGGGGCTGTGCTATGACCAGCCATATAAGGGCGGCGGCGAACGCCGCCCACGCGTAGGCCGATGCTGCCGCTTTGCCGAACAGCAGTTCCCAGCCTGACAGGGCTCCCGCCGTGGTTCCTTTCGAGAAGCGGTAAGTGAAGGAGTCCACCACCTGCTTGGCCCTGTATCGCGCGTCATAGGAAAGCGGTATGTATATCAGTTCCTTCACGGCGCGGAAGATGGAGTAGTCAATCATCTTGAATATGCCGAAGCCCACCGCCGCCACCGGCAGCAGGGGCGTGGCCAGCAGCGCCGCCGCGAAAGCGAGATGTATGGCCGGTATCGCTGTCATTATTCCCCTGAACGGAACGCGCTTGAGCAGTATGGGGGCCAGAATGAACTGTATGGCGCAGCCTCCGCCGTTGACCATCATCCAGAACGTGCCCAGGTATGCCGTGCGGGCGTCCTTTTCCGGATAAGCGGCCTGGATGAACTGGTAGAAATTGAGGTTCAGCATGGTGGAGAGGACCTGCGTCAGGAATATGATGCCCATCAGCAGCGGCAGGACCGGATATTCCTTTAGCACGGACAGGTGCAGCGGCTTATGCTCGCGCGCCTCGGTTTCCGACGGCCTGGGTTCGCCGACCATTTTGTACGCCCAGTATATGAGCGCCCCTGCCGGAACAAGGGCTCCGGCGGATATGAGGAGCATGTTCTCCGTCCCTATCGCCTTGGCGTAATGGCCGATGAACCAGCCCGCCAGCATGGGGCCGATTGCGCCTCCACCTGCTATGGGACCGTTGAAAATCTTGGCCTGCCCGCTTGAGAGCGTGCTGTTTATGAAGGACCAGGACTGGTCCA
>Ga0074197_1002860_pt1 | contig 11291 bp, 7 predicted proteins | sample EPASupsiteSAE305_FD_64526 | JGI IMG/M metagenome (GOLD analysis project Ga0074197, IMG submission 64526) | Bioremediated contaminated groundwater microbial communities from EPA Superfund site, New Mexico - SAE3-05 reassembly with SPADES | ecosystem: Environmental > Aquatic > Deep subsurface >...
TTCAACTTCTAGTTGATTTACGAATAATTCAGAGGCCTTCATAAGGTCGCATAACGCGTAACTCATAACCCATAACATGTAACGACTTATAAAATAATCTTGTCCCGAAGTTCGTTACGCGTTACGCGTAATAATATTAGATTTAAAAATTAATTAGTATTTTAATTATTAACAACTACTGTTTTTATGTTGGTAAACTCCTTTAATCCGTAATGCGACAACTCCCGCCCGACGCCGGAATTTTTTACTCCGCCAAAAGGCAGGCGCGGATCAGACTTAACCATGTCATTAATCGCGATAAATCCAGCTTCCAGCCTTAAGGCTAATTTTTCCGCCTTTTCAATATTAGCGCTCCAGATTGAAGCTCCAAGGCCGTATTCGGTCTCGTTGGCGATTCGGACGGCTTCTTCCTCGCTTTTCACGATTATCACCGGAGCGATCGGGCCGAAAACTTCCTCGTTCATAATTCTCATCCGGCTGTCCGCGCCCGCGACAATGACTGGACGAAAAAAGAAACCTTTGGCTGATTTTATTTCCGATCCCCAAAAAGCAATTCCGTTTATGGTGAGCGAGTCGTTTAATTGCCTTTCCAGGAGTTCAACAAAGCGTCCCTGAGCTAGGGGTCCGATGTCGGTCGCCGGATCCATGGGGTCGCCGATTTTTAGTTTTAAAAGATTTTTTCTGAAATTTTTAAGGAAACCGGCGGCCGCTTTCTCCATGACGATAAATCTTTTTGCGGCGATACAGCTTTGGCCGGCGTTTACGAACCTTGATTTAACGGCGAATTCGGCGGCGCGCGCGATATCCGCGTCTTCCAAAACAATAAAAGCGTCCGACCCGCCAAGCTCAAGCACGGACTTAATTATTTTTTTGCCGGAGAGCGCTCCGATCTGCGAACCGGCACGGTTTGATCCGGTAAGCGACACGCCGTCAACTTTTCCGTCATCTACGAGCCTCATGGCGGCGGCCTCGTCAATGAGCAGGGAGCGGAAAGCGTGATCCGGTAGTCCGGCTTCTCTCGTGATTTTTTCAATTGCCAGGGCGGAAATAGGGACGTTCGGGGCGTGTTTTAATAAGACCGTATTGCCGGCCGCCAAAGCCGGAATGGCAAAACGAAAAACCTGCCAGAAAGGGAAGTTCCAGGGCATGATGCCGAGAATGACGCCGAGCGGCTCAAAGGAAACGTAAGATTTTTTCGCTTCGGTCGGAATTATCTCCGGCTGGAGGAATTTTTCCGCGTTGTCTCCGTAGTAATCGCAGGCCAGCGCGCATTTCTCTATTTCCGCGATTGATTCTTTTATCGGTTTTCCCATTTCCTTAGTAATCAGGGCGGCAAAATATTTTTTATTTTTTATTAGCAGGCGGCCGACATTTTTAATAATCACGGCTCTCGCGCCCGGAGCCGTTAATCTCCAGCAGGCAAACTCTTTCCTTGAATCAGCGACAATCCCTTCAATTTCCCGGCCAGAGTAATTTTCAAATTCAGCGTTGATTTCTTCGGTAAAAGGATTAATAGAAGTCATTTTCATAATAGGATAAAATTACCAGTGAAAAAATAAATATTCAAAAATATTAATCAGAGTATGTCAAAACGCAATTAAGTAATGATTAAGGAGCTTTGCCGGATTGTTTTTATTAGCGCGTATCGGCTATTTTCCAGTAGAAGAGGGGAAAAATAGAGTAAAATAGCTAGCAAGCATAGTTCATGGTTGACAAACTCATGTATTTATGCTAGAATGATTAGTCTAGTGCTAAAAATATCAATTTTATGCAATATCATTTAAAGTTAGCCAAAAAATATTTACGAAAAAGAAGCGCCAGCTTGCTTGAATGGCATAGTAACGCGTTTGCGGTCATTTTTAAGCTGGCTTTCTTCACTATAACTCTGGGGTTGGCATTTAATGCTTTTTCTTTTGAGGTTTCAGCCTCAAACGGGCTTAGCGCTGATATAAAGCAGGTAAAAACCGCCGATAGCGCGGCCGTATATTATCTTGATCATGGACGTGGGCTGAAAAAAGCTTATGTTTCAGCCTCGGCTTATATGTCATACGGAAATCATTGGTCAGACATAAGAATTGTATCTTCGGAAGAGCTGGATTTATGGAAAGACGCCGAGCTGATAAAAACTACCGGCAATGCCGGAGTTTATTATATCCGCGACGGAAAAAAAGCGCTTATCCGGTCGGAGAGCGAATTTATCGGGCTGGGTTTTGATTGGAGTGATGTGATAACGCTTTCCTTAGCTGATTTTAATTTCTATAAAGAAACCAGCCTGGCTGAGCTTTATAATTCTTCCGGGCAAATAACCGTTGACGGGAAATCCGAAAAAGATTATTCCGGGCTGGGAGTTTATCTTGATTCCGCGAGCCCGAAAGAAAGTTACGCGGTCGTAAACACGAAAGACAATCTGGCGGCGGTTTTTAATCTCATTTCCCGGTCGGAAAAAACGATTGTCATTAAAAGTATCGCTTTTGACCTTAAAGGCGCTCATTCGGATGACCTGATAAAAGATATTTATCTCGCTAACTCCGCCGGAGTAAAATATGAAGACTTCGGCGCTAACCGTACCGGCCGCAAAGTTACTTTTAATTTCAGACCCGCCGGATTATCGCTTGCTCCGGGCGAAGTAAAAAAAATATTAGTCTATATTGATCTTGGCGGCTCTAAAACCAACGAAGGCCAGGATTTTCAGGTATTAATGGAAAATTCCGGTTATGTTTCCGCGGATGCTCCGGTAGCCGGAAGGTTTCCGTTAATCTCAGCGCGCCAAAAAATCCTCGTCGGCGACGGAGTTCTGGGAAAACTTAGGGCTGACGAGTTAAGCCTTAACGGTTATAATAAACGGGCGATAATCGGTTCAACCGAACAGCCAATAATTAAATTCAGCCTGTCGGAACTGACGAAAAACGAAGATCTGGCCGTTAAATTAATAACTTTAACAAGCAAAGGATCGGCCAGGCCGGAGATGATAAAAAATTTTAAACTGAAAAATAGTTCCGGAAAAATTATCGCGCAGGCCGCGGCGCTTTCGGGCGACAATAAGCTTTATTTTAATGTCAGTAATTACGCGATAGCAAAAGACTCAAAGGAAACTTTTTTAGTTACTGCCGATATTATTGACGGCGAAGAAAAAACGTTTAACTTCAATTTACTGGAAATAAAAGTTATCGGGAAAAATACCGGTCTCGGGCTTCCGGCTGATATTTACAGCCTTGACGAAAGCCAGACTATAAAAAGGGAGTATATCGGCGTTGCCTCTAAGGATTTAAAAACCAATACCAAGGTTTTTTCCCAGCAGAAAGGGGTGATAGTGGGCAATTTTGAGATTAGGAATAATAATAAAAAAATTACCTTGCAGAGCTTTGAATTTGAGTTACAAAAGAATTCTTCGGCTCCGCGGATTGAAGCGACAGTTTATCTCGTTAATTACGCTACCGGCGAAATTTACGGGCACGTTGAAGGAACGGCGTTAAGCGCCGGGCCGGCCGTTATCAATATGGTTCCGGTAGCGTTGGAAGCGAAAAAAAATCTTACCATAACCCTGATTACCGATATTCCAAAAAATACATCCGCCGGCGATTATTACATGGCGGTTTTAAGAAAAATAAATTATTCGGCTGAAAACGGCGCCCATTACAGCGACGCGATTAAGGCGCCGGGGGCGAAGTTAAACGTTACCAGCTCCGGCCTTTACGTTTACCCTAATCATGAAACCGAAGGCCTTACTTATATAAAGGGCGAAGGCGGAGTGACTGTCGCTAACTTTATTTTAGAAGCTTCGGCGGGCGAAGATATTGTCATTAACGGGCTGACAGTAGCGCAGGGCGATAGTTCCGGGGCGATAACCTATGATAACGGCTTTTCCGGCCTCAGGGCGTATATTAACGGCAAACGGGTCGGTCAGATTATCTACGAACCGACGGGCGCCACTTTCGCCATTAGCGGTTTTAATCAGGTTCTTAAAAACGGCAGCCGGGTTAAGCTTATCATCGTCGCCGATACGGTTCGCGATTTACGGGTGTCGGAAACCCGGATGGTTTTAAGCGAGATAGTGGCTGTCGGTTATAAATCCGGCATTCCGGCTCAGGCCGCTGGACTGCCTTGCCAAAGTCTTCCGGTTTTCTTTGACATCACCGCTCTGGACATAATTTCAGTCAACGGCGGAACAGCGATTTTTGACACGGATAATAATCTTACCGCCAGCTTTAATATCGCCAACTTAGGAATTGAAGATATCAGGTTAAAACAAATTGAAGTAACGACTGATGCCGCCGGATTCACCTCAAGCCTTGGATTCTTTAACTTAAGGATTGCTGAAAGGGCGTCGGGCAGAAAGCTTGGGAATATCAGCCGACCTGTCGCCGGCGCCAATATCCTTTCCCTCGGAAACATAACAATAAAGCCCGGAGAAGAATTATTCTTTGACGTTTACGTTGATACTGATAACCGCGTCCCGGCTGGAAGCTTCCAGGTATATTTTAACAACCTCATTGCCGAAGGCGCCGTATCGCGGCTTTCGCCCGATATAACCGGCGATCCGACCGATCCGGTCACGGTAACCGTGAATTGAGAAGTTAGAAGTGAGAAGTGAGAAGTTTTTTATTACAAAAACGCTCCATATGATTATTGTCGTGGAGCGTTTTTGTTTTGCAGGTTATTGTAATTCGTAGACAGTCTTTCTTTTTAATAACCAAAAATTTCTAATTTTTAACTTCTAACTTCTTACTTCACATTCACCAGCACTTCGTCTTTAGCGCCGAGGTCAATCGCCACTTTGTCGCCTTCTTTTATTTTTCCCTCAATAATCCTCATGGCCAGCTCGTCCAAAATCTGGTTCTGGATGACCCGCTTTAACGGCCGGGCGCCGAAAGTAATGTCAAAGCCTTTGTCTGCGAGCATTCTTTTAACTTTGGCGCCGACTTTAACGGTTATGAGTTTATTCTTCAGGCGCTTTTCCACTTTAGCCAGTTCCAGATCAACGATTTTCATGAGATCATTTTTGTTAAGGCTTTTAAAGATGACGATTTCATCAATCCGGTTTAAAAATTCCAGCTTAAAATTTTCCCGGAGAATGCCGTCAATTTTTTCTTTCATCTCATTTTCCCGGACATCTTTAACGCTTTCCCGGTCTGACTCGTCAATAAAGCCGATAGTATATTCCTTAATTACTTCGTTGCCGAGATTGGAGGTCATAATGATAATGGTATTTTTAAAATTGACTACCCGGCCTTTGGCGTCGGTAAGCCGGCCGTCTTCCAGTACCTGTAAGAGGATATTAAAGACTTCTGGGTGGGCTTTTTCTATTTCGTCAAACAGGATTACGCTGTAAGGCCGCCGCCGGATTTTTTCCGTAAGCTGTCCGCCTTCTTCGTAGCCGACATAACCCGGGGGCGATCCGATGAATTTCGCGACTGAATGTTTTTCCATGAATTCGCTCATGTCCACGCGAATTAAAGAATTTTCATCATTAAACATGAATTCGGCTAGGGCTTTGGCCAGCTCGGTTTTACCGACTCCGGTCGGCCCGACAAAAAGATAGGAGCCAATCGGGCGTTTTTCTTCGGAAATTCCGGCGCGTGAACGCCGGAGGGCGTTCGCAATTACGGTTATTGCCTCGTTCTGGCCGATAACCCTTGACGTTAGCGCCTCTTCAGTTTTAACAAGTTTATCTTTCTCGCTCTCAAGCATTTTTATCGCCGGAATCCCGGTCCAGCGGGAAATGATTTTAGCAATATCCTCATCGTCTATCTCCTCCTTTAAAAGCCGGCGTCCGCTTTTTTGCATTTCCACCAGATCACTTTCCAGTTTTTTAAGGTCGTTTTCCTTGGCCGGAATTTCCGCGTAGCGGATTTCGGCGACGCGGGCGAGGTTGTCGCCGCGGCGTTCGGTTATTTCCGCCTGGGATCGGAGGCTTTCAATGTCTTTTTTTATGGAGCGGATTTTTGAAATGATCTCCTTTTCATTTTTCCAGGCCAATTCAAGATGGTTGGCGCGCTCCCGGAGTTCCTGGAGCTGACGGTTAATTTCTTTTATTTTCTGCCCGGCTCGTTTTTCGCGCGAAAGTCCGGCTTTTTCAATATCCAGCCGCCTTATTTCGCGGTGAAGATCGTCCAGTTCGGCTGGTGAAGAATCAATTTCCATTCTTAAGGCCGAAGCGGCTTCGTCTATTAAGTCAACCGCCTTATCCGGGAGAAAACGGTCGCTTATGTAGCGGGAGGAAAGCGTCGCCGCCGATATGATCGCGTCGTCGGTTATTTTCACGCCGTGATGGATTTCGTATTTTTCTTTGATGCCGCGGAGAATCGCGATCGTGTCTTCAACGCCCGGTTCGCTAATGTAAATCGGCTGGAATCTCCGCTCCAGCGCCGCGTCGCGCTCAATGTATTTTTGGTATTCCTTGGTAGTTGTCGCGCCGACAGTCCTTATTTCGCCTCTCGCTAACGCCGGTTTAAGCATGTTTGAAGCGTCCATGGCGCCTTCGGACGCGCCGGCTCCGACAAGAGTGTGGAGTTCGTCAATAAAAAGAATAACTTTGCCTTCCTGGGATTTTACCTCTTTTAAGACCGCTTTCAGCCGTTCTTCAAATTCGCCCCTGAATTTTGAGCCGGCAAGAAGGGAACCGAGGTCAAGGCTTAAAATTTCTTTGTCTTTTATTGTTTCCGGAACGTCGCCTTCAACAATCCGCTGAGCCAGGCCTTCAACAATGGCGGTTTTTCCGGTTCCGGCCTCGCCGATCAAGACCGGATTATTTTTTGTCCGGCGGGAAATGACTTGCATGATTCTTCGTATTTCGTTATCCCGCCCAATTACCGGGTCAAGTTTTTTTTCGCGAGCCAGCTTCGTAAGATTATTGGTGTATTTTTCCAGTACCTGGTATTTTGATTCCGGTTCCGGATCATTCACGCGCTGGGAGCCGCGCAGTTCGGATAAAACTTTCAGGATTTTATCGTATTCAATGCCGTGCCGGAGAAGAACTTCCTGGGCGGATGACTTTACGCCGATCAGGGAAAGAAAAAGGTGTTCAGTTGAGATATAATCGTCTTTAATCTGCTCAGCTTCCTTTTTCGCCCGGTCAAGGACGGCCGCCACTTCCGAAGTGCCCTGCACCATGCCGATTTTTCCGGCCACGCGCGTTTTTGGCAGGCGCAAAAGTTCGCGGTTAACATCTTCGGAGACATCCTTAACTGAAACCTGGAGTTTTTCCAGGATCGGGATAACTATGCTGTCAGCCTGCTCCAAGAGGGCGTCAAGAAGATGGATGGCTTCAATATACTGCTGGCCGTTTTCTTGGGCGATGGTCTGGGCGTTTACGATCGCCTCTTGTGATTTGTGGGTAAATTTATCAAACATGGCTTTGTTAATTAGTTGATTAGTTAATTGGTTAATTAGTTTATTGGTATTAGAAATTAAAAACGTCCCTAATTAACTATCTTAGCACTCTGTTGCATAGACTGCTAATTACTATATAACCTGCTATTTTAAATGTCAAGACTCGCAATCTATATGACGCATCGCCTGTCTATAATTTACCAGAAATTAAAGTAAATGGGAAGAAAAATTGTAAAATTCAGGGCATTCAACTATAATTCAGGGTATGAATAAGATTAACCTGCTCGGAATCAACCTGGTAAAAGCGGAAAAAACGGAGATTTTAAGCCGGCTGGAGGGTTTTTTAACTGACGGAAAAAGGCATATTCTTGCAACGCCTAATCCGGAAATGCTCCTCGCCGCGCTAAAAGACGAGGAATTTTTTCGTATTTTAAACAAAGCGGACATGGCCATTCCTGACGGGACAGGCCTTAAGTTCGCGGCTCTGGCTTTGGGGCAAAGCCTTAAAATTGCTACTGGCGCGGATTTAACGGGCGATATTCTTGAACTTTCGCGAAAGAGGAAGATAAAAGTCGCGGTTATGAATTGGGAAAAGTCACTTTCGCGAAAAGAAGACCTCGCCCGGGCGCTTAATAATAAATATCCGGGGCTGGCTTTTGAAATTTTGGCAGTCGGGCGATCCGCCGGGGAAGCGCCCGTCACAGATGCCGAAATAATATTCGCTAATCAGGGAGCGCCTTTTCAGGAAAAATTTATTTATCACGGCCTCGCGAACTGGCCGAACGCGAGAATAGCGATCGGGGTGGGCGGAACTTTTGATTTTTTAACCGGAAAAATTAAACGCGCCCCGCGGTTTTTGCGCGCCTTAGGGCTGGAATGGTTCTGGCGCCTCGCCCGCGAGCCAAAACGCTATAAAAGAGTAATTAACGCGGTAATAGTTTTTCCGGCTAAATTTATCGCCTGGAGATTTTTTGATCAAAGATAATTTATGCGAATCGGCGCTGACATCAGGACATTAATGGACGAAAACTATAGCGGCGTTTCCCTTCATAACCTGAATTTAATCAGGGAAATAACCAGGCTGGATAATGAAAATAATTACCGGCTTTATTACAATTCTTTCAAAGGCGCTGACGCTGACTTTCCTGATTTAAGGAAAAAAAATATCAAAATAATCCGGGGAAGATATCCAAACAAGCTTTTGAATTACGCGCTTTTTAAAATTTTTAAGCGCCCGCGGATTGATGAAACGCTTAAAGCGGATATTTATTTCATGCCGCACATAAATTTTATCGCCCTTTCGGGCCGGGCGAAAAGTATCCTTACTATCCACGACCTTTCGTTTCTGCGCCATAAAGAATTTTTTTCAATACGCAAAAATATCTGGCACAAATTCGTAAACGCCCGGAAGCTGGTTAGAAATTTTGACCGCGTTGTCGCGGTGAGCGAAAGCACTAAAAGCGATATAGTTGAACTTTGCGGGATACATGAATCAAAAGTAAAAGTCATTTATCCGGGCGTAGGAACTGAATATCGGCCGCTCCCCGAAAACCATCCTCGTCTCGCCCGGATCAGGGAAAAATACGGTTTGCCAAAAAAATTTATTTTGTCGCTTGGAACCCTGGAACCGAGAAAAAATATTTCCGGATTGATTCGCGCTTTTGACCTCTTGAAAAAGACCGCCTCCGCGGGCGAACCGGCAGAGGACTGCGAATTAGTAATCGCCGGGGGGGAAGGCTGGAAAGCCGGAAAAATTTTCAAAGAATTCAGCCGAGCCGCGCATAAAAAAGAGATTAGTTTTCTCAGCTATGTTCCGGAAAATGAAAAAGTCTATCTTTATAACCTGGCCTCGGTTTTCGCTTTCCCTTCATTTTACGAAGGTTTTGGTTTTCCTCCGCTTGAAGCCATGGCCTCGGGCGTTCCGGTAGTAGCCGGGTTTTCTTCCAGTCTGCCGGAAGTAGCCGGCGGCGCGGCTTTAATGGTTGATCCTCATGATATTAATGACATAAAAAACGGTTTGAGAAACGCGCTTTCAGACCGGGAATTAAGGGAAAAACTTTCTACCCGCGGACTTTTAAGGGCAAAGGATTTTAGCTGGGAAAAATGCGCGCGGGAATATCTTTGGCTGTTCAAGGAGGTTTGGGAAAAGTAGCGGATCATGTTATAATTAAATTCAGAAATAAGAATTTGGTAAGCAGTAAATAGTAAACAGTAAGCAATAATACTCTGTTTACAGCTTACTATTTACTGCTTACTATTATGCTTGAAAGAGTAAACCTGAATTATTTTAATTTGCAGAAGATAGTGGTGATGGTTATGATGGTTTGCCTTTTAGCTGTCTTATTCTTTTATTTTTCCGATTACCGTTCTAAGGCAAGGGACGTAAAAAGAAAAGCCGATATTCAGATTCTTATGAAAGCTCTTGATATATATCACGACAGACACGGCTCATATCCGGGCTCGGATGACGATTTTAAAGGCTGGGACGTGAGCTATGGCTTCGGAGGAAAGCCCGCTGCCTTTCTGCCGGTTTTGCAAAAGGAAAAAATTTTAGATCGCGAAGTCGTTGATCCGCTGAATAGTAATAAATATTATTACCGCTACCGAAAATTTCCCGGCACCAGCAACGGCTGTTCTAAGCCTTTTTACATTCTCCAGCTAATCAGCTTTGAGAGTCTGGCTTTGGATAAAGGCATGGGCAAGTGCAAGGATTTTGACTGGACTAAACTGGCGCCTTACGGCTATACCTTGCAGGGATACGACTAGTCCTCACCCCCGACCCCTCTCCATTGGCTGATGCCAACAGAGAGGGGAGCTAAGAAAAATGGAGTTAGGCGGGTTGCCGGAAGCTGATGATTAACAGCCTGCTATGGCCCCGGAGGTCTTTTTTTATTTCCGCTCGCGAGTCCGGCAGATATTTTTTTATTAATTTTTTTAACATTACAGTCTGTCGGGGGTCAAACTCAAAAAAACAGGTAATGTCTTTTTTGTAATTTGACGCGAGAATGGCTATTTGTTTTAACAGCTTTTCGTAAAGTTGTAAGCCGTTTTTTCCTGTGTATAAAGCGACAGGAGGCTCAAATTTTAAACCGATAGAGTCCTGGGAGCAGTTGTTTTTCCAGGCTTTCCAGCCATAGGGAAGATTGGCGGTGATTATTATTTTTGATTTTAGATTTAAGATTTTACCTGCCTGCCGGCAAGGCAGGGATTTAAGAATCGGTCCCAGCAGGTTGCCGCGAAAGAATTTAATCTGCTTATCAAGGCCGTGCAGTCTGGCGTTTTTTTTGGCGACAGAAAGAGCGGCGGCGGAGATGTCGGTAGCGATGAATTTAGTATTTGGTATCTGGTATTTAGTATTTAGTATTTCAGCTAAGGTGATTATTATACAGCCCGAGCCTGTCCCGACATCAACTATTGCGGTGTTGATGGATGTTTCATGTTTTATGTTATGCGTTACATGATCAATTATCAATTCTGTTTCCGGGCGGGGAACTAGGACGTTTTCATTAACGATAAAATTCAGTCCGTAAAATTCCTTATGGCCGAGGATGTAGGCCAAAGGCTCGCCTTTTAATCGGCGCGAGACGAGTAACGCACGACGAGCGGACTGGTTTTTTGTTAGTTTATGTTCAGGATGAGTTAAAACGTACTCTCTGGATTTTTTGAGAACATGAGCTAGTATAAGGTCTTTTTCAAGGGGAGAAATTTTAATGTTTGCCCGCATTTGAATATCTTAGTTTAGTCCTTTTTTCAACTCTCCGATCATCTCGTCTAAATCGCCGTCCATCATCCGGCTGATTGAATGCCAGGATATTTTTACGCGATGGTCGGTCACCCGATCCTGCGGGAAATTGTAGGTGCGGATTTTTTCCGAACGGTCGCCCGAGCCGATCTGGCCTTTTCTTTCGGCGGCTTCGGGGGGCGTCCGGGCTTCTTTCACTTTCCGGCTCTGTATGTAGGCC
>Ga0074197_1002866_pt1 | contig 11264 bp, 7 predicted proteins | sample EPASupsiteSAE305_FD_64526 | JGI IMG/M metagenome (GOLD analysis project Ga0074197, IMG submission 64526) | Bioremediated contaminated groundwater microbial communities from EPA Superfund site, New Mexico - SAE3-05 reassembly with SPADES | ecosystem: Environmental > Aquatic > Deep subsurface >...
GGTTTGTAAACTCAACATTACCAACTTAAGGGTAAAGCTTAAAAGATAACAGGACAGGCCTCAACCGGAAAACCGGTACGCAAGTCAGTGGAAGTTCGACGATCTTGGCAGCCCTAATTATGTACGAAACGAGTTTATCATAACTCATTAGGGATTTTGTGCGGGTTTTTTTGAGTACTTTTCTTCAGTTTCCAACTACCTATTTATTAACAAATTAACTAATTACACCATGGATGTAGCCCTATTGCTCATTTCGGCCCTGGGTTCATTGGCACTTGGAGTCCTGTTGTCCACTACTGTGCTTCGTAAAGCACTTGAGAAAAAAAGTTTCAGGATATTGCAAGAAGCTGAGGAAAAAGCTGAAGTATTAAAGAAAGAAAAAATTCTCCAGGCAAAAGAAAAATTTCTACAGCTTAAAAGTGATCACGACAAAGTTGTTCAGGAAAAAAACAACAACATTCTAAAAAATGAAAATCGTTTAAAGCAGAAAGAAACAACTTTAAATCAAAAATCAGAAGAACTACAACGTAAACAAAACGAGCTGAATGTTCTTCGTGAAAACCTTACAAATCAATTAGATATTGTCAGCAAACGTCAAGCGGAACTTGACAAAATGCATAAAAGTCGGATCGAAAAGCTTGAAGTAATATCAAGCTTAACCGCTGTAGAAGCTAAAGAACAACTAATTGAAACCATGAAAGATGAAGCAAAAGCAGAAGCTATCAATATCGTAAAAGATATTGTGGAAGAAGCGAAGCTTACTGCTAACATGGATGCCAAAAAGATAGTAATCGAAACCATCCAACGTACCGCTGCTGAACATGCTGTTGAAAACACTGTTTCGGTATTCAATCTTGAAAATGATGAAGTTAAAGGACGTATTATTGGCCGGGAAGGTCGTAATATTCGTACACTCGAATCATTAACCGGTATTGAAATTATTATCGATGATTCTCCAGATGCAATTATTTTATCAGGCTTTGATCCTATTCGCCGAGAAATTGCACGCCAATCATTACAAAAACTTGTAACCGACGGGCGTATACACCCTGCAAGAATTGAAGAAGTAGTAGCCAAAACCAAAAAACAAATTGAACAGGAAATTATTGAAATTGGGAAACGTACCTGTATCGATCTTGGCATTCTGAATCTTCACCACGAGCTTATTCGTTTAGTAGGAAAAATGAAATATCGGTCTTCATACGGGCAAAATCTTTTACAACACTCAAAAGAAGTTGCTAATCTTTGTGCTACGATGGCTGCTGAGTTAGGTTTAAATCCTAAAATTGCAAAACGAGCAGGTTTATTGCATGATATTGGCAAAGTTGCTGATAACGAAGCAGAACTTCCTCACGCAATACTAGGGATGAAATTGGCAGAGAAATTCAAAGAAAAACCGGAAGTTTGCAATGCTATTGGAGCTCACCACGATGAAGTTGAAATGGAAACTCTGATTGCTCCTATCGTACAGGTTTGTGATGCTATTTCAGGTGCACGCCCTGGTGCACGTCGCGAAATTGTAGATGCTTATATCAATCGTTTAAATAATTTAGAAGAACTTGCACAAGCTTACCCAGGTGTTGTAAAAACCTATGCCATTCAAGCAGGCCGAGAGTTGCGTGTTATTGTTGGAGCTGATAAAGTAACAGACAATGAAGCAAACCAGCTTGCTTTTGATATTTCGAAAAAAATTCAAAGCGAAATGACCTATCCGGGACAAATTAAAGTAACGGTTATCCGTGAAACACGAGCCGTAAGTTATGCTAAATAATTAATTTACCTATACTCTTAAAAGCCCTGAGAATCTCCTCAGGGCTTTTTTTATGCCATTAGCAGCCTTTCTGGGCACCTTATTTACCCCCTAATATTTATGAATATCGTGCAAAAAAAGGTATTTGGCAGTACAAAAACATATCTGGAATAATAAACTTGACATAGCAGATTTCGGCAAGCTAACTTAGCTATACAAATCACAGATTTAACAACATTAAATATCCCCACAGTTATGAACCGAATTATCTCATTATCCGTTACAATGCTCCTGTCAATAATAGTCAGCATTGAAATTTCATTTGCACAAAATGATCTTAACCCTCAAATTTCAAATCCTTATTATATCAGTAAACCCTCCAAACAGAGTTTTGATATTAAACAAAAAGAGAAACCAGATACCACAGTTCAGCTTCAATACAGAGCCCCCCTGCCAAATAATGTTGAATATTTGAGCATAAATGACTTTCAAATATATTCAACAGACAATATTATCACAATTAAATTATCAAAAGAGGTACAGGAAGCTATTTTAGTAAGTTTATACACATTAGAGGGAAAAGAAATATCTTCCAGTTACATTCATCCCGGAATCATGAGCGTTACAATTAATCCAGCAAAAAGAAATTCCTATGGTATTTATTTTATAACCCTAAAGACCGTAAACTTTGAATACAGTAAAAAAATTCTGTTGTATTAACAAGCTCAGCATACGCATAAACTGCAATTCAGCACTGATATAAATTCTGTATAATCTAAAAATCCAGATATTAATCTAATAATCAGAGTACATTATCGTTAGGAAACAGAAAAGGGTTAGCATAAAATGCTAACCCTTACGATTCTGTTAGAAAAATGGCGACGACCTACTCTCCCACAACAAGTGCAGTACCATCGGCGCTGGTTGGCTTAACTTCTCTGTTCGGAATGGGAAGAGGTGGACCTAACCGCTATAATCGCCCTAAGACTTTGAATATCTTAACATATCGCAGAAGAAAAATACTACCTAAATTGATTTCAACACAAAGTTTACGGGTTATTAGTATTGCTCGGCTTTGATGTTACCACCTTTACACCTGCAACCTATCAACGTAGTAGTCTGCTACGACCCTTAAAAGAAGTCTCATCTTGAGGCGAGTTTCGTACTTAGATGCTTTCAGCACTTATCTCATCCGCACATAGCTACCCAGCGATGCAGCTGGCGCCACAACTGGTACACCAGAGGTGCGTCCGACTCGGTCCTCTCGTACTAGAGTCAGCTCCTCTCAAACTTCTAACGCCCACAACAGATAGGGACCGAACTGTCTCGCGACGTTCTGAACCCAGCTCGCGTGCCACTTTAATCGGCGAACAGCCGAACCCTTGGGACCTTCTCCAGCCCCAGGATGTGACGGGCCGACATCGAGGTGCCAAACCACTCCGTCGATGTGAGCTCTTGGGAGTGATCAGCCTGTTATCCCCGGAGTACCTTTTATCCTTTGAGCGATGGCCCTTCCATACGGAACCACCGGATCACTATATCCTGGTTTCCCACCTGCTCGACTTGTTGGTCTCACAGTCAAGCACCCTTATGCTATTGCACTCTGCGCACGGTTACCAAGCGTGCTGAGGGTACCTTTGAAAGCCTCCGTTACGCTTTTGGAGGCGACCACCCCAGTCAAACTACCCACCAAACACTGTCTCCCACTTCTGTGGAATTAGAATTCAAATAAACAAAGGGTGGTATTTCAACGTTGACTCCACGATACCTAGCGGCACCGCTTCGCTGTCTCCCACCTATCCTACACATCGTTTATCCAAACTCAATGTTAAGTTGTAGTGAAGGTTCACGGGGTCTTTCCGTCCCGTTGCGGGTAAACGGCATCTTCACCGTTACTTCAATTTCACCGAGCTCATGGCCGAGACAGTGCCCAGATCGTTACACCATTCGTGCAGGTCGGAACTTACCCGACAAGGAATTTCGCTACCTTAGGACCGTTATAGTTACGGCCGCCGTTTACTGGGGCTTCAATTCAATGCTTCGCTTTAACACTAACATCTCCTCTTAACCTTCCAGCACCGGGCAGGTGTCAGGCCTTATACTTCATCTTGCGATTTTGCAAAGCCCTGTGTTTTTGTTAAACAGTCGCCTGGGCCATTTCTCTGCGTCCCACCTTCCGATGGGAGACCTTTTTCCCGAAGTTACAGGTCTAATTTGCCTAGTTCCTTAGCCATGAATCACTCGAGCACCTTTGGATACTCTCCTCGACTACCTGTGTCGGTTTACGGTACGGGTTGCTATATCCTTACCTTAGAAGCTTTTCTTGGAAGCCTGTTTACCGGTATTATCCCCTTGTCCGAAGACTCAAGGTACTATCAGGTTCGACATCCAACAGGGATTTGCCTCCGCCAGATTTATCTACTCCCTTTAACGTACTATTCCGTCAGTACGCAACCGTGTCACTTCTCCGTCCCTCCTTCGAAAATATAGCAAGTACTGGAATATTAACCAGTTGTCCATCAGATTTCGCCCTTCGGCTGCTCCTTAGGTCCCGACTTACCCTGATCCGATTATCGTTGATCAGGAATCCTTAGTCTTCCGGTGTGCAGGTTTCTCACCTGCATTATCGTTACTTATGCCTACATTTGCTTTTCCAGCCGCTCCAGCATGACTTACATCACACCTTCTACGCTGACTGGAATGCTCCCCTACCAGTGATAACTCTTGTTATCAATCTAAAGCTTCGGTAGTATATTTTATGCCCGATTATTATCCACGCATGATCACTCGACTAGTGAGCTGTTACGCACTCTTTAAATGTATGGCTGCTTCCAAGCCAACATCCTAGCTGTCTGTGTAATCACACCTCGTTTATCCAACTTAATATACATTTGGGGACCTTAGCTGTTAGTCTGGATTCTTCTCCTCTCGGCCACGGACCTTAGCACCCATAGCCTCACTCCAGAGTATATGTTATAGCATTCGGAGTTTGTCAGGATTTGGTAGGCGGTGAAACCCCCGCATCCAATCAGTAGCTCTACCTCTATAACACTTAACCTCCAGGCTGCCCCTAAAGGCATTTCGGGGAGTACGAGCTATCTCTCAGTTTGATTAGCCTTTCACCCCTACCCACAACTCATCCAAAGACTTTTCAACGTCAACTGGTTCGGTCCTCCATTTTGTGTTACCAAAACTTCAACCTGGTCATGGGTAGATCACAAAGTTTCGCGTCTGCCCCCACTAACTAAAGCGCCCTATTCAGACTCGCTTTCGCTTCGGCTGCGTGCTTTTAAACACTTAACCTCGCTAGTGAGGAGCAACTCGTAGGCTCATTATGCAAAAGGCACGCCGTCATCCCTTTCAGGACTCCGACCGCTTGTAAGCGCACGGTTTCAGGTTCTATTTCACTCCCCTATTCGGGGTACTTTTCACCTTTCCCTCACGGTACTGGTTCACTATCGGTCTCTCAGGAGTATTTAGCCTTACCAGATGGTGCTGGCAGTTTCACACAGGATTTCTCCGGTCCCGCGCTACTCAGGATACTGACCCGCTATCGCTTCATTTTGTGTACGGGAATTTCACCCTCTCTGTCCTAACTTTCCAGTTAGTTCCACTATGAATTGATAATGCATTATGTCAGTCCTACAACCCCAACAATGCCGTAACACTGTTGGTTTGGGCTGTTCCCCGTTCGCTCGCCACTACTTAGGGAATCACTTTTTGTTTTCTTCTCCTATGGGTACTTAGATGTTTCAGTTCCCCACGTTCGCCTCCGCCTTAACGGATAATACAGCTTCACTGTATTGGGTTGCCCCATTCGGACATCTACGGATCAAGGGTCATTTGCACCTCCCCGTAGCTTTTCGCAGCTTGTCACGTCCTTCTTCGCCTCTGAGAGCCACAGGCATCCCCCGTGCGCCCTTAGTCACTTTCGTGTCTATTCTTCAACTATTCTTTGCTCGCCTTCCGGCTCGCTCGTAGTATTTCTCTTCCCAATATGTCAATGTACTTTCTATTACCACTTCCGGTAACACCGTGGAGAATAACGGATTCGAACCGTTGACCCCCTGCGTGCAAGGCAGGTGCTCTAGCCAGCTGAGCTAATCCCCCTCTTCGTAGTCCCGAGCAGATTTGAACTGCTGACCCCTACATTATCAGTGTAGTGCTCTAACCAACTGAGCTACGGGACTGTAATTTCGCCTGTATCTCGAGCCTATAGTCAGCCTCGATCTCTCTCGCTCCTACGATGAGTTCTTTTGCTCATCTTCTCTTTTCTATTCTCTTCTTTTTTATATAGTAAACCTCGTGATAGTAAAAACTTCTCCGGATTATTCCTAATCCCCTAAATATCTCTCCAGAAAGGAGGTATTCCAGCCACACCTTCCGGTACGGCTACCTTGTTACGACTTAGCCCCAGTCACTGATTTTACCCTAGGCCGCTCCTCGCGGTTACGGACTTCAGGTCCCCCCAGCTCCCATGGCTTGACGGGCGGTGTGTACAAGGCCCGGGAACGTATTCACCGCGTCATGGCTGATACGCGATTACTAGCGAATCCAACTTCACGGAGTCGGGTTGCAGACTCCGATCCGAACTGAGACCGGCTTTCGAGATTCGCATCTGGTCACCCAGTAGCTGCCCTCTGTACCGGCCATTGTAGCACGTGTGTAGCCCTAGACGTAAGGGCCGTGCTGATTTGACGTCATCCCCACCTTCCTCTCTACTTGCGTAGGCAGTTCTTCTAGAGTGCCCAGCTTTACCTGATGGCAACTAAAAGTAGGGGTTGCGCTCGTTGCAGGACTTAACCTAACACCTCACGGCACGAGCTGACGACAACCATGCAGCACCTCGCAATAGGCCATTGCTGGCTAAACTATTTCTAATCTATTCCTAATGCGTTCAAGTCTAGGTAAGGTTCCTCGCGTACCATCGAATTAAACCACATGCTCCTCCGCTTGTGCGGGCCCCCGTCAATTCCTTTGAGTTTCATACTTGCGAACGTACTCCCCAGGTGGATTACTTAACGCTTTCGCTACGCCACTGACTGTATATCGCCAACAGCTAGTAATCATCGTTTACAGCGTGGACTACCAGGGTATCTAATCCTGTTTGATCCCCACGCTTTCGTGCATGAGCGTCAGTTGTAGCTTGGTAAGCTGCCTTCGCGATCGGTGTTCTATGTCATATCTAAGCATTTCACCGCTACATGACATATTCCGCTTACCCCAATTACACTCTAGACCTACAGTATCAATGGCAGCTCAACAGTTAAGCTGTTGCATTTCACCACTGACTTATATATCCGCCTGCGCACCCTTTAAACCCAATGAATCCGGATAACGCTTGCATCCTCCGTATTACCGCGGCTGCTGGCACGGAGTTAGCCGATGCTTATTCATCAGGTACCTTCAACTACGTACGCGTACATAGATTTATTCCCTGACAAAAGCAGTTTACAACCCATAAGGCCTTCTTCCTGCACGCGGCATGGCTGGTTCAGGCTCTCGCCCATTGACCAATATTCCTTACTGCTGCCTCCCGTAGGAGTCTGGTCCGTGTCTCAGTACCAGTGTGGGGGATCATCCTCTCAGAACCCCTAGACATCGTCGCCTTGGTAAGCCGTTACCTTACCAACTAGCTAATGTCACGCATGCCCATCCTTTACCGCCGGAACTTTTATCTGCCTGACAGGTGTCAACCAGATTGTATGGAGTATTAATTTCCGTTTCCGAAAGCTATCCTCCTGTAAAGGGTAGGTTGCATACGCGTTACGCACCCGTGCGCCACTCTCATCCAGATATTACTACCCGAATTCCCGTGCAACTTGCATGTATTAAGCCTGCCGCTAGCGTTCATCCTGAGCCAGGATCAAACTCTTCTTTGTAAGTTTTTGTTCCTTAATGTTTTTCTCTCAAGATATTCTTTTCCTAACTGATACCTTCTCAAATATCAGCCATTCTTACTATCACTGCTCGGTTTACTCATCTCTTCAAAGAACTTTCGCTTCTTTTTATCTGATTCGTGAAAATTTTTCCGTGTACTTTATTCCACTTCCTTTTCCTCACTTATCTTGCTCTTCTTTCATCCCTCTCCCTTTCGTCTCCTTCCGTTCGAGGCTGCAAAATTACTGATCTTTTTATTTACTACCAAATGTTTTTTGAAGTTTTTTCTTCGTTAACTCCTCATTAACTTAATGGCAATCAGTATTTTAATCTATTTCTCCCCCGGTAACTCCTCTCAGAGTTTCAGGGCTGCAAAGGTACTCATCTTTTCCTTTCTACCAAATTTATTTTCTACTTTTTTTCTCCCCCTCTTTTCATCCCCTTAAACATGGTTCCTCGGTCCAATTCATTACCCCTGCAATCACTCCCCCCATACGATCATCTCGTTTCGGGAGTGCAAAAGTACTCCTTTTTTCTTTATTACCAAATTTATTTTCCCCTTTTACTCCTTTTTTTTCCCCTCTCCTCTTATCTCATACATATTATGAATATCCATCCCCATTTCCCCCTTCCCATATACCCCGCGCTTTTCCCTCTATACCAAGTATATAATACCATACTATACGCTTCGGTTCTCAACGTTTACTCTTGAAAATTTCACCGCTGTTAATTAAGGTACTTCGTAATATCAGATATACAAGTATCTTGCTTTTATAATATACTCTAGATCATTATGTGCCCGTAGAAAGACCATCTTAAAAGGGGTATTTTTTCTGTTTTCTTACTTAGATTTAATATTTCATACCCTAATAGATATCCAAATAAATACTATTTCTTTATTTTTCGCTAACTTTGTACTGGGGTTTGATATAACATTCTGTGTAATCAATAAACAATCACGCAGGCATTTAATCGTTATATCATTATATTGTGAAAACAAAAAAGAGGAGGGATAGTTATGAATCTTAAATTTTTGCATCGTCCAAAACCGCGGCAATTTAACTATAAACCACTGTATTACGACGAACATAAAGAAGAACTGGAAAAGCTTAAACGCAGATATAGTGATGATGAAAAAAATGACTATTCGAATCGGATTCATGAAGGATTCAGGCGAAAACGTGCTAACTCATTTGGAGTTGTATCTCCTACAAAAATATTACTCACCATTTTTGTTATCGTGATGGCTCTTTACATCATTTTCCACATTGTTGATAAAGTTGTAATTAAACTCCTTGGCTTTTAATTATGCCCGATATTATCAGACTACTCCCCGACTCCGTGGCAAACCAGATTGCTGCCGGTGAAGTTGTGCAACGTCCGGCATCTGCGGTTAAAGAGCTTCTCGAAAATGCTATTGATTCAGGAGCAAATTTTATTGAACTTCACGTTAAGGATGCCGGGAAAACACTTATCCAGGTGATTGACAATGGTTGCGGAATGTCTGTGACTGATGCTCGGAAAAGCTTTGAGCGTCACGCTACTTCGAAAATAAAAGACGCAAATGATCTTTATGCCATCCATACTTTTGGATTCAGAGGCGAAGCACTGGCTTCTATAGCTGCAATTGCACAGGTTGAGCTCAAATCCCGCAGAATTGAAGATGAGCTCGGTACTTCGATCCAGATTGAAGGAACAACAATTATTAATCAAGAAGCCTGTAGCTGCCCTGCGGGCACAAATATTCAGGTTAAAAATATTTACTTCAACGTACCTGCCCGTCGTAATTTTTTAAAGTCAGACCAAGTTGAATTCAACCATATTCTGGAAGAATTTTTACGTGTAGCCATTATCTATCCCGAGACAGGCTTCTTTTTTACGCACAACGGAAAGACAATTTTCAGAGTTGAAAAAGCGAATCTGAAACAAAGAATTGTGGCTTTATTTGGTTCTTCGTTTAATCAGAAATTGTTCCCTATCGAGCAAAAAATGGATAATCTGACCATTTACGGGTTTGTTGCAAAGCCCGAATTTGCCCGCAAAACACGTGGAGAGCAATACTTTTTTGTCAATCGGAGGTTTATGAAACATCCTTATTTGCATCATGCAATAGATGGAGCTTTTGAACAATTGGTTCCCGAAAAATCATTTCCGGTTTACTTTATAAACTTTGATGTTGACCCTGCAAGCATTGATGTAAACATACACCCTACAAAAACTGAAATCAAATTTCTGGATGAGAAACTGATTTATGCAGTATTGCGTTCAACCATTAAACAGGCTTTGGGAAAAAACAATCTCACACCTACTCTCGATTTTGAAGTTGAACAGAGTTTTGATCAACAACCACTATCACCAGGATACATTCCGAAACAACCAACCATCAGGATAAACCCTGACTACAACCCATTCCGACAAACACAGGAAGCTTCTTTCAGAAAATCAGAAAGACTTCAGGGATGGGAAAACTTTTTCGAAAAACCTCAACCGGAAAATCGTCAGGAATCTCTAAACTCAGAAATCTCAATACCTGAAAATAAATCATTTGAAAGTTTTTTTTCAGAGATCCCTGAACAGCTAAATCTCGATCAGGAGCTTGAAATTGAGGAGAGTATGAATTACCCGGTATTTCAGTTTCAACAGAAATACATCATTTCAAGTATTAAATCCGGACTATTGGTTATTGATCAACAACGTGCTTATGAACGTATTCTCTATGAACAACTTTTACAACATCTTGAAAATCAGAAAAACTTAATTCAACAGCAACTTTTTCCCCAGACTCTTGTTTTTTCGACATCCGACAGCGAGTTAATTCTTTCATTGCTCGATGAAATTCAAAAGCTTGGGTTCGACATACGTGAATTTGGATCAAATACGTTTGTAGTTTATGGTACACCTGCTGATTTACCCGAAGGAGATATCAAATTGTTTATGGAAGAAACTCTTGAAAACTACCGACTAAATTTACCCGACCTGAGACAAAACAGCCAGATAAATTTGGCGTTATCAATGGCACGGAATCTTTCATCAAGAATGAACAAACGCATGATGCCTGAAGAAATGCACTCAACCATTGCACAACTCTTTGGGTGTGTTATGCCAGAGTTTACACCTGCCGGAAAAAAGATTTTCATTAAATTTACCCTCGGGGAACTCCTCGAAAAATTCAAATAGACATATGTACGATAACTATAGACCACAAGGATTCAGACTTTTACCACCAGTTGTAAAAAATTTACTGATTATCAATGTATTATTTTATCTGGCAACATTTACGGCAATCAATGTTTACAAAGTTGACCTGAATAATTACCTTGCGTTGCATTATTTTGAATCAAATCTGTTTCAGCCCTTTCAGTATATAACATACATGTTTATGCATGGTAATTTTGAACACATATTATTTAATATGTTTGCGTTATGGATGTTTGGCTATGCATTGGAGAACATTTGGGGACCAAAACGTTTTCTGATTTATTACATGGTGACAGGTATTGGAGCAGCCTTTATTCAAACATTTGTAACTTGGATTGACTTTCATAGTTTACATACTTTGGCTGAAGCTTTTCAACAAAATGCAACTCCTGACAACTTTGAAACACTTATGAAGGCTGGATTATTAAAAAATATT
>Ga0074197_1002869_pt1 | contig 11255 bp, 15 predicted proteins | sample EPASupsiteSAE305_FD_64526 | JGI IMG/M metagenome (GOLD analysis project Ga0074197, IMG submission 64526) | Bioremediated contaminated groundwater microbial communities from EPA Superfund site, New Mexico - SAE3-05 reassembly with SPADES | ecosystem: Environmental > Aquatic > Deep subsurface >...
CCCGGGCAAAGTAAACCGCCACCCGCTCCATCTGGGTCTGCTGGCCCATGATTTCCGAGATCCAGACCTGGTATGGGTCGTAGGTCCCGCGCCAGGGCAAGGGGCGCTGATGGACGGCGAACCAGTCGAGCAGTCGCTGCCGGAAGTCGGCAATCTCGGCCGCATTCTCCTTGTCAATCACCTCTCCTATCTCCTATAGTTTCGTATCTCTTTAATTTCTTCATCATTGTCCACGGCAAGGTATCATGGCATCCCGCAGCTGTCAAAAAATGATCAGTCTCCTGTTCGCCTTTTTCTGGCTGGCGGTTCACCCGGTCGTCGCCCGGGCTCTTGAGCCGGAGGAGGTGGTGGTCATTGCCAACATCCGGGCCAACGACAGCCTTGAGCTGGCCCGGTACTATATGCGGCAGCGCAATATCCCCAGCGAACATCTGGTGCAAGTCCATACCACCTGGAACGAACACTGTTCCAGGGCCAGCTATGACGAGGAGATCCGGCGACCGGTGCGGGAAGCCCTTGCGCGGATCGGAAAAAACAGCCGGATTCGCTGCCTGGTGACCCTGTACGGGATGCCGCTGGCCATTGAGCCGCCGGGTCAAGGCGATCCTGATCCGCTTGCTCCGTTCAAGCAGCAGCTGCAGGCGCTTGAAGCCGAACAGCAGGGCGTAGAAGGAAAACGCCGTGCCGAGATCCCTGAAGAAAAAATGCGGATTGAACAGCAGATGGTCCAAGGGAAAAAGATGGATTCGCGGGCGGCGGTCGATTCCGAGCTGGCCTTGGTCCTGGCCGGCGATTATCCTCTGGAGGGCTGGCTGCCCAACCCCTTTTTTCTCGGCTTCCGTGAACGGGAAACCCTGCTTAAGCGGGATACGGTGCTGATGGTCAGCCGTTTGGACGGGCCGGACCCGGCAACGGTGCGGCGTCTCGTCGATGATGCCATTGCAGTCGAGAAAGCGGGGTTACGTGGACGGGCATGCTTCGATGCCCGCTGGCCCAAACCGGCGGGAAAAAAACTCAGCGGCTACGCCCTGTACGATGCGGCCCTGCATGCGGCTGCGGAAGGACTGCGCAAGAGCGGCCGGATGGAGGCTGTGCGGCTCGATGCGCGGAGCGAGCTTTTTCAGAAGGGGGACTGCCCCCAGACCGCCCTCTACTGCGGCTGGTACAGTCTGGGCCGGTATGTCGATGCCTTCACCTGGGTCCGGGGCGCGGTCGGCTACCACATCGCCAGTTCCGAATGCGCCACCCTGAAACAAAAAGATTCGCAGGGCTGGTGCAAACGGATGCTGGAACAAGGGGTCGCGGCCGCCATCGGTCCGGTCTATGAGCCCTATGTCCAGGCCTTTCCCCTGCCGGACCTGTTTTTCCTCACCTTGACCGAAGGGTACCTCAGTCTCGCCGAAAGCTATCTGATCAGTCTGCCGTATCTCTCCTGGCAGATGGTGCTGATCGGCGATCCGCTTTATCAGCCGTTTGCCCCGCAGTAAAGGCGGTCTGTTCCTCCTTGCCTTGCCCGCGTTGCTTGTTCCTGCTGGAGATGAAGAAGGTGATTTTTACTTTGCAAACAGAACAATCATGGTAGAAGAGGGGGTTTTGATTTTTTCTTAATTCTTTTCTCTCGCCGGACCACCCATGAATGCCAGCTTCTCTCGTCAAATTTTCTCGCCCCGGATGCTTGTCGCCTTTGTCATGGGATTTTCCTGCGGGGTGCCGCTGCTGCTGACCTCGTCCGTGCTCCAGGCCTGGATGACGGAGCAGGGCGTCGATCTCTCGGTGATCGGGTTTTTTTCCCTGGTGGGCCTGCCCTATACCCTCAAATTCCTCTGGGCTCCGGTGTTCGATCGCTTCACCCTGCCGTTTTTCGGCCGGCGGCGGGGCTGGCTGCTTCTTTTTCAGCTGGTGCTGATCCTGGCTCTGGTCTGCCTGGGGTTGACTGATCCGGGGCATAGCCCCTGGCTGGTCGCCCTTGCCGCTTTTTTCGTCACCTTTTTTTCCGCCTCCCAGGACATCGTTGTCGATGCGTATCGGAGGGAGGATCTGAGCGATAACCAATTGGGGCTCGGCAGTTCCCTCTATGTCAACGGCTACCGGGTGGGCATGCTGCTGGCCGGCAGCGGCGGGTTGATCCTTGCCGATCACTATTCCTTTACCCATGTCTACCTGCTGATGGCCGCCTCGCTCCTGGTCGGCATCGTCACTACCCTGGTCTGTCGGGAGCCCCTCCTGGCCAAGGGTACGCCGCACAGTTTCCGCGAAGCGGTCGTCCTGCCCTTTGTCGACTATTTCACCCGTGACCGGGCCCTGCTGATCCTGCTGTTTATCCTCCTCTATAAAATCGGCGACCAGATGGCCTCGACCATGACCACCCCCTTTTACCTGTCCCTGGGCTTCAGCAAGACCGAGATCGGCACGGTGGCCAAGCTCTTCGGCTTCTGGGCGACGATTGCCGGCGGTCTGGCGGGAGGGGTCATCCTCCTGCGGATCGGCATTGTCCGCAGCCTTTGGGTCTTCGGTATTCTCCAGGCGGTCTCCACCCTCGGCTTTTCCCTGCTCGCCCTGCTGGGCAACTCGCTCCCCGGCCTGACGGCGGTGATCGTTTTCGAAAACCTCAGCGGCGGCATGGGCACCAGCGCTTATGTGGCCTATATGGCCTCGCTCACCAATAGAAAATTCACCGCCACCCAGTATGCCCTGCTCTCCAGCTGCATGGGCATTCCCCGAGTGCTGGCCGCTGCTCCCACCGGCTGGATGGCCGAGTCCATGGGCTGGGCCGTATTCTTCCTCGGCTGCACGGTGGTCGCCGTTCCCGGTCTGCTGCTTTTGCCGATGGTGGCCGCACAATACCACCAGGATGCGCAATAACGTGTTGAGTTCTGACGCGGTAGTATTTACAGTATGCGGACAATCGGTCACCCCCTCCACCTTGCTCAAATATTTCGGAATAACAGATGTCGATTAAAATATACAACACCCTGAGCCGCAGAAAAGAACCCCTGCGCACCATTGAAGAAGGTCATGTCAAGCTCTATGTCTGCGGCATTACCTCCTACGATTACTGCCATATCGGTCATGCCCGCTCCGCCCTGGTGTTCGATATGGTGGTCCGGTATCTGCGCCACCGTGGTTTCAAGGTCACCTTTGTTCGCAATTTTACCGATATCGACGATAAAATCATCAACCGGGCCAACGAACAGGGCATTGATGCCGCCACTTTGGCGGCGCGTTTTATCGACGAATTCTACACCGATATGGATGCCCTCGGCACCCTGCGGCCGGATCTTGAACCCAAGGCCACCGAGCATGTCGGTGAAATGATTGCTCTGATCGAAGAGTTGATCGCCCGGGGCATGGCCTATCCCTCGGACGGCGATGTCTACTACCGGGTGGACCGGTTTGCCGGCTATGGCCGCCTTTCCGGCCGAACCCTGGCGGATATGCAGGCCGGAGCCCGGGTGGAGGTCAACGACAAGAAAGAGCATCCCATGGATTTCGTCCTCTGGAAGGGGGCGAAGCCGGGCGAGCCGAAATGGGCGAGTCCCTGGGGCGAGGGTCGGCCGGGCTGGCACATCGAATGCTCGGCCATGAGCAAAAAATACCTGGGCGAGACCTTTGATATCCACGGCGGCGGTAAGGATCTGGTTTTTCCCCACCATGAAAACGAGATTGCCCAGAGCTGCGGCGCCTCGGGAAAACCCTTTGCCAATCTCTGGATGCACCATGGCTTTGTCACCATCAAAGATGAAAAAATGTCGAAATCGCTGGGGAATTTCCTCACGATCCGCGACGTGCTCAAGCAGTACGCCCCCGAGGTCCTGCGGTTGTTCATCTTTTCCACCCAGTACCGCAACCCGCTTGATTTCACCGAGACCGCGCTTCAGGATGCCCAATCCGGCCTGGAGCGGATGTATGAGTGCCTGGCGCAATTGGGATCCCTGCCCGTCGATGGCCCGGCCGGAAGTTCCGGCATCAGCGACAAGGACCGCAAGGGGCTGGAGTCGATGGTCCCCCGTTTTCATGAGGCCATGGACAACGATTTCAACACGGCCCAGGCCCTCGGCCACCTCTTCGATACCGTTAAAATCTTCAATAAGATCCAACGATCCCTGCCGGAGCAGCCGGTAGCCGATGATCTCCGGCTGTTGAGGGAAAGCGGCGAGACCTTCCGCACCCTGGCCGGGGTCCTCGGCATCCTGCAACAGGATCCGGCGGCAATGGTGTCCGGTACAAAGGAAAAAATCATGGCCGGGATTGAGCTGAGCGAAGCCGAGATCACCCAGCTGATCGCCAAACGCGATCAAGCCAGGGCGGCCAGGGATTGGGCAGCCTCCGACGAGGTGCGCGATTATTTGCTCGGGCATCGCGTTGTGCTGAAAGACAGCCCGGAGGGCACCACCTGGGAAGTGAAAAAATAAAGGCCCGGCTCCAGGGGTGAGCAGGCGCCAACAAGGAGGGAAGTCATGACACGAATGCCGGCCGTTGCCGATCGTTTTTATCCCGGAGATCCTGAACATCTACGCTCCGCCATGGAGATGCTCATCCCGGCGGTGGCCGAAGCGGACAAAGCAGAGGCTCTGGCAATTGTTCTGCCCCACGCCGGCTATGTCTACTCCGGTGCAACCGCGGGCCATACCATCAGCCGGGTGCGGGTGCCGGAAACGGTGCTGATCCTGGGGCCCAACCACCATGGCCGGGGCGAGGCCCTGGCTCTGGGGACCGAAGATTGGCGCATGCCCCTGGGCACGGTGCCGGTAAACCGGCAGTTGGCCGCCGACATCCTCAAGGATTCCCAAATTATTGTCGAGGATGAAGAGGCCCATCTCCTGGAACATTCGCTGGAGGTGCAAGTGCCCTTTCTCCAGCAGGTGCAGCCGGGGTTGCGGATCGTGCCCCTGGTCGTCTCGCAGCTTTCTTATTCCCAGTGCCGAAAAGTGGCCCAGGAGTTGGCATCTGCGATCAGGAACTATGAACAGCCGGTGCTGATGGTGGCCTCAACCGATATGAGCCATTATGAATCGCGGCAGCAGGCGGCGCAAAAAGATAAGCTGGCGATCGAACGGATTCTCGCCCTGGATCCCCAAGGCCTGTACTCAACGGTAATCGGTCAACGGATCTCGATGTGCGGCGTTATCCCGACCACCATTGCCCTGCTGGCCGCCCTGGAACTGGGGGCAACTCGGGTCGAGCTCGTCCGCTATACCGATTCCGGCGAAGCCAGCGGCGATACCAGCCAGGTGGTCGGGTATGCCGGACTGATCATTTCCTGATGATTTTGCAGCAAACCGGTGCAGGAACTGCCAATCCCCTGTGCCGATAGCTTTTCCCTTGACAACCAAGGCAAATCCTTCTATTTTCACCGCAACTTTCCACCTGCTGGGGGATGGTCTAACGGCAAGACAGCGGACTCTGACTCCGCTTATCGGGGTTCGAATCCCTGTCCCCCAGCCAAGTAAATTCAAGCACTTGCTGAGAAATCGGTAAGTGCTTTTTTGTTTTCATGGTGTTTTGTACAACCCCTGTACAACTTTTTTATTTTTCAGAAAAAAACACAGATAGGTCGACGCCAACAAGACAACACCAGCCGGAGCCGGTCAAGGGCCAGGCAGGGGAATGAAAACTTGGTGGAAGATTGACAAGCTGAACTTGGTCCGCTTCCGGGTGTTTGCCTGGATAAAAAAGCGGGCCTTTCTTTTTGTCCTTTTTTGGAGAAACGAAAATCGCCGCCGGGGAATGTTCCCGCTCGCCAGTTCGGGCGAGTGGCAAGCAGGGCAGAAACAAAAGCTTGCGTCAAAAAAAGTTGGCGAAACAGTCTATTGCTCGTATGCTTATCCGGACCGGCTCGAGCGACACCTGTTCTATTGGCTGCGAGTTAAAAAAGGGATAAGGGAGGGGATCATGGGGCATCTTCTTTTTTTCATCATGCATTTTATGGCAATCATGTTCGGGATGGCTTTCCTGTTCTTCACCATTCCGGCCCATTTGATCTATGCGGTGATTGCCGGGATAGGAAAGGCAAACCGGAAGGCATCGAAAAAGGAAACGGGCCCGACGCCTGGCACACACGTCATCTGCCCTGATTGCAAAGAGTTCATCCGTAAGGGTGCCGTGATCTGCCGCCATTGCCGGTGCCAGATCGTGCCCGAATAGGAGAAAAAACCGGCTAGGAATCAACCGGGGAAACAAAAAGAAAACACCCCGGTCAGCAAGTGCTGGTCGAGGTGTTTTGTAAGAGGTGCCGGAAAAATTACTACTGTGCCAGGCTGTCCCGTTGCTTCATTGGGGATGAACTGCTTGCTTGCCGATCTGTGTCAACATTTGCTTTTCCAGTTTTCCCGCTAAACGTGGGTTGAACAGGTACGCCCGGCATATCTCCAACCTTGCCGCCTCGGCTTCGCTTTTGGTGGTGGCGATAACCGCATCCATTAACTCTTTGAGAGCTTCCATGGTGGGGGCAAACATTCTACCGTCGCTTGCTTTTCGATCTTGTTTTATCGTAAATGTAAGGTTTACGACCGCGCCATTTGTCGCATTCACGGTTACAGGTGCCTCTCCCGCAATGGATTCAATACTTCCTTGGTCCATGCCATCCTCCTTTTTTTGAATTGCCGCTTTTACGCAAAACGCAAAAAGGGCGGTGAGTATGCTATTCAAGAGTTATGCAGGTTGTCCCGTTGGTTCGTTGGGGGGGAGTTGTTTGATAACAGAATCAAAACTCCTTTCCTTGCCACAAAGGGACAGGCTGATTTCATCAAGGATTGCACCTAATCCTATCCATGCAGGGGATGAAAGGCTGGCACCATCGCCCGGCCATTCGTCAAACACTTCGGACAATAAACACAACTTGTTCATTGCCATCATGACTGATAGATCAAATTTCTTCAGCTCCTTTGCGTCTTCTGCGGTCAGCGTGATTGTGATTTGATCGCTCATGCTTCCACCTCTCCATTTTTGGCATCTATGGCGTCAGAGATATGCTCTACAATCATACACAATCTTGTAAGTGCGGAAGTAGCGAGCTCGACTCCTGCTTTCAAATGGTCGCGGTACTCGGCAATCTGATCAATTATGGAAAGTAGCATCTCTCCATCGTCTTCGGCCGAAGCTTTGGCATAAATTTCAACAAGCTCTTCACTTGACCTGGACAGCACATCCATCATGATACGGCGCTTGATTCCCCACGAGGTGTTATAGGCACGTTCGATCTCCACTTCTTTTTTTTCGGTAAAAATTGGCTCGAAACTGAGGGGTGCTTTTTCTGTTGCTTCCATGACGTTGTCTCCTTGCCTTTTTTTGGTTTCACCCTTCCACTGAACGCAAAAAGGGCGGTGAAGTGCGGGTTGGCGTACCGGGTCAAGGAACCGGCGGGAACAAGTCCCCCCACACATCACCGCCCAAACATGGAGCAATTCTGTGCGCCGGACGCAAAAAAACCGCCGAACAAATACTATTGTGGCGGTGCATCCGCCTTGAACTCGAGACGCCAATCTCGGCAACCGTTTTTTTCGGTTGCGTTTATACCTTCGCATAATCTGGTGTTGATCGTCAAGGGAAAAAAGGCCTCATTCTCCGGGATCATCCTCGATTTGGATTCTTGATATTGCGTCGCAACATTTCGATATTGATTTTTTTACCATCATAATATCGTGGCCAGTAAGGCGCGGGTTCGCCCGTTTCATCTCCAAGGGCAAGGCCTCCAAAAGGGCCACCATCTGCAAACCTACACCTTGCAGGGCGTTGGTGATCATGGACAGAGGCGCCACCAGGCCGTCGGCTATGTCGTTTTCTCGTTTCTTCTCCCGGAGCTGCTCGGCGGTCAGCATGGCTTTCTGTTTAGTCAGGTCATAATCATCATCGCCGCTTACCTGGCCGCTGGCTTTTCCTCGAAGGTGCCGGATATACGCAACCCGGCAGGAATCAAGGTCAAGGCCCCCGGTTCCCTTACTGCCAGGGAGGATCCCTTCCTTGATTAGAACACGAACGCGGCGGTCTGAAAGGTCCAAGTGCTTGGCTATATCGGCTTGTGTTGCCATGATTCACCTTTAAGTTTTTGTGAATGATTAATTAGGAACCGGAACAGCGTTATTACAATTTTGTAAATTGAAATAGGGCGGGGCGCGAAACACCCGCAATAAAATAAAACCAGGGAAGGACCCGTGTTTTTTTCAGGAGCAAGTTCGAGCTCCTTAAATTTTATGCCTATAAGCGGGCCACACTTGGACGCCGCAGGTGACGACCAGCATTTCAGGGTGTGGGGTTCGTTCCATCTGGTCGGGCGGTATCGGCCATGAACTGCCAGCCGGTAACAGCTGCCGCCTTTCCTCTGTGTTTCGGAAGTAGAAGGCGGTGATGGAACAATCCACCGCCTTCATGAGAGGGTCTTATGAATCACCTGCAGGCGCAAAGCTCAAGAGCTCATCAATCGACAGGGTACTACAACCGGGCTCATTAATTCAGCGCGCCCCGGATGGAATTATTCTTCATTCATCAATCTGGCCGCGTGCCGCCCGCTTGATCGTCTCGAGCTGCTGCTGCAGGTCGGTAATCTCCTTATCCAGCTTCTCGAGTTCTTTGAACCGCTCGGCCTGTGGTGGTCCAACCTTTTCCGGCCAGTCCCAAACGGCCAAGGCTTCCGCGACACCGGCCCGGATTTGTTTTTTTAACAGGAAGGTGAACGCCGCCGGATCAGGTGTTGTAGAGGACCATATCATCAGGGGGTTAAACCCATTATCGCCCCAATTCGGGACCTTGAGGGGATTGTCGATGAAGGATTCCAATTTCTGCCGCAACTTGGATGGGTACGCAGTCTGTGCTTGATCAATCCAACCATCAACTATTTTGGCGAAATCTTCTCGGGGCAACGGCAGGCTGTGCAAATCCTCCCTCCGGCGAAGGCACTCATCAAGCCGTTTCTCAAGCCGGGCCTGCTCGCCGCGAACCTCGGCAAACATGGCGGTCAATTTATTGAGTGATAGCGCCATTTCGATTACCCTCGAAAGCTGGTGGACTTAACCCGGAGCCCTTCTATCGGTTTTTTGAAATAGAAATAGGTCTCGAAGTCACCGGCGAATTCTTCCTGCAATTTCGAATCGCGATTCCACTCAGCTTGGATTTTCAGGTACTCGGGATCTTTGGTGATGTCGGTTTTCTGTTCTGTCATGGCTGCGCCTCCTGTGCGCTCGAGCTGGTCAATTATGGGGGTAACGTTTTGTTCTCCCCTTATTCATTGTCTCAACTATATTCCTGTTGTTCTGACAAAAAAATGTGATTGTTTGACAAAATTTAATAATCGAAAACAACCCGGTAAATGGTCCGCCATCCGGTTGGCAAGGGTTCGCCGGTGCGCTTTGCCATGAACAGTAAGCGCCGGAGCTCTGAGCAACCTGCCGGGGGTTCTTCAAGGCCCTCCCATCGCGGCCAGAATCGAGCCTCAAAATCACGGATCTCTGACGCCAGGCCATCGCATCGGGTTGTTGGCTTTCCGTCCGGGTCTATCCGGTCGTAAGCCTGGCGCAAGAGGTTGTCTCGAAGGGTCTTGCCGTACCGGCTGCGCTCCGAAGGTTTGCCGCGTCCTGTTGATCCAATCCCCAAGGCTTCATCAAGAGAGCGGCATTCACGGCTTGATAGGTAGCGATTCAAGCCCGATTGAAACCACTCGGCCACGTCCGGTTCCGCGTGCCGCTGGATGGCGTCTGCAGCCTGCAGTAATCGGTCAATGGAGTTCATTGAATCCCGCCTATAACCTCGGATTCGGATTCGTCATCCGGTAAATTCTCGAGAGCTTTTTCAGCACGGCGGAATATTTCGCTAATTTCGTGAACCGCCAGAACCTGCTGCGTTTCCTCGTCCGTCCCTTTGGGGACAATGGCGGCGATATAAAGCGTTGCGAGCTCCAGCAAAGCAGATAAAACTTGCTCCCTCGGCAGGGTGCGCGCCGAATGAAGCGCGTTCATCAGGGTTATGGGGCAATCTGCCATTTTCAATTTTGGTTGTTCCATCAGAAAAAGTCTCCAGGGGTTGCAGTCGGGATCTCGTTTCGCCGTTTGTTCGGTTGCCGGGTGCAATTTTGCGCCGGGGCATTTTTTCGCTTATAGGAAATTTTGTCGCCGTGGATCTCGGCGGCCCAGCATTGCACAGTAAAGGAGTTCCGCCACTCGCCGCTGGTCTCATTTTTCCAGTTCGACGCGGACAAGCTGCCCGTGACGCTCAACCGATCGCCAGGCCCGCAGGCGGATAACAGGTGGTCGGCGACATTGCCCAGGCCGGTAACTCTGAATTTGTCCTGGCGGACCTTCAAGAGGATCTCGCACATTGCCGCGCCGGTCTTTGTCGATACCGGGCGGATTCGGTCAACGGTGCCGGTTAATCGGCATTCATTCAAATCTTGCTGGCTCATTTTCACGCCTCAATTTTTGCGGTTAATAGGGGTTCGGTCCGTGCCATCAACAAATGGGAATCCTCGACCGCTCCGGCGTCATGCGGTGATGAAAATTCATAAACAAGGCCGTCCGGTAATCTTGTGAGAAAATAGCGGTGACCATAGGCCTCGAGTTTCCAGTCTGGCCAGCGGTTGACAATTCTCATGTCTTCACCACTCGGTTTTTCGCCGTCGCTATCGGGCACCTATTCATCTTGTCGATTCGTGACCAAATCCAATTTGTGACGCTGATTTCTTGGTAACACCCTTGCACCACCTCTATGCCCGGCAGTTCCAACCGGCAGAAACAATCACACCCCGAATTGCACCATTCTGGCAGGCTGGGCCGGGTGGTTTTTCGCTCCATCGCGGGGCATTCCGTCAACCTGTCCAACCGCCGCCATGATCCGGTAATAGGATGCACGCAACCGGCAACCTCTCCCTCGTCGGGCAAGGGGATTATCTCTAGGCCAAGGCAGTCGGTCCGGCACCACCGTGGAAAAGGCCGGGTGATTTCATTTGAGTTTCCACCCATGAAACCATGAAACTTTTGAGGGTTGTTTTCGGGAGAAAAGTTTCCTCGTTGTTTCGTGCAAGTTTCATTAAAGTTTCCTTGCTGGTTTCGCGCTAGAACCTTTGCCGCTAGGGCTTTTATGCTGGCCGGTTTCATTAAAGTTTCACTGCTGGTTTCATCCGAAGAAGGGAAAGTTTCATAGTTTCCTTCCCTAGGGGGTGAAACTATGAAACTTTTTTTTTCGGGGGTCATGCTGTCACCACCAGGCCTTCGGCCTTCGCCCGCTTGGCGTACTTTGAAACCGAGCCTTTACTGAGGCCAAGTTCAACG
>Ga0074197_1002870_pt1 | contig 11246 bp, 8 predicted proteins | sample EPASupsiteSAE305_FD_64526 | JGI IMG/M metagenome (GOLD analysis project Ga0074197, IMG submission 64526) | Bioremediated contaminated groundwater microbial communities from EPA Superfund site, New Mexico - SAE3-05 reassembly with SPADES | ecosystem: Environmental > Aquatic > Deep subsurface >...
TCTGGCGCAGCGGGGATCTTCGTAGTGGTATTCCGGTTCGTCGGCATGGCGGTGCCATTTGATACCGCGATAGGGATGCTGCAATTCGTCGATGGCAAAATCGTTCCACACGAACAGATAGGGAAAGATCGACTCGCCTGCGTCCGCCAGGTCCAGCAGATAGCGATTGGCCGCCCGCCTGGTCCGCCGCCAGTGGTTGGTGTCCTGAAAACCAGGGTTGTCGCGGTCGTAGATGTCCTCCACCGGCGCAAACAGGCAGGCATCGGTGATACCGGCCCGCCGGAGCAGGGGGGCGATGTCCGCAAAGGGAAGATCGGAATGCTGCACTCCGCAGTGGATGTGGCTGTCGATGATCCGTGATGCGCCCATGCCTGGTCCCTCCTGCATCAAGTACCTTCCCGGGAGGCGCGGCGCTCGTGCTGTTCATCGGGCGTGCGCCCCGCCTTTTTTCCATCCTCTCTTGTGTTGTTATCCGAAAAATGGCCCATTAGGGAGGAAAAAGTGCTGAAAAAAAGAATGGGTAAACGAACCGGCAGGTTCCGGGATAAAGGTTGAACTCTCCCCGGTTTTCCTTCTATAGTCCCATCCAGGGCAATCAGCGTCGTGCCAAGTCCCGATACGATACCGAATCAAGAGCACAAACCGCCAACCAATGCCATGACCGTCATCCTTTTTTCCGGCCTGATCTTCCTCCTCGCCGGCCTTATTCAGGGCCTGACCGGATTCGGCGGCGGCCTGGTGGCCATCCCCCTGCTGTGCCTGATCATGGATGTCAAACTGGCCGTCCCCCTGTCCATCCTCAGCGGCCTGGCCATTACCACGGCCATGGCCTATGACCTCCGCCAGGGCATGGATTGGCGCAAAATCCTGCCCCTGCTCATCGGCTCCATCCCCGGTGTCTTCGCTGGTACGGTCCTGCTCAAGGAGGCCAACCCGGTGGTGATCAACCGCTTGCTGGGGTTGTTGCTGGTCAGCATCAGCGCCATCAACCTGACTATCAAGCCGCGCCCCCTCAATCCGCCTGTCATCTGGGGCTATATCGCCGGATTTTTTTCCGGCACCATCACCGCATCGGTTGGCGCGGGCGGACCGCCGGTGATCATCTACACCACCCTGACTGACTGGAAGAAAGACGAGATCAAGGCCACACTCACCGGCTTTTTCGTGCTCAATGGCTACATCACCGCCGCGGTGCACGCCTGGACCGGCATGATCACCCGCACCACCATGACCACCTTCGCGGCCACCCTATTCTTCGTGCTGTTGGGCACCTATGCCGGTTCCCGGATCGGCGGCCGGATCAACCGCCGGACCTACCTGCGAATCGTGTATCTGCTGCTGATGGGGCTGGGCATCCTGATGCTGACTCGATAGCGATGAGGACGCCGGGGGAAAGATCGTCCTGGATGGAAAGGACCATGCCGATGGCGGTCGATTCGAAGCGTACGTCAACGAAAAGCTCGTATTTTTTTCGGGATGTCTCACTGCGCCCGATCGACAGAACGCCTGCTTTCCCGTTGGTATTACCAAATTTTTGACTATAAAGGAGCGAACAATGGAGGATTGGCAAAGGCAATTCTGGCAGTTGCGGCTGGAGGGCTGCCAACGCGCTTTGGAAAAGAATCATTTCGAGGCCTTGATCGCCCAGAGTTGCAGTGAGGCCCGCACCCTGTTCAACGAGGCCATATTCCCGGCGCTGACCGTGCAGTCAGCCTCCTGGGCCGATTCGATGAGCCTGCAGGCCACCGGCATTCTCGATGATCTCAAAACGAAGCCGTCGATCACGCTCATCGAGACCTTTACACCGGGGGTGCCACGGGAAGAACTGATCGAGCGGCGGCGGCAGGCACTGCTGGTCGACCTGTTCGTCACCGGCACCAACGCGGTGACCGAGTCCGGAGAATTGGTCAACCTCGACATGATCGGCAACCGGGTCGGAGCGATCACCTTTGGCCCGCGCACCGTGGTGCTGATCATCGGCCGCAATAAACTGGTCAAGAATATCCAGGAAGGGATGGACCGGATCAAATCCTACGCCGCGCCGCTGAACGCCATCCGCCATACAGGGTGGAAGACGCCCTGCATGAAAACCTCGTTCTGCATGGACTGCAACAGTCCTGACCGCATCTGCAATACCTGGACGATCACCCAGAAATCGTACCCCAAGGGCCGGATCAAGATCATCCTGGTCAACGAGGATCTCGGCTTATAGGCGGACTGCAGCCCGTGCTCTACGCTTTTTTTCCGTGCGGAAAATGAATGGAGAGCAACCGGTCCAGCTGATTGGCAAAGGACTGGCGGTCGCTCTGGCTGAAGGAGGCGGGACCGCCGGTTTCCACGCCGGTTGCCCGCAGACTGTCCATGAAGTCCCGCATGCTGAGACGAGCCCGGATATTGTCCGTGGTGTACAGCTCGCCGCGGGGGTTGAGCGCATGACCGCCCTTGGCGATGACTTCGGCCGCCAGCGGGATATCGGCGGTAACCACCAGATCGCCGGCCGCCAGCCGCCGCACAATTTCATTGTCCGCCACATCAAAACCTGCACCGACCCGCAAGGAGCGGATATTGCGCAGTCGGGGAGTGGCCAGCGGCTGATTGGCCACCAGGGTCATGGACACGCCGGTCCGCTCGGCGGCCCGAAAGAGAATTTCCTTGATCACCTTGGGGCAGGCGTCGGCATCAACCCAGATATGCACGATGTCTTCTCCTCCTTAAACATAACGGCCTGTTGCCCTGGCTGAATAACGAAGACCGCACTCATTCGCCGGTTCATTGCTCATTCGGGCCCAGCGCCTCTCTGATTTTGGCGGCCAGCACCTTCAGGGTAAACGGTTTCTGGATGAAGCGCACCCCCTCGTCGAGCACGCCGTGATGGGCAATGACGTTGGCGGTGTAACCGGACATGAACAGACATTTGAGCTCGGGATAGAGGGACAGCAGATTCCCGGCCAGAACCCGTCCATTCATCTCGGGCATGACCACATCGGTCATCAGCAGGTGAATGGCACCGGCATATTCCTGAGCCGTCCGCATGGCTTCGCCCGGAGTAGCGGCGGGCAGGACGGTGTAGCCCAAGGTGCGGAGCATCGCCTTGGCCATGTCAAGGATCATGGGCTCGTCTTCCACCAGCAGAATGGTTTCACGGCCGGGCACGGCCGGTTTCGCCTTTTCTGCCTCCGGTACCGGCTCACCCGCGGTCGCGTGCCGGGGCAGATAGATGTTGAAGGTCGTTCCCTGCCCGGGTTCACTGTAGACATTGATGAAGCCATTGTTCTGTTTGACGATGCCGTAGACCGTGGCCAGGCCCAAACCGGTCCCCTTGCTCATTTCCTTGGTGGTGTAAAAAGGTTCGAACAAGTGCGAGAGCAGCTCGGTATCCATGCCGCAGCCATCGTCGCTGACCGCCAAGAGTACATAGGCACCGGGGACACTGTCCGCATGTTCGGCACGGTAGTGCTCGTCAATGGTGACCGCGGTTGTTTCAATGGTGAGCTTGCCGGTGTCGCCAATGGCGTCCCGGGCGTTGATGCACAGATTCACCAAGATCTGATCGATTTGCGAGGGATCCACCTTGACCAGCCCAATGTTCGTGCCCGGCATCCAGACCAGATCGATATCCTCACCGATGAGCCGCCGCAGCATGTTCAGCATCCCAGCCACGGTCTCGTTGAGGTCAAGCACCTTGGGGGCAACGGTCTGCTTGCGGGCAAAAGCCAGGAGTTGTCCGGTGAGGTTGGCGGACCGTTCGGCGGCCTTGTGAATGTCCCGCAACCTGGCAAAAAGGGGATGACCGGCATCCAGCCCCTCGAGGGCCAGCTCGCAATGGCCAAGAATGACGCCAAGCATATTGTTGAAATCATGGGCCACGCCGCCAGCCAGCCGCCCGACGGATTCCATCTTCTGGGCCTGGGTCAACTGCGACTGCAGCTTGTCCTTTTCCTCTTCCGCCCGCTTCCTTGCGGTGATTTCGTTGAACAATACCGCAACGTTTCCGGGAGACATCTGAAAGACATGCACCTCAAAGGCGCCGGCAATCCTGCCGTCGGCATACTCAATGTGCTCGGTCTGCCAGCTGATACCATCCAGGGCTGCGCGGCGCTGCCGCAGCGGAACTTCCGTCTCCTGCAGCGCCGGAAAGGCTTCTTCAATCGTCTTGCCGATGAATTGGCTGTTGTCCACCCCCAGTAAGGTATCGGCGGCGGGATTGGCGCCGACGAACTCCAAACGTCCATCGTGCTGCAGTTGGTAGAGATGGATCCCCATGGGGGAGGCCTGGACAATGTTGCGGAACGTCGCCTCGCTTACCCGCAGGGCTGCTTCCGCCTGGAGGCGTTCGGTGAGATCAATGGTATAACCGGCCAGGAAGTGTTTCCCTCCGGCCGTAATCGGAAATTTGATGGTGGTGTAGCTGCGGCCGTTGAACTCCTCATCCAGGTGAAGGACTTCTCCCCGGGAGACCACCAGCCAATCGTCGGCGGTGATCTTGGCGGCGAATGCAGCCGGGAAAAGCTCCTGCATGTTCTTGCCGACCATCTCGGCAGCAGGTATGCCGAGCATCTCCTGATAATTATCGCTGACCTTCAAGGTGAGGCTTACCGTGGGAGTGACCTCCTTGATGAAGGCGTAAATCGGCGAGTGTTGTATAAACTGGGAAAGCTGATCGTTACTCGCCTGCAGTTCCTCCTCGGCGCGTTTAATGGTGGTGATGTCGGCATGGGTACCAAACATCAACAGCGGTTTGCCTGCGGCGTCGCGGGTGAATATGCGGCCCCGGTCCAGTATCCAGAGCCATTGGCCGTCCTTGTGCCGCATCCGCACTTCGCAGTCGTAGTCGAGCGTTTCCCCGTCTATGCAGCGTATCAGCGCATCCCGGGCCCGCTCCAGGTCATCGGGGTGTACCAGCCTCTCCCAGGTCTGGTAATTATAGGGTGTCAGCTCCTCGATCGTATATCCGAGCATCTGCGCCCAGATCTCGTTGAAGACGGTCTCATTGCTCTGCACGTTCCACTCCCAGGTGCCGAGCCGCGACCCTTCGATGAGAAACTCCAAGCGTTCGCGTTCCCACAGCAAGGCCTCCCTGCTGCTTTCCAGCTCGGTTGTCCGTTTCCACACCGCCGTTCTCAGGCTCCGGTTCCAGTACGACAGGGCAAGAACCACCACGCCGACGAAACCGGCGCCCACCAGGAGAGAGGTGGCCGAAACAACGTTCAGGATCGAGGCGCCATGCCACTTTTTCTCAATCCGCTCGAATTCTTGGGGTGCTATCCGGGCAAAACCCGCTTCAACCTCTGCCAGCAAGGCTGCGTTTCCTTTCCTGACCGCGCGATGGAATGCACCGGCATTGAACGGGAGCGAAACATTGTACTGCTGCTGCATCCCGTATTTATAGAGGAAATAGAGTGCCGGAGGTTTATCGATGACAAAGACATTGACCTTATGTTCTTTGGCGGCCTGGATAATCGCCTCATATCCTTTGAACAGCATCAGGTTGTCGATCCCCTGACTCCGCAGCAGATCGATGGCGGCATCGCCTTCCTTGACCGCCACGACGAACCCCTTCAGGGAAGGGACATCGGTGATGCCGCTGATGGCGTTGTTAAAAAAAGCCGCGACCTCGATCCGGGCATAGGGCCTGCTGAAATCAAGCCAACCGGCCCGTTCTTCCGTTTTAAAAACGGTATCGATGACATCGAACTCCCCGGCCTTCATCCCCTGGAGGGCATCATGCCAGTCCCTGGCCGTTATTTCGACGCGAATGCCGGTCTGCCGTTGCCACAGCCGCCATTGATCGGCCAGGATTCCCTGGACGGCGCCATCACTATCGAGAAAGACGTAGGGCGGATAATTATTGTCCATGACGACCCGGATGGTGCGGGACGCAGCAACCTGCTCCCCGGCGGCTTCCGCCCTGAAGCCCTGTGCCACGAGCAAGAAGAGGAGGAGAAGCGGAAAGAAACAGTATTTCAACAACCTGATCCAGGTAGCATGGTGACGCATAAAGCTCTTGTCCAATTCAAAATCCGCGGCGCAATGGCGCCCAACCTCTTCTTAAAACCCTTCGAGTACAATTTTACCCCTGGCCCTGCCGCTTTCCAGCAAGGCGTGGGCGCGGCGCAGGTTGGCGGCGTCGATCCGCCCGAAATGCTCACCGAAAGTGGTGCGGATGATACCCGCATCGACCAGTTCCGCCACTTCGTTGAGCAGCAGGTGCTGATTGATTTGATCGGCGGTCCGAAACATCGACCGGGTGAACATGAATTCCCAGTGCAGCGAGACGCTCTTACGCTTGAGCAGGGTAACATCGAGCGCCTCCGGATCGTCGATGAGTCCGAATTTGCCCTGGGGCGCGATGGCTTCGACAATCTGGGGGAAATGGAGGTCGGTCTGGTTCAGACTGACGATGTGACTGACCTCGCTGATGCCGAGAGCTTGCAGCTCCCGGTGCAGCGGCCGGCTGTGGTCGATGACGTGCCGGGCGCCCATCGCGCGGACCCAGGTCTGGGTCTCCGGACGGGACGCGGTGCCGATGACCGTGACCCCGGTCAGCCGGTGCGCCAGCTGGGTCATGATGGAGCCGACGCCTCCTGCGGCCCCGATGATCAGCAGGGTTTCTCCAGTCGGCGTTTTGCCGGGCAGCAGCCGCAGCCGGTCAAACAGCATTTCCCAGGCCGTGATCGAGGTCAGCGGCAGCGCGGCGGCCTGGGCAAAATCGAGACGTTCGGGCATGCGGCCGGCAAGCCGCTCATCCACCAGATGCAACTGGGCATTGGCGCCCTGACGGGTCAGGTCACCGGCATACCAGACGCGGTCGCCGGGTTGAAACAGGGTCACCTCGGGGCCGACACCACGGACCACGCCGGCCGCATCCCAGCCGAGCACCTTCCACTCGCCCTCGGGCGGCGCGACCCGCTTGCGCACCTTGGTGTCCACCGGGTTGACCGATATTGCCCTGACCTCCACCAACAGATCGTGGTCTCCACCTGCGGGTTCGGGTAATGCAATATCCTGTAAAGATTCAGGATGATCAATGGCTAAGGATTTCCGGTAACCGATCGCCTTCATGTGTGTCCTCCTTGGATCATTCCATGGCTGCACGTTGCTTGATAGCCCTTGAACGCCTGACGGCAAAACCGCCTGCAAGCAGCGAGCGTGCGCCGTCCCAAGCATTCAATCATTCCATGGCCGAAAAAAATGGGGTACTGTTTTTTTGCGCTGTCACGCATTTATCCGGCCGGATGCGGGTGACCGTCAAGAGTTCGCAAGGAGGCCGTCTGCATTTGCTTCCGCCGCAAGGAATCCCATGGGACACCGAGCCAGCAAGGATCTCTACCGCCAACTGGGCAAGCGCTTGGATCAGGCGCCGGTCCGCACCCCCTGGACCCCGGTATTTCGCGACCTGGTGGAAGCCCTCTATTCCCCGGCCGAAGCCGAACTGATCATCCGCCTGCCCTATCGCCCCTCGAATATCGCCCGGATCGCCCGCATGACCGGCGTGGCCGAACAGACGTTGCGCCCCATGCTCGAAGGACTGTGTGCCAAGGGATTGGTGCTCGATATCTGGAACGGCACGGAATACCACTATCTGGTCAGCCCGCTGGTGATCGGCTTTTTCGAATTCACCATGATGCGCACCGGCCCGGATCTGCCCCAGGCACGGTGGGCCGAACTGTTCCAGGGCTATATGTTTGGGGAAAAGGATTTTCTGGCGGCCAATTTCGGCGACGGGCAGCAGGTCTCGATCATGCGTGCTCTGCCCCATGAGGAAACCCTGGGCGAGCACGTCGAAATTCTCGATTATGAAAAAGCTTCGGCTCTGATCGAGGCCCAAAGCGATTTTGCTCTTGGCCTCTGTTCCTGCCGCCACGAAAAGCACCATCTGGGGCATGCCCCCTGTCGTGCTCCCATGGAAACCTGTACCTCCATGGGAACCGGGGCCCAATTTCTGGTCAGAAACGGTTTTGCCCGCCCCATCGACAAGCACCAGATGCGCGACATCCTGGCCCGGTCGCGGGATCTGGGCCTGACCCTGTCAACCGACAACGTTCGCCAAGACGCGGGCTTCATCTGTCACTGCTGCGGCTGCTGCTGCAATCTGCTTTTGGGAGTACGCGAAACAGGGTACACCGGCATCCTGGTCACCTCGAATTTCGTGGCCGAAGTCGATACGGCGCTCTGCACGGGGTGCGGCCTCTGTGCCAAGGCCTGTCCGGTGGATGCGGCCCAGATGGAACCACGGCTGGCCGCAAGCGGCTCCCGGCCAACCGGAAATATCGCCAGGGTCGGTCCCCACTGCCTGGGCTGCGGCGTCTGCGCCCTCAAATGTCCCACCGGCGCCTTGACCTTGCAGCAGCGGCCGCAAAAGGTTTTTCACCCCGAGGACAGTCTGGAGCGAGTGATGCTCCAGGCCCTGGAACGGGACACCCTGCAGACCTTCCTCTTCGATAATCCCGCCAGCCGGACCCAGGCATTCATGCGCGTCCTGGTCGGCGGCTTCCTCAAGCTTCCTCCAATCAAACGGGCTCTGCTGGGCGAAAAACTGCGCTCGCGTTTTCTCTCAGCCCTGCGCCGGGGCACGGGCTGATTCTCGAGCCTGCCGTCTCTGAGGTAATACCAGCCATCGCATCCCGTTCAGGATACATGCAACCAGAGTGTCCGTCCTAGCGGCCGCAGCATTTCTTGAATTTTTTGCCGCTGCCGCAGGGGCACGGGGCATTCCGGCCGGTTTTGCCTGCCCGGATCTCCGCTGGTTCGCCATCCTCGAGCATGTCTCCGGAGACATACAACCACTCCCCGGCCTCCCTGACAAAACGGCTGACCTCGTGCAGCGTGCACAATGTATTGCGCACCAAGGCCGTGGCCACAAATTCAACAAAGCCCTCGTCGTCATCTTTCCGGCCCCGCTCGGTGCGAACGATCTGTAAACCGCACCAATTGGGGATTGTGGCGGGATCAAGGACCGATGGCCTGGTGGATGGATGCCAAGTCCGCAAGAGGTAGCTGATATTGCGCTCAACATAGGCGGTGTAGCGAGAGCGCATCAGCGCTTCCGCGGTCGCGGTTGGTGTTTGCCCGGAAAGGAGGGGGCCGCAACAGAGCGCATAGGGCGCGCCAGAGGTACAGGGGCATTGTTTGCTGTCGATCATCATCGTCAAGATTACAAAGGGGAAAACGTAGGCCGGTTTCGCGGCCTCAACAATGCCAAGCAGCAGCAAGAAAAAGGGCAAGACAGAGGGCGGGCGGACTGGACTGGGTGCCCGCCGGGGCCGCTCAGCCGCCGTGGCGGTGGAACCAACGCTCCACCTCCTGGGCCGAGAAGGTCTTGATCACCGGACGGCCATGGGGACAATGGGAAAAAACCGCACCGGCCTCCATCTGCGCCAGCAACTTGAGCATTTCCACCGGCTGGAGACGGTTTCCCGCTTTGATCGCCGCCTTGCAAGCCATGGAAGCCAGCAGGTCGTCAACCGCCTGGGGCACCAGCCGGGCGGCTTCGTTGCGCACCGGTCCCCTGAGCCCGTCGAGCACCTCTCGCAGCAGGATACCCGGATCGACATGGCTGACCAGGGCCGGCGCCGCCTTGATCACATAGGTGGCGTCGCCGAAGTGTTCGACGTGCAGGCCAAGGGCGGCAACCGCCTCGGCCTTGTGCTCCAGGGTTTCGGCCTGGACCGGAGTCAGTTCGACGGTCGCCGGAAACATCAGGGTTTGTTGCGGAATCCTGGCGTCCAGATATCCCTGCACAAGCTGGCCGTAGAGCAGTCGTTCGTGGGCCGCGTGCTGATCGATAATGATCAACTGGCCATCCTTTTCGCACAACAGGTAGAGGGAGAACAACTGGCCGATCAGGGTGAGACCGGAATACTCCTTGACCGGCTCTGGATGGACCGGCGGCCTGACCGAAAGGTTCCCGGCGAGCGAAGGGCTTGAACCAGCTCCCGAACTTGCACCTGGAGGAGGATCAACCGGCAAGGACGGCAGGCGCGGCTGCACGGCCACCGGTTCAGCGGTGGTGAGGGGTGCGAGGGGGGCGGCGATTTGGGTGGTCTCGCATCGTGCAATCGGCCGGTCCGGGGCCGGTTGCGGCGGCGGACCGGCAAACAGGCTGGTTCGCAGGCTCTGCTGGTACGCCTCCATGGCCCGGGCTACCCGGTCGGCAACGAAGCGGTGCACCACCTCGCTCCGGCGGAAACGGATCTCGCGCTTCGCCGGATGGACATTGACATCGACCTGATCGGGTGCAACGACCAGGTGCAGGGCTCCTGCCGGCTGATAGCCCTTCATCAAAAAGCCCTGCAAGCCCTCGCTGACCGCGTGACGGATCATTGCGTCCTGCACCGGCCGGTCATTGACCAGGATGCGCAGCCGCGCACTGCCGGATGGCGCCATCTCGGGCAGGAGCAGAAAACCGTCCAGCTCCAGCTCTCCGGCATCGTTGGCCGCATCGACATGGAGCGGCAGGAGCGGGCCCCGGTAGCGAAACACCTCGCGCATCCGTTGTTCCAGATCTGCCCCCGGTTGATAGTCGAGGGCCACGCGGCCGTCGACATGGAGGGTGAACCCGGTGCGCGGATGGGCCAGGGCCAGATTTTTGACCACCTCCTCGATGTGATGCATCTCGGTGCGGGCGGACTTGAGGAATTTTTTGCGGGCCGGCATGTTGCCGAAGAGATGGCGGACCTCGATCACCGTGCCCCGGCTGCAGCCGTTTTCGTGCACGTCCCGCAGGCTGCCGTAGCGGATCTCGGCCCGGGTGCCCAATTCCTGATCCTGGAGCCGGGAGAGGATGGTCATCCAGGAGACCGAGGCAATACTGGGGATGGCCTCGCCACGGAAACCCAGGGTGGCGATGGCGGCCAACTGCCCCTCGTCCTTGATTTTGGAGGTGGCATGCCGCTCGATGCAGAGCAGCACATCGTCGCTGTCCATGCCGCAGCCGTTGTCGGCCACCCGCAACAGACCCGCGCCACTGCCTTCGACATGAATGTCGATCCGGGTAGCGCCGGCATCCACACTGTTTTCCAGCAGCTCCTTCACCACCGAGGCCGGGCGTTCCACGACCTCGCCGGCGGCGATCTGGTTGGCTAACTGTTCTGAAAGAATCCGTATTCGAGACAAGGGAACGAGACTGGGCGATTTTCTTTAACGGTGCTGAAATCCTGAAATCATGGTACCAATTGCGCAAACAGCAGGTTCGGTGGCCGCCGGATACACCCCCGCGCGCCTCGGAACAAACCCCCCTCGTTGCG
>Ga0074197_1002871_pt1 | contig 11239 bp, 10 predicted proteins | sample EPASupsiteSAE305_FD_64526 | JGI IMG/M metagenome (GOLD analysis project Ga0074197, IMG submission 64526) | Bioremediated contaminated groundwater microbial communities from EPA Superfund site, New Mexico - SAE3-05 reassembly with SPADES | ecosystem: Environmental > Aquatic > Deep subsurface >...
GATGGCTCGAACCAGAGGCCTGCCGGAAGTTATCACCGTTGACAACGGCCCGGAGTTCATCAGTAAGGCACTGGACCTGTGGGCCTTTAAAAACAACGTCAGGCTCAGATTTATTCAACCGGGAAAACCGGTTCAAAATGCATACATCGAAAGCTTCAACGGCAAGTTCAGGGACGAATGCCTTAACGACAACGTCTTCGTAAGCTTGAACAGCGCACGGCAGATAATCGAGAACTGGCGACTGGACTACAATTCTGAAAGACCACACAAGTCGCTAAACAAAATGACGCCAGAAGAATTTGCAGCAAAACACAACCAGAACCAAAAGACCGAAAAGCTAAGTAACTGCTGGTACTAACAGCGGGGGAACGTCAGAAGTTCAAGGATACGTCTGGAGTTGGGGCGGATACCTCCGTTTACGACGGAGGAGGGATTACAAGAGGCTGTAACAAGGTCTAATACGTGACGATAATGACATGAGGAGATGCTATGACTGAACAGGCAGGACGAACAGTTGCTAATTGCTCAGGGGACGAGATGGATATGCTGGATTTGCTCCTTACGCTTGCCAGCCACTGGCGGTTAATAGCAGGTATTACTCTAATTTCTGCGATAATTTCTTCTATTGTTGTCATAATGATACCGAACCGCTATCAGGCCACGGCCAAAGTGCTGCCCCTGCAACGTCAAACCATAGTGCCGCTTAATGCGGCCTTTACTGGGACAGGAGCTGTACCTGTCGCTGGTGCGCAGTTTACCAATTTTGTCCAAACTACGCTTCCCATTCTGCCTGAAATTTTACAGAGTGAGCCGGTTTTTCATCAGCTTACTCAGCAGTATGCTTTTCAATCTTCTGCCGTTCTTAAAAGCGTGTATAGGGTAAAAACGGCAAAATCTGGAGCTATTGAGGTGACTGTCGAAGACACTGATCCTAGGCGAGCAGCAGATGTCGCAAATGCAGCAGTAACTGAGTTGGGTCGTAGGGCGTATGCATTAAATCTGGTGGATTCACCCAGTATTAGTTTCATCCGTGATGAGAAAATTAATATCAATACATCAATCATCATTAAGCTGCTTGAGCCCGCCACAACGCCAACTCAAAAGGTCAAACCCAAACACAGTCGGATTATTCTTCTGTCAACTATCTCAGCAGCCTTTGCAAGTGTGCTACTTGTCTTTATACTGGAAGGCCTTCAAAAAATGAAGGCTAATGATTATAGTCGGTTGGGCAAGATGACTGCTTCAATCAAAACTAAGCCTTCCGAAAAATCACAACAGGCAAACCAATGAAACGCCTGTTTGACCTTATCGTTGCCACTATGGCACTTTTGCTGCTGACCCTGCCGATGTTACTGGTGGCCCTGACGGTGCGCCTGACCTCAAAAGGCCCCGCTCTTTATTGGTCAGATCGTGTCGGTCGTAACAATACGATCTTTAGGATGCCTAAGTTCCGTACCATGCGGCTCGATACCCCGGCAGTGGCAACCCATCTGTTGAATGATCCATCCAGTTGGCTGACACCGATAGGAGCCTTTCTGCGTAAGACAAGTCTGGATGAACTGCCACAACTGGTTAGTATCATGAAAGGTGATATGAGTTTTGTTGGGCCGCGTCCGGCGCTGTTTAATCAGGATGACCTGATTGCATTGCGTACGAAGCAAGGGGTTCACCGTCTGGTCCCTGGCTTAACTGGTTGGGCTCAGATCAATGGTCGTGATGACCTGCCGATACCAGTGAAGGTCGATTTTGATCTTTGGTACCTGCAGCACCTATCATTGTGGCTTGATATTAAAATTATCTTTTTTACCTTTGTGAAGGTGTTGCGTAGTGAAGGGGTTAGACATTGAAGTCGTTTTTTATCACGTTTACTGCCAGCCAGCGGCGTGTGCTGGTTTTTTTTCTTGATCTTGTACTAATCGCAGCTTCTTTTGCTTCAGCGTTTCTACTGCGGTTTGACTTTGGTATTCCTTCTGAATTTATGCCGATGTTTAAGCAGGGCTTGCTAATTACGCTGCTGGTGAAACCGGTAGTGTTTGTTTTATCAGGTATGTACCGTAACATCTGGAAGTATGCTTCACTGCAGGATGGCCTTGAAATTTCTAAGGTCGTAACATTTTCAAGTGTCGCAGCTGGCTTTATTCTGATGTATTTACGGCATTTTGCTCCTTATCCTCGTTCAATTTTACTGTTGGACTGGTTGATGTTGATGGGGCTTGTTGTGACTAGCCGTCTTGTTTGGCGAGTGTACCGTGAAATGGTTGTCATGCCCTATTTAGATGCTTTACCCAGGCGACGGACTCTGATCGTGGGTGCAGGGGAGGCAGGCAGTCAGCTTTTAAAGGAGATCAGGCGTCAAACCAATGGTTCATTCAGAATCATCGGTTTTATTGATGATGATGTCCGAAAAGTCGGTATGAAATTGCATGGCGTGTCGGTGCTGGGCGCAACAAGCCAATTACCAAAACTAATTAAGCAATATGAAATTGCAGAAGTGATTATTGCAATTCCTTCTGCAAACAATCTTTTATTAAGGGAGTTGATAAGAGATTGCGAACATTGCAAGGTGCGTTTCAAAACTCTGCCGGCTATCAGTGACATTATTGAAGGAAAGATATCGGTCTCTCTAATTAAAGATGTGGATATTTGTGATCTGCTGGGACGGGATCCGGTTGAGCTTAATCTGGATAAAATCCGCAATTATCTTGAGGGAAAGCGGGTGCTGGTAACCGGTGCAGCCGGTAGTATTGGTAGTGAGATTTGCCGTCAGGTGGCCCACTTCAATCCTGCAAAGCTGGTGCTGCTGGATAGTGCAGAGACGCCGCTGTATCAGATTGAAAAAGAGCTGTCTGAGACCTACCCGGATATGCGACTGGCACCTGTTCTGGCAGACATCCGGCAGGCGGCACGTTTAGACTATGTCTTTGAGATTTTTTTGCCTGAAGTAGTCTTTCATGCAGCAGCCTATAAGCATGTTCCGATGATTGAGTACAACCCGGTTGAGGCAGTGACCAATAATATACTGGGCACTCGCTTGTTAGCAGAAAAAGCAAGCGCGTTCGGGGTTCGGAACTTTGTCATGATATCAACTGACAAGGCTGTGAATCCTACTAATGTCATGGGGGCCAGCAAGCGAGCGGCCGAGCTTTATGTGCAGGCGCTGGCGCGAAAAAGCCAGACCAACTTCACAACGGTGCGATTTGGTAATGTCTTGGGCAGTAATGGTAGTGTTATCCCGCTTTTTAAAGAACAGATAGCTTCTGGGGGGCCGGTGACAGTTACCCATCCCGATGTCATCCGTTATTTTATGACCATACCTGAAGCAAGCCAGTTGGTGTTGCAGGCCGGATGTATCGGTAACGGCGGCGAGATATTTGTACTTGATATGGGAAAACCGGTGAAAATTGTTGATTTGGCTGAAGAGCTGATCAGCCTTTCTGGATTAACCCCCCATGAAGATATCGAAATTGTCTTTACCGGACTTAGGCCGGGTGAAAAGCTGTACGAAGAACTGCTGGTGGCAGGTGAAGGAGTCAAGCCGACGACACATCACAAGATTAAGGTGCTGGAGTCTGTTGAATATGATCTTGAGGTAGTTACTGCGGCTGTTGATAAATTGGCACGTGCAGCCGCTAGCGCAGACACACGGGGGGTTGTGGACTCTCTAAAGCAACTGGTACCCGAGTTTTCCCCTCAGTACGCTCCAGATTCTGTCACACAAACTCTGCGGAAACTTAGGCCGGATATAGAGCTAGAATAACCCAAATCAAGAAAGCCTTGCCTTATTTGGGGTATATGAAATGGGTGTCCGGCTGGCTTAAAAAGGCCTCTGGTGGCAACATACTTATTTTACACAACAAATTAGTGGCGTTGGCCTTTGGCACGACTCCTGCTATTACAAAATCATCTAAATTCCATTAGGAGGATGTACCCCATGAAAAAGATCATCGCTTCCCTGATCGCAACTGTTGCTTTCGCTGGTTTCGCTTTCGCTGCTGAGCCTGCTGCTCCTGCTGCTGCTCCTGCTGAAAAAGCTCCTGCTGCTGAGAAGGCACCTGCAAAGAAGAAAGTTGCTAAGAAGAAAGCCGCTAAAAAAGCAGCTAAGAAAGACGCTGCTGCTCCTGCAGAAGCTGCTCCTGCTGCTCCTGCTAAGTAATTGCTGCTTAGCTAAGCGTAAAAAGGCCGTGTCCTTCGGGATGCGGCCTTTTTTTATTTAAATAGTAGTGGTTCCTCAGGCAGAAACGGTGTGAGCCGTTTGAAGAGTTGATGGAGTCGCTCCAGGTACCAGGCTCTGTTCAGATCAGGATGGTGTGGATCAAAATCCATCGCCAGCTTGCAGTTTGCATGCACTACGCAGTTTTTTGAAGTCCCTGTCACATAATAGCTGATCTTCTCCCCTGTCTGCCAATTCCCCTTTTCTCGTAAAGCCAATTCATACACTGCGGCACGATTTCGAGCACCGTTTTGGACTGCCTGCAAATACTGCTCTCGTGAGTCAGCCAATGTTTCTCTACGCAGGACCCAGGCAACCGGGCAGGTAGCAGCGGTCAACCGGCGCATAAAGTCGGCATACAGTTGTTTAACAGCATCGCCCCGTGCTGTCAGGAACAATCTGGCCGCTTTCCTGATAAACTCTTGTAAAAATGGCTCCATACTGCGGGACCGGAAGATAGCCCCCTTGAAAAATATTTCTCCCGTATCTTTAAGTACGGCATACTGGTTGGCCTTGTAAATAAACATTGAGGGATAGGGGCCTGCATAAGGCAAGGATACGCCACTTGGCAGCATGCTGCTTAAACGGTGAAGCAGCATCTGCATTTCCTCGCTTCCGTCTTCGTGGCCATTAGGGGGGATAAAGTAGAGTTCCTGGCTGCTAACGGCAATGGAGCGTGCCCCCGTCTCCTCCAGCCAGGTAAGCAAATCCTTGATAATGACATGCCTTAAACGCTCAATTTCTGCGGAAGCTGTGCTGTCCGAAAACAGGTAGCGTGGTGTTGCCAACATCTCATGCCAAGCAGCAATACCAGGGCTTGAGTCATTGCAACGTCCACTTTTGCTGTTTTGAGCTGACTTATTAAGTAGTTCTGGGAAAATTCGCAGCTCGTCTGAGTGCGGTGTTATCCGGTAGGCAACCATGATTGAAGCGGGTAATTGGGATAGATCACAGCGGATTACAGGCCCGGCCTGTCCCTGGAAAAGCAGCTGTTCATCAGGGTGTCTGTGTTGTTTTTTTGCTGCTGGCAGAGCTGGCAGTGCATGTCGCTGCAGCAGGTATTCGCGGATCATGAGCGCCTGGGCTGCTGCAGCCCAGGGCCTGTAGAACAGACTTTGGTAGCTGACAGGATATGTTTGGGCATGCAGGTACCAGTGTTCTGCGTGTTGTTGGTAGAGTGCACGTGCTTGTCTTGCTGCAGTGAGGGCTGCCTTGTCATCAGTAGTGGCTCGTTTGAAGTTGTACAATAGTGCGATTTCCTGATCAGGGGCTGACAGCGCTTGACCAAGATGATTGCTGTGGCGCACCACTGCTTCTATATCCACCATCGACCGCCCATAGATCGTATACTGCTGTAGAGGGGACAGATCAGCTGTTTGGTGCCGATAGGGAGCCGATCCGTTTCTGCCCCATGCAAGTGCGATCTTATGCTGCTGGGCAGCCTGAACAAGGTATGGCAGGACAGATGTATGCAGTTGATAACCGGTTATAACGTCTGGATCATGGTCCTGAATAATCTGTGTTAGACGGAGCAGCATCGCCGCTTCAGTCTGGTGCGTGCTGCAGATCAACTCCTGGTAGTCGAGACCGTCGGTAACGGCGATAGTATGCAGGGAATCTGCGTCTTTCTGCAGGGCGATACAGATGTATCGGTGATCTTTGAATGGTAGCCCCTTGAAAAATCCAATCCCGCTGGACACTAAAAATTGCTGACAAGCGTCCTGCAGGGAAAACCATGCTTCAGGTCTATTAAGTGCCTGCAAATGGTCGCGTAGCAGGCCCCAGTCGCGCCAGTTATCAAGCGCTGTTAGCCAGCACAGTTTGCCATTACCAGCCAGACGATGATGCGTTACCGAAACAGGGGCTGCATCTGCCAGAGCTGGGTCCGTCAGAAGGATAAAGGGGGTAAAGGGATAATCGTGAAAGTTGACGCCTTGGGCAGTTCGGGTAAAGACACGAAAAAACTGGCCGGCAGGCTCCGCCGCAACAACACCAGTAACCTGAGTGTAGTCTGAATGTACGGGATATGGAGGGGTGTCGCTGCGGTGCATGGCAACAGTATAGCGGCAAATCTGCCGATGTCATGTTGTTGTATAAAAAAAGACGGTGCCACCTGTTGGTGGCACCGTCTTGATTATCAGCCTGAAGCTGGCAGGTAGCAAAAATTACTTGCTATGTTTTGCCAGATACGAAGCAACACCTTCTGCAGTGGGCTTCATAGCCTCATCACCCTGTTTCCAGTTGGCGGGGCAGACTTCACCATGGGTATCAGTGAACTGCAGGGCGTCCAGCATACGCAGCGCCTCATCAACGCTACGGCCCAGTGGCAGGTCGTTGATTACGCAGTGACGTACGGTGCCTTTGGGATCGATCAGGAACAGGCCACGCAGTGCAACGCTGGCCGGATGTTCAATGCCGTAGGCCTTGGTGATTTCCTTGTTCAGGTCAGCAACCATTGGGAACTGAACGTTACCAATCCCGCCGTCCTCAACCTTGGTGTTCTTCCAGGCCAGGTGAGTAAATTTGGAGTCGATTGAGATGGAGAGCAGTTCGCAGTTTCTGGACTTGAATTCATCCAGTTTCTTATTGAATGCCAGGATTTCTGAAGGGCAGACAAAGGTGAAGTCCAATGGGTAGAACAGCAGATAGACATACTTACCCTGATAGCTTGAAAGGGTTACCTGGCCGAATGAATTGTCGGCCATAACAGCATCAGCAGTAAAATCCGGAGCAGCTTTGGTTACGAGTGTGCAGGTGGACATGGTGTGTTCTCCTTTTTATTGTTGGTTGGTGCGAATGTTTACGATGTAAAAGAAATACCAAGCAATTGGGGATGTGTCAAGAGGATAAAAAGAGTCTTTTGATCTTTTTACAGATAGGGTGAAAAAAGTCGCGCAGCTCCGTCACGCAGCTTTACTGAAAGCGGTCGTGCATCCATCTCCTGCAGTGTCATTATATGTGAAACCGCCAATATGTTCTCAAAATGTCTGTTCAGGGTGTTCGTGACATCCCGGTCATACACGGCAAGATTCAGCTCAAAATTAAGGCGAAAGCTACGGGTATCCAGGTTGGCAGAGCCGATCAGGCTCCAGATGTCATCCACCAGCATCAGTTTGGTGTGGGCAAAGGGCGGTGGCTGCTCCAGTATATGAATACCGTTCTTGATCAGCTCCCAGTAGGTGGCCCGTGATGCCCAGGCCACAAAAGGCAGATTATTGCGCTGCGGCAGCACCAGCGTAATCTGCACTCCACGCAGCGCTGCGGTTATGAGGGCAGTAACCATGGGGCGATCAGGAATAAAATAGGGCGTCATGATACAGACCCGCTGCTTTGCGGTTGAGAGTGCCCCCATTACGATCCATTCCAACTTGCGGAATTCACGGTCAGGTCCATCGGCAATTGCCCGTGCCAGAGCAGTGCCGCAGGGAGCAAGCTGCGGGAAATAGTGTGAGTCATCAAGGCGTTCGCCGCTGACAAAATACCAGTCTTCCAGAAAAATCCGCTGCAAATCACCAACTACAGGACCTTGCACCTGAAAGTGCAGATCACTGGCGGCATGTAAAGGGCCGGCGGTGGTCACGCAATGGTTGCTACGAATGTTCATGCCGCCGGTAAAGGCAAGCTCACCATCAACAACCAGCAGTTTCCGGTGGTTACGCAGGTTGATAAAGGGACCTTTATAGAGCGGCAGATAGTGGCGTATATCAACGCCACTGCCTGTAAGGGCAGCACGTGCGGTAACTGAGCTGTAGCGTTCGCCCATGGCGTCAACGATGACCCGTACGGTGATCCCCCGCTTTACAGCTACAGCCAGGGCCTGCACAAATCGATCACCGATATTGTCGCCATCAAAAATGTAGCTGCAGAGATGGATCGAGTGGCTTGCCTGCTCAATCGCCGACAACATTGCCGGGTAGGCTTCCTCACCATTTATCAGGGGAATAAGCCGATTGCCGGCATGGTTTCGGGTTCTGACAACCCGGTCAGTCAGCACTTCAAGATTGTACAGTCCCTGAAAGCTGTCAGGCAGGCGGAATGATTGGGGCTTGCCAAGCGGGAAAAGTTCGTTGAGGTCAAGGCGACGACCGCTTTTATGCCAGTGATGCGCACGTCTGGTGATGCGGTTAATCCCCAGAAGCCAATAGGAGAGCGGTCCTAATACAGGAATCGTGATGCTCAGGCTGACCCAGACCAGTGCGGAACGGGGGTCCCGCTTGTGCAAAAGCGCATGTATAACGGCCCAGATGGTTGCAGCTACGGCAAGCCCAAGCAGTGTAAACAGGGTTAGATCATCAAGTATGGTCTTGTCACGCCAGGTCAATGATGATCTCGTTGTTTTCTACCCGAACCGGCCAGGTTTTAAGCGTAAACTCTGGATGCTCCCTGCAACTGCCGTCCTTCAACTCAAAACGGTAGCCATGGCGAGGACAGGCAAGGTAGCTATCCTTCAGCACAGCTCCAGTCATTGGTGCTCCCTGGTGAGGACATTCGTTTTCTACGGCATAGATTGTCCCTTTAAGATGTACCAGCAGGATCTCCTGTCCTGCAACAGAAACCAGCTTCTTCCCCAGATTAGGCAGTTCTTCCAGACGGGCAACAACCGGCATAACGTCCTCCCCTTCTTCAAAATGTTTGTACTGTAACCCTACCACATTTCAGGCGGTGGTCAAAAAACAACAATAACTGCCTTAGTTATAGGCTACCCCGCTGAGACAGTGCCTGTTTTTTTGACATTAATTGATTAATAGATACCCATGTCTGTGCATAAACTGCTGTTTTTACACGATTAATAATTATGGCACGCACACTGCTATAAGAAAGTCACGACAGGCGCCATAGAGCGCAGGCACACAAACGCCGCTGTCCTCCTTCTTTTACCGGGGGCGTCAGGCCCCCGGGCTTTTTAGCCTTAACGTAGCAACATTACATATTCGTCATCTGCAGGACCGAAAGGAGGCTGACACCATGAAACTGGTAGAAGCGATCATCAAACCGTTTAAACTGGATGAAGTCAAGGATGCCCTGAATGAGATCGGTATTGAGGGTATCACCGTCAGCGAAGTAAAGGGTTTTGGACGCCAGAAGGGCCACACTGAGCTCTACCGCGGCGCCGAGTACGTTGTAGACTTTATTCCTAAGGTGAAAATTGAAATCGCTGTATCTGATGAACTGGTTGGTAAGGTTGTTGAGACCATCCAGAACACCGCTAAAACCGGCAGGATCGGCGATGGCAAGATCTTTGTGATCGGCCTTGAAGAAGCGGTACGGATCAGAACCGGCGAAACCGGCGGCGAAGCAATTTAAAGACACATTCAAATAAGGAAGCTATTTAAATAGTCAGGAGGCTGGTTATGAAACTCAAACATTCACTCATTATTGCAACGCTAACCCTCTTCACTGCTATGGTAGGTGTATCTGCCATGGCTGAAGAAAAGAAGGATGCTGCACCAGCTGCAGCTACGGCAACAGAGGCACCTAAGGTGCCTGAAGCAGCAGCTCCAGCAGCTGCACCAACTGCCGCTCCTGCTGCTGCCGCCCCGGCTACACCGCCGGATGTCAAGCCGGTCCTGAATACCGGTGATACTGCCTGGATGCTGGTTTCCTCAGCTCTGGTGCTGCTGATGATCCCCGGTCTGGCGCTGTTCTACGGCGGTATGGTCCGTCAGAAAAACGTCCTGTCCACTATGATGCACTCCTTTGTTGCCATGGGTATTGTCGGCGTGCAGTGGGCAGTAATCGGCTATTCTCTGGCCTTTGCACCTGACATGAACGGTATGGGCCTGGTGGGTAACTTCAGCAAATTTATGCTGAACGGCCTGATAGTAATGAAAGATGCTGCATCCGGCGCGGTAGAATGGACTCTGTTCCAGAACTACACCAAAGAGCCTGGCGCAATTCCCGAACTGGTCTTTGCCATGTATCAGGCAATGTTCGCCATGATTACGGTTGCCCTGATCTCCGGTGCCATGGCTGAACGGGTCAAGTTTTCTGCCTACTGTCTGTTTGTGCTGCTCTGGACTACCCTTGTGTATGATCCCCTGGCACACTGGGTCTGGATGACTGACGGCTGGTTGTTTAAAAAAGGAGCGCTGGACTTTGCTGGTGGCACCGTTGTTCACCTCTCATCCGGTATCTCGGCAATGGTATTCCTGGCTTTCCTTGGCAAGCGCCACGGTTACCCCACTGAGCGGATGGCCCCCCACAATCTGCCGTTGACCCTGCTTGGTGTTGGTCTGCTCTGGTTCGGTTGGTATGGATTTAACGCTGGTTCCGCTATCGTAGGTGTTAACAACTCTGACGCAGCAGGCGGCTTGGCTGGTCTGGCCTTTGCCACCACCACTATCGCCCCTGCAGCAGCTGGCCTTTCCTGGATGATTGCTGAGTGGATCCACTCCGGTAAGCCTTCTGCCCTTGGTTTCGGCTCCGGTGTTGTCGCTGGTCTGGTTGTGATTACTCCTGCTGCCGGTTTCGTACAGCCGGGTGCTGCCCTGATAATGGGTGTGGCTGCAGGTCTGGTCTGCTACGGTGGCATCCTGCTCAAGGCCAAGCTGAAGTATGACGATTCACTTGACGCCTTTGGTGTACACGGTATCGGCGGTACCTTCGGTGCAATCATTACCGGTGTATTTGCCACGGTAGGCGCAACCGGTCTGCTGGCAGGTAACGCCAAACAGCTGATGATCCAGTTGATTGCTGTACTGGCAGCTGGTGCCTATGCCGTCGTCGTTACCCTGATCATTACCTTCATCCTGGACAAGACTATCGGTCTGCGGGTTGAGAAGGAAGACGAGATCATGGGTCTTGACCAGACACAACACAGCGAATCAGGCTACAATATGTAATCGGGGTCTGATGGCACCCCCTAAATTCCGGCCACCCGCAGCATGGTGGCCGGGATTTTTTTGCTATGTTTTGTTAAAAAAGGGTTGCTTTTTCTTGCGCCCAGTGATAAAGATTTTGTCCTTGCCCAGGTGGTGGAATTGGTAGACACGCAAGCTTCAGGTGCTTGTACTCGCAAGGGTGTGCTAG
>Ga0074197_1002876_pt1 | contig 11222 bp, 7 predicted proteins | sample EPASupsiteSAE305_FD_64526 | JGI IMG/M metagenome (GOLD analysis project Ga0074197, IMG submission 64526) | Bioremediated contaminated groundwater microbial communities from EPA Superfund site, New Mexico - SAE3-05 reassembly with SPADES | ecosystem: Environmental > Aquatic > Deep subsurface >...
CCCCGTGCTGCGCGAAGGCAACTCCGACCGCCGCGCCCCGCTGTCCGTAAAGAATTTCGCCAGGAAGCATCCCCACAAGCTCTCCCCCTGGAGCAAGGACTGCAAGGGCCGCGTGGCGCACATGACCGCCGGAGATTTCTACGGCAACGAAAAGTCCGCCTGCGTGGAGCACGCCGGCGAGCTGAAGATAGAGCTGGTTGCGGGCGGCAAGACCACCCTGCTCAAGACCGTGAAGGCCTCCAAAGGTGAAATAGTGGACGGCACTTTCATGAGCGCCAAAGCGCTGCGCCGGTTCTACGCCGAGCAGCTGGAGACCGCGAAAAAAGAGGGCCTGCTGCTTTCCGTCCACCTGAAGGCCACCATGATGAAGGTCTCCGACCCCATCCTGTTCGGCCACGCCGTGGGCGTGTTCTTCGAAGACGTCTTCAAGAAGCACGCCGACGCCTTCAAGGCCCTGGGGGTGAACCCCAACATGGGCCTGGGCGACCTGCACAAGAAGCTCGAGAGCCTGCCGGCCGACCAGAAGGCCGCCATAGAGGCCGACATAAAGGCCGAGTACGCCCGGAGACCGGAGCTGGCCATGGTGGACTCCGCCAAGGGCATCACCAACCTGCACGTGCCGAGCGACATCATCATAGACGCCTCCATGCCGGTGGTGGTGCGCGACGGCGGCAAGATGTGGAACGCCGAAGGCAAACTGCAGGAGACCCTGGCCCTAGTGCCGGACCGCTGCTATGCCGGCGTGTACAAGGCCATGATGGACGACTGCCGCCAGAACGGCGCTTTCGACCCGGCCACCATGGGCAGCGTGCCCAACGTAGGCTTGATGGCGCAGAAAGCCGAGGAATACGGCTCTCACCCCACCACTTTCGAGATCCCCGCCGACGGCCTGGTGCGCGTGGTTGACGCGCACGGCAAAGCGCTCATGGAGCACCAGGTGGAGAAGGGCGACGTGTGGCGCATGAGCCGCGTTAAGGACATCCCCGTGCAGGACTGGGTGAAACTCGCGGTGAAGCGCGCCAAAGCCACCGGCGCCCACGCCATCTTCTGGCTGGACAAGAACCGCGCCCACGACGCGCAGGTCATCGCCAAGGTGGAGCAGTACCTCAAGGACCACGACACCGCCGGCCTCACCATAAAGATACTCCCCCCCGTAGAGGCGCTGAAGTATTCCAACGAGCGCATCCGCAAGGGTCAGGACACCATCTCCGTGACCGGCAACGTGCTGCGCGACTACCTCACCGACCTGTACCCCATCCTGGAACTGGGCACCAGCGCCAAGATGCTTTCCGTGGTGCCGCTGCTCGCCGGCGGCGGCCTGTTCGAGACCGGCGCGGGCGGCTCGGCTCCCAAGCACGTGCAGCAGTTCCAGAAAGAAGGCTACCTGCGCTGGGACTCGCTCGGCGAGTTCTCCGCCCTGGGCGCCTCCCTGGAACACCTCGGCAACATGTTCCGCAACGAGAAGGCCCTGGCGCTGGCGGAGACGCTGGACCAGGCCATAGCCAAGTTCCTGGACAACAACAAATCCCCCGCCCGCAAGGTGGGCGAGATAGACAACCGCGGCAGCCATTACTACCTGGCCCTGTACTGGGCGCAGGCGCTGGCCGCCCAGGAGAAGGACGCGGCCCTGAGGGAACGTTTCGAGGAGACGGCCGGACAGCTGGCGGCGAACGAAGCCAAGATCAACGCCGAGCTGGTAGGCGCGCAGGGCCGGCCGGTGGACATGGGCGGCTACTACCACCCCGACCGGCAGAAGACCGGCGCGGCCATGCGCCCCAGCCACACCCTCAACGCCGTCATAGACGCGCTGCTGAAGAAGACCGAGGCCTTCGCGGTCTGACCCGGGCCCGGAGCCAAATAAAAAACCCCGCTTCACGGCGGGGTTTTTTATCGGTCCGGAAACCTTCAGTTCACGCGGACGTAGCGGCAGACGGAGGTAAGGGAAACCTTCTCCCCTTCGAAAGTACCCTCCGAGATTTTCAGAGAGAGGCCGTCCTTCACGGCCTCGAGGATCTCGCCTTTCTTTATGGAGGAGGGCTTTATTTTTTTCAGCTCGCCGGTCCTGTAAACCAGTTTCTTGCCGTCGAATTCCGCCTGGCGGGGGCGGTAGCCCATGAAACCGCTCTGGAACGGGAGTATCACCATGGGGTTCTCGTAGCGGTCGAAGCGCAGGCCGCCGTTGATCTCCAGCACCTGACTGACTATCAGGCCCTGGCCGCGGGGCAGGCCGTAGATACCTATATTGTTGCCCAGGGGCGTGTTGCCGAACTCCTCGGGCACTATTTCCAGTTCCTCGTAGCAGGAGCCGAGCTCCTTGGCGGCGAGTTTATAATTCCCCATAAGGGGCGCGGCCGGGTGGGCGGCGGCCTTAACCGCTTCCGCGGCGGGAACAGCGGCGGCTTCAGGCAGGGCCGGCAGCGCGGACTTGGTATCGAAAGAGAAAGGCCCCTGTGCGAAAGCCAGGGCCGGCACCGCGAACATCACCGCTAAAAATATATTTTTCTTCATGAAGCGTCCTCCGGAACATTTACCGCAAGTACAATGGTAGCGGTTTACGGAGAATAGCCACTAGAGGCTTTGGACCCAAACCCGCGAAGGCTTTGGACCTAAGGAGAAGGGTTTGCCGGACGGCGCAGGAGATAAAGCCCCGCTTCGCCGTAGGTGTCGAGCGCTTCGGGCGGGAGCCATTTGCCAGGGTCCACCTTCTGCCTGCAGAAATCAAGCAGGTTGCCCGGGTTATCCGCCAGGATGAAGATGCGGCTCAAAGCGGCCCTGGCCGCGGCGTCCTTGGAATTGCACCAGGAGAACGGATCTCTTTCGAAAGTATAGAACGCTACCAGGCTGTCGGCCGACCCGGTCCCCGCTATGCAGTCGCCGCTTTTGGAGAAGCCCTCCATGGTTTCCCTGACGGATCTCCTGTAGTAGTCGAATAAGTCCCGGTCCGGATAGAACAGCGTTCCCCTGTTCCTCGCCATTGCGACGTCCTCCCAGGCCCCGCGCAGCAGCACCAGAGCGCAAACAACCGCCAAAGCCCGCAGGCGCCAGCCGGAAAATGCCCGGAGCGCCGTTTCCATGCCGGCCGCGGCCAGAATATACGCGAACGGGAACAATACCAGGAAGGAGCGCGGCAGGAGCGTGGCCGAGGGAAAGATCAGCGCCAGGACCGCTATGCCAAGGAGCGGGAGCAGCAGCAGTGAAGAGAAAAAGAGCAGCCGGGAAGCGCTCTTAGGTGAATAGAACAGCCCGGCCGCGGCGAAGAGAGCCAGGAGAAAGGCCGGCATTACCCCGGGCGTCAGGCTTGAGAGCGCTACACCCAGGACCGGGAGCAGCGGCCCGCCAACGGCGCCGTGCATGGCCGCCGCCATCTGCCGCAGTACAGGGGCATAGAGCACCGCCGCGAGGAGCAGGCAGCAGGCTCCCAGCGCCGCTACCCTGCCGCGGGAGAAGCCGCCCGGGTCCAGGAATAAAAAGGCGAAGAACGGCAGCACGAATATCAGCCCCGTAGGTACCGTATAAAGTACCAGCACGTTCAGCGCGCAGAGCAGGGCCAGGGACGCGGCCGGCATGGACGCCCGGCCGCGCGCCAGATAAACCAAAGAACAGAGCACGGCCAGGAGGGCCTGGAGAGAATAGCCACGCGCGTTGACCGAGTAATAGACCAGCCCGCCCGAAGAAGCCGTGAGAAACGCGGCGAGCCTGGCGGAGTTCCTGCTTAAACCAAGGGCCAGGGCCAGTTCGTAGACGGCAGGGATCAGCGCGCAGCCGGCTATGAAAGCCGGCAGCCGCAGAACGGCTTCGGAAGTGCCGCCCAGCAGGTAAAAACAGCGCGCCAGCAAAGAATGGAAGATGTGGTTGTTCGGAGCGTCGTAAGTGGACAGGATATGCCGGAATGGGTAGACGACGTAATTGAAATAGGTATAGAACTCGTCGAGCCTTATCGGTTCCCGGAGAAAGAGGAGCCTAAGGGCTAGCCCGTAAGCGAGCACCGCCAGCAGCACAATATCCGCCCTGAACGGCGTTCGCGCGCTTTCCGGGCGGACATTTTCGGGGTCAGGCATAGCGTAACAGGACGGCGAGACGCGGCTAGACAGGCAGGATGTTGCGCTCTTTGGCCCAGTTGCGCAGGAAGGTCACGGCCTCGGCCTTGATGACCGAGAGCGGGCTGGTCTGCTTGAGCTGGGTAAGCACGTGCTGGGTGGAGATCTTTTCCCCGGCGCCGGAGGCGCTGTAGAGGGCGGAGATCACGGCCTGCTCTATTTCGGCGCCGCTGAACCCTTCCGAGTTCAGGGCCAGCTTGCCGGCGTCGAACTCGGCTGGGACCAGGCCGCGCTTGAGCAGGTGGATCTTTATTATCCCCTCGCGGGCGAAGGTGTCGGGCAGGTCGGCGAAGAAGATCTCATCGAAGCGGCCCTTGCGCAGCAGTTCGGGCGGCAGGCCGTTGATGTCGTTGGAGGTGGCGGCTATGAAAGAGCGGTCTTTGCGTTCCTGCATCCAGGTGAGCATGGTGCCCAGCACCCGCTTGGAGACGCCGCCGTCTATGTCGCCGGAGGAGGAGGCGAAGATCTTCTCTATTTCGTCTATCCACAGGCAGACCGGGGACAGGCGCTCCACCGTGGCCAGCGCCTTGCGCAGGTTCTCCTCGGTCTCGCCGATGTACTTGGAGTAGAGGCGGGTGAGGTCCAGCCGGTAGAGCGGGATGCCCAGCTCGCCAGCCGTCACCTTGGCGGCCAGGGACTTGCCGCAGCCCTGCACGCCCAGCAGCAGCACGCCCTTGGGCGGCGGCAGCGGGCCGTCGGAGAAGAAGGTCTTCTTGCGGTCGCTCACCCAGCGCTTGAGGTTGGCGTAGCCGGCTATGCCCGAAGGCTGCTCGGAGCCGAAATATTCCAGGATGCCGTCGCGGTCGAAAGCCTCTTTCTTGAAGCGCTCCAGCTCGGCCACGTCCCGGCCGTCGAAAGCCGCGTCCTTGAGCAGGCAGAGGTTCATGGCGTTGCGCACCTGCTGCAGGGAAAGGCCCTTGAGGGTCTTCACCACGCGCATGAGGGTTTCCGGCGGCATGTCCACGGAGAGGGCGGAGGATTTAAGCCTGAAATCCGCCACCATGCGGTTCACCTCGGCGAGGATCTGTTTTTCATCGGGGTAGCCGCCGGAGATGCGAGCGGCCAGCGGGGCCAGGTCGGCCGGAAGCTTCACCTCGGCCCCGAGCAGCACCACGGTGGTGGGCGTGCCCTTGGCCTTGTTGAGCAGGTCCTTGAAGAGGCGGGCCGGGGCCGCGTCGGTGAGGAACCGGTCCAGGTCGCAGAAAACGAAAAGCGCGGGCTGCTGTTCCTTTACCAGGTCGTTGGCTATGCGCAGCATGGCGGCGGGGTCGCCGCTCTTGTAGAAAGCGTTCTGGTTCTGCCCCACCCGCAGGCCCTCGCTGAGCGACCACGAGTAGCAGGCCAGGCGCTGGTCGCCGGCCACGCCTGCGAGCTGGCCCAGCACATAGCCTTCGTCTATGGTATCTACCAGCACCAGCGGGTAGCGGGATTTTATAAGCAGGGAAATTTCTTCTTCGAAATTCATTAGGCGGAAGGGACTGCGGCACTACCCCCGGAAAATCTGATTGCGCCCGGCAGGAATCGAACCTGCACTTAGAGCTTCGGAGGCTCCCGTGATATCCATTTCACTACGGGCGCGCAAAACAACTCCTATATTATAGCCAAAACCCGGCTTAAATGTGTTTCTTGGCCAGTTCAACCAGCTGGCGCTCGAAACCCGGCATGTCCGGGGGAACTTCTCCACCGCCCTGCGCGAAATCCTTGCGGCCGCCGCCGGAACCGTTCACCACCTCGGCCACGTGCTTGGCTATGGCCGAGGCGTCGGCCTTCACGTCGCCGGTATGCGTCACTATGAAAGTGAACTTCTCGCCCAGGCGCGAGTAGATGAACAGCAGGGTGGCCTTCAGTCCTTTCTTTATCTCGTCCGACAGGCCGCGCAGTTCCTTCATTTCGGCCGCGCCGGCGTCGTACACCAGGAAGCTGGAGCCGGAGCCGTCTATGCCCTCGGTGAGCAGCCTGCGGCCCGCCTGGGGGGCGGGCGCGGCGGCCCTGGTCTTGCCGCTCTTGAGTTCCTTGATGTTCTCCAGTAACTGCTCCACCCGGGCCGGCAGGTCGGAAGCGGGCACGGACAGGCGGGCGGCCACGGTCTCGGCCACCTTGGCCAGGCCGGACAGGTAATATACCGCCGCGGGGCCGGCCACGCCCTCTATGCGGCGCACGCCGCGCGACACGGAGGAATCCTTGAGGATCTTTATGACCATCAGCTCTCCGGTGCGGTCGATATGGGTGCCGCCGCACAGCTCCAGGCTGTAGCGGTCCTTGGCGGTCTCGAAACCGCCGCGGTTGATGAGGATGAAGCGCGCGGGGTCGGCGTACTTCTCGCCCAGCAGGGTGGTGGCGCCGAAGGCCTTGGCGTCGGCAAGCGGGCGCACGGCCTTGTGCACGCGGTAATCCTCGCGCACGGCGGCGTTGGCTATCTCCTCTATGCGGGCTATCTCCTCTTTAGTGGGGGCCTTGGCTATGGTGTAGTCGAAACGGAAACGCACCGGGTCAACTTCGGAGCCCGCCTGGCGGGTGGTGTCACCGAAGATCTGCTTGAGCGCCGCGTTGATGACGTGCGTGGCGGTGTGGTTGCAGGCGGTGCGGTAGCGGTCCCCGGAAACGCGGGCGGAGACCTTCATGCCGGTCTTGAGCGCCGCATGGGTCCGGATGGAATGGAAATAGACCTTGGCCACCGGTTTCTGGGTGTCGGTGACGGAAGCCAGCTCGGCCCCCTCGAACATCAGCGAGCCGGTGTCGCCCACCTGGCCGCCGGATTGCGCGTAGAACGGAGTGACGTCCAGCACGGCGTAGCCCTCCGCGCCGGCGGGCAATTTTTCCAGCATGTGCCCCTTATCGTCCAGCAGGGCGATAACGGAGGACCCTGTCTCGGTCACGTCGTAACCTTTAAAAACGGTGGCCGGCAGCTTTTCCTCCGCGGTCTGGAAGATGAAGGCGTTCTTCTCGCCGGAATCCTTCCAGCCGGCCTTGGCGGTGGCCTGGGCGGCCTTGCGGGCCTCGTGGAAGCCGGCCTCGTCCACCTGCACGCCCTTCTTCTCGGCCAGCTCGCGGGTGAGCTCGAACGGGAAGCCGTAGGTCTCGTACAGGCTGAAGATCTCGGCGCCGGGAATGCCCTTCGGATATTTCGCCAGCAGGTCGGCCAGGAACTTCTCACCGGTCTCCAGCGTCTCGATGAAGCCCTGCTCCTCGAACTTCAGCGTTTCGTTGATCTGCTTGGCGGCGGCTTCCACTTCGGGATAGACGCCCTTAAAAACGCCGAACACTGCGGGCGTGAGCCGGTGCAGGAAAGGGTCCTTGGCGCCCAGCATACGGCCGTAGCGGCTGGCGCGGCGGATAAGGCGGCGCAGCACGTAGCCGCGGCCCTCGTTGGACGGGATGATACCTTCGGAAATGAGGAAAGAGGACGCGCGCAGGTGTTCGGCTATGATGCGGTAGGCGGAGACGTTCTCAGGGGAAGCCTGGTAGTCGGACTTGAGCAGGCCGGAAGCCGCCTCTATGATCGGATAGAACAGCGAGGTCTCGAACGGCGACTCTTTCCCCTCCACTATGAAGGTGAGGCGCTCCAGGCCCATGCCGGTGTCTATGTTCTTCTTGGGCAGCGGGTTGTACACGCCGCCGGGCTGCTTGTCGAACTGCGTGAAGACGTGATTCCAGATCTCTATGTAGCGGTCGCACGAGCAGGCGCCGGGGCCGGCGCAGCCTTTATGGTCGTACTTCTCGCCGCGGTCCCAGTAGATCTCGGAGCAGGGGCCAGAAGGGCCGGTGTCGCCCATCGCCCAGAAATTGTCCTTGTCTCCCAGCTCGATAATATGGGAGTGCAGCTCTTTCGGGAGGATGTTCTCCCAGATGGCGCGCGCCTCGGCGTCGCGCGGGGCCACGCCGCCCTTGTAGATGGAAGGGTACAGGCGCCGGGCGTCCAGGCCCATGTCCTTGGTCAGGAATTCCCAGCCCCAGGCGATGGATTCCTTCTTGAAATAGTCGCCGAAGGAGAAGTTACCGAGCATCTCGAAGAAGGTGAGGTGGCGGATGGTCTTGCCCACGTTGTCTATGTCGGTGGTGCGGAAACTCTTCTGGCAGGAGGCGGCGCGCTTCATGTCTGTCTTGAGGCCGAGGTAATAGGGCTTGAACTGCACCATGCCGGCGGAGGTGAAGAGCAGCGTGGGGTCGCCCTCGGGGATGAGCGGGCTGGACTTAACTACCGGGTGCCCGTTCCTGGAGAAAAATTCCAAAAAACTCTCGCGTATCTGTTGGCTTTTCATCGTAATGCGCTTCCTTCCGCTTGAATTAGACGTAAATTATACAACTTTGGCCGCCCCTCCCGCCCTGCCGGGCCCGTAAATTGAAGAGGCCGGGCTTAACCCGGCCTTCTCCCCGCGCCGCCTGCCGCGCGCGGCTCAGGCTTTGCGGGTTTTTTCCCTCTTGGCAAGGGCGCGGCGGACCTGCTCTAGAACCTCGTCGCGGTCCAGCGGCTTGAGCAGGTAGGCGCAGACGCCTATCTCGCCGGCTTTGGCGGCGGTCTCTTTCGACCGGTCGCCGGTTATCATGATGATTGAAGGGCGGCCCGGCAGCGCCGCGGTCTTCTTCAGTACGTCTATGCCGTTCATGCCGGGCATGTCCACGTCCAGCAGTATAAGGTCCGGCAGTTCGAACACGGCCGCGGCCCAGGCGGCCTCGCCGTCCGCGGCTTCGGCCACTTCGTAGCCGGCCAGCATCCTGGAGAGCGTTTCCCGCATCTCCTTGTTATCGTCCGCGATAAGTATTTTATTGGCCATAAGGCTTCCCCACCCCGGTTTTATTATGGCAAATTTATCCGCCAAAAAGCACAACCCGGAAGGAGCAAGCTCCTTCCGGGGCGGTAAAAAAGCGCGCGGCCTTTTTAGAAGACTTTCACCGCCAGCCAGTAGAAGAGGGCGGAGATGGAAGCGGCGGCCGGGATGGTGATGACCCAGGCCCAGACTATGTTGCCGGCCACGCCCCACTTCACGGCCTTGATGTTCTTGAGCGTGCCTACGCCCACTATGGCGCCGGTGATGGTGTGGGTGGTGCTTATCGGCACGCCTATGGCCGAAGCGCCGAACAGCACCATGGAGGCCGCGCCCTCGGCGCAGAAGCCGTCCACGGGGCGGAGCTTGGAGAGTTTGTCGCCCATGGTCTTCACTATGCGCCAGCCGCCGGACATGGTGCCGATGGCTATGGCCGCGTGGCAGGTGAGCACCACCCAGAGCGGCACGTGGAATTCCGTGCCGAGGTAGCCGGCGCTGAACAGGAGGCCGGCTATGATGCCCATGGTCTTCTGCGCGTCGTTGCCGCCGTGGCCCAGACTGTAGAGCGCGGCGCTGACCAGCTGCCCTTTACGGAACCAGTGGTCCACTTTGGACGGCGTCTGCTTGGCCACCAGGTTGTAAACTATGACGCCCAGCGTAATGGCCAGCAGCATACCCACCAGCGGCGAGATCACTATAAAGACCAGCGTCTTTATAATACCCTTCATCACCAGCATACCGGGCCCCGCTTTCACCAGGGCCGAGCCTATGAGCCCGCCTACCAGCGCGTGCGAGGAGCTGGACGGGATACCGTAGTACCAGGTAATGAGGTTCCAGGCGGAAGCCCCCACCAGCGTGCCGAAGATGACGTAACTGTCCACCTGGGCGATATTCACGATGCCCTTGCCTATGGTGCCGGCCACGTGCAGGCCGAAGAAGGCGAAGGCGATGAAGTTGAAGAAAGCCGCCCACATCACCGCGTATTTCGGGGACAGTACGCGGGTAGCCACTATGGTGGCTATGGAGTTGGCTGCGTCGTGGAAGCCGTTCAGGAAGTCGAAGAACAGCGCCAGCGCCACCAGGAAGATGATGGCTATGAGCGTGCTATCCATGCTTCACCAGGATGGACTCTATGAGCTTGGCCACGTGCTCGCACTTGTCCAGGGCGCCTTCGGCGGTCTCGTAGATCTCTTTCCACTTTATGACGGCCATGGGGTCCTTCTCGTTCTCGAAGAGGTGGCTGATGGCCTTTTCGCGCACGGCGTCGCCCAGGTTTTCCAGGCGGTTCACCTCTATGCAGTGGTCCAGCACCCGGCGGGCGCGCTTGGTGTCGTGCAGGTGCTCCACCGCCTTGGCGAGGGAGGCCGCGGACTGGTCCAGCAGGTCTATGAACTGGGCGAAGTATTCGTCGTTGGGCTTTATCTTGTAGAGCTTTATGCGGTTGGCCATGGCGTTGAGCAGGTCCAGCACGTCGTCGAGGCTGTTGGCCAGCGCGTAAATGTCCTCGCGGTCTATGGGGGTGATGAAGGTGCGGTTGAGCATGTCCGTGATCTCGTGGGCCAGGGTGTCGCCCTCGTGCTCCAGGTCGCGCATCTTCTTGACCTCGGCTTCGTCCAGCACGCCGTCCTTGACGGCGGCCTTGAAATACTCGGCCGCCCTGGTCAGGTTCAGGGCCTGCTGCGTGAGGAAGTCGAAGAACTTCTCTTCTTTCGGCATGAAATTGAAAGCCATCTTTTTTCTCCTTGTCCGCTTGTCTTACGTATAGGATAGAAAAGCCGGATGAAGCCCGGTTAAAGCCCATGTAAAATGCGTGTAAGGCCCGGAGGGAGGCTACTTCAGCTCTTCCGGGTGATGGCGCACCACTACCGCGGAAACCATGTAAATTATGTCCTCGGCCATACTGACGGCGTGGTCGCAGACCCGCTCCAGGTGGCGGGCCGCCAGCAGCAGCGGCACGGCCCGGTCCGCCGTGGAGCCGTCCTTAACCATATAATCGTAGATAAGTTCCTTCTCCACGGCGCGTTTCAACTCGTCCGCTTCGGAATCGGAAAGTATCACTTTTTTGGCCAGCGCCGTATCGCCTTCCAGGAAAGCCTTTACGGCGTCCCCGGTCATGCGCTTGGCGATCTCGGCCAGGCGAGGGATGTCCACCAGCGGCTTGAGCTCCGGCTTGCCAGCCAGCTCCAGCGCGCGCTGAGCCACGTCCACGGCCAGGTCGCCGATGCGCTCCAGCTCGGCGTTCAGCTTTATGGCGGTAGTGATGAAGCGCAGGTCGCCCGCCATGGGCTGGTGCAAGGCTATCAGGGCCCGGCACTTGTCGTTCATGACCAGTTTCAGGCTGTCCGTACCCACTGCGGAATGT
>Ga0074197_1002877_pt1 | contig 11212 bp, 9 predicted proteins | sample EPASupsiteSAE305_FD_64526 | JGI IMG/M metagenome (GOLD analysis project Ga0074197, IMG submission 64526) | Bioremediated contaminated groundwater microbial communities from EPA Superfund site, New Mexico - SAE3-05 reassembly with SPADES | ecosystem: Environmental > Aquatic > Deep subsurface >...
TACCGATGTAAGTAGACCCAAAGTCGCAAGTTACGGGTGCCGAAGTGTGCATGAACATACCATAACCCCGATTACTCATAAAGAAAGGTATTGGTTTATACATTTGATCCGTTTCCGGGCCTTGCGGATCAGTCACAAACAAATTCACTTTCTGCCCCACTTTATTAATGGAAGTAAAAGACTCTCCACAACCCACAATCTTTTCACCCGGCGACAAAGTAAATACAGGATTGATGCTGCGTGAATTATCAACCCCTCTTTTTATAAAGTTGAACGGCAGGCTTTTCACTTGGGTAGAATCATTGTCGCACCACCGCCAAGTGTCTGTCAGTCGGCGACCGGCAGCATCGTAGATACTAATTCTCCAAGGGTTCTCCTCAATAACGATGCAACCAAAAGCACTTTTATATTGGTGTGCACCCTTTAACGCCGTATATTTCCAGCTAGTATCCTTACTAGGGGCTCCTGCCAGCATAAGAGAAGGCGCATCTGCGGGTGCAGCAGATGATGTCACCATGCGAATACGCAATGTACGCGGTGTAACAAAATCAACAGAAAAATTCAGTCGGGGATTGTTATCATAAGCAGCTTCAGGAAAATCAAGCATCTTTAAAGTTTGCGGCAACACAGTATTCACATTAAAAGCTTGCCGGGTATATAATGAATGACGTTTCCACTCAATGGTTCCCTGAGCTTTTTCAGTATCAAAAGCCGATAGCTTGTCGGCAAAGAAAAACAGATTGGTAAAATCGGCAAAGTCGGCGCTCATATCTTTGGCCTGACTTAGCAAATAGGGTGTTCCCCCATTAGTAGATAACTGAGCAAAGAGTGGTAATGAGAGCGAGAAGATAAAAATCAAGACAGTTATTATTTTCCTATTCATATTTATTGCATTTAAGGTTATTAACAAGAATGCGTAAAAGTAGAATAAATAAACGGCTCGGATAGTAGTCCTTTGTTTTATTATGGGGAATGAAATGTTGCATTGAGAAAAGTTTGTTATATTTGCAAGATAACGTAACATTAAAACCACAACTATATGTTTAATTCATTCGGCAATATTCTCAGACTCACAAGTTTCGGCGAGTCGCACGGTAAAGGTGTAGGTGGAGTCATTGACGGCTTCCCGGCCGGTGTGGAAATCGACATGGAATTTATTCAGCAAGAACTAAATCGCCGCCGTCCCGGACAATCGGCCATTACCACCGCCCGTAAAGAGCCCGATGAAGTAGAGCTTCTTTCGGGAGTATTTGAGGGAAAAACGACCGGATGTCCCATCGGGTTTATCGTTTGGAACCAAAACCAACACTCTAACGACTATAACAACCTCAAAGATATTTATCGCCCATCGCATGCCGACTATACGTATGCAGTTAAATACGGAGTTCGCGATCACCGCGGAGGAGGTCGTTCCTCGGCACGCGAAACAACGTCGCGGGTAGTAGCAGGTGCTTTAGCCAAGCTGGCGCTGAAACAATTAGGGATCAAGATTACCGCCTATACAGCCCAAGTTGGTGAAATCAAACTTGAGAAAGATTATACGGCATACGATTTAAGTACAATAGAAGAAAATCCTGTTAGATGCCCGGATCAGGAAAAGGCAAAAGAGATGCAGGAACTTATTTACCAAACAAAAGGTGAAGGTGACACCATTGGAGGTATAGTTACGTGTGTAATCAAAGGTTGCCCGGTTGGGTTGGGACAACCTGTATATAACAAATTGCATGCAGCACTAGCTAACGCCATGATGAGCATCAACGCAGCCAAAGCCTTTGAATATGGAATAGGCTACAAAGGCATACACCAAAAAGGCTCTCAACAGAATGATATCTTCTTCAACGACAACGGTACCATAAATACCCATACCAACAATTCAGGAGGTATACAAGGCGGTATCAGCAATGGTCAGGACATCTACTTTAACGTATTGTTCAAACCCGTTGCCACCGTATTAATGGAACAACCTACTGTGAATGCCGACGGTACGGATACCACTATCAAAGCACGCGGCCGTCACGACCCTTGTGTGTTGCCACGTGCAGTGCCCATCGTTGAAGCCATGTCTGCTCTGACCATACTAGATTATTATCTGCTCGATAAAGCTACCAGATTATGATCAGAGCCATAAATAAAGAAACAATCATGAACAGAATTCAAGAATACATCAAAAAGAATGAAGAAGGCATGATGAACGATTTGTTCAGCCTAATCCGCATTCCCAGTATTAGTGCTCTACCCGAGCACAAAGACGATATGACGGCTTGTGCACAAAGGTGGAAACAGCTTTTGCTCGAAGCCGGTGCCGACGAGGCAATGGTGATGCCTTCAGCCGGCAATCCTATTGTTTATGCACAAAAGCTGGTAAACCCACAGGCCAAAACCGTATTAGTGTATGCACACTACGATGTGATGCCCGCGGAACCATTAGAACTATGGAAAAGCCAACCTTTTGAACCGGAAATCAGAGACGGATACATCTGGGCAAGAGGAGCCGATGATGACAAAGGACAGTCATTCATTCAGGTTAAAGCATTTGAATATTTGGTAAAAAATAACCTGCTAAAGAATAACGTCAAATTTATCTTCGAAGGAGAGGAAGAGATTGGATCACCTAGTTTAGAAGCATTTTGCGAAGAACATAAGGAAATGCTCAGAGCCGACATCATTTTGGTAAGTGACACCAGTATGCTCGGAGCTGATCTACCCTCACTGACTACCGGCCTGCGAGGCCTTGCCTATTGGGAAATTGAAGTGACCGGACCTAACCGTGATCTTCATTCAGGTCACTTTGGAGGTGCCGTGGCCAACCCTATCAACACTCTCTGCGCCATGATCAGCCGTATTGTTGATCACGACGGACGCATTACCATCCCCGGCTTTTACGATAATGTGGAAGAAGTACCGCAAGCAGAAAGAGAGATGATTGCGCAAATTCCGTTTGACGAAGAGAAATACAAAGCCTCTATCGGCGTCAAAGAATTGTTTGGTGAAAAAGGGTATTCCACATTGGAGCGCAACAGTTGCCGTCCGTCTTTTGACGTTTGTGGCATTTGGGGTGGTTATACCGGTGAAGGCTCCAAAACTGTATTACCTTCAAAAGCTTATGCAAAAGTTTCTTGTCGATTAGTTCCGCATCAAGACCATCACAAAATATCCAAGCTGTTTGCCGAATATATTACTAGTATAGCTCCCCAAAGTGTACAAGTAAAGGTCACACCTATGCATGGCGGTCAAGGATATGTATGCCCCATCACACTCCCAGCCTATCAAGCAGCTCAAAAAGGATTCGAGATAGCGTTCGGCAAAAAGCCATTGGCCGTTCGCCGAGGAGGAAGTATTCCTATCATCTCTACTTTTGAACAGGTATTGGGAATTAAAACCATTCTAATGGGATTCGGCCTGGAGTCTAACGCCATTCATTCTCCCAACGAAAACTGCTCACTAGATATTTTCAGAAAAGGCATAGAAGCTGTAGCCGAATTTCACTTGGCGTATCAGGAATAATCTATTATTAAAAAATGGAAAGCTTAACAATTCAAGCAATAGGCCTCATGTCCGGCACATCACTAGATGGGCTGGACATTTGTTGCGCCACCTTTCAAAAAAGCAACGACCAGTGGGCATTTAAAATAGATTGTTCCAAGGCGTATTCTTATTCGGATGAGCTCAAAGAAAAGCTCGGAAACAAAGCGCAACAAATGTCAGCTATTGAATTTGTGACCTTTCATAGTGAATATGGAAAGTTCCTAGGCAAGAGAGTGAATGATTTCATGAAAGATTTTCACGTAAAGCCCGATATTATTGCCTCACACGGACACACCATTTTTCATAAGCCGGAAAAACAAATCATGTTTCAGATTGGAGATGGAGCTGCAATTGCTGCGGAAACTCACATACCCACAGTCTCTGACTTTAGAAGATTAGACATCATGCTTGGCGGACAAGGAGCACCGCTCGTTCCTATAGGCGACCGTCTTTTGTTTGGGGCTTATGATTATTGTTTGAACCTGGGAGGTTTCTCAAACATTTCGTTCGAGAGCCAAGGGAAGCGTATCGCATTTGACATCAGCCCGGTAAATTATGTTATAAACCATTATTGCCGGCAAATTGGTCTGGAATTTGATAAAGACGGGGAAATTGCTCGTTCGGGTAATATCTACCAACCTCTTTTAGACGAGCTTAACTCTATCAAGTTTTATCAGCAACCGGGACCTAAATCACTGGGAAGAGAATGGGTGGAAACATTTATTTATCCCATATTAGTAAAGTACAATCTACCACTCAAAGATACACTTCGTACTTTTTATGAGCATGCAGCTTATCAAATTTCCCGTATTGCTAAAGGCGGAAATTTGCTGATTACCGGAGGAGGAGCATTCAACTTATTCCTTGTAGAACGAATAGAAGAGTTAACTGCCTGCCGCATTGTAATTCCCGACAGGCAGATTATAGAATACAAAGAAGCTCTTATTTTTGCTTTTTTAGGAGCACTATATTGGAACAATGAGCCCAATTGCTTGGCTTCCGTTACCGGTGCCCCTTTTGATAATATTGGAGGAATGTTGTTTAAAATGAACCATTCACGTTAAAACGCGTCTTCATTCATCGTATAATGGCCTCAGTCAACTCCTCCACGGAGAAACCGGCAAAGAACTCAGCTGTATTAATGCTTTCAAGAGCACTGCGTACGTCCTCAACCGTATACCTTACTCCCTTTAAGGCATTCTCTACAGGCGAGAGATCACCGTTATTGCCAAAGAACGTTCCGTAAAATTTAATATTTTCAATCACAGAATTCTTTACCGTAGCAAAGACCTGAATTTTACCGGCAGTAAAACGAGTGGTGAGTGTAATATTAAACTGAGGCGAATGCCCGTAATTCCATTCCCAAGAAGAAAATTTATCCTGACTGACCCGTTCTATTTCAGCCAATTCCTCATCACTGAATACATACTCCTGCATATCCGGGAATTTACGCTTCATGTGTTGCAAAATAGCCTCCGAGAATTCCTCAACCGTAATTTTCCGGGGCAAGTGAGGCAATATATTTGTTACCGCACTACGAACTGATTTGACACTCTTCGAATCAATCAGATCCTTAGGAACCTCCAGCGCTTTAGATAAGACACTCAAATTCGTATCAAACAAAATGCAACCATGATGCATGATGCGCCCATTAATATAAGCTTGAGCATTACCACAAATTTTTTGTCCCCCAATCACCAAATCGTTTCTTCCGGTGAAGCTAGCCTCAACGCCCAACTCTTTCAACGTTTCAATAACCGGTTCCGAGAAAGATTTAAAGTCAAATTGACTTCCTTTTTCCTCATTAGATATGATGGTATAATTGAGGTTGTTGTGATCATGATAAACAGCCCCGCCACCCGAAATTCTCCTCACCACGTTGATGTGATTCTCACGCACATATTCTGCGTTAATCTCTTCCAGTGTATTCTGATGTTTGCCAACTACAATGGTTGGCTCATTGATCCACAACATGAACACCTTTTCGTGATTCAGCAACTTTTTGAAACAATACTCCTCAAGTGCAATGTTATACTGAGGCTTATTTGATTTACTGATAATATAGATCATACTGCATTATTTAGAAAAAAGAAAATCAACTTACTGCATCCAAAGATAAGCAGAAATTGATTTTCTTTATCATGTATAGTAAAATTCCGGTTAAGATTTCTTTTTCGGGATATGTATAGACTCACCCAACACATCGGCAAAAGCCTCATATAAAGCTTCTGAATACGTAGGGTGTCCGTAAATAACCTTCACAACCTCATCGACTGTTATCTCCAACTCCATCAATGCAGCCGCTTGATTGATCATTTCAGCAGCTGTAGGTCCAACGATATGAACCCCCAGAATCTCACCGTATTTGGCATCGGCTATTACTTTTACAAAGCCCAGATTATCACCGGAAGCCATGGCACGTCCGTTGGCTGCAAAATCAAAACGTCCAACCCTTACATCATACTTTTCACGAGCTTGTTCTTCGGTCAATCCAACCATGGCAACTTCCGGAATAGTATAGACTACAGAAGGTGCAGAAGCGAGTTTCACTTCACGATGATTACCTTTCACAGCGTTTTCGGCAGCCACCTCACCCATACGGAAAGCAACATGCGCCAACATCTTAATACCGTTCACGTCACCCGGCGCATAAATACCTTTTACGCTAGTTTCCATAAACGAATCAACCTTAATCTTTCCACGCTCGGTCTCGAACTCAATTTCGCCTACCCCTTCTAAATCAGGAACGCGCCCGATAGAAAGAAGAGCTTTATCAGATTCAATCACCTCACCGTTAGCCAATTTTACCTGAAGCTTATTTTTTGCTTCTTCAATACCAACAATAGAAACGGAGTTCAGAATCTTAATACCTTTCTTTTTCAACGTATCCGCCAGTACTTTAGACGCTTCGGAATCAATTGCCGGAACTATTCGGTCCATCATTTCGACAATGGTCACTTTACTGCCAATGGCATGCATGGCCAAAGCCATCTCCACACCAATCACACCACCACCAATTACAGTTAGCGTTTCGGGTACTTCCTTCAATGAAAGAAGTTCATCACTTGACAGAATACGAGGATTGTCAATACCGGGAATATTGATTCGAGAAACCTTAGAACCACCTGCTAAAATGATTTTATCAGCCTTAATGATTCGGTTACCGTCAACCACCACATCTTTGTTCTTATTAATTTTGGCCACCCCACGGAAAACATCCACACCATTACTTTTCAGCAACGCTTCAACGCCCATGGTAAGCCTCTTCACCACACCGTCTTTGAATTTAACCACCTGATTCATATCGATGGAGTATTTTGTGCTGGCAAAATTAATACCGCGGGCTGCTCCCATCTCGATAGCCTCAATAATTTCAGCGTTCTTCAAATACGTTTTGGTAGGTATACAACCCACATTTAAACAAGTACCTCCGTACCATCTCTTTTCAATGATAGCCACCTTGGCTCCCAACTGCGCAGCACGAATAGCAGCGAAATATCCGGCAGGACCACCTCCAATAACAGCTACGTGATATTCATCATCAGAAACTGAAGCCAAAGGTTCTTGTTCAGCCACCGGTTTAGGAGCAGGAACTTCTTCGTCAGATAAAGTCTCCAATGACTCACCCGGTTGTCCAATATAACCAATCACTTCAGTTACAGGGACCATATCGCCCGCATGGCGGAGTATTTTCAACAAAACTCCAGAAGCCTCAGCTTCAATCTCCATACTCGTTTTGTCGGTCATAATCTCAAGAATAATCTCCCCTTCCGTGACCGTATCACCTTCTTGTTTCAGCCATTTTACGATTTGCCCCTCGGTCATGTCAATTCCCGCTTTAGGCATAATTACTTCAAAAGCCATATCTTTTTGTTTTTTTATATTATCATGAACTAGTTACCCATCAAATCAATAACGAGAACGGATTTTCAATCAAAGCCTTTAAATCCGTCATAAATTTAGCCGCCACCAAACCGTCAATCAGTCGGTGATCACTTGTCAGACTCATGTTCATCATCGGACGAATAACGATTTCATTATTGATAACGACCGGTTTTTTCACAGTTGCCGCTACACTAAGAATCGCCGCATTGGGTTGATTGATAATAGCAGAAAAATGACTCACACCATACATACCTAAATTACTGATTGTAAATGTACTTCCCATTTGTTCGTCGGGTAACAATTTTTTAGAGACAGTACGTGCAGTCAAATCTTTGATAGCGACCACCAATTCGCTGAGTGACATTTTTTCAGCATGTTTTACAACGGGAACAATCAATCCTTCTTCCAAGCCAACAGCAACAGCCAAGTTCACGTAATTGTGAAATATAATCTGACTTCCATCTTCAGATAGACTTGAATTGATATACTTATGTTTCAACAGCATACGTACCAGTGCCAATGAAAGCAAATCAGTGACTGTGATTTTCTTTCCCGTCTTCTCCATAATGGGTTCAATCAGTTTGGCACGTAAAGCATTCATCTCCGTCATGTCCACCTCCCAAGTCTGCATGAAAGTAGGCGCACCAAAATAACTCTCAGACATACGCCGTGCTATCACCTTTCGCATCATGCTCATCGGCACCAACTCCGTTTCGTCAGATGAAGCGGGCACAGCAGACATCTGCTGAGAAGTTTGTGCATTTGTTGCTGCTTTCGATGCAACGGCAACTTTAACCCCGGCCGGAGCTGCGCCGTACAACTCATCACGTGTAAAAAAGGCTTTCACTTGCGGATCTGACACCAATGCAAGCACATCATCCTTCATGATTTTACCGTTGTGACCAGATCCACTAATGCCATTTAAATCAATATGTTGTTCTTCTGCAACGCGACGAGCTAAAGGAGAAACATGTATTTTTTTCACATAATTAAATCCCGCTACATCGTTTTTATGTATACGTCCTTTGGGCCCTGTACCTTCTACGTTTAGGAGACTGACTCCCAAACGCTTGGCCAAAGCACGTGCCGCAGGGGTTGCTCTAAATTTCATTTCTTCCATCTTCCTCCTCCTTTACCTATTGTTCACTAATTTGAGGATATATTTCTTTATACGCTCAACACTCGGAATCATAGCCGTTTCAAGAGCCTGATTATATGGAACCGGAATATCTTCTGCTGCCAGCCGTAAAATAGGGCCATCCAGATAATCAAAAGCTTCACTTTCTGAAATGACAGCCGATATCTCACCGATAAACCCGTTGGTTTTATGCGCATCATTCACCAATAAAACGCGTCCGGTTTTCTTCACTGACTCCAAAATAGTTTCTTTATCAAGAGGAATCAGCGTACGCAAATCAACCACTTCAACACTTACTCCTTCGGCATCACGAAGCTGGTCGGCTGCCTGTAACACCCTATCAAGCATACGTCCATAAGTAATTACTGTTACATCTTTTCCTTCTCTTTTTAAGTCAGCTTTTCCCAAAGGAAGTACAAAATCAGGATCCAGTGGCACTTCACCTTTCATGTTGTACTGGGCTTTGTACTCAAGAAAAATAACCGGATTGTTGTCACGAATAGAAGCTTTCAGAAGCCCTTTAACATCAGCGGGAGTACCCGGAGCAACGACCTTTAATCCGGGAATGTGGCAAAACCACGACTCGAGCGACTGCGAATGTTGCGCCGCAGATCCTACACCAGAGCCAGCTGCACAGCGAAACACAACAGGTACCTGCCCTTTTCCTCCAAACATATAACGCGTTTTAGCCGCTTGATTAACAATGTTATCCATCATGTAAACTACAAAATCCATGAAAGTAACATCAACAATGGGACGCATACCGGTCATCGCTGCACCGATAGCACAACCCGAAATGGCATTTTCTGAAATAGGTGTGTCACGTATACGTTCCGCACCGAACTCTTCAAGCATCCCTACCGAAGTACCGAAATCTCCACCGAAAATACCGACGTCCTCACCCATGAGAAATACGTTTTCATCACTACGCATTTCCTCAGACATAGCCATAATAATGGCATCTCTGACAGACATTAATTTGGTTTCGTTATTCATTTATATCGTATTCTTTTATTATTATACAACTTGCAACCTTAAATATGATGCTGAAAATTAATCGGCAAAAATATCTTCAAAAGCCGATTCATAAGATGGTTCCGGACTATTCAATGCAAACTTAACAGCATCTTCCACAGCCGTTTTCGACAGTACATCCAGTTCATCGAGCTCTTGCTCAGTAGCAAGATTATTATCAACAAGATAACTTCTGAATTTCAAAATAGGATCTTTCTTTTTCCAGCTATCAACTTCCTCCTTGGTACGATATTTACCGGGATCCGAAGTAGAGTGCCCAAACCACCTGTAGGTAACACTTTCAACCAATACAGGTCCATTACCATTGCGCACATACTCCACAGCCTCTTGCACTTTTTCGTACACAGCAACTACATCGTTACCGTCTTCAATAAAATGCCCGGGAATGCCATAAGCAGATGCCCTTTGATAATTATAGTCAACGTTAATAACGTTCTTTATCGGGGTACTGATACCATAGAAGTTGTTAATGGAATAGAAGATAACGGGAAGCTTCCAGATAGAAGCAAGGTTGAGTGTTTCATGAAAAGTTCCTTCATTACAAGCCCCGTCGCCAAAGCAACAGAGAACAATTTTCCCTGTATTTTTCATTTTTTGAGTTAACGCAGCACCAATAGCCATTCCCATGCCTCCGCCTACAATGCCATTGGCACCAAGATTGCCATTATCCAAATCAGCAATATGCATGGAGCCGCCTTTGCCTTTACAAGTTCCGGTAGCTTTGCCCATAATTTCGGCCATCATTCCGTTCAGGTCAATCTCCATGGCTATACTCTGTCCGTGTCCACGGTGATTGGAAGTGATGAAATCTTGTTGTCCGATTGCCGCAATAGCACCCACATTGGCAGCTTCCTCGCCTACAGAGAAGTGAGTCATTCCAGGTACCTGCCCCTTTTTAACCATTTGGTTCACTTTATTATCAAAGTTACGAATGTCAAGCATCAGCTTGTGCATGTGCAGTAACTTTTCCTTTGGTATTTTTGCCATAAACTAATCGTATTACTATAGATTATATAGAATCATTCTACATAACGAACGATAAACGATACAGATTGTTCAGGCCTTTTATCATTTTAACAGTGGTATAGGTATTTTGAGTGAAATAAAGATGTTAGATTTTGATGACTAAATTCTCTACTCACTCCAACATAAAGAGCCAATATATAATAATAGTTAGCAAAACTAACATGGGAATAAATGGTAGTGGGCGTACGCTGACAGATAAACAAGTAATTTGTTACGCATTTGATGGAAAGCTGATGTCTTATTCCAATTTGGAAAATATCTTATTTTACTCCATCATTTCTGATGGAGTAAAAAGAAAGATCAGCTATCTTACAAAGTGCGTGAAAACTTTATCGACTCTTTGAGGCTCAATAGAATCCTTGGCTTGTTTACGCATCTGCAACAACCAAGCCATATTACGCCCCAAAACTTGCATAATTTGAACACCTTCAGCATCTTGTAAAACTTCACCAGCTGTACGTCCGTGTATAATATTCCAATAATTAGAAGTTGCAAGTATCATTTCGGAATAACTAAGGTAATGATTCAAACTATCGAAAGTAGCAGAGCCACCCGTACGACGAACAGCTACAACGGCAGCACCTACCTTGTGACGAAGAAGAT
>Ga0074197_1002880_pt1 | contig 11203 bp, 8 predicted proteins | sample EPASupsiteSAE305_FD_64526 | JGI IMG/M metagenome (GOLD analysis project Ga0074197, IMG submission 64526) | Bioremediated contaminated groundwater microbial communities from EPA Superfund site, New Mexico - SAE3-05 reassembly with SPADES | ecosystem: Environmental > Aquatic > Deep subsurface >...
TCATGTTTTCACCTGCCAAGTGAGTTTTAGGGACAGGTGAATACTGCAATATTTATACTTAAATTTCAATATGTTAATTGCTGATTAATGCTTTTTCTATTGATGATTTGTCACTGAACCAGGTTATTGTTAATACTTGGAGAGCGTGGAACAAGGCTGTGCTTTGGGGAAATCTCAATCGGCGGCATTGTTGGCATCAGGAAATGGTTAAAGGCAAGATATGGCGCGGTGGCGTTGGGGGCCGTTTCCACATCTCGCTCATCGAACCGGACATAGCATTTACGCATCCAGTTCTCGGAATTCACTCTATCTCAACCAAGCGAATGCAGCGTAAATCCAACTGCCAGTAGGTGTTTGGCTATTTGTGGCTTTCGTTCTTGATCATGCCTCTTGGGCTCCTTCTGGTGTGTAAAAAGTCACCATCTGCATAAAATCGCTGTGTAAAAAATATACATGCACTGAAGCGCTGCCTTGAAACAAGGTGATTGATTTTATTTTTTATTTTGAAAGGTTATCGCCTTGTTAAGAATGTAACTGTGTTCCACAGTTTCAACCTGTCTAATATGCTGAATTTGTATGATTTTTCTGAGGATTGCGTGTTAACTCGTTGAAAGTTTGATATTTTTTTTGAAAGATTGAATGTCTGGTCTGTGTGGCACGCCATGTGCTATAAGTGTATGTCACCACCTCTTATGCCGGCTCGTTCCCATTTGGGAACAGTCGGCTTTTTTATGTTGTTTTCAATTTTTCCAAATTTATAAATTTTCATTTTGCTGGAGAAAATACAACTTTTACCCATTAGACAAAGTCGATAAAGGAGGCTGCGCTATGAACTGCAGACATTGTTTTATAATCGGATCGATATTTGTACAATTGACCTGCTATGGCATCGCATCTGCGGAAATGGTTTCAATCAAGGGAGACGATATCAATATGCGCTCCGGTCCAGGAACAAATCATCCTGTTCTTTACACCCTAGGATCAGGCATGCCCCTTGATGTCATTAATCGTTCAGAGGATTGGCTTCAGATAAAAGATTTTGAAGGCGACACCGGTTGGGTGCACCAAAGCATGGTGAGCGACAACCCGACGGTGATCGTTAAAGCCAATAAAAATTCCACCGCTCAGATTAATGTTCGCAGCGGTCCTGGAACAAAAAACAAGATTGTCGGCAAAGCATTCTATGGTGTGGTGTTCCGCAAATTAGGAGAAAAAAACCAATGGGTTGAGGTGGAACATGATGGTGGGGTGAAAGGGTGGATTGATCGTAGTCTCCTGTGGGGAATGTAGCCCCCAGGGGGAGCGAGCATTTTTGTGCTTGCCCCCGTTCGGTTCTGATTGGCTGGTGGGGTCCCAATTTGATTGCGGTTTTTCTTCAGTAGAAACGCTTTTTCGGGTAACCACCGCATAACATGTGGTATAATTTGAACAATATTGTGCAAGTTTTTCCCGGCGCGGTTGCCTTGGGAGCAGGTGCGCCACAGTCAAACCATCCCATATGGAAATATTTGGGCGAACATGAACAACATTCAAGAAAAAGATTGGGCTGAAGATGATTGGCATGGGCATACCGGAATTGACAGCTCTTGCGACTATTGCATTGTAAATGGAGGGATCGAAAAGAAGCCGAAAGGCGTGCCGGAGGTCGGCGAGAACAAAAATGACGCTGGCGAACAACAGTAGCTCTCTTTTCTCTGCTAATCGAAACGGTCTCTCGGATGCATCTCCGGCGCATCCGCATGCCAATCAGCTGTGACGGACAGGCCGCGCGGGATGCGGCCCCCTTGAGTAATCCTTAATTGGAGGCAGTTATGCCCTTCGTTCAGATATCGCTCCTTCGCGGGAAACCTTCGGAATATGTTTCAGGGATTGTGGAGTCAGTGCATAAAGCACTTGTGAAGGAGTTCAATGTTCCGGAACTGGATAAATTTCAAGTGGTGCATGAAGTCGAACCTCATCAGCTTGTTTTTCCGACAAGCTACCTTGGCGTTCCTCATTCCGATGACATTGTTTATATTCATATTACTTGCAAAGAAGGGCGCACAATTGACATGAAGCGCCGTCTTTATCAGGAAATAGCGGCCTCGATTTCTTCAAGCACAGGTCTTGTCGAGGACGATGTGTTTATCGTGATTGCTGAGAACAAAGCCGAAAATTGGTCTTTTGGCCGTGGCAAAGCACAACTTGTTGAATGACTTGCCCAAGGTGAACAACGGCCTGAATGCGGCAAACACAGCAAGAGTCGACGAAGACAGAAAGTTAAAACAGCCTTGCACACCCTTGTCGGAATCACTCTTTTTCTCTGATTTTCCGATTCTTGCCGCTGTACCGCAGCGGCCCCTTCTCAGAATTCACGCATCGATTTGAATGCAGCCTGAAAGATCAAATTATTCATCGTAATTGTCGAATCCGCACTTCGATTCCAGGCGTATCTTTCAGAAGTTCCGTGAGCCTGTTGGGATCCGTCTCTTTGTAGTGGTAGGGGTAGAGGATTTTTGGTCGAAATGCTTTCGCGGCATTGGCCACCATCTCCGGCGTCATTGTCGAGGGCGTGCTCATGGGGAGAAAGGCGCAGTCGATGTCCTTTAACGCCTTCATTTCCGCTATGTTTTCTGTGTCGCCCGCCACATATATTCGTTTGTCGCCAAAAGACAGCACGTAGCCGTTACCAATCCCTTTTGGGTGAAAGAGTTGGCCGTTAGCCCGCTTGTTGACCATGTTGAAGGCGGGCGTGACTTGCACCTCTATTCCTTGGACATCCAGACGTTCCCCGTTTGTCACGATCCATCCTTCCGGTATTCTTTCAGAACAGATTGGAGGCAATATCACGACAGTCTCTTTTTTTTGGATATGCTGCAGAGCCTCCAGGTCAAAATGATCGTTATGATCGTGGGTAATGAAAATCACATCAGCCTTGGGCAGCGTCGTGTAATTTGCCATCTTGCCGTAAGGGTCGAAATGGATGACCTTCCCTTGAAAGGTCATCATAAGGGATGCGTGACCAATGAAGAAAAGTTCCAAGTCGCCCGCCGATGTTTTGATGACATCTCTTTTGACCACCTCTTTCGCGGCGGCAGTCAAGGTGCACATTACCATCATTACCACGGCAATAAACGTGATCTTCATTTGAAGCGGTCCTCTCTGCGGTTGACCAGTTGTCATTTTTTGCATTTTCCCAAAACAAGTGGTTGTTGTTTGATGCGATCGAAAGCCTGCTTGCATCCCTTGGGCAAGAGCGCTGAAAAGGGACGAATTGATTGTTGAAGGAATCCCGAATACCCGGAGATCATTGAACAGGAATTCTCGACCTGATATCTCTTTGCTATTTTTCCAGGGGGCGGACGATGGCCACGCCATTGTTCGCTTTTGAGAGCGATTTTGATGCGCGAGCCCTCACGTTTGACGACTTCACCGCTTCAACCTCAAGAGACCATCAGCGCTTCGATATCAGAAAACACGAGAGTTCCGGAGGCGGCCTGACGGGAGAGTACCCTTGCAAAGCTTTTCTAAACCGTGATTTCAGGGTGATGATAGCGTCCTTTAGTGTCATCCGCAAGGGCGCTTGCTGATGTTGGTCAAGAGATCGGCATACCCAGGCGTTCCGAATGTTCCAGGGGCAATGGAGGAAATCGATTTTTTGCAGGATAGATGTTTGGCGGGCAGAGGAAACAAAAGGTTCTGGCCGCTGTCCGGAAAAGGACAGCGGCCAGAGGAAGGAAGGGCGCGAAGCTTTAGTTCGGCAGATATTTGGTCAGCGGGCAGTTTTTGCAGCCCTCGGAAGGCAGATCCGCGCTTTCATGGACCTTGCCCACGATGTCGGCCACCGCGGCTTTGGTGTCCGGGTAAAAATTCTCCCGGCCAATCTTGTCAAAAAGATGGGTCCGGTCAAGCACGGCCAGGATCGGACCCTTGGCGTTGCAGACGGCAAAGCCCAGTTTGGCGGCGTGCAAGCGGTCCACCAGCAGGGCCAGCTCTTCTTCGCCAGAGGCGTCAATGTCGTTGATGCCGCTGGCGTCGAGCAGGATGTAGCGCAAGTCCGGCATGTCGTTGCGATATTTAAGGATCTGCTCGTCCAGATAGCTGGCGTTGGCAAAGAAGAGGGCGCCGTCGAAGCGAACCACCGCGATGTGGCGACAGCCGCGCAACCGGTGCTGTTCCGAGCTTTGCAGGGAGCCGTCTTTGTACATCGACAGTTTGGCCACCACCGGCCGCATCGACTTGTAGAGGAAAACCGCCATGGACAGGCCGACGCCCACCATAACGCCTTTGTCAAGGTGCGGGGCAAAGGCCAGGGTGACGACGAAGGTGATGATCGAGATAATGCCGTCGTGCCGTTGCGCATGCCAGGAGTGGACAAAACCTTTGGTGTTGATCAGGCCGATAACCGCCATCATAATCACCGCGGCCAGCACCGCCTGCGGCAGGTGGTAGAGCAGCGGCGTGAGGAACATCAGGGTGATGACCACCACGATGCTGGTGATGACGCTGGAAATGCCGGTCACCGCGCCGGCCTGCAGGTTGACCGCCGAGCGGGAAAACGAGCCCGACACCGCATAGCTGGAACCAAAGGAGCCAATGATGTTGGCCAAGCCTTGGCCGATCAGTTCCTGGTTGGGATCAAGCTTTTGTCCGGTCTTGGCGGCCATGGCCTTGGCAATGGCGATGGCTTCCATGAAGCCCAGCAAAGAGATGATGATCGCGGTGGGCAGAATTTTGAAAATAGTGTTGGCCTGCAGCTTGGGGATGGTGAAGGTGGGCAGGCCTTCGGGGATTTTGCCGATGATTGCGCCGCCGCCCATGAGCAGCAACTGGTCGGTCTTGAGTTTGGAGTTCGACACCTTCAGCCGCCATGTGCCGTGATCGGTGGCGACGTCGCCGGGAACCGCGCCTTTCAGGTAAAATACCGCCTGGTCGCCCTGCTGCGCTTTTTCAAATTTGAGTTGGCGCAATGTACTGCGGAGTTCAAGCGTCTGCTCTTCCGCCTGCCCTATTTTTCCGGTGAGCAGGGCTATTTGGCTGTGCAGGGCGATGGACTCCAGGGATGGGCCGTGACCGTGTGCGGTCTTCTCCGCCTGCTCCAGTTCCTTGCCGGCGTTGAGTCGTTCCAGGCTCAATGTTTCGATTGTTTTGATCGTGCTGTTGAATTCGGTGATGAGCTGTTCGGCTTCGGGCAACTTGACGGCCGCCAATGGCGCGCGCACGTCTTTATTATAGCCGGTGAAATAGGAGAGCAGGGTGGTGATGACCACCGCCACAAGCACTGCTGGAATTTTGGGATTGATTTTCTTCAGGCCAACCATGATCGCCACTGCGCCTACGCCGTAGATCAGGGTGGGCCAGTGGGTGAAATCCATGGCCGCCTGCACCACCCGGATCATGGTGTCGTAATGATGCTCCGCCGAGTCGACGTCCACGCCAAAAAATTTGGACAACTGGGAGGTGGCGATGATAATCGCGCCGGCGTTGGTGAAACCATTGACCACCGGGTGCGACAGGAAGTTGACCACCAGGCCGAGACGGAGCACGCCCAGGGAGAACTGAAACACGCCGACAATCAAGGCCAACAGGATGGAGTAGGCGATGAATTCGGTGCTGCCGGCTGAGGCCAGCGGCTGCAGCGAGGCGGCGGACATCAAAGAAACCACGGCCACCGGGCCAGTGGCCAGTTGCCGACTTGAACCGAACAGGGCCGCGACCATAGGCGGCAGGAAGGCCGCGTACAGGCCGAAGTAGGCCGGCAGCCCCGCCAGTTGCGCATAGGCCATCGACTGCGGGATAAGGACCAGGGCCACGGTCAGCCCCGCCAGGGCGTCGATCTGAAAACTCTTTGCGTTGTAGCCTTTAATCCAGCCGAGAAAGGGGAAAATTTTTGTCAGTGCCATGTCCGTCCGCTCGTGTTCGTTGAAGTCAAAGGTTGATGGGTCAGGGTTTCAGCCAACAGCGGCAGGACTCAATGAGCTCTTCATAGAGGGCTGTCGCCTGGTAGAGATTATAGGTGTCCAGACGGACCAGGCCGTCGACCAGGGTGAAAATGAGCAGTGCCTTCTTGTTGGCCGACACCTTGCGGATCGATCCGTCTGCCATGCCCCTGATGATTGCCTGCTCAAAAATGCTGATCAGGCCGCTGTAGATTTCTTCCAGATACTGCCAGCATTTGGGATTGTCCGGTGCAATCTGATAGTAATGGTGACGGTGGAGGAGGAGAAACCGTTCTTCCATGACGCTGGACTGGTAGAGATAGAATGAAATTGCCCCTTCCACCATCTCCAGCCCGGTGCCGAACTCGTTATCTTTGAGATACTGCTTGAATTTGCCGACAAAGTCCTCTTTGAACTTTTGCAGCACGGCGAGAAACAGGTCTTCCTTGCTCTGGAAGTGATAAAAGATGGTGCCCTCGGCCACTCCGGTGGCCTTGGAGATGTCGTTGACCGAGGTGTCCCAGTAGCCGCGTTCCGCAAAGAATTTGGTTGCCGCCTGCAGGATGGCTTCTTTTTTTGTCTGTGCGCGTGTCATACCTTTTTGGTCTCTGTTGTCGGTCTGTTAAGTGAGCGGTCACTCAGAAAACTGCATTGGCGACATTCCCGACTGAGCACTCACTCAGGATTTGTGATATTTAGATACCCCCGAACGCGTAACCGGTCAAAGTGTTTTTTTATATATCAGAATAATTTATGAAAAGGCCCGGTTGGGTTGAACAAGGGTAGGGGGCGCAATGCAGGGGTGGAGAGCTGCAACATCCCGTTGCATCGTAAAAATACGGGATTTGTTGTTGGCGTGGAGGGTAGGGCTATTTTTTGTTCTTTCTGCGCGGAAAAAACGATTTGGCGGGAACAGGTTTGCCGATGGCCTCTTTTTTGGGGCGCGGCACATCGCCGACCAGAGCGACCTTTTGCCGTTCGCGGCCGGCTTCGCTTTTTTCGACAAAACAGGGCGTGTTGCTGAAAGGGTCGGTTTCGGTCCAGTACATCAGGGTGGACCAGGTGCACGGCGTAGGGGTGAACAACTGCACCTGGCGGGGAATGAGATGTAGCTCTTTGCGGCAGAAGGCGTGCAGTGCTTCCATCGCCGCCTGGGTGCAGCCGGGGTGGGCGGCAATCAGGTAATAGGTGAGGAACTGTTTCAGTCCCTCTTCATCGGTCAGTCGATTGAACAGGCTGCGGAACTGCAGCAGGGGCTCCGTGCCCGGCTTGCCCATGGCGTGCAGCACTTCGCTTTCGCTGTGTTCCGGCGCAATTTTCATCTGCCCGGAAACATGGTGGCGCACCACCTCGCGCAGATAGCTGAGGCCGTGTTTCTTGTCGGCCAGAATGATGTCGTAGCGGATGCCCGAGGCCACCGCAATTTTTTTGATGTTGTTGATGCTGCGCAGCCGCTGCAGCAAGCCAATGAGCGGGCCGTGATCGATTTTGAGACTCGGGCAGATGGTCGGAAACAGACAGCGTTTGTCCCGGCAGGCGCCTTTGGTCTGCTTTTTGGCGCATTCAAAACCGTACATATTGGCTGTGGGGCCGCCGACGTCGGCGATGGTTCCCTTGAAGGCCGGATGCACGGCCAGCCGCTCCGCCTCGCGCACAATCGACTCGACGCTGCGCTGTTGGATGGTGCGCCCCTGATGCACGGTAATCGCGCAGAAATTACATTCGCCGTAGCAGCCCCGGTGGGTGGCGAGGGCAAAACGGATGGTGTCCAGGGCGCGCACCGTGCCCATACGCCGATCCAGGGGATGGAGATCGCGTTCAAAATCGAGATTGTGGACCTGGTCGAGTTCCGTTGTGGACAAGGGCGGCTGCGGCGGATTGTGGATCAGAAAGCGGCTGTCCTGCTGCTGCGCCAGCATCTGGGCGGTGATTGGGTCGTTGTTGTCGTAGAAGACGCGGAACATGGCGGCAAAGGCCGTTTTGTCGGCCGCTGTTGTCTGGTAGGCAGGCAACATCAGGGCGGTTGCCGGCGCTTCGGCGGCTGCGTAACAAAGACCGCGAATCGAGGTCGGCGACTGGCCGGCTGCCAACGCCCGGGCCAACTCGAGCACGGTGCGTTCGGCCATGCCGTAGAGCAGGTAATCGGCCTTGGCGTCAAAGAGAATGGAACGACGCACTCGGTTGTCCCAGACGTCGTAATGGGCGATGCGGCGCAGGCTGGCCTCGATGCCGCCCAACACCAGGGGTGCGGTGCCTTTGAAATGTTGGCGAATCAGGTTGGCGTAGGCGATCACCGCCCGGTCGGGACGGCGAGTGTTGAGACCGCCGGGGGTGTAGTCGTCGGTTTTGCGGCGGCGGCCGGAGGCGGTGCGGTTGGCGACCATCGAGTCGATGCAGCCGCCGGTGACGCCCCAAAAGAGCTTGGGTTCGCCCAGACGAGTGATGTCCGTGCCTGAGTTCACTGCCGGCTGGGCAATGACGCCCACCCGAAAACCGTGATGAACCAGCAGCTTGCCGATCATGGCGACGCCGATGAAGGGCGAGTCGATATAGGCGTCGCCGGTAACCAATATCACGTCAAGTTGGGGCCAGCCCAACCGTTCCATTTCTTCGCGAGTGCTGGGGAGAAACATCTCAGGCCTCCGCGCCTTCAGTGATTCGGGCGGCTGCGGCACGTCCGGCCAGCCAGCCGGTGGAAAAGGCGGCCTGGAGGTTGTAGCCGCCGGTGTCGGCCTGAATGTCGAGGATTTCGCCGGCAAAAAACAGCCCCGGCGTCAGCCGCGATTCCATGGTGCGGGGATTGACCTCGCTGACGTCAACTCCACCGGCGGTGACGATGGCCTCGGCCAGTGGGCGGTGGCTGACCACCCGCAAGGAGAAACTTTTTAGCCAGTGGCGCAGGCGCTTGCGTTCGTCGGCCCGGATGGTTCCAACCAGGCGATCAGCGCCAAGATCAATCTCCTCCAGGGCCACGGCCACCATTTCTTTGGGCAGTAGGCCGCGCAACACGCTGGCAATTGGTTCCAGTCGTCGCTCTTGGAAGTCGCGCACCAGTCGGGCGTCGAGTTTCTTTTCATCCAGCGCCGGCTTGAGATCGAGTTGGACAATCACTTCCCGCCCCTGGCGCAGGGCGTCGACAATGCCACCGCTGAGGGTCAGAATCACCGGGCCGCTAAGACCGTATTCCATGAAGGTGAGTTCGCCAAAGGCCTCTGCCTTTTTTTTGCCGTCAATGAACACCCGCGCCAGGATGTTGCGCAGCTGCAAATTGGCCATTCGGGCGGCAAGGCCGCCTGCGGTGATCAACGGCGTCAGCGCGGGGCGGATCGGCACAATGCGATGCCCGACCTCTTCGGCCAAACGATAGCCGTCGCCGCTGGAGCCAGTGAGCGGGTAGGAGGCACCGCCGACAGCGAGGATGAGGGCCTTGCAGGCGATGGTCGCGCCGCCGCAAACAATCCCGGTTACTCTGCCGTCTTCGACCAAGAGCTGCTCAACCGCGCAACCGGTGCGAACGTGCACGCCGCAGTGCCCTAACCACTGCTCTAAAACCGCCAGCACCTCCAGGGCCTTGCCCGAGGTCGGAAAGACGCGGCCACCGCGTTCGGTGGTGGTGTTCAGCCCCAGTTCATGAAAAAACTGGACCAGATCAGGGGTGAAAAAACGGTGAAAGGCCTGGCGAAGAAAGGGGCCGGTGGGGCCGAAATGGCCCAGGAACTCGGGCAGCGGGGCAACGTTGGTCAGGTTGCAGCGCCCCTTGCCGGTGATGCAGAGTTTACGGCCCGGCCGCTTCATCTTCTCCAGAACAACAACCTTGGCCCCCGCCAGGGCGGCCTGTCCGGCGGCCATCAGGCCTGCGGCGCCGCCGCCGACCACCACCAGGCAATTCTGGGGCACCGCAGCCTTTTGCAGGCGATTGTCGTTTCGGGAAAGAGGCGTGGAATCCATGCGCCAGTACTACACCAAGCCACGGGAAAAAACACCTTAATCCTCAGATTCGCAGACTGTCGCCCTATGGGTTGCATGCTGGTTGTTGACAGATGAGCGCCGCTCCACTATCCATAACAAACGCTTGTTTATCCAGAAAAGAACACCAACGCACGCGCGACGGGCTTGCTCAAGGGAGAATGCAAATGGACCATTCGTTGCCAGGATTGATTCTGACCGGCGCGTCCGGTTTTGTCGGCCGCAACTTCATCAAGGCCGCCGCCGGCAGATTCCGCCTGTTTTGCGTTGCCCGGCGCTCCATGGAGGAGGCGGGGGTGCTGCCAGAGGCCAATCTTCGCTGGATTCAGGTGGACATTGCCGAGGCGGACAAGATGGAGAATCTTCTCCAGCGAGTGCAGGGCCATGGCGGCGTTGACTATGTGGTCAATTTGGCGGGCTATTACGACTTCACCAATCAGGATCATCCCGAATACACCCGCACCAACATCCACGGCGTCAAAAACATGCTGGAGCTGGCCAAGAAGTTGGGCGTCAAACGGTTTGTCTTTGCCAGTTCGCAGGCCGCCTGCCCCTTTGGCCCGGTGATCACCGAGGAGACCCCGCCGGACGCCGCCATCCCCTATGCGAGAAGCAAGCGGGCCGGCGAGGAGTTGGTGCGGGAATACGCGCCGTGGGTTCCGGGGGCCATCGTCCGCATTGCGGCGGTGTTCAGCGATTGGTGCGAGTATCCGCCGCTCTACACCCTGCTCAATAACTGGTGCTCGGGTAAATTTTTGGAGTCGCGCATCATCGCCGGCCAGGGGCGTTCCGCCATACCCTATATCCATGTGCAGGATCTGGTGCAGTTTTTTCTGCGGGTGATCGAAAAAAGCGATGGGCTGGAGCGAATCTGCACCTTCAGCGCCGGGCCGGATGGAACGGTGTCGCATCTGGAACTTTTCCGCATTGCCAGCCAGTTTTCCGTCAACGCCCATCTCCAGCCGTGGCGGGTCAACCGCTGGCTGCTGGCCCCGATGATTCTGGCGCGGCGACTGCTCAGCCGGATGCAGGGCAAGGAGCCCTTTGAGCAGTTGTGGATGCTCAAGTATGTCGATCAACAGTTGATTGCCGACAGTTCGCGGACTCGCAGGGAGTTAGGCTGGAAGCCGACGCCGCGCAAATCCATTACCCGGCGATTGGTGTTCCTGATTGAGAACATGAAAAGGAACCCGGAGCTGTGGCGGCAATGGAACGAGGCCATGTTGCGCAAGGAATCGGACCGGCCGCACTTGGCCCTGCACGGGCTTTTGTGCGACGCCATGGACGCCGCCCGCGACAGCGTGGTTGAAGCGATCAAC
>Ga0074197_1002882_pt1 | contig 11196 bp, 7 predicted proteins | sample EPASupsiteSAE305_FD_64526 | JGI IMG/M metagenome (GOLD analysis project Ga0074197, IMG submission 64526) | Bioremediated contaminated groundwater microbial communities from EPA Superfund site, New Mexico - SAE3-05 reassembly with SPADES | ecosystem: Environmental > Aquatic > Deep subsurface >...
ATGCTTATAATAAGCAACTGGTTTGTATTCGACAGGCTTGAAAATTATCGTATAGGACACACTTCAGCAAAAACATATTTTGCTCTCACTTCCTCAAGATATGAAGACAGGGCTGCTACTCTGGAACTTCGCCAGAGAGCTGCTTCACGCATCATCGACGTCATGGTTCAGGACGAAAAGATCGCCTCTGAAGTTGCCACTAAGATAGAACTCCTAAAGTCCGGAGATTATTCACTGGTGCTGCAAAATCCTCTTTTAGGGCTTTTTTCGGGGATGCCTAAACTTACCCAGAGCAACATAGTCAGCACTGTCGTAAATATAGCTGAAAAAATCAAGAATATGTCTCAGAACAAGGAAGAACAGACAGATCTGATATGGAAAGAGCTCTCTGTAGTGAGGCTGACCCAGTCAGACAAGAATGTTGCATTCCAGATATTAGATAAGGTACTTAACCCCTCACTAAACAGTGATTCAGAGATGGCGTCGAGACTGAGGGATGATGTAGCCGTACAGATACCCCCTGTCGTAAGGGAGATACGCCCGGGCGAGGTGCTTGTACAAAAAGGTCAGGTAGTGACGCCTTCACTTGCAAAATTGCTCGCATCGCAGGGATATCCCGATTCCAGGTTTCCTTTCAAACATCTGATTTTTATACTCGGTGCGATCATCCTATGGAGCTTCTGGCCTGTCTGGATAGAGAACGGCCTTAAAGAGAAGCTGTCTTTCCGACAGTGGTTATATATATCAGTTATCCTTGCTGTGTCATGGTCCCTCGAACTATTGTTTGCGAGGACGGGCGGTTATTCAATGGCTGTTTTAGGTATTACAGGCTGGCTCTGTCTGACCGTGCCGGTCTCCCTCTCTTACCACATTGTAATGGGCGGCGGGATCATCAGCGTTATGATAGCTTTTGGCACCAATCCTGGGATCGTGGCACTTGGCTGCATTATGGCATCTTTTTCTGCGGGCATAGGCAGGATCCTGTTCCTTGACCCGCCTAACCATAGGGTAACGATCTGGAGAAACCTGTTCTTTTTAGGGCTATGTCTTGGGGCAGTTTCAATAGCAGTACACTGGGGGCTAGGTTTGTTTTTTACTTATCAACTGCCTGTCCTATCTCTTGTGTTCAGCCTTTTTTGGAGTACGGTGGTCATTGCTCTTTTGCCAATCTGGGAAAATCTTTTTGATGTTATCTCCCCGCTGCGCCTTCTTGAACTCAGCCATCCATCGCAGCCTCTTCTCAAAAGGCTTCAGATTGAAGCGCCGGGGACTTATCATCATACATTAATGGTCGGAACCATGGCTGAAGCAGCCGCGGACAAGCTTATGATGAATGGACTGCTTGTAAAAGCAGGGGCTTACTACCACGACATCGGGAAGTTAAAAAATCCCAAATATTTTGTTGAAAATCAGATGAGAGGAGAAAACATCCATGATGAACTTTCCCCCTCTCTTTCAGGTCTTATTCTTATTTCCCATGTCCGTGACGGCCTCGAAATAGCAGAAGAGACAAAGCTTCCCAAGACACTGAGAAGGTTTATAGCGGAGCATCACGGGACAACAGTCCAGAAGTATTTTTATGAAAAGGCTCTTGCTCTTGATGAAAACACGACAGAGGAACAGTTCCGGTATCCCGGTCCCAGCCCCCAGTCAAGGGAGACAGCTCTCATTATGCTTGCAGATTCTGTTGAGGCAGCTGTCAAGGCAAAAAATAAATCATTTGAAAACATTCGTGACCTTAGACTTCTTGTACAAAACGTCATAAAACAGAAGATCGATGCCGGACAGATGCGGGATGTAGACTTTACTATGAGAGAAATGGCGGTAATAGAATCATCTTTCATCGAAATTTTAAGGTCAACATACCACTCACGCGAGGTAAAAGAAATATCCGCGTCTATCACGGCAGCTGCCGAAAAGAAGGGACAGCCGGGTGCCAAATGATAATAAAGTTAATTGTTGAAGGAAAAGAGCATATAACTGAGAGGATCAATACTGACACAGACGATTTTCTGAAGAGGATAGAAGCCCTTTATGCATACGTCCTTAACAAGGAGGAGTCTTTTACCGGTCAGTGCGGGTGTGCAGAAATATCCCTTTCCATTGTTGATCCTGAAAGGATCAGGGAACTGAATCTGAGTTACAGGGATATCGATTCATCGACAGATGTTTTGTCTTTCCCCTTGTGGGAAGAGGATTCACATTTCGTGCCTCCTTCGGACTGGGAATGCCTGCCCCTTGGCGACATAGTGATATGTTCTGATAAAATATCAGAGAATGCCGATGAAAATAATAAAAGCTTCACAGAAGAACTTGTACTGGTAATGTCTCACGGTCTCCTCCATCTAATAGGGTATGATCATTATGATATAGATTCAGAGCGTAAAATGTGGATGGAGCAGGATAGAATGGTCAATCAGTTTTTCAGAAAAGAAGGTGCCGGATATGAAATATCCTGATGAGAGAGGCTTTGACGCAAAGTCCCTTTTGAATGAAGCAAAGAGGGCAGGGAGCTATGCATATGTGCCTTACTCCTCTTTTCCTGTAGGGGCAGCTATACTCTTTGAAGATGGAAGCGTAGTATCCGGATGCAACGTTGAAAACGGCAGTTTTGGGCTGTCAATATGCGCGGAGAGAAACGCGATGACGACCGCAGTAGGGGAAGGCCGTCTCAAGCCTGTAGCGATCGCTGTTGCTGGCGGCATTGAAGGAAAGATCTGTCCCCCTTGCGGAGCTTGCAGACAGTTTCTTTCGGAGTTCAACAGCGATATGTCTGTCGTGCTTGAAGAGGATGGAAGACCGGTGATCTACAGGCTTAGCGATCTGCTTCCGCTGCAGTTTAAGTTCTCCGGGAAAGGAGAGACTAAAAATGATAAATAATAATATTAAAAATGAAGATCAGGAGTACAGATGCGGTTTCGTTGCGCTTCTTGGACGTCCTAACGTTGGCAAATCTTCAATAATCAATACCCTCTTGAAGGAAAAGGTCGCAGCTGTCTCATCCAAACCTCAGACGACGAGGAATGCGATACGATGCATATTGACCACGGGGAAGGAACAGATCATATTTGTTGACACTCCAGGAATACATAAACCTAAGCATGTGCTTGGGGACTTTATGGTGAAAGAAGCGTCTAAAACCCTTTCACAGGTCGATCTGATCTGCTTTGTAGTTGAAGCGGGGGACCGTATGATCGGAGAAAAAGAAGAACTTATATTGGAATTCCTTTCCAATTGCAGCGTCCCGATAGTTTTGGCCGTAAATAAGATCGACAAGTTTTCTGACCAGGAAGTTTTCTGGAAGACTGTGGAAATGTACGAGACGAGGATCACTCCTGCCGCTGTAATCCCGCTTTCTGCAAAAAAAGGAACAAACATGGATGTGTTTATCGAGACTTTAAGCGGAATGCTTCCCATGCAGCCTCCAATATATCCCGCGGATATGCTCATGGATGCAACCGAACGATTCCTAGCTGCTGAGGTGATAAGGGAAAAAATATTGAATTTTACCGATCAGGAAGTTCCCCATGGAACTGCTGTTGTGGTAGAGGAGTTCAAAAGCCCTGAAGAGTACCCGGAGCTCAAGACCTGTGAGATCAGAGCTACGATAATAGTTGACCGTGAAGGGCAGAAGGCGATAATAATCGGAAGGTCCGGAGCAAAGCTTAAAACGATAGGAATGGCTGCAAGGAAAGAACTTGAAGAGAAATTTGGTTATCCGATATATCTCCAGCTTTGGGTAAAGGTCAAGCCGGGTTGGAGAAAGTCACAGGAAGAACTGCGACGGCTGGGGTATAGTTTTTGATATCTTCGTTTGAAACAGATAAACTTCCTCAGGGGTATTATAAGAAGGTAGGAACCGTCTTGCAGAGAAGGGATTCCTCAGGAGAGGGGCAATCCCTTCTGCTTTTTTTAAGGGACATGGGTCCAATTTGGGTAAGCGCACCTGCATCAAAAACCAAGTGCAGGTTTGGCGGTGCAATAGAACCGCTTGTATGGGCAGAGTTCGATCTGTATCAGAGCCCTGCAAGGCTCTACCTTCAGGGAGCTGAAGTGAAGGAAGACTTTATTTCCCTCAGATGTTCTGCGGAAAAATTGAAATCAGCTCTGAGGTTATATAAAAGACTTTCCAAGACACTGATGGTAGGACATGAAAGCAATAATATTCTTATATTATTATGGTCATCGATGCTGTTGATCAAAGAAAACTGCCCGGTAGACATAGTTGAGTACAGGTTTACATGGAAGCTGCTAAAAGAGGCAGGTCTCGCGCCATCGCTTCAGTATTGTGTAAATTGTGGTTCAAAACTTGATTCAGGGGCAAGATGGACCAACGACGGTCTGATTTGTGCCTCCTGTTCCGGTACAAATAAGGAGGACCTTGATGCTGATGCTCTCAAATCCCTCAGGTTTGCCGCTCTTTTGAACCATGATAAATTTATTGAGTGGACAGGATCACAGGAAAAATCGTCTTTATATACTGATGAGTTAAAAAAACTGGTTACTTTTTTCACTGATATGGATTAAAATTCATCAAATATAGTTTTTGTGCTATCTGAAGGAGGCAGCAGAGAGTGAATTTTCAAGAAATAATAATGCGCCTGGAAAGTTTTTGGGCATCACAGGGATGTGTTATCCAGCAACCGTATGATATAGAAGTAGGTGCTGGTACTATGAATCCTGCAACAACACTGAGGGTGCTCGGTCCTGAACCATGGCGTGTTGCTTATGTAGAGCCTTCAAGAAGGCCTACTGACGGCAGGTATGGTGAAAACCCCAACAGACTGCAGCATTATTACCAGTATCAGGTAATAATCCAGCCTGCGCCTGAAAACATCCAGGAGATGTATCTTGAGAGCCTTAAGGTCCTTGGAATAGATCCTGCAGAGCATGATATCAGATTTGTAGAAGACGACTGGGAAAACCCCACTACAGGCGCATGGGGGCTTGGATGGGAAGTCTGGCTTGATGGAATGGAAGTCACTCAGTTCACGTATTTCCAGCAAATGGGATCTTTGGATATGGAAGTAGTACCTGCCGAGCTTACCTATGGCATTGAACGTATCGCAATGTTTGTCCAGAAGGTCGACAACGTATATGACCTTGAATGGGTCGGAAACGTGAAATACGGCGATGTACACCATAAAGGCGAGATCGAGCATTCGACATACAATTTTGAAGTGGCAAGCACCGAGATGCTCTTCCAGCTCTTTAGCATGTACGAAGCGGAATCAAAAAAGATTCTTGAAAAGGGACTTGTCCTTCCTGCTTACGACTATGTCCTGAAATGCTCACACTCCTTTAACCTTCTTGATGCAAGAAATGCGATAAGCGTAACGGAGCGTACAGGTTACATTGGCAGGGTCAGGGCAATTGCAAGCGCCTGCTGCCAGGCTTATCTTAAACAGAGAGAAGAGATGGGACACCCTCTGAAAGGGAAATTCGACAAATTTGAAAAAGCTGAAGGAGGCACAAAATAATGTCTGCTAAAGACCTTCTTTTTGAAATAGGAACAGAAGAAATTCCCGCGCGTTTTATGCCTAAGGTTTTGGCCGACCTCTCTTCATACACAGAAGAAGAGCTTGCCTCAGCGCACATAGATCATTCGAATGTAAAGGCAGAGTGCACGCCACGAAGGTTAGTTCTTACGGTCAGTGATCTCTCTGATTCACAGAAAGATAGTGTAGAGTTATCCAAAGGTCCGCTAAAGGCACAGGCCTTCGACCAGGAAGGCAGCCCCACAAAAGCGGCAAAGGGATTTGCCCGCAGCAGGGGAGTGGATGTCTCAGACCTCAAGGTACAGGAGATCAACGGAACTGAATATGTAGTTGCGGAAAAAAGGGAGAAAGGACAGTCTACAGAGCTTGTCCTGCCGCACATACTTGATAAAATACTCAAGAAGCTCTCTTTTCCGAAGAGCATGTATTGGGCTGATCCAACAGTTCGTTTTGCCCGTCCTGTAAGGTGGATAATGGCTCTCTACGGAGAATCACTTATAAACGTCGAGTTCGGAAAAGTGAAAAGCGGCTATTGCACAAGGGGCCACAGATTCATGGGGTCAGGTTCGATACTGATCAAAGATCCTTCCGAATACAAAAAGGCAATGAAAGACAATTTTGTCATAACCGATCCGGAAGAGAGAAAAAGCATGATACTAGGCGGGATCGCTGAAGTAGAGAAGGAACTTGGCGCAAGGGTCGAAGTCGATCCGGCTCTCCTTGAGGAAAATGTACACCTCAATGAATATCCTGTAGTTTTCTACGGTAGTTTCGATAAGGATTTCCTCGAAATACCCGAAGAGGTACTAGTTCTTTCAATGGCAAAAAACCAGAGGTATTTCCCCGTAAGGAACAAGGACGGAAAACTGATGGCCAATTTTGTCGGTGTCAGCAACAATAAGGCCAAAGATATGAGAATAGTCAGAGAAGGCAACGAAAGAGTCCTTCGGGCCAGACTTTATGATGCAGCATTCTTCTGGAAAGAGGATCTGCAGAAATCGTTGGACGATCTCGCTAACGAGCTGAGATCAGTAACTTACCAGGAACAGCTTGGATCAGTCTATGACAAGGTGCAGAGGACCAAAGCACTTGCCCTCTGGCTTACTGACGAGCTCTCCCTCGGCAGCAAACGTGCTGTTGTTGAGAGAGCTGCAGCCCTGGCAAAAGCAGACCTTGTTACAAGCATGGTCTACGAATTTGCTGATGTCCAGGGAGTCATGGGACGGGAATATGCAAAAAAAGCAGGAGAATCGAAAGAGGTTGCCCTTGCGCTTTACGAGCAGTATCTACCAAGGTTTGCCGGCGACAGCATACCTTCCGGACTTGCAGGAGCTCTCATAGGTCTGGCAGACCGGGCTGACACTCTGGCAGCTATATATAAGATCGGACTAGAACCAACCTCATCACAGGATCCCTACGGTCTTCGCAGAGCCGCAAGATGTATAAACGAGATCATCTGGGGCCTGCCGCTTGATATCGATCTGAATAAGCTCATTGAGAAGTCAGCATCTGCATTCGATATGGACAGGGATATGATGGACAGGATCAAGGCATTTGTACGTCTGCGTCTCCAGGTCCAGCTGAGGGAAAAAGGATTCAGGCATGAAGTTGTAGAACTGGTCCTTCAGACGATATCAAATCGTCCGCTTCAGGCTTTCAGAATGGCTGAGACTCTTCAAAAGAGAAGCGATGAAGTTTGGTTTGCTGACCTGATAACAGCCGCCGTAAGAGTAAAGAATCTGCTGAATAAATCAGGGAGTACTCCGGGGGATGTGGATCTCTCAAAACTGTTCGAGTCATCTGAAAAAGAGCTTTATGAGAAGCTCCTCCTGCTTGAAGGAGAGGCCAGGGTTTCTGTTGACAAATTTGACTGGGAAAAACTTGCTTCAGTGCTTTCGGAACTTGCACCTGTAATTGCAAAATTTTTCAATGATGTGCTCGTAATGGACGAGGATATTTCTCTGAGGAACAACAGACTGGCACTTCTAAAAAAGTGTCAGAATTTCTTCCTCTTGGTTGGAGATTTCAGTCTTTTGAAATAGTTATAATGATATTAACATAAGAATGCATACCCGTTAATTTTTAAATCAGGGAGGTCACACAATGCTCGAAGCTAAAAAGTTTGTCTATGATTTCAGTGAAGGTGACGCAGGTATGAAGATCCTTCTTGGCGGAAAAGGTGCCAACCTTGCTCAAATGTGGAAGATCGGGCTGCCGGTACCTCCGGGATTTATCATTACAACGGAAGCATGTCATGAATATTGGAAAGAAAATGATTTTATCCTCAATATATGGGATGATGTGAAATCTGCAGTATCGAGAGTCGAGGCCCTTGCAGGAAAAACTTTCGGCGGAAAAAAAGATCCGCTGCTGGTGTCGGTGCGTTCTGGGGCACCTGTCTCAATGCCTGGCATGATGGACACTATACTTAACCTAGGGCTGAACGATGAAACAGTTGCAGCCCTTGCGGAGGCCGCCGGTGACGAACGCTTTGCTTATGACAGCTACCGCCGTTTTATCCAGATGTTTTCAGACGTTGTAATGGGAGTAGAGCATTCCAGTTTTGAAAAAAAACTTCATGATAAGAAGATGCAGAATGGCGTTAAGGATGATAACCAGCTTTCTGCGGCTGCTTTGAAAGAACTTGTTGAGGAATACAAGGGTATTCTAAAGGAAGCGGGCAAGGATTTTCCTGTTGATCCATGGCAGCAGCTCAGACTCGCTATAGATGCAGTATTCCGCAGCTGGAACACACCAAGGGCCATTACTTACAGAAAGATAAACAACATTCCCGAGTCATACGGAACAGCTGTCAGTGTTGTTACCATGGTATTCGGCAACCTGGGGGATGACTGCGGCACGGGAGTTTGTTTCACAAGAAGCCCGTCGACGGGAGAAAACAGGCTCTTTGGTGAATACCTTATCAATGCCCAGGGAGAGGACGTAGTTGCAGGTATCAGAACTCCTGTGGAGATATCACACCTTGCGGCCGCTATGCCGGAGGTCTATAAAGAATTCTGCCGTATTGCTAAGCTCCTTGAGAAGCATTACAAGGATGCCCAGGATATTGAGTTTACTGTCGAAAGTGGCAAACTTTATATACTTCAGACCAGGAACGGCAAGCGAACAGCAACAGCAGCTGTCAAGGTCGCTATGGACATGTTCAGGGAAGGGCTGATAGATGAAAAGACAGCTGTTGAGCGAGTTGCCCCTGAACAGGTCGAGCAGCTTCTCCATCCTCAGATAGACCCGAAAGCTAAACTAATACCTCTTGTAAAAGGACTTCCGGCATCACCAGGCGCGGCGGTCGGATTTGTCGTTTTTGATGCAGATGAAGCTGCTGAGCGCGGAAAAAAAGGTGAAAAGATCATCCTTGTCCGTCCTGAGACCACGCCTGATGACATCCATGGACTTTTTGCCGCCCAGGGCGTCATAACAGCGCACGGCGGTATGACGAGCCATGCGGCTGTTGTTGCCAGAGGACTTGGAAAACCTTGTGTATCAGGTGCCGAAAGTATAAAGATCGACTTTGCTGCAGAAACCTTCACAGTAAACGATACAATTGTCAAAAAGAACGATTTAATCACCATTGACGGAACGAAGGGCGAAGTTATTCTTGGAAAAGTTGACCTTGTGGAGCCGCAGTTTGATGAAGATTTCAGTGAACTTCTCAGAATGGCTGACAGGATCTCGACTCTGGAGGTCTGGGCCAATGCCGATACACCTGAAGATGCCATAAGGGCTAGAGGCTTTGGAGCAAAAGGAATTGGGCTGTGCCGTACAGAGCACATGTTTATGGCTCCTGAAAGACTCCCTGTCATGCAGAGCATGGTCGTGGCATCCACCAGGGATGAAAGGATCGAACATCTTAAAAAGCTCGAAAAGATGCAGGAGGAAGATTTCCTGGGTATATTCGAAGCGATGGATGGACTTCCTGTCACAGTAAGGCTGCTTGATCCTCCGCTTCATGAATTCCTGCCGAAGCTTCCTGATCTTAAGAAGGAGCTTAAAAACCTTTCTGCAGGAAGTCTCGAGGCAAAATCTGTCAAAAATACGATAGCAAGAGTCCACGAACTGCATGAATCAAACCCGATGCTTGGATTCAGGGGATGCCGACTTGGCATCATCTATCCTGAAATTTATGAGATGCAGATCAGGGCAATATTCAGCGCAGCTTGTAAGCTCGTCAGCAAAGGCATTACCCCAGTGCCCGATATAATGATCCCGCTCGTCGCGACAAAAGAGGAGATGAGGATACTCAGGGAGATGGTCGACAGGATAGCACCCGAGATAATGAAGGAGCACGGCTGCACTGTGGAATATCTTGTTGGAACAATGATCGAGCTTCCCAGAGCTGCCTTGGTGGCAGACCAGCTTGCCCAACACGCCCAGTTTTTCAGCTTCGGCACAAACGACCTTACTCAGACGACTTTTGGATATTCAAGGGATGATGCGGAAGGAAAGTTTCTTGGCCAGTACGTTTTGGAAGGAATACTGCCGCAAAACCCATTTGCAGTACTCGATCGTGAAGGTGTAGGCGCCCTGATGGTGATCGGTGCTACAGGAGGCAGGAAAGTAAATCCGTCTATCCAGGTGGGCATTTGCGGCGAACACGGAGGAAACCCGTCAAGCGTCGCGTTCTGTCACAAGCTTGGACTCAACTATGTCAGCTGTTCACCCTTCAGGGTGCCTGTATCAAGGCTCGCAGCTGCGCATTCTGCCCTTGGCATACTTAAATAGCTTCCTGAGATTTCAAAATTTATCACAGGAGTTATTGTATAATTGACGGCAGAGCCAATGGCTCTGCCGTTTTTAATTTATCTGTGACAATTTTTAGGAGATGGTCATTTTGAACACCCGCGGTCGCTGGGAAGAAATTGAAAAACAAATACTCTCTCCTTTCGCAGCTCTTTCTTTAGAAAGCAAAGGCAGGGCAAAAAAGGAGGAGCCATGTTCGGTAAGGACATGCTTCCAAAGAGACCGGGATAGGATAATACACAGCAAGTCGTTCAGGAGGCTCAAATATAAAACGCAGGTCCTTCTCCTACCTGAAGGAGATCACTACAGGACCAGACTTACACACACGCTCGAGGTCTCCCAGATCGCCAGGACTATAGCCAGGGCCCTCAGGCTTAATGAGGATCTTACGGAAGCTATCGCTTTGGGTCATGACCTTGGTCATACACCATTTGGACACATGGGGGAAAAAGTTCTCGATTCCCTTGCCAAAGACAATGGACTTGGCGGTTTCCACCATGCTGTCCAGAGCCTGAGAGTGGTCGACTGCCTGGAAAAAGATGGAAGGGGACTGAACCTCACTTGGGAGGTAAGGATGGGGATAATCCAGCATTCAAAAGGGCAGGTAGATGTCCATTCAGGATTTGACCTAACCGAACCTTCGACACTTGAAGCCTGGGTCGTTAGGATATCAGATTCTGTCGCCTATCTGAACCATGACCTGGATGACGCGCTCAGGGCTCAAATAGTTGGGTTCTCAGACATACCCGGAAGTGTCGTTGATAAAATGGGAACTACTCACGCCAAGAGGATAAACTCACTGATAATGGACATTATTGAGAACAGTATCGACAGCAGGCCGACATTCAGCCCATCAATGCTTATGTCAATAGAGACGCTGCGGGGGTTTCTATACAGCAGTGTTTACAGGCATGCGAACGCACAGATAGAGGATTCCAGG
>Ga0074197_1002887_pt1 | contig 11169 bp, 8 predicted proteins | sample EPASupsiteSAE305_FD_64526 | JGI IMG/M metagenome (GOLD analysis project Ga0074197, IMG submission 64526) | Bioremediated contaminated groundwater microbial communities from EPA Superfund site, New Mexico - SAE3-05 reassembly with SPADES | ecosystem: Environmental > Aquatic > Deep subsurface >...
TAAACACCGCGGTGCGGTGTCATTTCACAAGACCGGCGGAATTTTTGGCATGAGTGAAAGACTTCAAAGTTCTGCCAGAATATTCCTCGAAAAAACAAAAGTTCTCTTCGCAGTGGCACTGATAGACAATGCATATCATCAAACAAAACGCATTGAAGCGGTCATGCCAAAAGACATACTGACACGCGAGCAGGAATTGCTAAAAGAAGCTTCAGATGCAATGCCAAGGATAGCCTTCGACGATATAGATACTCTTGTCGTAGACCAGTACGGTAAAGAGATTAGCGGTGCAGGTATGGATCCGAATATAACCGGACGATTTTTATTCGCTCCTGAAAAGCACATGGAAGGTTATCCACATCCGAAAAAAATCGCGATCCTTCGCATTACAAAGATGAGCCACGGAAATGCCGCTGGGCTCGGAATTGCAGATTTCGTCTGCCGTAAATTCGCTCAGGAGCTCGACCTTGCCGCGACATATACAAACAGCCTCTCATCCCCTCTTTGCATGGCAAAAATACCAATGGTCATGAATAATGATTTTGATACAATATATGCTGCTGCCTCTGCCTGCGGAAAGACAGATATCAAAGAAGTGAAAATAGTGAGAATACACAACACTTTGGAGTTAAATCATATTTGGGTCTCCGAAAACTATATGCCAGAAATAGTATCAAGCTCAACGATTAAAATTGTTGAGGGTCCTAGGGAGATGGGGTTTGATCCAGATGGTAATTTAACAGATTTACCATAGACCAAAATAAAATGGCAAAGTATATATACCATGAATATAATATATGAATAAAATTATATATTATTACCTATTAAAACGACTACCAACATAAAAATAAACTATTTTTCTGCAAATTACGCAACCAAACTCTTAAAATTGTACTAAGCAATAAATTATATGATAAAATGAAACTATTAAAGGTTGTATATTAGTATTTCCTACATGAAGAGGCCGGCCCAATAACCGAACAAGTCAAATATCATCATAAGTCCGGCAAAAACAAGGACCAGCCCGGATATGATTTTGATTTGCCTGCCATGCTTCTTGAGCCACTGGAAGACGCCTTTAATATTTGTGAAAAAGACTGCCGCAAGTATATATGGAACTCCCAGGCCCATTGAAAAGACAAATAGGTAGAAAACTCCCTGCAAAACTGTTTTCCCGCTTCCCGCAAGCATGAGGGCAGAACCAAGAAACGGACCGAGACATGGAGACCAGCCAAGAGAGAATGCTGCCCCAAAGAGCAAAGCACCAATAAACCCGCCGCGTTTCTGCAGGCCAATGTCGATCTTTTTTTCAACGTCCAGGAAACCGATCTTGAATATTCCAAGGAAATGGAGTCCAAATATAAAAATTATTGCTCCGCTTACCCGCTGTAAAAGCATCCTGTGTTCATTCATAACAGCGCCAATAGCAGTTGCTGTGGCTCCCAATGCCATAAAGACCAAAGTAAACCCGCAAACAAAACCTATCGTATTTACGATGCTTGCTTTTTTCCCATGTTCTGTTTCAGCGGCAAGGTACATGAGATATACAGGAAGCATAGGAAGCATGCACGGCGATATGAAGGCCAAAAAGCCTTCGAGAAATAAAAGTGGAAGGTCAGTCCACATTTACTTTATTTCCTTTATTACCTTTAGCACTGTCTCTTTTGTCGTCTCACCAAATATCTGCCAGTGAAGTTTACCCTTACGATCCACTACGACAGTAGTTGGCAGCCACTTTATGTCATAGAGTTTTGCAGCTTTACCTTCTGTGTCTAAGAGGACCCTCATTCCATAGCCATTTTCCTTGACGAATGATTCGACTTTGCTCTTCGTGTCTCTTTTGCCGTCTGTCATGTTTACGGCAAGCAGTACCGCATCATTCTTTTTCTTCAGCTCTTTGTCCAGAAGGTCGAAATCGGGCATCTCTTTTTTGCAGGGCGGACACCATGTAGCCCAGAAATTAATGACTACCGTCTTTCCTTTAAAATCGCTGAGTTTTATGTTCTTTCCATTCAAATCGGCAAGCTCGAAATCGCTTACAGGGGAACCGATCTCTATTGCAGATGCGATCTGCGCAATGCTGGATATGATCATCACTGCAGCAAGAAAGCTTAATAAGGCCTTTTTCATGGGGCATCTCTCCCGTTTTCAGATTTAATACTCTGACATTCTATATTCAAATATCGATGTTGTCATAAGTGATGCGGCGTATTTTTAAAACAGCTCCAAAAATTAAACTATTTAGATGTATCCTTGACAATATGGTCATTTGACTGCTATTTTCTCTAAGGTAATTTATTCAATTGGGGGGAATAATGATGTCGTTTTATAAGATCAGAAGCAAGACACGCTCGTGGGATGGTGAACCGATCGGAATACTGATACTCGATGCCGCATACCCTTGTGTACCCGGGAACGTCGGAAACGCGACCACCTATCCATTTCCTGTTCGCTACCATGAAGTTAAAGGGGCCTCAATAGAAAGGCTTCTGAATCAGCGGGACCTGACGCTCCTGGAACCATTCCTTGAAGGAGCACGTAAACTCGAAGCTGAAGGAGTACGTGGAATAACAGGCGCCTGCGGCTTTATGGCTCTTTTCCAGCAGGAAATAGCTGATGCGGTAGATATCCCTGTCTTTATGTCGAGTATGCTTCAGGTCCCCTTTATAACCAGAACGCTCAAAAGGGGCCAGAAAGTCGGGATAATATCGGCAAACGCTTCTGTTATGACTGAACAGCATCTCAGAAATGTGGGCATCACTCCCGATATGCCGGTTGTGCTTTACGGAATGGAAGATAAATATGAGTTCCGTTCCTCTGTTTTGGAAGAAAAAGGAACAATGGATACAGACGTTATAGAAAAAGAAATCCTTGAAGTATGTGATCAGATGCTTAAAGATCACCCTGAAGTGTCGGCCATACAGCTTGAGTGCAGCGACCTTCCTCCATTTGCTGCAGCAGTACACGCACACACCGGGCTGCCGGTATTTGATTTCATAACCATGATAAGACACGTTGAGTCAGCATTGAACCCGACAAAGTACTGCGGACCAAACTGCCACATGTAATAAAAACATTCACTCATTGTCCTATTTTTACATGAAGATACAATGGACCGGCATTCTACCATCAGCCGGTCCATTGTCTTTGATTTATTAGGATCTTCACTCAGTATAAAAGGCCCGTTGATAAGATATACACCGCTAAAAAAACACCTTTGCTAAAGCTGCCCCGAAGATCTTCTGTGTTTTAGGAAAGTCTCTGTTTCAGTCAGCATCATGCCTGCTATGACGAGCATACCGCCGACCGCTCCCTGTAGGTGGAATGGATCTTGCCCACTGAGCACGGCAACCAGATAACCGAAAAGGCCCTCCAGTGAAAAGATGACCGCAACATGTGATTCAGGTGTGATCCTCTGAGCTTTGAACTGAATGATGAAACACAATATTGTGTTTCCCAGTGAAACACAGAGCAGGGTCGCCCAGATATTCAGGCCGAATGACCCTATATCGGGCAGTGGTTCGAATATACAGGCTAATATGGTCATGACCGCTGCAAGCATAATTATGTGAAGGGCAACAAGGCGATATGGCTCGACCCTCCGGGCACCAAACCCTGCGGCAAGTACCTGGAACGCATAAAAGATCGCCATTATGAAAGAAAGAAAATCTCCAATGTTGAATTCCATCCCCGGAGTAAAACCCATTACGAGCAGCCCTGCGGTAGTTATGCCCGCGCCTGCAAAGATCCATAAACTTGGCTTCGTCTTATAGATTATCCAAACAAAGAGAGGCACAAGAACTACATTCAACCCTCCGATGAAGGCCTGTTTGCTTGCAGTGCTGTATACCAGGCCAAAGGTCATGGAAATAAATACCCCTGTAAGAACAGCAGTGAGAACAGACGATATCGCCCACTCCCGCCTCGTCGAGGTAATTATTTTCTTTGGAAACATCAATACGAGAAAAAAGGCAGCCATCAGCATCCTTAACGCGACGGCCCACAGAGGGGTTATGCTCCTTGCCAGAAGAGCGCTCATTGGGATGCCCGCTCCCCATATGAAGGCGACGAGCACCAGAAGCATATCTGCCATCAATATCTGCTTTGCGCTGAATTCTGTTTTTAGTTCTCCCATTGCACTGCCTCCGGATCCTCAAGAGCTTTTGATATCTGGTCTTTGATCCTGTCGATCTTCCTAAGGAAATAATACGCGATCACTGCGCTTATGGATCCGCATATAAAAAGTGCCCAGTCAGTTCCGAGATGATCAGCCAGCCTCCCTGAAAGCAAACTGCCAAATGGCGGGATTCCAAGGATCGCCATCGTATAAAGCGCCATTATCCTGCTCCTGTTGCCGGCAGGGACCATAGACTGAAGAAGCGTATTGCACGAGATCGTGCTTGTTACCATACAGAATCCGACAGGGGCGGCAAGTGCTATGCCGGCGTAAATATTTCCTGAAAGCGAAAAAAAGACTACTGAAACTCCAAAAGCAAGACATGCCCTTGTGCACCACCAGTAAAGCCTGTCCGAAGATTTCAGTGATGCCATTATAAATGATCCCGCAAGAGCTCCTATCGCTACTCCCATAAGCAAGAAGCCAAGTGTCTCCGAGGTCCCGCCGAGAACGCTTTTTGCCATTGCAGGCATAAGGACGATGCTTGGGAAGCAGAAGAATCCCGTACTTGCGATCAGCATAAGGAAATAGCGGCTCGGAGCAAAATTTCTGGCCATCCTGAACCCTTCGGCAGTATCTTTTAAGGGCTGTGATCGGCTGCCGTCGCTTTTGCCGATCGGAGGACGTTCCATCTTCATCTTTTTTACCGCAAAAAGCGTTGAAGAATAGGCAAAGCCGTTTATAAGAAAGCAGACTCCCTCTCCAACTGCGTGTATGGCAAAGCCGGCGATCGTCGGCCCGATCATCCTTGCCACGTTGAAATTCATGGAATTGAGGGCAACCCCGTTCGGGACATCTTCTCTTCTGTCTACCATGTAGGAGACAAGAGAATATCTGCACGGCAGTTCAAAAGCATCCAGAAGCCCAAGCAACAGGCTCATAAAGACGACCATGTGGAAAGTTACAAGACCGGTAAGGGTAAGAAAAGCAAGTATAAACGCTACCATCATGCATCCGGCCTGGCAGCAGAACAAAGTCTTCCTAAGATCCCATCTCTCGATCAAAGCCCCTGCAAACGGTGCAAATATAAAGACCGAAATGGAGGCTGCGAAATCAATTATACCAAGAGCACTGTTAAGGCCGGTAAGCCTGAACACCAGCCAGCCCATTGCAACTCGGTGCATCCAGAGGCCGGTCAGCGAAATAGCCTGGGCCATAAAGAAAAGTCTGTAATTCCTGCTTCGAAGGGCACGCAGTGAATCAGGGACAACTATCCGCATAACGGCCTCTATAAACTCACTGTCACAGAACCTGAAATTATCATTACTACGCCTGCCCACTGGAGCCTGCTCAGTTTTTCTTTAAGCACAAAGTGGCCGAAAAGAGCTGCTATAAATGGACTCGTAGAGGTGATCGCAGTAACAACAGCCACCGGCATCACATTGATGCAGGTAGTGTAAAGTATTGACCCCAAAGCAAGCCCTATAACTGCTGCTGCGAGAATGTAAAGCCAGGCTTTAAGCGATATGCTTCTCAGTGGCATGATCGATCCGGGGCGGTATTTCACAAGGAAAAACCTATAAGACCATGCCATTATCAGCAGAGCTGATGCCCTGTAGAAGGTTATCTCAACAGGACCAAGGCCGGAAGTCTCCATCGCCATTTTGGTCAGCGGGGCTCCTACGGCCCAGCAAAGACCCGCGCCTATGGCAAAGAGAAAACCTTTCATAAGATTTGAAAGGCCTATCTCTTTTGGGATCAGTCCATCTTTATCCATATCCTGCCTGTCTCCCCCAAATCTCAGCAAGAGCAGCCCGGAGATCACTATCACTATGCCTGACACTATCTGCATGGTTATAGGTTCTCCCAGCATCAGCCAGGACGTCACTACGACAAGAATGGGGTATGCGTTAGAAACAGGCACAGCAAGGCTGATACCGATCTTCCTGATGGCAATAAAATAGAGTACGTCCCCAACCATATAGCCAAAAAACACGTTCCCCGCAATGTACAAGAGAGCTTTCGGAGAGGAGACTAAAGGAATGCTGCCATTTGTATATATCAGCGCGACAGTTAAAGTGAAAACAAAAAATGAAATGGAGCGGATTGGATTTATTTCATTTGAGGTACATTTGGACAGAGCCATTCCACGCGCAACCATAATCGGCGACGCAGCCCACATTACCGCAGTAACAAAACTAAGCAGAAAACCCCATAAGGGCATGTCATCACCCCTTGCCAAACTGATATATTGTATACACTATTTCTGTTCAAGACAATAGAATTATTTTGCTGCCGAGCACGTAAGCTCAGACACATTGGACATCAAGAGCTCCTTAAGGATGCTGGTTTCTTAATATGTGTCTGCTTTTCAAGAAAAGAAGTATAAGGATAAGGGGACAAGTATGAACATAGACATAACAATGCGCATCAAATAGATCACTGTCATCTGCCAGAATGTTACAGGGATCGAAGAGTGCCATACATGTATTCCTATTTCAGTAAGATTTATCAGGCCTACCGTTGCAAGACATATACAAAGAAATCTGGCCGATTCTGAAAAGAGCATCTGTGCATAGGCAACAGCGAGGTATTGATCAATAAAGGCAAATATCGCTGCTCCCCCGAGTATCGACGCTTCCGGCACGCCTATGATCCCTAACAGCCATGACAGCGGATAGGCAAGAATGTCCAGGATAGGGGTCAGGTCCGCCATTGCAAGAAGTACGGTCCCGAAAGTTATCATTAAGGGAATGGTTCCGAACAAGAGGGGTATCGCTATGGAAAGTGTTTCATAGAAGTATGATCCTGCATTCATGTGTCTTGCTTTATTTATACCCCTTGAAAGTGCCCGGTCAAAGAGGGAGTGACCATGCCCCACTTCCTGCTGGGGAATATTATAATTGTCAATGCCTCCATGGTACTTTTCCGGAATAGTAGTCAAGGGCCATATCCTTGGAAAGATGAGGGCAAGCAGAAACATCGTAAAATATACTGAAAACACTATCTGGGGAAAAGCATATCTGAAATCAAGAAGTGTCGCTATAGCATATATGTTATATATGCCCGTAAGCGAAAAACTTGTGACCATCACAACTGCTTCCCTGTCATTATAGTAGCCGCAGTGGTGCATTTTTGCAGTAATCACGACTGCCATTGAACTGCTGCCCAGCCATGAAGCGATACAATCGACAGCTGAACGGCCCGGGACTTTAAAGAGAGGCCTCATTATGGGACTTGCGTATACCGCAACGAACTGAACCAGGCCAAAATCAAGAAGCATCGGAGCAGTCAGGGCCATTATGAAAGTGAGCACTATCAGTTTAGGAACAAGGTTGAGCACTATCAGCTGCGCGTCTTTAAGCAAAAGTCCGAACATATCCGGGCTTCCCCAGACTGCTGCCATTGCAATGGGAATACTGGAAAATCTTGCTGTGAACCAGAAAGGGTTGCAAATAAGATTTTCTCTGAATATCTGGCTTCTCATTATCCATTCAGGTCGGACCGAAGTCGCAATAACACTAAGCATCATAGTCAGAATAGAAACTATCAACACCAGATTACCAAGTTGATCTTTCAATAAAGCAAGTAAATATTCCTTGCAGTGCCCAATAAGAGTATTGACAGCACCGTGCCATTCAAAGGGAAGCAAAAAAGCACAGATACCAATCGAGGAAGGAATAATAAACAACGAAATATTTCTAGGTGTCCGTGGGAATCGCTCCACCTCCTAAACTTGCATAAGTATAACAGAATAATCAGACGTAATAAATAAATAAAATTTATGTTTCAATAATAAATGTAATAAATTTCACGCCGTTTATACAGACGGAAATAAAGCCTGAAATTACAAACCAGACAAAAAAAAGAAAACAAAAAGAGAGCAGTTGGACAGTCAGTGAACCTTAGCCTCCCAGATAGGCGAGAAGGACTCCTCCTGCAAGCACAGATCCGATCTGGCCGGCGACATTGGCGCCAACAGCGTGCATAAGAAGGTAGTTTGATGGATCAGCCTTCTGTCCAAGTTTCTGTATAGTCCTTGCTGACATTGGAAAGGCTGAGATGCCGGCGGCACCTACCATAGGATTGACCTTCTTGCCTGCCGGAAGAAAAAGGTTCAGGGCTTTTGCAGTAAATACCCCACCGGCAGTATCAAGAACAAAAGCAATAAGCCCCATAGCGATTATTACCAGGGTGCTCATGTTTACAAATTTCTCTCCGGTCATTGTAGCTGAAATCGAAAAACCCAGAAGAATAGTGACTATATTGGCCAGCTCATTTTGTGCAGCCTGTGAGAGGCGTTCGGTGACTCCGCTCTCTCTGAGAAGGTTCCCAAACATAACAAAACCCAGAAGTGATACAGAAGCCGGAGCTATTATCCCGCCAAGCATGGTTATAGCTATTGGGAAAAATATCTTCGCCCTTTTGGTCACCGTCCTCGTAGGAGCAGGCATTCTCATACGGCGTTCTTTTTCAGTTGTTATGGCCATTATTACAGGTGGCTGGATCATCGGCACCAAAGCCATATATGTGTACGCGGCGACCGATATCGGCCCTAAAAGATGAGGGGCAAATCTGGTCGCTACATATATCGATGTGGGACCGTCGGCAGCACCGATTATTCCTATGGAAGCAGCCTCATATACGTTGAACCCCAGAAGGAGGGCGATCCCCATAGTTAGGAATATTCCCATCTGCGCAGCGAGCCCGAAAAGGAAAACTTTAGGGTTGGCAAGGAGCGGTCCGAAATCACACATTGCTCCCACCGCTATCAGAATAAGCAAAGGTAGTATCTCAGTTGCAATCCCCATCCTGAAGAGCATGGACAGTGCTCCTTCAACGACCTCCGTTCCGGCCATCTGATCGATAGCGGAGGAAAGGGGGAGGTTCACAAGCAACGTACCGAAACCCATTGGCAAAAGCAGAGTGGGCTCAAAGTTTTTTTCTATTGAAAGGTAGAGCAGAAAAGCCCCAACAAGCATCATTACCATGTTCTGCCAGGTAACAGCTGCGATCATATTTGAGAAGAGATCCAACAAGATGCACCTCCGAAAATTTCTGATAGTTCAGGACAAAAGGATTCTATACCTAATATTGACTTTAGTATTGTTAAAGATACTTATCTCTTTTCGATCTATTGAGCATAAGTGTATGATCAGGAATCCGCATCTGTGTCCTTAAGGATCTCTTCAAGTGAAACATAATCTATCTTTCCTGTTGAGAGAAGCGGGATATCCGGCATAAGCAGCACTTTCTTGGGTATTGCTATCTCTGCCACGCCAAAATCCGACAGTATCTGGCGTAATTCGTCACGTTTAAGGTCCGCTCTTGAGGTTACAAGAGTCAGCGTTTCCCCTCTCGGACCCCCCTTGATCATAACTACTGCGTGCTTCTCTTCCGGCCATGCTTCAGAAAGAACTTCCTCTACGGCAGCCAGAGATATCATCTCTCCTCCAATTTTTGCAAACCTTTTAGCCCTGCCAAGTATCCTGACAAAACCGTCCTCATCTACACTGACTATATCTCCGGTATCGTACCAGCCATCCTTGGGAGGTTCAATAACTCCGGGATTTGTAGCCCTGAGATAGCCAAGCATTATGTTAGGACCTTTGAGCCAGAGCCTTCCTCCCTCATGGACCCCTTCAACAGGCTCTATCCTGTACTGGATCCCTGCGACGAACTGTCCCACTGTCCCGCTTTTATGATGCGCATAGTAATTATTGGCAACAACAGGTGATGCCTCAGTAACTCCGTATCCTTCTGTTATCCTGATGCTGAATCGTTCGAACCAGAGCTCCTGGGTCGAATGTCTCAATTTTTCCCCTCCCTGTACAAGCATGCGTATCGTAGCGAAATCATAGTTGTCGGAAGCAGCTTTCGCATAACCTCCAAGGAAGGTATCCGTTGCAAAAAGAAATGTTATGCGTTCATCATAACAAATTGTGGATATTGTTTTGTAATGAAGAGGAGATGGATAGAAATAGACAAAAATTCCCAGCGTAACGGGCATAAACACCCCGCAAAGCCCGAATGAGTGGAAAATAGGCATTATGTTCAAAATCCTGTCAGACCGGTAGAAGTCAACCCTCGTATACATCTGGGCATGGTTGGTGTGAAGGTTTTTGTAACTCAGAACAACGCCCTTGGGAACTCCCTCTGATCCTGATGTGAAAAGGATCACTGCAGGCTTGTCTGTCTCTCCCTCTTTGACCGGGTTTGATTTTATAAAGATCGTCCTGATCGCCGCTGAGATCTTTTTAAATTTGGTTATTGCCGGTGCCAGATCTTCAAGCCACACGACCCTCAGTCCCTCTTCTTCAACAGCCGTAACGAGAGCTTCCAGTTTTCCGAGTTCTATAAACTTTTTCGATGTCACCACTGTTTTGACACATGCAATCCTGCAGCAGTTCACAAGTGAGCGGCCACCCAGTGAAAAATTGAGCATTGCCGGTATCTTCCCCATTTTCTGGAGCGAGTACATGGAAACTACCCCTCCCAAAGAAGTTGGGAGAAGTACTCCTATGTTATCGCCCTCCATGTCTGCATTTTTCAGCACATCTTCGATAAGAAGGATTCTTGTTATAAATCCGTTATAGGTTATCGGCCTCTGTCCATGGTCACAGAAAAGCCTAAACTTGCCTCCGTACTGTTTTCTTGCATCCAGCAATACGTCAAAGAAGGGTTTATCCTTCACCCTGGCTGCAAGTGAAGCCTCGTCCATTATTTTTTCAAGGGCCCTGCCGGCAGCTGCGGCCCTTTTCGGGCCTGAAAGGTCATCCGGGATATCTATTCCTGTCGCGGGAAGGATCGTTATGGTGACTTTGGAAAAAAAACGGAGGCCAGGCTTGTGCTGTATACGTGAAAAGGGTGTAAGCTCCGTGCCTTTTATGTTTATAGGGAGTATCTTTGCTTTGGTGTGATCAGCTATCATTGCCACGCCCTGGGATACTTTCATTGGGTTGCCAATAGTTGTGGGCTGGAGTTCCGGAAAAATCACACATCTTCCGCCATTTTTCAGCAGATTTAAGAAATACTTCAGTGTAAGTGGAGCG
>Ga0074197_1002888_pt1 | contig 11163 bp, 8 predicted proteins | sample EPASupsiteSAE305_FD_64526 | JGI IMG/M metagenome (GOLD analysis project Ga0074197, IMG submission 64526) | Bioremediated contaminated groundwater microbial communities from EPA Superfund site, New Mexico - SAE3-05 reassembly with SPADES | ecosystem: Environmental > Aquatic > Deep subsurface >...
AAACCGCCTGCAGTTTGCCCTGACGCAGCAGATCTCAAACGACGAACAAACTGGACAGATTTAAATTCACGTGCTATATACAACACCCTTTTGCGGGCATGGTGGAATAGGTAGACACAAGAGACTTAAAATCTCTCGGGGGCAACCCTGTGCCGGTTCGAGTCCGGCTGCCCGCACCACTTTTTTAAGATCCTCCAAGAAAATCATCTTTTTTATCACCCAATCCCCCCTCCACAGCTTTTTTTTGTTTTGTTATTAGCTTGTTGTGCTATAAGGCGAGTATCTTTTACATCTCCACTGGGAGGCTTTATGAAAAAATCAGAACTTGTTGCAAAGATGGCTGAAGGGGCTGGGCTTACCAAGGCACAGGCTGAAAAGGCATTGGCAAGCTTCATTGCCGGGGTAACCGGCGCGTTGACTGCAGGCGACAAAGTAACCCTGGTGGGGTTCGGCACATTCTCAGCCATTACCCGCAAAGCCCGTACGGGACGGAATCCGCAGACCGGTAAGGCAATCAAAATTGCTGCAAAGACATCCGGCAAATTTACTCCTGGCAAGTCCCTGAAAGATCTCGTCTGCAAAAAAGCTGGCTGCAAAGCCAAGAAAAAGTAACTATTGCACCTTTAATAAACGCAAAAGACCCCGCTCACACGGGGTCTTTTTTTATCACATCCACGGCAATCCGTAGACATCATCTCTCATCATTTTCCCAGTTTTTTTCTGATCGCTTCAACCACATGATAGGCATCGTTAATGGCCGTATAAATCAGGTTGGGATGTTTTTCCTCCTGAATCGATCCTTCACTGATCTTCATATAGGAAGGCGATATAGCGCCACCCACCACATACAACCCTTTACGGGTTGATTCAAATTCAGCAGAAAGCAGAACCAGACGATCTCCCTCTTTGGCAACCCTGCAGACACCGGCGGTACAGGAGATCGTCTGTACTCCCAGTTTATCAAAGATCGGCACCGGCCCCTGTGAGCCTATACAGGCGATCACGTTCTGCATGGGGAAACTCAAGGCATGATAGAGATCAATACCATCAGCCTGCTTAAACTCATTTATCCTGATCACCAGACGATCAACACCTTCATCATCAACCTCACCAATACGTGGCGTTGCACCAGGTAACAGACGGATATTGCCCCCCAACAGGATCTCTTCTCCCAAACGCTGGGCCGTTTCCTTATTGACGTCAAATTTTTCTGACTTATGGGCCCAGTAGACCGGCTGGGTATCATTACACTCCCGCTTGATCTTTAAAATTGCAATCACCACATCGGCAGCGGTATTACCACCACCAATCACCAGGGTCTTAACCCCCACATACTTACTCGGATCATCCACATTCTTGGCCACCATCTTGGCATCACCATAGACCGATAGCTCTCGGGGGATGCTACTACCAAAGGCCAACACCACCTTACGAGCCTTAAAGCGCCCCTTGTCCGTATGAATACTCAAAAAATCACGTTCATCCTGAATATTCTCAAAAGCCACCTCGGTGCGGATATTCAGGTTCTCGTGCTGCACAAAATGCTGCACATACTGCAGATAACTCTCAACCGTCACCGGCTTATCCGGTGGCCGCAACTCATCCACCAGAAACGGTTCCGGTGCGTCCTTGGGTTTAGAGGCATAGACCAGTTTCCCCTGGGGATAGGTATTGGCTATCCCCTGAAAAGGCGCCTTACCGGACTCCAATACCAGATAACTCAGATTATGCTTATGACAAAGGTAGGCAGTTGCCAGGCCGGCAGGACCACCGCCGATAATAATGACATCATAAAGCTCAGCAGACATGGTTAGTAATACCTCCAGAGGGACTGATTCGCACTGCAGACTCACCTGCAGCCGGAATCAGCCGGGTAAAGTAATCAATGGTTGCAAAGGTATCAGACGAAACCGGTGTACATCGTGAACTGTAATGACTGAGGTAAAACAGATAGCGAATACCGTATGCCTGAGCAGTCTGTAGATTGGTCTCGCTATCCTCCCCTAGCATGGTCCGAACGGGATCATAGCTGACAAACCGCTGTAGTTCTGACCAAAAGCGGGGATCTTCCTTGGGTAACCCAACCTGATGGGCTGAGACAATCCCGTCAAACCAGGGGCCGATAAGAGTTTTCTTCAGTTTGATAGCCAGGGTTTTGCTATGGGCATTAGTTACCAGCCAGAGCTGCTTGCCATGCTGACGGCAGAAGGCAAGAAACTCAATCACACCAGGATGTACGGCAATCAGGTGCTCTACCTCAAGTTTCAACAGGGGAATATCAAGACCAAGCCGGCCAGACCAGTAATCAAGATCAGTCCAGTTAAGGGTGCGCTCCTGTGAACGGAACAGGGCATGTAACTGTTCCTGGGCCTGCTTAAGAGAGACATTATGTTTGGCGGCCCAGCGTTTGGGAACGTGCTCCAGCCAGAAATGATCATCAAAATGCCGATCCAGCAGGGTGCCATCCATGTCCAGTAAAATAGTATCTATGTCGTGCCAGTAAAGAGTCACAAGACCTTACCCAACCACTGCCTGCAAATGAATAGTATCGCCTGTTACACGGACCAGCTTTTGCAGCCCATGGCCCGGTAGAGGCACTTGTTCTACATCAAGCAAACCGAGTGAAGACAACAGATCAACATCTTTTTTTACACTACTTCGGTCACGTTTCAGGCGTTGAGCAAGCAGAGTAATAGAAACAGATTCTGCCTTGGCAGCACGAAACAAGGCCAACCTGGCAGGGCTCATCACCGCAAACATATCAGCAGGATCTTCAAAGGTAAGGGTAAATTCAGGCGTTAATGCTTCGCCACGGTCAATCTTGCGGGCCAACTCCTGGCCACGTTTGAAGAACTCTTTCTCTGTACCGGTTTTAACCAGTATGCTGTGCATGATACACCTCTCTAATCCTGTTCCATTCTCGCTCAAAACGCTGTTCAATCTCTTCAAAGCTGAGATACTCGACAGGCTCAACTATCCCCAGACAATGCCTGTGATGACCATGCTTGTTATCGTATCCAATCACCCTTCCGTTATCACCAGTATATATCAAGCGGTTGATATAGGTAAGATTATAACGTGTAACACAACCATCAGTTTCCCACACCTCATAGCGGACAGTGCCATTCCCACGCTTACGGGATACAGCAAATGATTTGTCAATTACCTTTTTCTCAGACATGATTTTTTATATCACTCCTGAACAATAAATGCACAACAAAAAAGGGCAGACCCGAAGGCCTGCCCTTTTCCACATAAAGGTTTACAGCTACTGCAACAGATTAGAAATGAACTTCAAAGGTACCGTAGATGTTATGGGCTTCCTTCACAGGAGCCATCAGCATCAGGTCGGTAGGTTGAATTTCAGAGATCTTCTTAGGCTCACCTACCCAGTTATTGCTGCCAGTGTAATGGAAGTCATAGTACTGATAGCCCAGTTTGAAGAAGGTCTTGGCAAAGATGGATGAAATAGGCTTCAGGTCAAGCTCTTGAATGACATAGGGCTCGAACACCTGACCGCGGGTACCCACTTTGCTGGTCCACATATCATCGGCAGCAGGAGCAAAGGTGATCCAGTACTTGGAACCATAGTTGTACTCAAAGCCGATCTTGGTTTTGGAAGGCAGGTCATAACGCAGACCGGCAAAAGCTGCATAACCGGTACGTGACTTGGGATTAAAGTCCTGAGCAAAGAACTCACCAGACATCAGGCCCTGGAAGCCAGCATTATTAGAAACATTATTGCTTGGATGGGTAACACTGACACCAAAATCAGCAAAGGCGTTCAGGTCACCAGGGCCAACCTTTTTCAGGGTGGTCATAGCACCGGCACCGTACCAGTCAATGGAACCCAGGCTGGTGGAAGGAGCAGTGTTGCCAAACAGGGTATTATTCATCTTCGGGAAGTCAAAGATGTTAAAACCACGGTTCCACTGCAACCAGACCCTCAGCGGATCAGTATCAACCGGAATCACAGCCACACCCAGCATATCAGTATCTTTCAGGCTGTTGGTAGGGGTTGCACGGTAACCGGATTCAAAACCACGGCCATAGCAGACCTTGGCATAGAAGCCGGGCAGCATATCAATATCAGGGGCATAACCCAGGGTCATACCATCAAAGGCATAGTTTACCAGCAGGGCCGGGGTACCACCATTACCGGGACGCTCATTGTTGGACTTCAGGTTAGTAGGAGCGCCATCAGTAGCAGGACGACGACCAACTGAGAACCAGATCGGCTCATCAAGGATATTGGACCAAGTTGCATAGGCACGATCAACATTCAGGTAGCTGCTGGAAGGTACATGACCCAGCACGCCATCAAACACACCAACACGGTCAGCAAAATTACCATTGGCAGTAACCTGATCAGACTGGTCACCAAACACCTTGTACATACCTAGCTTAACGTTAACGGTTACATCCTTGGTTGCTTTTGCCTTCAGGTCAAGGGCAAACTTGTTGGTGTAGAGGGTTTCATTTTTAGGTTTATAGGCAGCATAAGTTGCAAGGTTACTGGAGTTACCATTAAGTGGACCTGCTTGCCCAAGAAATGCCTGCATCAACATTTGCTGAAAAAGTTGGGCTTGTGCAGCAGTAAAACCAGACATCCATTGACCAACGGTTGTACCCGCTGGAATAACTGCACCAAAGTTTGCTAATACAGCTGCATCCAAACCAGGAATGTTTTGGGTTTGCATAGCCATAACTGTAGGCATAACTTTTGCGGAAAGGGTATTAAGAATTGCTTGCTGCTGAGCAGTAAGCGCAGTGTTTGCCGGTGTAAATGCTCCACTGGCAAAAGCAGGCACCAATGAAGTCATAGCTCCAGCCATAGCTTGCGGCATATAATAATTCATAATTGTATTAAATTGGTTAGGGGTAAAAAGTGAGCCTGATTTACCCATAAACATAAACTGTGTTGCTGTTGGGCTTGTAATACCACCAATATTCGACCCAGCAACAGCTGTAGTTGGATTGGCAACCATCATTCCAACCAGATTATTCATGGTACCAATTGCGTCAGAATAACCAACTGTTTTGCCATGCAGGCTGTCCATACGAAACTGATAGCTACCACCAATCTGCAGCCACTTACCCAAAGACTTGTCTTCGATCCGCTGAACCTGACCCTTCAGGTCTTCCATCTGTGTAGACAGTTTGTCAATCTTGGCTTGCAGGTCTGCCTCTGCAGCCATGGCGCCAGCCGGAATGGCCAGTGCAAGTACGGTGGACAGCAACAACTTGTTTGTTTTACGCATGCATCTTCTCCTTTTGGTGGGATGAATACTGCTGGTGGACATTGACTGCCTCTGAAATCGCATCAGCATCTCAATAACATTTCAACAAAACGTTGCAAAGATACACAAAGAATTACCTAGCCGCAACAATTTATCACATATATTCAGGCATTTGAATATCTGCATTATCCTTACATCAAGACTCTGTATGACCTGTTAATTCTTTTAATCTAATTAGCAACACATTAGAATCAGGTGCTTTAACAACCTTTTTACCGACAACAACAAAATGCTCTTGCTTGCAAATTTTGCAACATTTAACACATTTTTTTATTTTAATATTCAGCCCTGCAAACTGTTCTTCAATCTGTTTGGCCAGTTTTTCCGCTCCCTGATTATGTTTGCAAAGGCGGATTTTCACCCTTACGCCACCGGAAACGGTGCTGCACCACCCGGAGGAGCAACAAATACCCGCGTACCCAGATCACCATCAATCATCAGAATGCCATGGCCATTGCTGCCAACCAGTTTCAGTTTGGCAATGATATCACGGTCATTGTTTTCTTCTTCAATCTGTTCGGTTATGAACCACTGCAGAAAGATCTGGGATGCGTGGTCCTTTTCCTTTACCGCCAGTTCAGCCAGATCATTGATCCGGCCGGTTACAACCTGTTCATGGGCCAGGGTCTTTTCCATCATATCCAACAGAGATTTGTACTTGTTTGGCACAGCTTTACTGGCGGACAGAGTGATATTGATCCCCTGGTCAACCAGATAGTTGAAGAACTTCATAAAGTGGGTCATCTCTTCCTGATACTGCACCATAAACCAGGTGGCAGCCCCTTTTAAGCCCATTTCATTGGCTGCAGAGGACATGGAAAGATAGATATTTGCAGAATACAGTTCAAAATTCATGTGACTGTTCAAGGCGTCTGCCATGGTTTTGCTGATCATTGGTACGAACCTCCGTAATCGTATTTTTTTTGCGAGTATACTGCAGTAATATCCATTTTCAAGCGCCCTGATGCTGTCAGCTTGCTAAAAGTGGTGTATAGTTACTGACAGTACTGCTGAAGGAGGGAACCATGAGCCTGCACAACCTGCTGGAATGGCTGAAACAACACCGGAAAAAGCTGCTCGTCTGGGGCGGAGGTCTGTTTGTCGCCTTTGTCCTGTTCTCAACCCTGATTCTGCCGGTAATTATCAAATCCCAGGCTGAAAAAGCGATTTTGCAGGCAACCGGTCGCGTTGCCAGCATTGAAAAGGTGCGTTTTAACCCCTTTGGCATGACCCTAAGTGTGCAGGATTTTAGACTACTTGAGTCAGATACAAAAAACACCTTTGTACAACTTGGGCACTTGCGGGTATCGCTTTCCAGCACCAGTTTATTCAGGCTTGCACCGGTGGTTGATGAACTGAGCCTTGACAAGCTGCAGGTCAATTTGATTCGTACTGCTGCCAATCGTTACAACTTTTCTGACATCCTTGACCGGTTCGCTGCACAGCCTAAAAAAGAAAAGAGCGGCACGCCCCGCTTTTCAATCAACAATATTGCCCTACAGAACAGCAGTATTGACTTTGAAGACAAAGCGGTGGCTGGCGGCAAAAAGCATACAATTCACGATCTCCAGTTGGCCATTCCATTTATCAGCACCATCCCCTATCTGGCAGAACAGTATACAGACCCCAAGTTTGCTGCGGTGATCAACGGCGCCAAATTCAGCTTTAACGGCAAGTCCAAGCCATTGGCCAAGTCAATGGAGACCGATCTGAATCTGAAACTGACTGACCTGGACCTGCCCCACTACCTGGCCTACCTTCCTGCCCAGGTGCCAATAAAACTGGACAGCGGCAAACTAAGCCTTGATCTGACAGTCGCCTATCGTATTTTCCAGAACAAAAAACCAGAATTGACCGTAAAAGGCCTGACCCGGCTTGATCAAATCAGTATTAAGGAAAAAAACAACACTGCACTGGCCTCATTCAAGCGGTTTGATGTTGTGGCAAAAGAGATTGAGCTATTCAGCCGCAAGATAGCATTGCAACAGGTTGCCCTTGATGGCCTGACCCTGCAGGTTGAGCGGGACAGCACAGGCAAGCTGAACTTCCAGCGTTTATTGCCTACACAACCAACGCCCCCCAAAGCAGCTAAAAAGGCGCAAAAAAAGGAAGAAGCCGCTCCCCTGCAACTGCTGGTTGAAAACCTGGCACTGACCGATGGGACCGTTTCATTCCATGACAAACAGCCTGCTGGCGGATTCAAAAGTCAACTCCAGGCAATTACGGTCAAACTCAGCAACATTTCCACCGCAGCCAATGCCCAAAGCAGTTATGAAATTTCTCTGAATGGCGATAATGCTGAAAGATTTGCTGCCTCAGGTACTGCCGCACTTTCACCGGTCAGCGCAACCAGTCAGTTTAGTCTGAGCGGCATCAAATTACAGCGTGGCTGGCCCTATCTACAAGGCCTGCTGACCGCACCAGTAAAGGGAACCCTGTCACTGGAAGGCAAGGCCGCTTTTAGCACAGAAAATGGAGCGTCAGTACAGGATCTGGCTGTACACCTAAAGGATATTGCTGCCGAATATGGTGACAAAGACAGCACCAAGCTATCAAACCTTGATCTGAGCGGTATTTCCTTTAACCAGAAAGACAATAAAGCGGCTGTTGAAGAGATCAAACTAGCTGGTGGCAAAATCAAGCTATCCCGTGAGGCTGACGGCAAACTATCTGCACTTTCACTGCTGAAACAACCGACCGCAACCGCCACCAAACCGGTTAAGCCGGAACCGGCGCCGGTCAAAACAACAGCCAAGACTGCTCAAAAACCACTTGCCTGGCTGGTTAAAAAAATCAACGTAACCGGCCTTTCCACCTCTTTTGCGGATAAGCAGTTCAGCGAGCCTCCTGTTTTTACGCTCTCAAACATCCGCCTGAGCACCGGCAACCTGACCGGTCCGGCTTTTTCAGCCATGCCGCTGCAGTTCAGCAGTATCTTTGGTAAAGATGCTCCAATCAAGGTCGCAGGCACCGTTACTCCGCTGCCGTTCAAGTTCAATGGCACCACCAGCTTTGCCAAGCTGCCGATCCAGGATTTTGAAAGCTACATCCCGGAGAACGTCAACGTCTTTGTGCTGGGTGGCACGCTGGATAGCAGCATGAAGGTGAACATTGCATTGGACAAGGATAACAAGCCGGTCGGCAGTTTCAGTGGCAGCTCCGGGGTACGTGGTTTCCACACGGTTGACACGGCACAGGAAGAAGATCTGCTAAAATGGGAAAGCCTGCAGCTTGACCAGATTAACGGGAATCTGGCGCCATTCTCGTTGGCCATCCGCCAGATTGCACTGAATGGTGTCTATTCAAAGATTGCTGTCCGTAAAGATGGCACCCTGAATCTGCAGAAGCTGGTGACCAAAGAACAACAGAAACAACAGCCAGCTATCAATACGAGCGCACAGACAGCCGGTACACCGTCTCCAGCTACGGTAGCCCCGCAAGCATCGCAAAAGGCACAGATAAAGATTGATACCCTGACCGTGCAGGACGGCACCATCGCCTTCAGTGATGCCCACCTGCCCCAGCAGTTCCGCAGCACCTTCCATAATCTGGGTGGCCGGGTCAGCGGTCTGTCGTCTGACATGAACACCCGCGCCGAGGTTGACCTGCGCGGTAATCTGGAGAGCCATTCACCGCTTCAGATCACCGGAAAAATCAACCCGTTGCGTGACGATCTGTTTGTGGATCTGACCATCTCGTTCAAGGATATTGAGCTGTCGCCTGCCACCCCGTACTCCGGCACCTATCTGGGCTATGAGATTGACAAGGGCAAGCTGTTCCTTGACCTGAAGTACCATATTGAGAACAAAAAACTGGAAGCCTCCAACAAGGTGTTTGTTGATCAATTTACCTTTGGCAAGTCGGTTGACAGCGCCAAGGCAACCAAACTGCCGGTTCGCCTTGGTATTGCCCTACTGAAGGATCGTAATGGCCAGATCAACCTTGACCTGCCGGTTAGTGGCCGAACTGATGACCCGAAATTCAGTATCTGGGGCGTTGTCTGGCAAGTGGTGGTTAACCTGTTTGTCAAGGCAGCCACCTCACCTTTTGCCCTGCTGTCATCCATGATGGGCTCCAGCGAAGACCTGAGCAGCGTAACTTTTGCTCCTGGTTCAGCTGTTCTGGCGCCTGCAGAAGAAAAAAAACTGGAGACCCTTGCCACAGCGCTCAGTCAGCGCCCTGGCCTGAAAGTCGAGCTGGCCGGTTTTGTTGATAAACAACGTGACCCTGAAGGGTATCGGGCTGAACTGCTGCTGCAGAAAATGCGTCAGGAAAAGTATCTTGAACTGGCCAAAAGCCATCAGGCCAAAGAAGGTGATGATGCAGAGAAGATGATCATCCAGCCAGCCGAATATTCACGGTATCTCAAGGCGGTCTACCTGAAAGAAAAGTTTCCCAAGCCACGCAACATGATCGGCATGATCAAAGATCTGCCTGATGCGGAAATGAAGAAGCTGATCATTGCCAACACCAAAGTAACTGATCAGGACCTGCAGCAACTGGCTGCACAACGGGCTGCTGCTGTTAAAAAGCACCTGATCACCAAGGGCAAGCTGGAATCACAGCGGATCTTCCAGAAACAGGATAACGTCCTGAAACCGCCTAAACAGGAAACTGCCCCTGCCAGCCGGGTGGAGCTGAATCCAATTGCATCATGACAGGAACTGAATCATTGCATACGAAGCGATTTGCTGTAGCCACCCTGGGTTGCAAGGTAAACCAGTTTGAAACAGCAGATATGATTGAACAGCTGCAAACGGATGGCTGGCAGTTGGTGCCGTTTAGTAGCGAGGCTGACCTATACCTGATCAACAGCTGTACCGTCACTGCCCGCAGTGACGCTGAGTCCCGCCGTCTGATCCGCCGTGCCCGACGTGCCAACCCGAACGCCAAAGTGGTTGCCACCGGCTGCTATGCCCAGGTTGCGCCAAAAGACCTTCAAGCCCTGCCTGAGCTGAATCTGGTGCTGGGAAATGAGGAAAAACATAGTCTGGCGCTACATCTGGAACAGGGGAGGCATCAGGTTACCGACCTGACCAGCTTAAAGGCAAGCGGACCGCTGCGCCTGACCAGCTTTAGCGAGCATACCCGAGCCTTTTTACAGATTCAGAACGGCTGCGAAACCGGCTGCAGCTACTGTATTGTGCCGATAGCCCGGGGACCGAGCCGGTCAGTCCCGCCCCAGGAAGTGCTTGAGGCGGTCAGCAGACTGGTTGCAGCTGGGTATCAGGAGGTGGTTTTTACCGGCATCCACATGGGGGCCTACGGCCTTGATCTGTCTCCCCGCAGCAGCCTGACTGAGTTGGTACAGCTTCTGGAAGACCAAAACACAATTTCCAGGCTGCGCCTTGGCTCCATTGAACCCAATGAACTGACCGATGACCTGTTGGCTTTGTTCAAACGTTCGTCACGGCTCTGCCACCACCTGCATATACCGCTGCAAAGCGGCTCAGACAGTGTGCTGCAACGAATGGGACGCGGCTATGATACCAGCTTCTATTACAACCGGATAACGACTGCTGCCCAGCTGCTGCCCGATGCCTTTATTGCTGCGGACCTGATTGCCGGTTTCCCCGGAGAAACAGAGCAGGAGTTTAGCGAGACCTGCGCCTTTGTGGCATCGCTACCATTGGCTGATCTGCATGTCTTCCCCTACTCCATCCGTCCCGGCACCAAGGCAGCGGATATGCCGGGGCACCTCAAGCCAGGTATCATCAAAGAACGGGCAGAACAATTACGCACCCTTGCTGCTGAAAAGCGGGCAGCATTCCAGCAGCGTTTTATCGGCAGATCATTACCGGTTCTGGGACAACGCCACAATACTGTTACCGGCCAGGTAACCGGACTTTCCCGCAACTACCTG
>Ga0074197_1001983_pt1 | contig 11150 bp, 10 predicted proteins | sample EPASupsiteSAE305_FD_64526 | JGI IMG/M metagenome (GOLD analysis project Ga0074197, IMG submission 64526) | Bioremediated contaminated groundwater microbial communities from EPA Superfund site, New Mexico - SAE3-05 reassembly with SPADES | ecosystem: Environmental > Aquatic > Deep subsurface >...
TCGATCTTGTATTTCGTGTGGCTGCCTTGGCGATATTTCATGGTCGCCAGTATAAGTCAGCTGCTAGCAGAATGCTACCCGCCTGAAAGGCGGGGGTTTTAACCTTTTTTTCGGACGAATAAAATGGTGGCGGGTATTTTTAGCTGGCCGCAATGCTAAAATACCATGCCATAACTGGTGGGGAAATAGTGTTCTACCGCGAAAAAAAAGGATTGAGATACGATGGTAATCAGAAAATGCATTGTCTCTTAACCCAAGCCATGTGTGCTTTCACTGCAACCCCAAAAACGTTCAAAAAACTTGTCAGCCTAAACCGTTCTCACCGCTTGCGCCGCTGCAGATTGTATTTTTTCATCTTGTACTGCAAGAGGCTCTTGGTAATGCCTAACTGCTCCGCTGCCCTTGCCTGGACGAAAAAGTTATCGTCCAGGGCCTTGCGCACCAGTTTTTCCTCAATGCCGTTCAATACCTCGGCCAAGCTTAGATGCTCGGGAATGAACTGGTTGAGTTCCAGCCCCGTGCTCCATTCGTGGCTATTGACCAATTGGGTCGAGTCGGGTTGGACGTCCTCGGGTTCGATCCGGTCGCCGTTGCAGAGAATGGCAGCCCGTTCGATGGTATTTTCCAGTTCCCTCACATTGCCCTCCCAGGGCAAACTGACCAACAGGCGCAAAGCCTCCGGAGAGATATCCAGAGGTTTTCCCAGGTTGTGGCTGTTCTTTTCAATAAAATGGGTGACCAGGGCCGGGATGTCATCCACCCGCTCCCGCAGTGGGGCCAAATGGATGTGGATGACGTTGAGCCGGTAATAAAGATCTTCCCGGAACTTGCCTTTATCGACCTCATCTTTAAGATCCTTGTTGGTGGCCGCCAGGATGCGGACGTCGACATGTTGCGTGACCGAACCGCCAACCCGTTCAAAGTTTTTTTCCTGGAGGACGCGCAGCAGTTTGGCCTGGAGTTGGGGCGGCATTTCGCCGATTTCGTCGAGAAAGAGGGTGCCGGTGTCAGCCAGTTCAAACCGGCCCTTGCGCATCACCACGGCATCGGTGAAGGCGCCCTTTTCATGGCCGAAGAGTTCGCTTTCCAGCAGATGCTCGGAAAGAGCGGCACAGTTGACCGAGATGAACGGCGCTTCTTTGCGGGGACTGAGGACGTGAATCGCGCGGGCGACCAGTTCCTTGCCGGTGCCTGACTCGCCGGTGATCAGTACCGAGGAGGGGGTGGGTGCCACTTTTTCGATCAGCTGGTAGACCGCGCGCATTGATGGGCTCTTGCCGATCATGCCGCCGAACCCGGAGCGTGGCGTGGCCTCAGCTCGTAATCTCCTGATTTCTCGGATAAGTCCGTAATGTTCAATGGCCTTGGTGACGCTGGCCAGCAATTGCTGGTTGGAAAAGGGTTTGGCCAGGTAGGTAAAGGCCCCGAGCCGCATGGCTTCAACCGCTTTTTCCACCTCGGCGTAAGCGGTGATCAGGATGACCGGCAACTCCCGGTTGTACTCCTTGATTTTGGCAAGAAATTCGATGCCATCCATGCCTGGCATCTTCATGTCGGAGAGCACCAGATCCAGATCGGTGCTGTAGACAATGGGCAAACCGGCTAGGCCACTGTCGGCGGTAAAGACTTCGTAGCCCTCATCTTTAAGCAGTTCGGCCAGGACAATCTGATAGTTGGGTTCATCATCGACAATGAGAATGGTGTGCATGGCGGCTCGATACAGGGAGTAAGATTAAGGTTGGCGTCCGATGAGACGGGCGGTGAGTTCGTCGAGCAGGGCATAGGGCGGACAAAATCCCATTGCCCTGCCGGCAAGGCGATGGGTGGGCCGGGTCATGCCGTGAAAATCGCTGCCCCCGGTGACCAGTAGGCTATGTTCGACGGCAAGAGCCTTCAATTTTTTCTTCATTTTGCGGGTGTGGGTGGGGTAGTGAATTTCCAGGCCATCAAGCCCGCGCAGGACCAGTTCACGAATCAACGGCGGTTGTACGCGCATCTCTGGATCGAGCTGGCCGGGATGGGCCAGCACGGCTAGTCCGCCCGCTTGGTGGATCATGGCGATGGATTCGGCGGCGGAGTAGCTGAACCGGCTTTCCCAGGCAGGCCGGTTCCGGCCGAGATATTGACGAAAAGCGGCATCAAAACTGTCGACCACTCTTTTTTCTACCAGAAGTCGGGCAATATGCGGTCTGCCGGTTTGGCCACAACAGGAGATCTGCTGGATTTCCTCGGCAGTGATATTGATGCCAAGGGATTGTAATTTATGGAGGATTATGGAGTTGCGCTTCTCCCGTCCTTCCTGGAGCGGTTGGAGCCAGCGATGCAGGGCGGGCTCTGTGACATCAATACCGTAACCGAGTATGTGCAAGGTGTGCTGATGCAGACTGGTGCTGATCTCCACCCCGGATACGACGACAAGCCCTGCTTGCTCGCCCAGTTTTTTAACCTCTGTCACCCCCTCGACGGTGTCGTGATCCGTCAGCGCCAGGCCCCGCAGGCCGTTGTCCAAGGCCAGTTCGATCAGCTCCGCCGGGGTCGAGCTGCCGTCGGAATAGATGGAATGGGTATGGAGGTCGATACACATGGAAACTGGGCCGGTTGTTCGGTGACAAAGGGGCATATCCGGTTAAAAATCCGTGATACCATCTGAAAACAATGTACTCAGGGCCTGAACAATGCGCAATAACCAAATGAAATCGCCAGAAAAAGCGTGACTTGTCAACAACCGGAGCCGTTCTTATTATTGGGAGAAAACTTTTTTTAGGAGCGGACATGGCAGGACGACAAATGCGTATCGACGAATACCGGATCGAAGAGAAACCCTATTATTTGGCTACCGGCAATGAGTTAGCTATTGCCGAGGCTGCCTATCTCGACGGTTCGCCACTTTTGCTCAAAGGCCCCACTGGTTGCGGCAAGACCCGGTTCATGCAGTATCTGGCCTGGCGGCTTCAGCGACCGCTGGTGACGGTTTCCTGCCACGATGACCTCTCCACTTCCGACCTGGTCGGCCGTTATCTGATCCGCGCCGGCGAGGCTGTCTGGACTGACGGCCCGCTGACCATGGCTGTTCGGGCCGGGGCCATCTGTTATCTGGATGAGATAGTCGAGGCACGCAAGGACACCACGGTGGTTATTCATCCCTTGGCTGATGACCGGAGGCAGCTGCCCATCGAAAAACGCGGGGAGTTGTTGACTGCACCACCCGAGTTCATGCTTGCGGTCTCCTACAACCCTGGCTACCAGAGTGTGCTGAAGGATCTGAAGGCTTCGACCAGGCAGCGCTTTATAGCCTTGTCCTTTGATTATCCGGAACCGGAAAAGGAAATCGAAATTGTCTGCCAGGAAGGACGACTGGGACTGGAAATCGCCAAGCCCCTGGTCAAACTGGCCGGCATGACCAGGGGGCTCAAGGATTCGGGACTGGCCGAGGGTGCCTCGACCCGGCTCTTGATCCAGACCGGCAAATTGATCGGCCGGGGCATTCCGGTCAGGACCGCATGCCGCGCCGCGATCAGCGAAGCCCTGACCGATGACCGCGAACTCCTGGCCGCCCTTGACGAAATGGTCAGTTCACTTTTTTGAGCATCGATGGAACTGGAGATTCTGAAAGAAAAATTTTATCAACTGGTTGCCCCCAGTCTGCCCAACGAATGGGATGTGGAGGAGGCCCTGAGTCATCTGGCAACAGCGGAGACCGAACATCTTGATGAAATTTTCGCTCAAATTCCAGCTATTTGGCCGGTATCGCATTCGCTGTGCTTTGCCTACCTCTCTGCCGCTGGTCCTGCGTTGTGCTGTTTGGCTTTGGATGAACTGTCGCTCTGGGTCCACACCTTGCTTGATCGGTATGAAACCGGCGGCCTGCGCGGGGCCCAGGTGTTCATGGAAGATGTCGATCGGCAATTTGCCCGTCATCTTCGCGGACAAGGCGGCTTGCGGCTGGTCGATGTCCGTCCCCGCCTGCAGCCCTATGTCAATGGGTTGGCCGGCCGGGAACTCCCTCTGATTGCCGCCGACACCGTGGCCACTGATTCGGAATCCATCTTCCTGCCTAGCGAAATTGGTCTTTTCTCAGGGCATGAAGAAAATTTTCTCCTCTACAAACTGATGGTTTCCTTTCAATGGGCGTCTCTCCAGGCCGGCGTTTTTGCCGCTCCCCCCTCTTTCAGGATGCATAAGAAGAGTGCTCATCCCTTGGATTGCTTTTTTTCCGAATTTGACCAACCCGCCAATGCCCGCAGTCTCTACCATGTATTTGAAACCAGCAGAGTCCTCAATTTTTTACGCCATGAACTTCCAGGCTTAATGCGCGAGGCTGCAGCACTGTTGCCGCAATTGCCACTCTCCGGTGACGATTCTTCTGCCCCAAACCTGCTTGATTGGTTGCAGCGTGGACTTCTGCGGGACGATTGGTCCGGATCGCTCCAGTCGCCTCTCGTTAACCGGGCAATTGCCTTGTTAAATCAGGGCAAGGAACAGGATTTGGATAATGCGGCCAGCCTTGAAGCTGTCCGCGAATTGATGCCGCTGCTGGCGGTTGAGGACAATTTAGCCCAGACCGATCCTCTTGTTTTTCAGGGAACACTGCGCCTCCAGGAGATGCGTAACCTGGGGATGAAGCAACAGACTGACAAGGAATTGCGGCTGATCAAAACCATGACTGCGCAATTGCCCGCAGCCACTCCCAAGGCAGCAGCCGGAGAAGATCCCAATGCGGGGAACGCTGGCGGGCAACAGGGGCAGGATACGGCCCTGCTCATGGACATGGAGAGTGCCTGGGAACAGCTGCCCCCCTTCTTCCAATCCCAATCACTACGTCTCGACAATAGTGATGCTCCCGTGGACTCGATGCAGCACGAGCATGGACAGCAAAGGCAAAGCAGGGTTGTCGAACATTCGGTTACTGCTACCGAAGGCAAGGCTGGACAGACCTTTGTTCGTTCTTCTCATGTCAGTCCCGAAGAAGGGCAGGGGATGATTGAGCCGGTTGTCTATGATGAATGGGATTACCGCCGCAAGGGATTTCGCAAAAACTGGTGCGTGGTCACCGAAAAAGAACTCCCGCCGGTGCAGAACACGTTTATTGAGCAGACCCTTAAACAGTACCGCGGGCAGATCCGCCGTTTACGTCATCAATTCGAACTGCTCCAGACCAGCGAGCGTTTTGTTCGCCGACAGCGGGAAGGCAACGACATCGATTTCGACGCCATGGTGGAATCGCTGGCCGACCATTATGCGGGCCGTCCGCCATCGGACCGGCTGTTCATTCGCTTGGCCCGCGACCAGCGTGATATTGCCGTCTCGTTTCTGGTCGACATGTCCAATTCCACCGCCGGTTGGGTCGGTCTGGCAATCAAGGAGGCCCTGGTACTGATCTGCGAGGCCATGGAAGTGCTCAATGACCGGTACGCCATCTACGGTTTTTCCGGGATGCGACGGCTACGCTGCGAAGTCTTTCCAGTCAAACGCATGGATGAACGCTACAACCGGACGGTACGCCAGCGAATCAGCGCCATCGGCCCGCGCGAATACACCCGCATGGCCCCGGCCATCCGCCACATGACCTCGCTCTTTGCCCAGGTTGAAGCCAAGATCCGGTTGCTGATCGTGCTTTCCGATGGCAAACCCGAGGACTACGATGACTACAAGGGCGACTACGCCATTGAAGACACCCGGCATGCCCTCCTCGAAGCCAAGGCCAAAGGGGTGCATCCCTTCTGCATCACCATCGACCGCCAAGCCCACGAATATATGGCGCACATGTACGGCGAGGTCAACTACATCTTCATCGATAAGGTTAAACAGTTACCGGCTCGGATGTCGGAAATCTATCGCACTCTCACCAGTTAAATCCAACTGACAACAGCGGAGCCGAACGGACACAGGGTTCCTATCCGGTAGTGACTCTCCAACGCTTCCCAGTTATTTTCCTTGAGTACTCTTTCATCATATTGTTTAACAAAGACAATCAACCTCGCTCAATCCACACTCCTCTCATCGGATGGCCCATGCATTATCTAACCAACATCCTAGTGTTTTTTCTCTTTCTGGTCGGAACATGTGGGGCGCAAATCAATGAACAAGACGAGGTAGCCCTTCGTCTCAAGGCGCAGGCGTATCGTGCTTATTACGGTAAGGGGCAACCGGTCAATTATGCACGAGCTTTCGAACTGTACCGGATGGCAGCCGAACGGGGTGACGCCGAAGCCCAATTTGTCACCGGTGGCATGCTGTATCAGGGGCAAGGGACGGATCCGGATAAACGCGGCGGATTCAAATGGCTGCTAAAAGCGGCGGAACAGGGTAAGGTTTCGTCGGAGTCGCTGACCATAATCGGCGCCATGTATCTGCGCGGTAGTGCGGTGCCTCAGAACTATCTGGAGGCGAAGAAGTGGCTGAGTGAGGCAGCCAAGCAAGGTAACATGGCGGCGCAGAATGATTTGGCCTATCTTTTTTACAACGGCCTTGGCGGTGAGCGCGATTACAAAAAAGCCCTGGAACTCTATGAAAAGGCCGCTTTGCAGGGTGATGCCATGGCCCAGGCCAATACCGGCTTGATGTATGCGACCGGTACCGGCACCGATACGGACAAAGCCCGGGGCTATGCCTGGTATTCCCTGGCAGCCAGTCGGGGCAACACGGCTGCCGCGATTAACCGCAACAATATGATGACCGACATGTCCTGGGAAGAATTAAACCGGGCGCAGGCTATCTCCCTCGATCTTTACCGCCAGGTAGAAAACATAACGGCGCCCAAACGGATAGAACCGGATCAGCAGGAGTAGGACATCAACTGGTCTCCTCGTCCTCTTGCTCCCGTAACAGGGTCGCAATGTCCTCGACGCTTTCGCAGCTATAGATGGCTTGGCGGAGGCGGGCAGCACCAGGCAAGCCGGTGAGAAATTTGGCCGTATGGTTTTTTACCTTGAACAACACCTTGTCCAAAGGCAGATACTGCCTGGTGAGTTGCAGATAGCGTTCGAGAACAGGCAACCGCCCGGCCAGAGCCGTCGGTCTACCTGCCAGTGAAAACAACCAGGGGTTACCGAGCGCCCCTCTTCCTACCATTACACCGTTGCATCCAGTTTCCGCCATCATTGCCATTGCATCAGTATAGGAAAGGATGTCGCCGTTGCCAATGACCGGAATCGAAACCGCCGCCTTGACGGCTTTGATCACCTCCCGGTCAGCCGTGCCACCAAATCCTTGCACCCAGGTGCGCGCGTGGATAGTCACTGCGGAGGCTCCAGCGGCCTCGGCCATGGCTGCGAATTCGGGGGCATTGATGCTCGCTCCGGTCCAGCCGCTGCGAAATTTTACCGTTACCGGCAGCGAAGATCGGGCGCAAACAGCTCTGATAATAGCTTCGGCCAGTTGTGGATTTTTCATCAAGGATGCGCCGCATCCTTTTTTGATCACTTTGCGCACCGGACACCCCATGTTGATGTCGATCAGGTCCGCCGGCAGAGAGGAAACGATCGCCGCCGCTTGCCCCATGAACTCGGGATCGCTGCCAAAAAGTTGAACCGCGAAAGGTCGCTCCTCGGCAACGGTCCGAAGCAGTTCATGGGTATTTTTTTGATTTTGTACCAAACCATGGCAACTGATCATCTCGGAAAAGCAAAGAGCCGCGCCGTTTTCCCGGCACAGCAGGCGAAAAGGCAGGTCGGTATACCCAGCCAGGGGTGCCAGCATCAATCCGGATTGCAGACGCACGGAGCCAATGGTGAGCGGAGGGATGGCGAGAGAAGAAGCCGGAACCATAGAGAGCCGAAAAAAAGAGAAAAAAGGCACTCCGGAGGGTCCCGAAGTGCCTTGGATCAATGGAAGGTTGAACAATAATCAGTTGGCCGGTTGTGCCTGCATTTGCTGTTTTCTGATTTTTTTGAGGACCCCGAGATAGATGTCTTCCGACATATCATCGATGATTTTGGCCAATGCCTCGTTGTCCGCGGCAATGGTGGCCGAATTGACTGTATAGTCAGCGGTGTAGAGTTTACTGGGAACTTCCCACAGGATTTTGCCCGATTTAACATCCTTCAACGTATAGCGGACGTAGAGACTGACCTTGGTTGCCGTAGCGTCGGAGATAGTGTTCCAGGAAACACTGGGCAGATCGATGGACAGGATCTCACCGGTCAGCGTCAGATCAGCCCCGCTTTGCTCCTTGGTCAGGTCGACTCTCTCTGACTGTTGAAACCAACGGGATAGAGACTGATAAATTTTCATGTCCAGGCCCAGCTTGTTGGTTCGGTTTTGCCAGGTTGGCATATACACAACCCGATGAGCCCCTTCGTAAACATGGGGAAAAGTATAACCGCATCCATTCAACAAGAGGGTGCAGACCAGTATAATCCCCCATCCACATGGTACCGTTTTCAGCATGGCGCTCCTTGTTCAAGCCAATGCTCCGGCATTGGCGCGATGATCATTGGTCAGTAAAAAACTACTCGATTACACAACAATATTGACGAGTTTCTTTTGCACGACGATGATTTTTTTTGGTTGTTTGTCGCCTAGCAGTTTGGCGACTTTTTCCTCACCGACTGCCATTCGCTGCAATGTTTGATCGTCGGTATCGGGAGGAACCTGGAGTTTCGCCCGCACCTTGCCGTTGATTTGGACAATAATAGTGATCTCATCTTCCTTGGCGGCGTCAATGTTATAGGTCGGCCAAGACGCGTTGTTGAGCTGGTGGGCATGTCCGGATATCTGCCACAGTTCCTCACAAAAATGAGGCGCCATGGGGAAGAGCAGGGTGAGGATAGTTTCCAGGGCTTCACGCTGCACCGCAGGATCAATGGAGTCGCTGGAGGGTGTCGCCGCTAGATTGACCAGCTCCATGACTCCGGAGATAGCCGTGTTGAAGTGAAAATTGCTCTCAATGCTTTCGGTCACCCGGCGGATGGTCTGATGGGTTTTACGGTGGAGCGTCCGGGACGGCTCGTTCAAGGTTGTCAAGTCAATAGGTGCCGTCTGTTTAAAACAGGCGAGATTGCCGACCACCATCCGGTAAACCCGGTTGAGAAAACGGGAAGCACCCTCCACGCCTTGGGCATTCCACTCCAGATCCCGTTCTGGCGGGGCGGCAAACAGGGAAAAGAGGCGGACGGTGTCGGCCCCGTACTGCTCGATCAACTCATTGGGATCAACCACATTACCCTTTGATTTGGACATTTTGGTCCCATCCTTGATGACCATGCCCTGGGTCAGCAGGTTGGTAAAGGGCTCATCCACTTCCAGGTACCCGAGATCACGCAGCATCTTGGTGAAAAAACGAGCGTAGAGGAGGTGCAAAATAGCATGCTCGACCCCGCCGATATACTGGTCGACCGGCAGCCAATAGGCAGCAGCCTCCTTGTCGATGGGCGAGGTATCGAGACCCGGGTTGGTGTAGCGGGCAAAGTACCAGGACGATTCGACAAAGGTATCAAGAGTATCGGTCTCTCTGCGGGCCGGTTTGCCACAGGTCGGACAGGCTGCATCAATAAAATCTTGCTGGTGGTGGAGCGGGCTGTGGCTGCCCTTGGGATCGCCCGCACCCGGCAGCAGGATCGGCAGGTCCGATTCTGGTACGGGCACGATGCCGCAATGGTCGCAATGAATCACTGGGATGGGGGCGCCCCAATAACGTTGACGGGAGATCCCCCAGTCGCGCAACCGATAGGTGACATAAGACTGGCCGTAACTCTTCTGTTGTGCGTACTGAATGATGGCCTGCTGGGCTTCGATTGAAGCAAGTCCGGTGAAGGATCCCGAGGCAACCAGAACGCCTGTTCCTTCCCAAGCCTCAGTCATGCAAGCCGGATCGAGAGGCTTCTCAGGTTGCACCACTACCCGGATGGGTAAGTCGTACTTGCGAGCAAACTCGAAATCCCGCTGGTCGTGGGCGGGCACCGCCATCACCGCACCGGTGCCGTATTCCATGAGCACGAAATTGGCGACATAAATCGGCACCCGCTCGCCGGTAAAGGGGTTGATACAGTAGCTGCCGGTGAACACGCCCTGTTTTTCGACTTCCTGCTCAAGAGTGGCCCGCTGCTTTGCGAGGATGGTCTCATGCACAAAAGTGCTGACCTCCTGCTCCTGGGGCTTGCCGCTGGTCAGGGTTTTAAGCAGGGGATGTTCGACGGCAAGGGACATAAAGGTGACGCCAAAGATGGTGTCCGGCCGGGTGGTAAAGATGGTGATGGCTTGATTACTGCCCTCGACCTTGAAATCGCAGGCCAGCCCGGAACTTTTACCGATCCAGTTGCGCTGCATGGTCACCACTTTTTCCGGCCAGCCGGTGAGCTTGTCCAGGTCGGCAAGCAATTCTTCGGCATAGCTGGTGATTTTGAAGAACCAGCCGGACATGGTTTTGGGCAGGACCGGCTGATCGCAACGCCAGCAGGCGCCGTCGATAACCTGCTCGCGGGCCAGCACGGTCTGGCAGTCGTCGCACCAATTGACCGTGGTTTCCTTACGGTAAATCAGGTCTCGTTCGAGCATTTTAAGAAAAAGCTGCTGTTCCCAGCGATAGTAGTCGGGGCGGCAGGTGGCCAGTTCGCGATCCCAATCGTAGCTCAAGCCCATGGCCTTAAGCTGGCCGCGCATATAATCAATGTTGTCATAAGTCCAAGAGGCGGGGTGGATACCCCGTTTCATCGCCGCGTTCTCGGCCGGCAGGCCAAAGGCGTCCCATCCCATGGGATGAAGAACGTTAAAGCCTTGCATCCGTTTGTAGCGGGCGATGACATCGCCGATGGAATAGTTGCGAACATGGCCCATATGGATTCTGCCGGAAGGGTAGGGAAACATCTCCAGGACATAATATTTCGGACGTCCCGGCTGATGGCTGACCTGGTAGGTCTTTTCCTCTTCCCAGCGCTGTTGCCACCGTTGTTCGATGGCCTTGAAATCGTATTTATCGGAGGGCGGCATGTTGGATTGGACGGTATGTTGCATGATGGTTGGTTGTGAAGTTGTTCAATGAAAATCGATGTCAGCCGCCATTTCCGGCAGATACTGCGGGGCGGACAAGCGGTTGGTGTAATTTTCAAACGTGGTGTATTCGCCAAGAAAGGTCAGCTTAATCATCCCGGTCGGACCGTTGCGTTGCTTGCCGATAATAACCTCGGCCAATCCACGGTTGGGGTTTTCCTCCG
>Ga0074197_1002893_pt1 | contig 11142 bp, 16 predicted proteins | sample EPASupsiteSAE305_FD_64526 | JGI IMG/M metagenome (GOLD analysis project Ga0074197, IMG submission 64526) | Bioremediated contaminated groundwater microbial communities from EPA Superfund site, New Mexico - SAE3-05 reassembly with SPADES | ecosystem: Environmental > Aquatic > Deep subsurface >...
GAGCAAGACGCCAAAGTGACCGTAGCGTTCGGCTTATAAGCAACAGCATCAGCCCGCAAGGCTGACAACCGCCCCCGACAGACCTGAAAGAGGAGATCTGGCGGTGGGCGTCACGGATTCAGGGTAGAGCTTGAAATCCTCGAAAGATTTGTCGCCTTCTGTTGATGCAATGCTGCCGAAGTATTGATTCAGCCAGACAACAATATCTGCCTGAGGAAAACTTGTTGCCAATACGCTAAGTCCGGTCAAGGTATCACCCATTGCTTGACCGCCAGTTATCACAGTATGCAATTGAACATCATGGCCAGCGTCTTTTATCATTTGCAGAGCATCGTTTTCCTTGAGGTATGACACCAAAGGAACAAAACTTGATGCGCCATTATCTATGATAAAATTTGCTCCGGTCTTATCTTCCAAGATTAATTCAATCATCTTGTCAAATTTTCTTTGGTCTATGTCGTCTCCGCTCATTATGTCTATAACTTTAACATCAAGAGACTTATATCCTGCAAAAGTTGTGTTGACTGGATCGGTATCAAATCCGGTAACATTTATGTCTTTTCTGCTCATATATTGGTACATGACCGCACTTATAAAACTTTTCCCCACACCACCTTTTCCTTGCAAGATAAAATGTATCATTTCTCTCTCCTCACTTTTTCTTTTTTTTCAGCGTTACAGGGTCAAACCCTCTATCGTTCTTATTCGGATTTTCAAATCTATCGGCATATACCCAAAAAGACTTATATGACATCGCTAATTTTTCCTCTTGCAGGAATTTTTTATATATAGCCTTTATCATCCATCCGACGGCACGCAGTTTAGCAAAATCTTCCTTTACAGCGAAAAATTCCACCATAGCTTGTCCATACCTTTCTGTCATTTACTTACCTTTATTAGTTCATTTTCAATTAATTCTTGTGCACATTTTGTTAATAAATTTTTACGAGCCGTATTCTCCAATGAAAAAATATAATCAATTATCATTTCACCTATATAATAGTTTAAATCTTTAATTGATATTTTCATTTTATCGATTGACGCCTCATTATTTATAACTTTTCCGCATTCATACCGACTTCCTGACCAGTGCCTTGTATCAATCTCATATTCATTTATGAGGATATATAGAATTTTTGCATGTATTGATAAACTACTACGCCAAACATCAGTTGGAATTGTGAGGACAGAGTTAAATCTCATTCCATATCTCATATTGATAAAAGCAATGTCGCTCCCACCTTTGCCTTTGCTCATTTCAATTACCTGTCATCTTGATATTTTACTGTGCTTTCTATTAATTTTTTTCTTCTCTTTAATCCATACAGATGCTTCACACATGGCGTCATCGTAGGCTATCTGCAAACAAAGCTCATCTCCAACCAATTCAATTGGTGGAAAAATTCCGCTTCCTACTTCTTCGCCGTTCTCCAGCAAGAGGAGCCGCCAACCACCACCAACTTCAACAGAGCGTGGATCAATCTGATAGCTGTAATTTTTCATTTTTGTTCCCACTGTTTTTTATCCAACCAATTACTGAGCTGTGGAATGTATTTGCCATTGTTATTTTGCCAGTATGACTTGCCTTTATCTCTGGATAATGCAGAAAGAAGCGTTGATAGTGCAGGAATATCGCCGCGTTTGTGCATCTTTAAAAAAACAACGAAAGCAGACTTGCTACTCTTGCCGGCAGGGTAGGCGGATTCAAGCTGTTGAAATTGTTCGGCAGGTGCCAGTCGCGCCAAGCAGATCGCCCTAGCCGCTGCGGCTTGTTGCCGCTGTCGCACCTCCCTGGCTCGCTCCTGATGCATGAAGGCCCGCGTAGCGACATCCATCTGTTGTCGCAGCTCAGACGACCATACGCCGTATTGATGCCGATCCACGCCGGCCTGGCGCAGGGCCTCGGCTATGCGCCGGCCATACTGCCGTTCGATGATGTTGATGATCAGTGCGGACGGGCCGTCCAGGGAAAGCGTGCCGTCGGCCAAGCGGCGGGAGGCGAGTTGATCAAACAGGGACCGAAGATGCGGGGAAGACACACATATTGCGGTCTTGGCGACTATCCATGCCGCATCTTGGGGCATTTCAGGGAGGTCTGATACAGGAGCCTCGGTAGAGGGATCAGTATCAGTAAAAATATCTTCACCCTCTCCCGGCGCAGCTTCTACAACCGAGCAGGTTTTGGACTCCACCCCTGTTGCGGGTTTAGATATATTTTTAATATTATTATCTAGGCGCGGCCCCAAAATCGGACATTTTGTCCCCAATTTGTCCGAAACATGTCCGATTTTTTCAGGCGTATTTTGGCACAGCGATTCGTCAGAGGAGGCGGAGTCGAGATTGGCGGTGGCGGAGTTGATTCCGGATTTTTCCAATGATGCGCCTCTGCCTCCAACAAAGCCGGATGAGGAAGAAAGCGACATATTTTTATTATTCCTTTCCCGGTATCCTCCTCCGTGACACTGATTGCCTTCTTGTTGATCAATGGAACAATTTCCCACATTTCTTTTTTCTCCCAATACGCTAGATACTGTGGGCCGCAATCCTCCCAAAATTCCGGGTTGATTGGGTAGAGCTGATCTGAACGGAGACAATCCCCACCATCGGCTAGAGCTATCAGACTGCTGTATGTATTCTCTTCCGGAATATTCAGGCCGGTCGTCATTATGATTTCCCGGCTCACAAGGTCGATCATTCCTTGGGCAGCCAAGGTTACTAAATGATCCCTCACCGCTGACTCCGGATAACCAGAAAGCTCCGCCAAAACCGTTAAGGGCGGAATAGTCCATAAATATTTTATATCCTCCGGGATGTCGTCCGGAGACATGTCCGCCCGTATTTGTTTGTATTCTTCGAGCAGGTCCGGAGGAGTTATCTTCTCCGGGTCCAAAAATGCTTCCAGGGCATGGAACGTTCGTCTTATCGGACCAGGAAGATTCAGGAATCTCAAAAATATATTGTCCACCGTGCCTATAACGCGCCTGGTGTTTGTGGGGCTCATGCTGTTCCTCCCATTTGTAGCGGCGTTCAACATATTCGTGGGAGCGTAGGAAATAGCCGCGTTTTTCCTTGCCCGTTTTTTCATCGAAAAACTTGCCTTCGACGAGAAGGCCGCAATCCTTGCAAAGCCGTTGAAGGCGCCTTCGATGTGTTTTTTCAGACCGCCCATTTTTACTGAGTTCTGCCGCAGTAACAGGCGCAAAGAATTCACCTTTCGCACGCTTCACGACCTCCCGGAATGTTTCCCGGAGGCCCGATGAGATAATTTTTCCGTTCAGCATCTCGAAATTGTCTAGCCAACCATCAGTGTCATTTGCATAACCATGTATAATTACTCGCATTATCTTTATTCTCCATTGCAGCCGGAGAAAGCAAAAAGTATCCCTATGTACTTGACACCCCGTTTTTTTTCGGGTAATCTGAGAACGCATTATTTTTGTTCTCAGAAGTCTCAAGACTTCCGGATTGGCCGTGGGTGCTCGAACACCTACGGCCTTTCTGCTTCTACAGCTCAGTTAGCGCCCTCTGTTTTTCACCTCCGGGCCGATCCCAAAAAAAAACGCACCTGCCCCCCGGCCGGATCGGCCAGGCGACAAGTGCGTCGCTGAAAACAAAAAAAGCCCTTTGAAGGTGCAGGTTTCCCTGACACCCCAAAGGGCTTTCATGTTAAATAGGCTTCTTGCGGAGAAAGAAGACTTCCTGACTCCAAAAAGAAAACCTGTTGTATGTGGTACGCCCGGAGGGATTCGAACCCCCGACACCCGGATTCGAAGTCTCAGTTTCTCATGTTTATCCTGTATTAACTCATCGCTACAAGAATTGACAAAACAAACAGATAGGCGTATGTTGACCTTGACAGAGAATAACAAAACACCACGGAAATTACCATAGAAGGTAGCACCGGGGTAGCACCGAATGAAAATCCGGGGGTCATCATGGCAAAGGAAGAGATCAACTTCACCAAGGCGGCAATCGAGCAATTGACTGGGCCAGAAGGCACCGCCCGCCGATACATCCACGACACAAAAGAATCAGGCCTTCTCTTGCAAATCACAGCAGCAGGCCGCAAATCTTTCCAGCTCTACAAAAAGCATCAGGGCCGCCCGGTCCGCGTTACCATCGGCACCTTCCCCGACTTTACCGTTGAACAGGCCCGGAAAAGAGCCAGAGAGATCAAGGCCGAACTTGACCGGGGTGAAAATCCGAACGACACAACGAGAGCACAGCGGCAGGAGATGACCTTCGCCGACCTTTTCGCCATTTATCTTGAAAGGCACGCAAAACCCCGTAAGCGAACATGGCAAGAAGATGAGATCTACTTCAAGAAGCATCTTGCTGACCTTGGAAAAAAACGGCTCTCTCAGGTCACGCGTTCAGATGTTGGCTCGATCCATGCCCGGATCGGCAAGGACCGCCCGACACATGCAAACCGCGTCGTAGCCCTCATATCAAGCATCATTGGCAGGGGAATTGAGTATGGCCTTTATGAAGGCCTTAACCCCTGCCAAGGGATAAGGCGATTCCCTGAAAAATCACGGGACCGCTTCCTAAAAGAGGATGAGTTAGGCCGGTTTTTTCAGGCATTGGAACAGGAAACAAACACCACTATTAGAGACTTCTTTCTTGTTGCTCTGCTGACCGGAGCCAGAAGGGCCAACGTCATGGCTATGAGATGGAGTGAGATAGATTTCAAGGAAGCGACCTGGAAGATTCAGGAGACGAAGAACGGCACACCGCAGACCGTTCCTTTGACCGGGCCAGTATTGGAAATCCTTCAAGGTCGACGAAAATGCACATCCTCTTTTTTTGTCTTCCCAGCCAGAAGCAACTCCGGGCATATAGTGTCACCCTTCAAAGCGTGGAGGCGGACATGCAAGGCCGCTGGTATTGAGAGTGTTCGCATCCATGACCTGCGGCGGACCATGGGAAGTTGGCAGGCAAAAACCGGGGCCAGTTTACCTATCATCGGCAAGACCTTGAACCACAAGGACGCATCCACAACGAGCATTTACGCCCGGCTTGACCTTGATCCTGTGCGGTCCGCCATGGAGACGGCAACGGCGGCCATGCTTGAGGCTGCAAACGGCGCGGGCAAGAAATAGCGAACGACTTCAGGCACGGATAGCCCGGAATTGATCATTCCCGGCGAATTGCTGCAACCCTTGGCGGCTTTCCGTGCTTTTTTTCAGGGGAACACCTGAGAGGGGGCAACGGTGAGAGTCGATCAGAAAGAGCGCGTGCTTGCCAGAATCAAGGCTGCCATAAATGAAATGGCTGGAATTATTTTAAATACATCATTGGATTACACCCGAATAAAAAATGAATTTAAGAATGGCTCCGCACCTGTCTTAACCGAGGGGAATCGGCTCATTCATGAATTGTATCTTGCAGATGTAGCCGGAAACCTTTGGGACTTACTTGAGGGTAGCCAGTGGGACCTATTTGACCGTAAACGAAGGGAATACAAGGGGGCTCTGGACATGCTGCTATCATTGGACGAACCAGATAATCCCTTTCACCTTCTTGAACAACTCAGCCCCAAAACAGCTACCGCCGTTACTATATTCACATGCTCACGGTATTGCGTAGAGATGCTTAGTTATATCGCAAGCTGGGCCGTAGAAAAAGAAATCGTGAAAACGGTTGTAAAGCAGTCCGAAGAGAAAGAGTTGTTTTCCTTTTTCGATAAACCCCTGCCTCTACCTGCTGATGCTGAACTGATAGAGATACTTACCGAGGTGCTTACTATTCAACGCCTTGTTGCCAAAGTCCACCTTTCAGTTTCAGTTCATAATACAGTCATCATGGTGACAGCCCCATATATAAAAGAAAAGGCGATAGGGGTTAAAAACAGGACTTTGGGGAAGGAGAAAAAGAGAGATGACAAATGGAAAAAAATAGAAAAAATACTCTGTCAATTCGGAAACGAAATTTACAGCCCCGGCTACACGTTGAACGAGGTCGCTAAAGGATTGATTAGAAAATGGGAATGCATTTATACTGAGCCTGCCCCGGATAGCTTAACAATAAAACGTTACCTAGAAAAATATTCAGATATAAAGGCGAAAAATATTTCTCAAATTTCAGATTTGATAAGCAAACTTAGACCTGATTATCAAAATTAATTTCGATAAAAGACATATAATTATAGCGTGTTACTTTTAATTGCAAGGGCGCAGGATTAACTATCCTGCGTTATCTATATCCAGCAATTAAAGGTGAACCATGTTGAATCTAGTTCCGAACAGCCCCCCCACAACCCGAAAACCCACCCTCCTTTCCCCTGCCGAAGTCGCTCAACTCCTCGGCATCAACGCAGATACACTGTCGGTCTGGCGCTGTACCAAACGATACCCCACTTTGAAATATATTAAGGTTGGCAGGTCTGTCCGCTATCGACAAGAAGACGTCGAAGCGTTCCTTGCTGAACGGACTATTTAAGGGGAGGTGGAGCGATGAGGAAAAAAGAAAGCCCCACCTGGCAGGGTGAGGCAAAGGGAAATACATCAAGGCAAAACGATAATACCGCCGACACCACTCGCTGTCAATCAGCAGCAGCGCAGCGCCAGCGTATTCTCGAACGCCTCAAATTCTCTGCCGTGACCACCCTGGAAGCACGGGAAAAACTCGACATAATGCACCCGGCGGCAAGGTGCATGGAGTTGAGGAAGCGGGGGCACAACATTATTACCTCCTGGACCACAGAGTATTCAGCAGGCGGCACCAAACATCGAATAGCCCGATATTCCCTTGAGGGGGATGGTGGCAATGACTGAGGGCGGGATTCAGCCAGTCACCAAGCGTACGCGTCCGGATCTTGATTGGACCGGCAGAGAAAAGGGGTTTTGGGTTTTTGACGAACTCTTGCAATCTGATGCGTTCCGCACGCTCACAAAGACGGAAAGCGACATTCTCCTTTTTATCTTGTCACGGCGGAAATACCCCAGCAGGCGTGCCAAGAAAACCCCAATTGATTTCTGGTCTCCCTTGAACGGTCACGACACTAAAATTCCTCATATAGCTGTAACGGAATTTTTCAGCAGGATGAAGGAACCGCCACCGGTATCAAGCACGATCACTCGAGCGATCAACAGCCTTATGCGCCGTGGTTTTTTGGAACCTGTCACCCTTGGAGGGCGCGGTAAGGGTAGCATGAGCGTTTATCGGTTGACCCATGAATGGAGAGTATGGCGCAAGGGTGACCCGCCCGCCTACACCAAGGCAGGAATGAGCAACGCAAAAGGGTTTTGCATACCTGGAAGTGGTGCGTTCTGCCCTGCTCGAAAGTCAGAAAAGGGGTGCGAACTCGCATGAGAACCTTACATGCAGGCTCGCATGAGAAGAAGCTGGAATTGCTCTTCTTCTCATGCGAACTCGCAGTGGTAGGAAAATCACAGAAAACCAAGGCAGGTCAAGGGATTGCGGGCGAAATTGCACCCCATATCAAAAACAGCCCTTACTACTGCGAACCTGCATGTACTTAATTTAAGCCATACCATGAAGATTTCCGGCAGGCCTTTCAACCCTTTCAATGGTGAGAAAATGAGGGTGAAAACGCGGGCGGGTCAAAAAGGGCGATTACATTTGATGGAGAAGACAGCAATGGCAGCACGAAAGAAAGCACCAGCACAGCAGGAAGAAAGCAAGTCTGTGGCGAAATACGAACCGACAGACCAAGAGCGGGAACTAAGGATGGCGCTCCGTGCAGCGATAGCCGCTAAACCGCCGACTCCAGCGGTCAAGGTGAACCAGGGCAAAGTTGAAATTGATCATCTTGATTCTGGGATGGGATGGGCCATACTGGTTAATTCTCTCGGAACAACATCCATCAATTTCACAGCAGGCATTATTGATCATCTTGCGAATGCTACATCATCAGGAGGGAAACCAGATCAGCAATCCGTCAATTTTGCACTTGCTGTTATCGATGGAATCAAACCAAGAGACGAGCTTGAAACGATGCTGGCATCGCAGATGGCGGCGGTACATCTGGCGGTGATTACCCAAGCCCGAAGACTAGCCAATGTGGAAACACTCCCGCAAATGGATAGCAACGAACGTGCTTTGAACAAGTTGGCCCGAACCTTCACCACTCAAATGGAAACCCTGAAGCGATACCGAACCGGCGGCGAACAGAAAGTGACTGTCCACCATGTGACCGTCAACGATGGCGGGCAAGCGATTGTAGGGACCGTGGAGCAATCCAAAGACCGGGGGGAGGTGTGAGTATGGAAAAGAACACTTACCCCATATCACGGGCGTTTTGTGGCGCTAGAACGCGCACAGGAGGTTCATGCAGGCAACCCGCCATGCAGAACGGACGATGCAGGCTCCATGGCGGCAAAAGCCTATCAGGCAAAGCTCATGGCCGATATAAGCATGGGCGGTTTACCAAGGAGGCGCTGGAAGGGAGGAGGCGGCTTGCGGAGCTCCTGCGGGAAGTAAAGAGCACCATGATGTTGATTGATACTCAACAGCGAATATCTGATGAAATTGTCAAATGCACAACCATCAAAGGGCACCATACCCTTGCAAAGATCATCCTGGCGGCAAAAGAGAGCGTTCTTTAATCGTGCGGGAGGGCATGCGCCAGACTGGAGGATCGTGATTTAAGGCAAACAGTATGCAACTGCAACAGAATCGGAGGTTTCTTTGCAGATCATCACACCCGGGGTTGACACACTATCGCAGAGCATTCCTGACCATTTCTCGTGACTGCGGCATGAATCTAAATCTTTGAATCTTGCCGAAACAAAACAAGAGGCCTCCCCTCTACCACAAATCACGAATTTAACCGGGGTGTCTCCCTTAGCGTTCTTTGCGCCATTAGCCCCTTTTTCATTGCAACCTGCCAAGAGCAACAGCAGAAGTCCCACTTTAATTAAATTTTTATAATAGATCATTTTTTATAGAATCGGCGAAATAGAAATGTTCCTATAGCACCCCAAAACAAACCTCCTCCGATGCAAGCCAAAATTAAAGAGGCAACTTCATTTTCATGAAAGCCATTCTTTGTTATTTTATTTATCTGAACAATCGCCATTAACCCAAAGGCGATCCAAAAAGCTCGCGGCTCTAGCCAGGTTTTTGCACTTGTCCAAATATTTCCTTCGATTTTCTCATCCACTATCTTCATGGCATTTTGCCTCTTTGCAAGAGTAGATCATAGGCACCGTAACCCCATGAACATTTCATTGACACTGCCGACATAATAATTCAATGATTAATTGCTATGATGAAAAAAGATGTGGCCGGGTTTGGCGACCCGGAAGGTTCCCCGACCGGCGCTTGCTGGTTTGGGATTTTTTTTTGTTGGCGAGAAAAAAAAACGGGCGACTTATTATTTCAAAGGTAGCACCGGGGTAGCACCAAATAAAAAAGCACTCAACCGATAAAGGCTAAGTGCTTGATTTACTGGCGCGCCCGGAGGGATTCGAACCCCCGACACCCGGATTCGAAGTCCGGTGCTCTATCCAGCTGAGCTACGGGCGCAGCGATGCATGCGGTGTAATAGGCCCTGCGGGACCAATTTCTCGCCGGTCACACGATGGGCAGCCAGCGAAAGAAGCGCCATCTTACCCGGAAACAGCCGGATGCGTCAACCCTGCCGCATCCCGTGGTGCGGAAAAAATCATCAGACGAGCAGCAGGGGGGCTTTATTCTGAGGTGAACGCAGAGCGGTGAGGAGCCGCTCCGGGTCGGTATAGGCGGAGAGCCGATCCCGATGGGCCTCGAGGACCGGCAGGGCTCTGGCCGCCAGCTTGCCCGCGCCCTCGGGAAATCCGTATTCGCCTTTGATATACACTCCAGCCGCCCGGATCAAAGCCTGGAGAAAGCTTTTCTCCGGCCCCTGGGCCCGCAGCCAGGCGTGCTCCAGGATTTCATGTACCTCGAAGTGCAGGCCCAGATCCCAGAGAACCAGCCCTCGCCACACCACATCTTCCGGCCCTTGCGCAATCTGGTTGAGAAACAATTCATACCGTTGCAGGCGGTCAGTCAAATAGGCTGCCTGTTCCGGGCCCGGATGACCGGCAAAAAAACGGGCCGCCACCTCACGGGCCGGTTGCAGGCGATGTTCACGCAGGCAGATGAGCAGGGACGCGGAGAGATCGTTGCGGATGTCCCGGCTCAAGCGATCGCGAAACGGGTCAAAGGGGCGAGGATTCATTTGTCGTTCTCCGGTCTGAGCGGTAGTATGTGCGCCACAAGCATGTGACCGCTGTCCCGGCTGGTCAGCATGCTTTTTTGTTCATCATTTCAAAGACAATACATAAGGGTTTCTTGAAAATTAAATGCAGCATCCTGCGACAAGTTTAAATATCAACTTATTGATTTTGTGTAAAAATGTTACGATTCCCATCGTTTTAAGGGGGTGCCCGATAACCTAACCCGATGGAGACCAGCTATGATCCAGCCCGGCTTTTTCGATCTGCAGGACCGATTGCACAAAATCGACAAAAATGGCGACCCACTTGCCAAGATCAACGAGACGGTCAGCTGGGAGATGTTTCTCCTGCCCTTGAAAAGGCCCGGGACAAGGGCCAGCAGTCCACTGTTGGCCCGAAGGGGTACGACGTCATCCTGCTGTTCAAAATTCTTATCCTGTAGTCTCTGTACAACCTGTCGGATGACGCGATCGAGTTTCAGATTCTCGACCGGCATTCTTTTGGGCGCTTTCTTGGTCTGCACATCAGCCAAAAAGTTCCCGACGCCACCACCATCTGGCGTTTTCGAGAAGACCTCGTCAAGGCCGGCCTCGTGGAGGAGCTGTTTGCGACCTTCGATGCGCACCTCCGGGCCAACGGTTTCATGGCGATGAAAGGGCAGATTGTGGATGCCAGCATCGTCAACGTACCCAAGCAGCGGAACAGCCGGGAAGAAAATGCCAGGATCAAAGAGGGCGACATCCCGGAGGACTGGCCCGAGAACAAGCGGCGAAGAAAAGATGTGGATGCGCGCTGGACCAAGAAAAACGGCAAGTCGTTTTACGGATACAAGAACCACGTTTCGGTGAATGTGAAGCACAAGCTGATTCGAAGCTATGCGGTGACGGATGCGGCCCTGCACGACAGCAATGTGTTCGAGCAACTCCTTGCCGACAATACGAGCAAGGACGTCTGGGCGGATTCGGCTGATCGATCG